>ERZ724561.11-NODE-11-length-40745-cov-3.102713_pt1 | contig 40745 bp, 37 predicted proteins | sample MGYA00375855_ERZ724561 | MGnify/ENA primary metagenome ERZ724561 (study PRJEB28725, sample SAMN03264854) | marine sediment metagenome | biome: marine pelagic biome; feature: marine oligotrophic desert; material: ocean water | place: Pacific Ocean:North Pacific... | reverse complement strand
CGGGGTTTTTTAATTTCGAAACCGGCACATTATAGTCAGGAATCAAGCAATCTTCCGGATCAGGTGCCTTATTTCTAAATTGTGTGGGAGTTTCTGATAATTTAACCGGTGAGGAAGGCATTTTAAAACCATCAGAATAATCAAAGAGCGCTTCCCTTTCCTTGAGATGCTCGTCTCTGAAAATATCTTCCATTGATTGAGCTTCACCTACAAGAATTCTTAAAGGACTCAACCCTTCAAACAGTTCCTTTTTTGTGTATTGACTCAAACGCGGCAAAAGTATTGCACCCAGTTCAGATTCACTAGCTCGCCTTTTTGCCGCAGTGTCATACCTTGGATCATTGGCAAAATCAGGATCTTCAAAAAAAATCCAGAGGTGTTCCCATGTAGGTTCATGTCGAACGCTCATGGTTACATATCCATCTTTACAGGGCACCAGTCCAAAATGGAGGCCCTGTTCCTGTTGTCCACGTGGATCACGAGTGTGAAGGGCACTTAAAAGATAAGGTCCATAACTCGACAGCATAGTTTTAAGAATAGATATATCCACAGATTGCCCAACACCTGATACATCTCTCTGAATAATTGCTGAAACTAGACCGACAAATGCATTAGCTCCGGCCGTAAATTGTGATTCTGTACCAGGCTCTTTTAGAGGCATCTGACCGGGGTTTCCATTTGCACTGCAATAACCGGTCAACGCTTGCATGGTGAGATCACTGAATGGTCTCGAGCTCCATGAATTCAATTTACCAAATGCCGTGATAGAGCATGAAATCGCCGTAGCGGGTAAACTGGCTAAAATCTCTGAAATATCACTCCTAGATCTCTCATCATCGTCAAAATCTTCGATCATGACATCTGACTCTGATACAAATTCCAGAAATGACTCAAATCCTTCGCCTGTTTCAACCTGAGGTATTGGAAGTTTGTTGTAATTCAGATAGTGGTATATTGCTCCAGGATCGTCACTAAATCCACCCTTCTTATAGGGACCATAACCTATCGATGAGTCTTGCCTGCCAGCAATAGACCCTTTGTAGACATTCGCACCATGATCAGCAAGCATTCTGGCACAGTAGGCGCCAGCAAATCCAGACGACAAATCCAGAACTTTAAGATCAGAAAAAGGGTTCATCAGCCCCCGTCACCAAATTTCTTGTCGCGATTCCGAGCACGATCTATCGATGTAACTCTCTCATCACCCGCCAACTCACGTCGATGAGATAGTCCCAAAGCATGATTATGAAACCCTGACATCACACTGTTCCTGTATCCCATCTGATCCTGAACCTGATTTAAAGAAGCTTTTGAAAGACGCAGAGCAAATGGATCCTGAAGGGCTATTCTCTGAGCCAGTTTCATCGTCTCCTCTTCAAGTTTGTCGCGGGAAACAACTCTGTTTACAAGTCCAAGCCGCTCCGCTTCATGAGCACTCATCCAATCACCGGTAAACAAATATTCCTTTGCCTTCCTTATTCCTATTTCCCATGGAAGCGAAACAAATTGAACATGAGGTCCTCCCCATCTGACGGTTCTATCACTGAATCTCGCATCTTCAGAAGCCACTATGAGATCACATGAAGATGCAAGAATTATTCCACCCATGATGCAGTATCCATGTACCCTGGCAATAGTAGGTTTAGGAAAGTCTCTCCAGCGCAAGGTATTAGCTACATTCTGTTGCCAACTACGCTCGTATTCTCCTGCGGTCCCTGGTGAATAGGGTCGCTTTTCACGATCCTCCATCTCCTGCGGGCTACCTAGGTCATGACCGGCAGAAAAATGGTCTCCCGCGCCGGCCACAATTACCACCTTTACAGAATCATCCTGAGAGGCATCGTCAAACGCCTGGTCTAATTCTTCTCTCATTATGCGACTCTGGGCGTTTAGTACCTCAGGCCGATTTACTGTAATAGTAAGTACCGCTCCGTCCTGTTCAAGAAGTAAATCAGTATATTTGGATGATTGGTCCATATCAGCCTCCGGATATGATCTGGTTTCGAGGGGAAATTATACTAAGTCTGCGAAAAGAGTATCGACACTTAGCTGGAAGAAGCCAAATCAGGAACAGATGGTTCCCTTGATGAATAAACCAAAGCAGCTCCCAGTAAGAAAATAAACATTATTACTACAAATGCCGGTCTGTATGTCTGGGTCAGATCAAAAGACACCCCGACCAGTACCGGTGCAAGGGCCGACCCCAAAATAGTGACAGGGTGTGACACACCTCTAATAGAACCTATATGTGCTCTTCCAAAATAACGCGCCCATAGGGATTCACTCAAAGGTATCGTCCCACCGAACCCAAACCCGTATAGGAAAAATCCCACCAGTAGAAGAGACACCAATGTATAAGACCCTGCTATGAGCATGAAAAGAACACCAGTAGCAGATATGGAGTAAGCAATTATCACTAAGATACGCGGATGAAATCTCTGCAGCCCAAAACCCCATACTGCCTTTGAAGATAGATTCGCCAATCCATTAACAGACAGACCTATTGCGCCTGTTGTTCTTGCAAATCCCGCCCCCTGTGAAAAAGGTATTGCATGAATCAAAACAGACATAAGTCCAGAAGATATAAGGGCGAACCCAAACACCAGCAACCAAAAACTTCTGGTTCTTATTGCCTGAGATCGATTCAGTGGACTGAGCTCGGACACAGGCAGATCTTCAAGATTGTGTGTTTGCTCCTCTTCAACACCATCTGGCAGTAATCCGTAATCCTCAGGACTCCTTCGCATCAGTATTCCTATAGGAAAAACCACCAGCAAAACGAAAAGAGAAAGAGTGAAATATCCAGTCCTCCAACCATAGTTGTCTACCACACCGGTTAAAACGAGCGGAGTTATCAAACTTCCCAGAGATATCCCTGCGGAACCAAGGGCCAACGCCCATCCCCGTTTTCTCACAAACCATTTATTAACTGCTGAGTTAACAACAAAGCTACTGAATAGATTCCACCCACCGATACCAGCAATTAGATAAATTGGAATGAAAACTATCAGGCTTGACTGAGTCCCGAGCAGGAAAAGACATACTGCACTTACAATCGAACCAATAAATATCAGGGGTCTAGGACCTCTGGTATCAAGAACCTGCCCCACGACAACGCTGGAAAGAGCACCAGTACCAACGGCGATTGAGGGTCCGAGAGTATACTGCCAAACCTTCCAACCAAGACTCTCTGTTACAGGTTGTGTAAAGACACCTACGACAGACTGACCCACGGAAAGCGAAGCAAAGTTGCACAGGATAGCTCCCAGAACAATCCACCATCCATAATAAGGTTTTCTCAAAATTCAGCCTTTCCAAATAGATAAACGTGAGACTTTATAAGTCTACGATCATAGGATAAAAGACTTTAAATCAAAAAATCAGCTTAGGAAACATCACAGATGTCAGGCAATCTTCCTGCAAGCTGCAAACTCTCCATGAGTTCATCATATTCTGCTCTGTCCACTGGCAACTCCACTTTCTTGCCAGTACAACCAGACAACGTTATAGCCGCAACAAGTTCCTGAGCTCTGGCTCCTTCCTCACCGGTAACAAGAGGATCTCTCCCCTCTTGAATTGCCCTACAAAAGTCATCAATGGCCGGGGCATGTGTACCTTTTTCAGGCCCGAAGTCAAAAGTTTCAGAAGTGGAGTCTGGAGGAACGAATTTAACTGTTTTGTCAGTTTCAAGAAATTCCTGGACGGGAGTCTTCATCCTGTGAAGTGTTACCTTCCAGTCATCCATAACGATGGCCCCGTCTTCCCCGTAAATTTCGACACGCTGTTTATTGGGAGCCTGGACAGTGTCACATTGAATACTTGCAAGGGCACCATTTTCATATTCCAGAATAGAACTCGCGTAATCTTCAACTTCAATTCTGTGCTTGAGGGTTCGTAATACTCCCGTGACGGTTTCTGGCATACCCATCAACCAAAGAAACATGTCAATAGCGTGTATACCCTGGTTTATCAAGGTACCGCCTCCCTCATATTTCCATGTACCTCTCCAGTCCAACCGATCGTAATAGTCCTGACTCCGGAACATGGCACTAATCATATTGCCCCGATAAATATTTCCGATTTCACCACTCTCAATCAGATCACGCATTTTTAGAGCTTCAGGGCGAAAGCGATTGTTGTACAAAACTCCAAGAGTAAGTTTTGCTTTCCTCGCCGCTTTTACCATTTCATCAGACTCTGCCGGAGTGACAGATATAGGCTTTTCGACCAGAACGTGTTTCCCTGCACTGATCGCTCTGAGGGTGATGTCTTTGTGGGATGGATGAGGAGTAGCAATAATGACTGCATCAACATTTGAATCTTCAAGAACCTCATCCAAAGAAGGATAAGGAGTCACTGATAACCGGGATGCTTGTTGCAGAAGAGGAGCTTGAGTCCGGGCATTGACGCCAACCAATTGGCACGATGACAATTCTGAAATCGCGTCGATGTGTGTCTGGCCAATTGATCCTGTGGAACCAATAATGACAACTCTAACTGGTCCCATCTTTCTTAATTAATCCTCAAGTGATACTTAAAGCACAATTACCACTGAACGAACATTGGCATGACGACGTGGGTATACCCATCCTTATCAACAGCCCTGACTACACCGGGACTTGAAGCAGTACTCATTTCAAATGCTATTTCGCCATCTCCCAAAACATCTAACACTTCAGAAAGGTATTTATTGTTGAAAGCAATCTTAGATTCCTCATCAACCTCGCCTTCCACTGACCCATCAATTTCACTTTGATTATCACCCATTTCTTCTGCGCGGGATGATATTGAAATCCTGCCACCTTCCTCGCCATCCAATAGCTGAAGCCGAACTATTCCACTACCATCACGGGCGAATATTGCCGCTGAGCGAACAGCTCTCATAAAATCTTCCTGCTTCACAGTTACACTGCTCCTGTTTTCTTCAGGAATTAGTGATCTGAAATTAGGAAATGAACCTGGCATTAACTGAGAAACAATCTCAACTGTTCCAATGTTAAATAACGCATGAGTACCTGTTGGCGTAATCGTGAATTCCACCTCCGTGTCGTCGCTACCTATTAGGCGACCCACCTCCTGCATGGATTTTGCTGGAATAATAAACTCCATATCTTCTGGCAAAGGTTCAGTAAGCTTTCCTTCGTAAACAGCCAAACGAAATCCATCGGCCGCAGCGAAAGTAAAATCATCTCCTTTGACTTCCACTTTAATGCCAGTGAGCACAGGCCTAGAGTCCTCAGTGGCAGCAGCAAAAGCAACATGGGCAACCGTCTCACGGAGGACTTGGGGATCCATCTTTATCGTGGCTCCCTCATCCACAGTCGGAATGGGTGGAAATTCTTCCGAATCAGTCCCATTGATATTTGCTTCGAAACGTTGACAGGTAAGACCTGCCATAAGAGGGTCCGACTCCGTTTTTATGTCAATACGATCATCAGGAAGAGAATTCACAAAATCCGTCAAAAGTCGTGCGGGTATGGTGATTTCACCATCTTCTTCTACCTGGGCACCAATACGCGTGGTAATAGCAATATCTAGATTTGTTGCTGATAAGACAAGCATATTGTCTTCAGTAGAAATCTTCACATTTTGCAACACCGGTAAATTGCTACGCGATGCAACAGCTCGACCGACTATTTAAAGACCACGACTTAGGTTTTGTTGAAGACAAGATACACGCATCAATTAATCCCCTATTGTTTTCGGATAAAGTATATTGGGGACTGTTTTTCACGTCAACGAGAATACGACATCTTGGGTGAAGCACTTTTCATTCCACAAGATGAAGTAGTCTCTCAAAAACAACAAATGCTGACAGTACTTAACTTGCTAACTCTTCACCATAAATCTTGCCCAACAACGACAACAAAAAAGGCGGTTGGCATTAAAGCCAACCGCCTCGTTTAAAACTAAATTGATTTGAATCCTACTGAACTATTATCTTACCAACCATACCTAGTGACTCATGAGGAATACATATCAAATCATAGGTACCAGGCTCATCAAAGGTAAAAGTCAGCGACTCTGTATCACCGGCCTCAACCTCCATATCAATATCAAGATCGTCTACTGTAAATGTGTGAAACTCACCCTGTGAAGTTAAGGCGAACTTAACCGTCTGCCCTGTACCAATCGTTATTTCCTCAGGATCGTAGGCATAATCTCCGTTTTCATCCTTTAGTGTTACTGCTAATTCAAGATCGGCAGCAACTGAGGAAGCAGAGGAAGCTGAGGAAGTGCTAGAACTAGTCACCGGAGCCGCCGAAGGAGGGGCTGCTGAAGGCTGCTGGGCAGCAGGCACCGCGGCAGGTTTCACAGGCTCATGACTTCCTTTAGGTGGAGTGTTTTCTCCACAGGCAATAACAACAGCAAATGTACTCAAGATGGCAACAGTAGCAAGTAACTTCTTTAGCACTTTGTATTCTTTTCTCCTACTCTGTCTTTCGACAAGACAAAACCCGCATTCGAGGCCTCATATCAACAAATCACCACTTGGTGATAACTTTCACTAATATAATCGTAGCACCCGTTATTTCTACCGGTCAACGTAAAGACAGGAACAAAATACTCCCCATCTGAAACATCCTATGAAGTTTAACCCTCGATATGATTGACACCGTACAATTGTTCTGATAATTTGTTCGGAACATTAGTGCGTATTTACAAATATCTACCTCATTAAATATTCCGCAAGGTGACTCTTATGAAACGCTCCCTATCAAAAAGACAGCAATCTATGCTTAAGTTCATTACAAGTTTCATGAAGGAAAACAATTATCCTCCTACAGTCAGAGATATCCAGGCTGGATGTGAGATCAGTTCAACCTCGGTCGTAGATTACAACCTCCAGATATTACAAAGAGAAGGATATCTACAGCGCAGAAGGGAAGTTTCCAGAGGCATAGAGCTTTTGGGAGAGGCTGCTGAAGCCATAAACCGGGCTATGAGTGTTATTTCAGTTCCAGTTTTAGGCAATATTGCAGCGGGTGAACCTCTTCCAGTGGAGGGCAGCGGACCATGGAACAATGAAGACTTCGACAACGTGGATCTACCTCCATTTTTGACTCAAGGAAAGGAAAATATTTTTGGGCTGAGAGTTAAAGGAGAATCCATGATTGATGCACTGGTTGGAGATGGGGATCTTGTCTTACTGGAACCTGTAACCAACCCAGACAACGGTGACATGGTAGCGGCATGGCTCCCGGAAAAAGAAGAAGCAACATTAAAACGTTTTTTCTTAGAAGGTGACACCGTCCGACTAGTCCCAGAAAACTCACAGATGAGTCCTATCGTTGTTTCGGCAGCAAGCATAGCAGTAAGGGGACGAGTGGTCGGCGTCGTAAGAACTATGTAGTCATACCAGAGAATTAAGAGTAGGTCCCAATTGAAGAGGGTTTCCATAAAGGAAGCCCTCTTTTACGTTAGCTTATAATTGACCTTGATCAAGTCAGTTTTGGTGGTGGTTAATAATGACGCAGGTGGCAAACAGCAAAAATGTCGTTTTCCCGGTTACAGGTATGACCTGCGCCGCATGCACAGACCACGTTGGAAATGCTCTTCAAGACCTCACCTCAGTAGAAGACGCTTTTGTAAATCTGGCCACAGAGAAAGCAACCATTCAGGTAACCGGTGAGCTTCCTTCGGTGGAAGATATTAATAAGACACTTGAAAATGCGGGTTACGGCCTCGGATCAGATTCTATAACCCTCGCCATTGACGGAATGACCTGCACAGCATGTGTCTCACACGTGGAGTCAGCTTTGACATCCCTGGAGGGAGTCACGGAGGCAAATGTGAATCTGGCCACGGAGAGAAGTCGTGTTCGCTACGTACCTGGACTCACGTCTATTTCTGAAATGAGAGACGCTGTAACTGAAGCTGGCTACAAGGCTCAACGGGTGGAAGACGGACCTTACGACTACGGGTCCACTGACAGAGACACTATCGTCCTCCTCAGTAAAGCTTGCATTAGTATTATTGCCGCTGCCCTGATCATGGCAGCAATGGTGTTCCCATACCCAGACAAAGTATTCGGCCTATCGTTCAATCTTATTTTTCTCGCTATAGCAAGTCCAATACAGATTTGGGCGGCAAGCCAATTCTATGTTAGTGCATGGAGCGCATTGCGCCATGCTACAACTAATATGAACACCCTAATAGCAATAGGCACTTCCGTCGCATACTTCTACAGCGCAGTGCAAGTGATTCTTGAACTTATAGGTGTGTCTGAAGCACCCGACCACATTTATTTTGATGCGTCCTGTGCCATCATTGGTCTCGTGCTTCTAGGCAGAATGTTGGAATCCAGAGCTAGAAGGCTTGCCTCAGGTTCTATCAGAGCTCTTCTAAACCTTCATCCTGATGTAGCAACTGTAATCAGAGATGGACAAGAAATTCGTATTCCCACAGAAGATGTACTTATCGGCGACGTAATATTCGTTAGAAGTGGGGAGAGGTTTCCTGTCGACGGAAATATAATCAGCGGAACCACATCCGCCAACGAATCTATGCTCACCGGGGAGAGTATGCCGGTAGCAAAGTCGACCGACGACAAAGTCTTCGCAGCTACTGTAAATGGAGAAGGTAGCGTGACATACCAGGCGACGGGTATAGGCAAAGATACTGTCCATTCCCAAATAATCCAGTTAGTTGAAGAAGCCCAGGGTTCAAAAGCTCCTATCCAGCGAGTTGCAGATCAAATATCTGCATATTTTGTACCCACAATAGTGATAATCTCAGCACTAACTTTTTGTGTTTGGCTCACAATAGGACCAGAACCATCTTTCTATAACGCCGTGAAAGTTTCAGTGGCGGTCCTAGTAATAGCTTGTCCATGCGCTATGGGACTTGCAACTCCGACAGCTGTAGTGGTGGGAACAGGAAAAGCAGCCTCCTCAGGAATACTATTTAGAAATGCGGAATCTATAGAAGTATCCGGGAAAGTGGATCTCGTAGTATTCGACAAAACTGGGACGCTAACTTTGGGTAAGCCTGTAGTCTCGGCAATAACCCCATATTCCGGCATTAGCGAACAGGAATTGTTAAGGGTCGCGGCATCAATTGAATATCAATCTGGACACCCTTTGGCCAAGGCAATCGTAAACCGCTTCAACGAGTTGGATATACCTTATGAAAAAGTACAACAGTTCACTTCAATTCCTGGTATGGGTGCCTCAGGGGTCTTAGATAACCAAAGTACCTCAGTAGCAGTAGGAAACCGAAAATATCTTACTTCCCTAGGAGTAGAAGTCCCAGCAAAAAACAGTTCCGAACAGGAGATAGTGGGTTCGGAGGCCCACGTTTCGATAAACGGAAGTTATGCAGGAAGAATTGACTTTGAAGATATCCCTAGACCAGGTGCCAAAGATGCGGTATCTGGCCTGAAAGAAATGGGTATAGAGGTTGCATTACTAAGCGGCGATAACAGATACGCAGCTCAAAACATCGCCAATGCAATAGGTATAGATAACGCCCTGTCAGAGGTTTCCCCTGAAGATAAAATGAGCGTCATCAAAAAGTTTCAATCTCAGGGTAAAACAGTGGCCATGGTAGGAGACGGAGTTAATGATGCACCTGCACTTGAAACTTCCGACCTCGGCATTGCTCTGGCTGGTGGATCGGAAGTAGCTATTCAATCTGCAGATGTAACAGTAATTACGAATGACATTAACTCAATACCTGAAGTAATTGAGTTGAGTCAGTCATCTATGCGCACAATACGCCAGAATCTGGGATGGGCATTCGGATATAACGTTTTCTTAATTCCTATTGCAGCAGGCATAGTTTATCCATTCATTCACCTGTTGGGAGGAGAAATTCCCACCATCCTGAAACCACTACTTGGGGATCAAGGATTCCTAAACCCAATAGCTGCCGCAGGAGCTATGGCATTAAGTTCAATAAGTGTAGTGTTAAACTCATTACGCCTGAAATACAGGTAAAGCAAGGCGCTCATCTAAGTGTTTGCCATAGTCTAAACGGAAGAAACACCATGAAAATTCCATTATTCAGGAAGAACCGTATTGATTGGGAGAAAGATCCAGTCTGCCACATGGATGTAGACATGGGTAACCCAGGCGGTGGCAAATGGACCTATCAACAAATTACCTACTATTTTTGTGGTCCTGGCTGCAATAAAGCTTTTCAAAAAGAGCCTGAAGCATATCTTTCAGGAGAAAAAAAGATAGAAATGTAGAACATTTTTGTCGGAAACTGATCCATTATTCCAACAAAACACATTTTTTAGCCAAGAACTATAATGGAACCTTCAATCAGCCGAAGTGGCGGAATGGTAGACGCGGCGGTCTCAAAAACCGTTGGGGTAAAACCCGTGTGAGTTCGAATCTCTCCTTCGGCACCAACTCCTTAAAACTTCGTCAAATTACTTTGAATTAATCATGTATTTTTTGTGAAGCTATCATTCCCCCATCGACCAATAGGGTTTCCCCATTAACGTATTGCCCTAGATCAGATGATAAATACAAAACCGCATTTGCTATATCACTTGGCAATCCACCTTTACCAGCTGGCACAAAATTCTTCAAATCATCTGGGTTGTGCGGTGGACCATCTATCGAATCATCTTCAATGTTGGGTAATTTATTGGAGATCGCTCCAGGAGCAATACAGTTTGCAGTAATATTTTTTCCGGCTAGATCTGAGGCTATGCCTTTTACCATTCTCCTCAATGCCATTTTGGCTGTACCGTACGCAGTCCAATTTGGCATAGCGACATAAGAATGAACACTTGATAAGCAGATTATTCTTCCACCTCTACCGCCTGAAACCATTTCCTTTGCAGCTCTTTGTGACGCGAAAAAATATCCTTTTAAAGATAGATCCATCATTCTGTCCCAATAGGTTTCATCTGTTTCGAAAAATGGTCTTTGTTGATCTGCGAAAATAGCATTGTTTACCAAAATATCAATTTGGTTATGTTTTTCCATAAATGAATCAATAACCGAGTTTATTCCTTCGATACTACTCACATCACCTTTGTGAAAAGTAGCGTTCACTCCTTTATTAGAAATAATATCCAGCAGTTTTTTGGCGAATTCATCATCTGAAATATCATTTATTCCAACATCCGCACCTTCATTCGCTAAAGTTATTGCTATGCCGCGGCCTATTCCTTTTCTAGCTCCAGTAATTAGAACTTTTTTACCCTCAAGTAATCCCATTGGATTCTCCCTAAATTTAGTTTTGTATTCCTACTCACGCATCTGTGTTATTCCCAGTATCTCCTCACAACCCTCTCCACCTTCCGCCATTATCTTCCCTCCCCAGTACTATTTCCATTCGCACTGTGTGATAGTCAAAATGTTACTATCCAAGCACGTGCACTTTTTGGACAACGAGGTATATCAAAGGAGAAATCCATGGGTAGGCTGGAAGGTAAGGTTGCTTTAATATCCGGGGCCGCCCGAGGACAGGGTGAAGCCGAGGCAAGGTTGTTCGCCAATGAGGGGGCCAAAGTTGTTTTCGGCGACATCCTTGATATGGAAGGGGAAAAAGTCGAGGCCGAGATAAATGAAACTGGTGGAGAGGCAAAATATATTCATTTGGATGTGACAAATGAATCTGAGTGGGAGACAGCGGTAAAGGAATCCGTCAACAGTTATGGCAAACTGGACATACTGGTTAACAATGCTGGCATAAGCATTGGAAAAAATGTTGAAGAGACAACCTTAGAGGAATGGGACCTTGTCCAGGACGTGAATTCGAAAGGAGTGTTCCTAGGCACTAAAGCTGCAATACCAGCCATGAGGGAATCAGGCGGTGGATCCATCGTGAACATCTCTTCGATAGCAGGCCTCGTCGGTATCGCCTCAGCTCCCTATGTTGCTAGCAAAGGAGCTGTAAGGCTCCTTACCAAGTCTACAGCGGTTCAATACGGACCCGAGAATATTAGGTGTAATTCGGTTCACCCAGGGTTCATAGAAACTGAAATGATACGGGGGATACTCTCTAATAGCGAAGAAAGAGCCAAACGGTTAGCCATTACGCCTCTAGGAATATTCGCAAGTGCCCATGACATAGCTCTAGCCGTATTATTCTTGGCGTCTGACGAATCCCGGTATATGACAGGCTCAGAGCTGGTTATTGACGGAGGTATAACGGCTCAATAGCACTCACTGACTGAGAAATAGTCTGAACTATCACAGAGTCCTAAAAACGTTTCGCCCCACCACAACCAGAAAGATATATTTAGTTCCTATTCCTAAAATCCGCCACTCGACAGACGAGGTTTCTAACGAAAATAATCCCCAGGGACATTTTAGACTTGGGCAAGACCTCCATCCGCCGCAATATTAGCGCCTGTTATGTATGAGGAATCATCTGAAGCAAGAAACAATGCTGTAGCGGCAATTTCATCAGGTTCTCCAAATCTTTGAAGTGGAATCATTGGAATCATAGACTCCTTTACGCCATCAACCTGGTCTGCGGGAACGCCTACCTTAGTCCACACTGGGGTTTCGATGCACCCTGGACTTAGGCAATTAACTCTTATGCCTTTCGGAGCAAGCTCTGCGGCCAAACAACGTGCTAAGGAACGCACTGCCGCCTTTGTGCCGCTATATACTGAGAATGCCGGTAACCCTTTTAAATTAGCACCTGAGGAAATCAACTGTATACTGCCTCCCTCACCCATCAAAGGAAGAGCCTTTTGCACGGTAAAAAAAGCTCCCTTCCAGTTCGCATCAGTCATTTCATCAAAGGTCTCTTCATCTACTTGATCAATCGGTCCAACTTTCCCTCCACCAGCATTCGCCACCACGATATCCACATTCCCAAACTCTTCTGAAATTTTGTCATAAAAAGCATCCAAATCTGTAAGAGACCTTACGTCCCCTACAAAAGATATGGCATCGCGGCCAATCTCATTGACAGCGGAGTCCAATGCATCTGAATTTCTGCCCAAAATAGCAACTGAGGCTCCTTCAGAACTAAACCTTTTTGCAATTGCCAGTCCTAATCCACTATTGCCACCCGTAACAGCGGCGACTTTACCATCTAATTTGCCCATTGATGTACTCCTACAAATATATTTCTAAAGTGGGCACAATTTAGCATATTTTTTATAGAGAAATATAAATAATGCCAACTGGAGAAGTAGTATGTTTCATAAAATACAAGACTTATAAAATCAGAACTTTTTATGTGGCTGCCAAAACTGCCAGCGAGCCTAAAAGAAAACTTATTCCAATAATTTGGCTATATCCAAGTCGTTCTTTGAACAACAATACCCCTGCAATAATCGGTATAACCGGATATGCTGTGGTCCCAACAGATGCCATACCCACTGAGCCCAGTTCAGCACCCCTGGCAAACAGAAAAAAACCACCGATTTTCAAGGAAGACGTTAAGAGTAATAAACCAAAATTTCTGACGTCCAATTTTTGCCACGGCACTTCTCTTTTATAAAACGTAATCGGAATAAATCCAAATATAGAGAACAACATTGGAAAGTAAACACCAAGAAACCAGCCTACTTGTTTAGAAACTGTTCCTTGTAAAAAAATTTGAGCCCCAACAACCAAAGTCGCAAGAAGACCAAGTAGAACTCCCGTGGTCAGCCCAGAAGAAACGATGTTGAATTTTCCCGGCTTTAAAACGGTAACTACAGCACCAATTAATGCAACGCCTATAACGATAACCTGTAAATAAGTAAGTTGCTCATCTAAAAATATGTACGCTAGTCCTAATGAAACAATAGAAAACAAGGTTATAAGCGGAGCAATAACTGAGACTGGTCCAATCTGCAACGATCGAATCAAAACCAGATAAGTTATCAGATTGATAAATCCTAGAAGAACCAACAGTTCCCAATGCTCAACTATGACCCTCGAACCTGAGCTTGTGAACAAAAAATAAGGCGTAACAATCAAAACGGCTATTAATTTTTCCCATAACCCAGTGCTTATCAAGCCAATATTTCTTGCTACTCCAATCGTTATAAGATCTGCAATTCCTATACCACTCGCACTCAGCACGCCAAAAACGATACTTAGAACTATTGCGTTATCAAATACCACCTAAATCACGTCACCTATTCTGTAGTCAAAATTACGTTTTCAAAAAGTTCATTATGATTTCCGGAATACAGTACATCAGAACGCGGATGGCTACACGGAAACTCTTGGTAAGATTCATCACAGAGATAAGTGGATCTAGTTCATCGGACAAAGGTGAATCATGGCGAATTTGGAATTTGCGGTTTTCGACGAATGCAGCTACAACTGGTTCGATTCAGTACCGCAAGCTGTGGACGCATACGAACAGTCTTTTCGAGAGGTTCAGATCGAGGAGGAAATAGGGTTCAAATACCATTTCATCATCGAACATCAGGGCCATGTTGTAGGCCAAGTCCAAACTCCATCTGTGTACCTAGCGGCCCTGGCACAGCGTACAAGCACCATCCGAATTGGAGCCATGGTGTTCGTGCTTCCATTCCACAATCCTCTTCGTCTGGCCATGGACTGCGCAATGGTAGACCAATTATCCCACGGACGGCTCGAGTTTGGAGCCGGTGTCGGAACCACACCTGACAGCTTCGAGAGCTGGAATATACCCTATTCTGAACGTCGGTTTGCAGGCCCCGAGGCCCTTGACGTCATAATGAAGGCGTGGACAGAGGACAAGTTCAGCTACCATGGAAAATACTACCAATATGATGATGTCATCTCACTGCCGCACCCCTATCAGAAACCCCATCCTCCAATGTGGTTCGCGGGTCGTTCCCAGTCTTCGTTGGAGCTATGTGTTGAGAGAGGTTACGGCGTGGGCATGTTTCTGCACCCAGACGAAGTTATCGTAGATACACTCAATACGTGGAGAAAATTATGGAAGGACTCTGGCAAAAAAACACCCAGACCTCCTGCATTTCTAACCCGCTCAGTATATGTAGCGGAAACAGACGAACAGGCATATCAGGAAGCGGCAGCCTATCTGCCTCAGGCCTATTCTTGGGGTGAAGAGAAATTCTCAATTCCACAGATAGGAGCGCGAGAATTTGACAACAGCGATCAAACGTACGATCCGAAGCGAGAAATCGCGCGAGATATGTTCACTGGTATGAGATCTGGAATTGACTTCTGGCTCAAGCATAATCTGGCTTATATTGGCAGCCCCGATACCGTAATTAGAAAAATCGCGGAAACCCAAAAGTCCATGGGCTACGACGTTTTCGGCGGACGCTTCAAATTCGGCCCGATTCCCAATCACCTCGTTGAAAAATCCCTACGGCTCTTCGGTGAACATGTCATACCTCATTTTCAAAGGAATACCAGTCACATTACCTAGAACATCCGGATGGCAAATGGTCCCAATAAGCCTGTAAATAAGGCCCGTCCTGCATCAACATTCGGGATTTGCGAGAACCGAGGCCGCTACTTTGCGAGCAAGCCAATTACCGTCTGAGGGACTACCCTTTAACTCTCCATTTTCGACGATAATTTTACCTCGAAGAATAGTCATAACTGGATATCCCTGGCACTCGAAACCTTCCCAGATAGAGTAGTCGGAGTCTGCATGAAGTCCATCAAGAGTAATTGTCTTATTCATATCTGGGTCAAATAACACTATATCTGCATCACTTCCCGTCGCAATAGCCCCTTTTTGAGGATACATACCTAGGATCTTGGCAGCGTTTGTAGAGGTGATATCGACGAACTTCTCGATCGATATTCGGCCCGTTGACACAAATTTTGTATATACGACCGGCAACCTGGTTTCGATTCCATTGTGACCACCGCAAACTGTCTCGATAGTATTACCAGAAAGTTTGATGTCCTTATAAGTAGTGTATTCATCTGTGGCCGTGGTACTTAATGTGCCATTGATCAGAGCATCTTGAAGCCCGTCTCGGTCCGAGGCGTGTTTTATTGCGGGATAAGTGTGTATAGCAGTTCCCTCAGGCTCTCGATAGTGATCATGGGTGAAATGCAGATAATTGTGGAGCGCCTCTCCGTAGACAGGCAATTGTTTATTGCGGGCATCGGCGATGGCATATGCTCCCTCCTTAGCCGTCGTATGTACGAAGTAGATGCCCGTCTCAGTGTGCTCAGAGAGACGGATGATTTTCCGGAACGATATATCCTCCGAGATATTGTTATGTGCCAAATGCAAATTGTATCCCTGATCCCGTCCCTCTCTAATAAGTTTCGCTTCCATATACTTGACCATGTCATCGTCCTCAGCGTGGACTGCCATGATCCCACCACTATTGCCCACAGCCTCAAAAATAGCCCAGAGATGTCCGTATGGGACTTTAGATCCAAAAGTGGTGAAGATCTTGAAGCTGGATACTCCAGATTGAACGGCCTCTCCGATCTCTTCAATGGTCCTTGTTGGAACCTCTCCTGCGAATGTGAAGTGAAAAGCAAAATCGGTGTATGAGTGACCCGAAAACACGCCTCGCCGGGCATCCAACCTCGCCATGATTGACTTGTCAGACTGGTCACCTTCTTCCGTTCCTTCCATTCCACCGGCGAAGTCAATATAGGTAGTAACACCTCCGTGAGCGGCCGCCCGACTCGCCGCCTCTGGCGACTGGGTCATGACCCCGGGGCGCCCTGCCCATTCTTCTGAAACACGTGTTGCGATATGGGTATGTGGCTCTATACCTCCTGGCAAAACATATTTACCTGTAGCGTCTATGGACCTGTTTGCCTCATCAATAATTGAGTTACGGGCAGAAATCAACACGATTTTCTCCCCTTGAATTCCAATATCAAACTGTCCAACACCGCTAGGGGTAACAACTGTTCCCCCGTGAATTAGCAGATCCAACATGATTCTTTCTCCTTAAATTCTTTAATTGGCAATTTGTGGAATTCGATTTATAAGGCTGTAATCAGTTCCTTTGCCTACCACACAGTATTTCAATCCTGGAAATAGCTTCGGAGATACAAAGCTTTCATGTACCTTGATCCTAAATAATTACCTTATCTTTTTTGAGCTCAGCGATATCGTCTTGAGATAGTCCCCCCAGAGTCGAGAAAATTTCGTCGGAATGTTCACTGTACAGGGGCGCGCGAGTAACCTCGACGGTAGAAGCAGACAACCGAACAGGGGATCCGATCATTGGATATGTGTCGCGAGTCGGATGACTAATTTCGGTTATCGTCTCACGATCTCTAAGATGGGAATCAGCCATAACTTCTGACGTGTCGTATACAGCTCCACAGGGAACTCCTGCTCCCGCGAAAGCAGCCATGACAACCCTTTTATCTCTCTGGGCGGTCCAGCTCTCTATAATTTCACCTAATTCATCTGCGTTGGCAGCCCGGGATTCTTCAGTTGCGAACCGTTCATCCTTAATTAGATCTGATCGATCCATAGCATCCATAGCCAGCGGAAACATGCCTGGGTTATCTGGGGGTAACATCAAATAGACATAATCATTTGGCCCACCTGGAGCACATAGAAAAAGTCCACCGACCGAACCCGGCCTACGTCCTTCATGACTAGTCTGACGTGGTTCTGAAGATCCATCTGTCAATGTCCCCGTGAAGCGAACACGAGTTAGATTTAGAACAGCTTCTTGCATAGCCACTTCAACTAATTGGCCTTCACCTGTCACGTTACGTTGAACCAGTGCGGCAAGAATACCTATAACAGCATGCATTCCTGTCCCTGAATCCCCAACATTTGCTCCAAGCATCGCTGGGGGCCGATCATCAAACCCTGTACAACTCAGAGCTCCACTGGTTGCCTGTGCTACAGGTTCAAAACATTTGTAGCCAGAGTAAGGCCCATATGAACCGAAACCTTTGACCGCTGCATAAATGAGTCCAGGATTAATTTTTTTAAGATCTTCATATCCGAGACCAAGCCTATCCATTGCCCCTGGGCCTCGATTCTCAGCCATGATGTCCGCATCTTTAATCAAGGACTTGAACAATTCTTTCCCCCTTGGATCGCGAAGATTAAGAGTGGTACTTTTTTTGTTATTGTTTAAAAGCAGAAAAAAATAACTATCTAAATTGGGATCGTCACGCCTCAACCACCTCGCACGATCACCTATACCATCTGCCATCTCTACCTTGATTACCTCGGCACCTAACCATGCAAGCATCTGAGTGCATGAAGGTCCAGCCTGGTCGTGAGTCATGTCTATTACTCTGATACCCTCAAGAGCCTTTCCCATTATTTTCCTCCTTATCAGAATTTCTTTCTTTTGAAAGAACTTTTCTACTTAATGAAGCTTTTTATTATTCGATATATTCCAAACACAGAATCTCTTCATAGCCCTGGGTGATAATACCCTTTACTTGATCCTATGACAGTGGTCGTAAAAAAACTGATTTGAGACAGACGGGAAATTTAGTAATTCTGAAGAAAGGCTAATCCGTCAATACAATCGCCGGATTAGAGTTGCCGGCTAGAACTTTCCAACCTCCCCATTTCCTCAACTTGGCAACCTGGAAATCTGGTCAACTATATCCATACCCACCATTTCACTCCAGGCTGCGAGCAACTGGTTGGTAACTGGACCAGGCACTTCGGAGCCAATCTGTCGTCCATCTACATGGCCGACGGGCAATATGCAGTAGGGAGTGCTGCACAGCAATGCTTCGTCAGCAGTGTAAACATCATATGGTTGTATCGTGCCTTCTTCCACTGGCATACCTAAAGATTCCGCTATTTCCACAATCGTTAATCTGGAAACGCCTTGTAAGGTACTTTCCGTCCTTGGAACTATTAACTTTCCAGCACGAACGATAAAAAAGTTAGCCCCGACACTTTCACTGACGTTGCCCTCTAGATCCAGCAGTAAAGGAATGGCATTGGGGTCGAAGTCAGTTGCCTCCAATTCGGCAAGCACAAAATTAAGCCTACTGTAATGTTTGACCTTAGGATCAAGACTTTGGGAGGAATAACTTCTGGTCTTACTAATTACTATATTTGCACCGTTTTCATATGCAGGGGCCCAGCGAGGACTTCCCAGAGGATCTATAACGATCGCTATGGTCGGATCGCCTCCTCTTGTCCCAATACCACCAGAAACAATTTGAGTTATCATGTAGTCATCATGCCTCTGACGTCGGAGATCCTCATTTTTAGCAACAACTTCTAAGGTTTTTGCCTCCATTTCGTCTATAGACATATGAGGGTCAATTCTCACGTATTTCAACGACCTGTAGAACCTTTCTAAGTGATCCCGCAATCTAAAGACTTTTCCATCAAAAGTTCTTGAAGTGTCGAAAACAACATCTCCAAGCCTGAATCCTCTATCAAGCAAGCTGACTTGTGCTTTGTCCCGCTCTACAAATTCGCCATTTAACCAGATTTGATATTCCACTGGCTTATCCTTTATCAACTCAGTTGATTGAATTCTCTATAGTCATCCAGACTACTTTGGGTATAGATTTTGAGATCATAATACATGTGACCAAATAGTATGTAGTCTCACGGCCAGCACCATCCTGGTTCAAGACTTCTCTCATACACACAGGCTGATAATCTGAATGGTACTATCACAGAATTACAATTTACCTATCACAATGACTACCCAGGAATAACAGGGACCAAATGAGATCAATGAACATGCGGGAAGCCGAAACGGTTTTACTGCAAATAAGACAATTGATGAAGGATCTCAACATTATTTTCTTTCTCCGGCACGGTACCTGCTTAGGACCGGTAAGAGACGGAGAACTGATTCCTTGGGATGATGACATTGATATAGGTTCCATTATTGGGATGAACAATCTCGACGAGGAAACCATCTATACAGCTGTTACCGCCTTTAGGACGGCGGGATTTGAAGTAAATATATTAGAAACCAATTTTCACATTGGTATAGAAATGTCCAAGTCTGGGATACCCATTGATTGGACCAGTTACAGAATTATTGAAAATAATATATTTCAGTACCCAGGGATCAAAATCCCAGTTCATCTCTATGAAAATTTAGATACTGTTTGTCTTCTGGAGGAACATTTCTTTGTGCCAAATCCGCCGGAAGAATATTTAACACTTAAATATGGACCAGAGTGGCGGGTACCCAAGAAATCAAATTTTGAAGACGACATCATCGACTCAATATCGGAATCAGAAATCATTGAAATGTCTGGAAAATTCTCTCGCATTTTAAAATTTCTGTTTCCATATAAAAACATTGCTCGGGTCCAAATTCTTAACGCCGATATGAAACCAATCAAAAACATTGAAGTAACTGTGGTGGGCATTGGCCGACAGACAACTGATAAAAGAGGATACGCTAAATTCTATTTGGCCAATGAAGACTATTACGCAATGACGGTTGGAAATGGAAAGGAAAGAGAAATCCTCTACGAGGAAATACTAAAACCTGGCGGGAAATATCTCTATTTTCAAGACTTAAACCAAAGATCTGGCAGAATGCATGCGTTAAAAGAAGAGATTTAGTGAGCCCTATAAATCCCTGGGTTATGGAGAGAGTACATGACAAGAGTATATGTAGATATGGTGGCCGATTTATTCCACTATGGTCATGCAAATTTCCTCGAACAAGCCAGGCAATTTGGAGACTATTTAATTGTTGGCATTCACTCTGACAAAGTTGTTGAGGGCTACAAGCGCCCACCCATAATGTCGATGCAAGAGCGTATAGATACGGTATCTTCTTGTCGCTACGTAGATGAAGTTGTGCCTGATGCCCCTTTAACTATTGATCAAAAATGGATCTCTGCCCACAATATTGATCTGGTGGTACATGGTGATGATTTTTCAGATGAAATGAAGAACATTTGCTATAAAACCCCTATCGAATTAGGCATTTTTCGCCTCGTTTCATATACACCAGGAGTTTCAACAACAGAGATTATCAAAAGAATAAAAAATATTGACAACCCATGACCCTATCGGCTGACCGAGGAATAATAGAACCAACCATGGACGCAACATCAACCATTTTCGAAGACAACGAGAGAGTAAGGGTTACTGAATGGCGATTCGCCCCTGGTGAGGAAACGGGATGGCACAGGCATGAATTGGACTATACCGTGATCCCAATTAGCACCGGAAATCTTACAATAATAGACCGGAACAGCGTCGAAACATTAAACAGTATATCCATGGGTATCCCGTATTTCAGATATTCAGGGGCTGAACACAATGTAGTCAATCAATCCTCATCTGAGGTAGCTTTCATTGAAATTGAGATTAAATGAAGTAACCCTATATCGATCTAGAAATTGCGTTATTGGCAAACTCCGGCCTAACAAGCCTCTCATAAGAATAACTTCCATTAACTAGCCCTCCATTAATAAGTATGTCTCGCATAGCAATGTAACCATCCTCACCAATCAAAGTGGTCTGAGGCCAAGTTTTTTGACTTTTATATTGTCTTATTGCTTTTCCTAAAGTGCCCCTAACATACTCGGGGAAAAAGCTAGCAATTTTATCAGCTATTACAAATTCATCGTTTCTATTAACCCACTCTAATGCTTTCTGAAATCCATTAACAAAAGCCTGTACCGTTTCTGGGTTTTCATCTATAAAATATGGAGCCACAGCAAAAGAGCTGTAGCATATGTATCCGAGTTCAGGTCCCACTGACGCCGCCAAGTGCCCGATTCCATCATCAATTAAAGACTGGGCATACGGATGTGGAATATGAAGGTAATCAGACCCACCCTGCATAAATAAATCTATAGCATCTATGGCTGACATGCCTTTAAGAAGTTTAATGCAGCTAAGGTCAACTCCATGATTTAACAGGACAGCTCTGAGGGGATTCCAGGGAACTGGCGTAAACCCAATAGGAGTTAATGTAGATCCCTCTAACTCTTTCCACTCCCACTGTTCTACAGGTTGGCGAGATAATAGAAAGAACCCGTCCCTCTGGTTTATTTCCGCTATATGAATTGGGGCGTCCTCCCTACCTTCATCGAGATCCATCAGACTTCTACTGATACCACTCTGTACGATGTCAACGTCTCCAGACCTAAGCATCTGAGTGGCAGATGCCTTTTCCGGCACTGTCCCGAGAATAACGTCCAAACCTTGATCAGATAGAAACCCTTCTGCTTCGGCCACGTAAAGGGGCGTATAAAAGAGGTTTCGATACGTATCCATCAGACGAATCTTCTTGCTCTCACGCAGCAATTTACATACCCCCTTAACTTAATAAACCTCACATATAAAAGAGAATCATTTCCTGCTCAAATACCAAGATATTCAAAATGGTACTACGTAATCATTTACCTGTAATATACCGATAATTACGTCACAAGAAAGGAACTATGCCATGGCTACATCTATGTCGTCTTACAGGCCCCCCGTTAGGGGCATTACCCACATGGTGTCGGCGGGTCACTATCAGGCAGCCTCCGCCGGATATAGGATACTTGAGCTGGGCGGGAACGCTATAGATGCAGGGGTTGCATCAGGCATAGCCATAAACGTCACATTACCAAATGCCACAAATTTCGGTGGAGTTGCACCGATAATGGTTTACATGGCCGCGACCGATGAAGTTAAAACTATCAGCGGTCTAGGTAGATGGCCAAAAGATACATCTTTAGATTTCTACAAAGATGAACTTGGTTTCGAAATTCCAAAAGGAATTCATCGAACTATCGTACCCTCAGCTCCAGATGCTTGGATGACGGCCCTAGAAAACTTCGGAACCTTAACTTTGGAGGAAATTTTACAACCAGCCTTGGAACTCGCGAGGGATGGGTTTCCTATCTCAGCTACAACTTCACAGGTATTAAAAAAGCTTTCTGAAACAGTGGATAAGAATTCAAACGAGTGGAAATCAACATTTGATATTTTTTCAAGCAACGGAAAAATTCTTGACGAGGGAGAAGTCCTTGTCCAACCCGATCTTGCTAATACATTCGAGAGACTAATTGAAGTAGAAATTCAAAACGCTCATCTTGGAAGAATGAAGGCTATTCGAGCCGCTCGAAACTTCTTTTACAAAGGTGAATTGGCCGAGGAAATAGTCAGTTATAGCCAAAGGCTCGGTGGAAAACTATCCCTCAGTGATCTGGCAGATTTCAATGTTGAAATTGAGACTCCCGTAAGTTCTCGGTACAAGAATTATGAAGTACTCACCTGCGGCCCGTGGTCTCAAGGTCCGGTTACAGGCCAAGTGCTCCAAATGCTTGAAAAAGACAAAATATCAACTATGTCTCCAAATAGCCCAGACTATATACATCTACTTTCTCAGGCTTTGAACCTATCTTTTTCTGACAGGCATCACTACTACGGTGATCCTGATTTTGTTGACGTACCTATGACCGGGCTTCTTTCACCCGAATATACATCTTCACAAAGATTAAGGATTTCTCAAGAGAATGCGTTTGTTGAAATGCCCGATCCGGGAAATCCCTGGGAATATGAAGAAAAAGGGATAAATCGATCAAAAACTCGAAAGCCTTTGCCCCGTCCCGACAGGCTGGAACAGGATACTTCCTATACATGTGTTATTGACCGCTGGGGCAACTCTTTTTCAGCAACGCCTAGTGACGCGGTATTCGGTTCACCAATCGTTCCAGGGTTAGGCTTGATGATTTCCTCGCGTGGCACCCAGAGTTGGATAGATCCAGATCATCCATCCTCTATAGCTCCATGGAAAAGGCCAAGGTTAACACCTAATCCAGCTATGGCATTTAAAGATGGCAAATTATTCATGCCATTTGGGACTCCAGGTGGAGACGCCCAGTGTCCTGCGATGGTTCAGACTTTCTTGAATATTGTTGAATTTGGCATGAATCCTCAGGAAGCTATAGAAAGTCCGAGATTTGTCCCCTGGAATTTCCCCAATTCGTTCTGGCCACATGCTTACCACCCAGGACTGTTGCAGCTTGAAGGCAGAATCTCAAGAGAAGTTGGAAGGGAGTTATCAAGAAGAGGGCACAAGATACAATATCTAGATGACTGGTCTCCAAGTACCGGGGCGATGTCAGCAATTGTGCTTAATCACGATTCTGGTACCTTAACAGCCGGAGCGGACCCTAGAAGAGATGCCTATGCAATCGGAAGATAATTACGGGAATGGGACATTACCAAGTCAAATAAGATCAAACGTTTGCAAAGGCGTTAATGGTCTAGATATCCACTATTTGGAGGCTGGTTTTAAAGGTAAAAATAAGCCCCTGATAGTCCTACTACACGGCTTTCCTGAACTCTCCTATAGTTGGAGGAAGATTATTTTGCCGTTATCAGAGTCTGGCTATCATGTTGTTGCCCCTGACCAGAGAGGATTTGGAGCAACCACTGGATGGGATAATTCATACGTATCGAACCTTTCTTCCTACTATCAAGTAAATCTTGTGAGGGACATATTAGGGTTTGTTTCAGCACTAGGATACGAAAAAGTAGCAAGCATTATGGGTCACGATTCCGGGGCGGCTGTTGCCGGATGGTCTGCCCTGATCAGGCCAGATGTATACGATTCGGTCGTTATGATGAGTGCTCCTTTTACCGGTGCCCCTTCTCTTCCATTCGATACTTCGACGGATATGAAAAAAGATAAAGACCCAGTTGATTTAATTAACGAAGATTTGGCTTCATTACCAAGACCCAGAAAGCACTACCAACACTATTACAGAACTCCAACGGCTAACTCAGACATCACAAATTCAAGAGATGGATTGGCAGCTTTCATTAGAGCCTATTACCATCACAAGAGTGCCGATTGGGAGAATAATAATCCGTTCCCTTTGTCCTCCTGGACCGCAGAAGAATTAGCAAAGATGCCCACGTATTACATTATGGACCTGAAAGATACGATGGCCGAGGCAGTGGCAAAGCATATGCCGACGTCTCAGCAAATAGCATCTTGCAAATGGTTAAGCGAAGATGAGCTGCGGGTATACGTCTCAGAATATGGAAGAACAGGCTTTCAGGGAGGACTCAACTGGTATAGGTCTGGAGGTAGTGAGGGCAACAAGCGAGCATTGGAACTTTTTTCAGGAATGAAAATTCAGGTTCCCGCAATGTTTGTTGCGGGCCAGCAAGATTGGGGAATCTATCAAAAACCGGGTTCCATAGACAGAATGAAAGAAGAAGTATGCACTCGCATGGAAAATATGCATCTGGTGGATAATGCCGGTCACTGGGTACAACAAGAACAACCTGAAGCAGTGCTCAAACATTTGATAAGTTTCCTATCTGAAGTTAGCCAAACGCAACGGCCGTAGCTTCAAGATATACGTCTTTATCAGCGAGAAGTATATTCGCTTTCCCCAAATTCAGACTATGCCCAAGAAAACTTACAGGCCTATGTGCCTATCTGTAGTGGGTGAGCAATGCCCTGCAGCGTCCGTATAATAGACATCACCGTCAGCCTACCTGTACGAGGGTTTTCAGTGGGTATATTCTCTATTTCTATATGTAACCTGCCGAACTCACCTTCCACAACTATGTCGTGACAATTTCTATCCAATCCAGGGACGGCTATTATACGGATTTGAGTCCTATCGGGACCAATCCCAGCAAAGCTAACAGCAGCCGAAACATTAACGTTGGCTGGAAATCCAAGACAAGCCTCTCTTGCAGTACCCGAGAAAATCTCCTGTTCTTCAGTCAATCCTAGGACTGATATACCTCTTTCAGTCAGATGAGGAGAACCTTCTAATGCCTCTACTGGTTTTCGTGTGGTCATCACTACACTGTCTATTCTTCCCGACGATGCGGACTTGATACCATCCAACCCGGCTATAGCTCCCGAAGGTGCATAAATTTTGCAAGATCTCTCCTTAGCCATGTCCAATATTTCTGGGTGTGATATTAAAGCTCCAACACTTATAGCCATAAGGTCCTTACCAGATTGAAAAGTCTCATAGGCAAGTTCAGGAATAACATCACCGCCAGCAGCCTCAACAATAAGGTCTGACTTGGCTACAAGTTCAGTCTGTGAACAGTATTCGGGGGGATTATGGAGGGTAGACAGAAAAGCACGAGCAGTTTGCTCTGTTCTGCTGGAAAGGCCCATTATTGGGAGTGTAAGAGAGCCCGCCTCCGAAGCTTTGAGAAGCGCCTTACCTATCGCCCCACACCCTACAATTCCAATTGACGTCATTGATCTAAATCATTCTCCTTCAAGAATTTAAACATCGCACCCTCCACAGTAGCACGTATCATCTGGGTGTGCTTCTTCCCACTGAGGCTAGTCACACGTAATGAAGTACGGAATTAATCGTATGAATGGGGGAATATCCCGTTCCAATTCCGTGTGTGGGCCCTATTCAAACAGTGCCTATAGAATTTAAATGCTAAGATTTTGCGTTGTAGTAATAATGTGTCTGGTCTGACGGCGGCAAAGCACCTTCAAGAAAATTCCCAAGGTAGGGCTGAATTTTCTCTGCCAAGTCCCTTCGATCCAGCTCATCTTTGGTTGGGGACCGAGACATCATATTTTCTACTTCTTTATATAGGATTTCCTCGTCAATATGGGTTAACTTTCTTCCTCTCATAATTACCTCACCCTCAACAAGGACCGTGTCTATATCTATACTCCTACCCCGATGTACCACAGCGTCTATGATTGATACTTCAGGATTTAGATATGGCCTCTCAATGTTCTCTAGATTCATTAATACAATATCTGCCTTTTTACCCACCTTTAACGTCCCGACACGATCACCAAAACTACTGGCATGGGCACCATTAACGGTAGCCATCTGAAATATTTGATGTGCCGTCGGAGGAGTTTTGTCCACTCCGGGAACTCTATGGACATTGAGAGCAAGTCGCATTTCCTGAATCATATCTTTATCATCGTTAAGGCCCGCCTCGTCACTACCAAGAGCAATTTTTAAACCATTGTCGAGAAAATAATTCACGGGGGCTATCCCTGACTTTAGTCTCAGATTAGAGCTGGCATTGTGGCATATATACACCCTGTGAGAAGCCATTGTTTCGATATCTTCATCTGTAACCCACACCCCATGACCACAGACCACATCCGGTCCTAGGAAATCGAGATCGTCTAGGTGTTGAAGTGGCGTTTTATCCCATGTGCGCAGTCCATACAATTTCTGGTATATCGTCTCCTGGAGATGAATATGAATTCCAGTTTCATACTTTGAAGCTAGATCACGCAATCCAACAAGTAAGTTGTCAGTGCACCGATGAACATTGCTCGGCGCCACCGTTACACGAATTTTTTCCTCAGGTCTCTCATAATATTTTGAGTAAAGATCCTCCACCATGGCGATTATTTCCTCAGATGGTATATAGGATGGACCGGTAAGTTCCTTGAATCGTCTGGATAAATCTTCAGGCAGTACGTCAGCAAACTCGTCCTCTCCGCCTCGAGCACCGACCAGCAGCGAATCTTTGTTCGCTAGCATAGGAGCATAAGAAACGCGCATCCCTGATTCCCGATATGCTTGAATGACTTTTTCCGAGTTCTCAAGATTGAATGGCCCTTTTCCTTTCGCCGGCAGATGTAGAGCTTGCACCGTTGTGGTTCCCGACTTGATCATGAGGGCGGCCCCGTAAAGATGATCCAAATACGGGTCCACATCTTTTGCGCGCATTCGAGCAAATCCCCATAGTTCTAGCGGTAAGTCGGGAGCTCCATGTTGAAATGGAGTTAATCCAACATGAGAATGGTCATTAACCAAACCTGGCATCACTACAAAACTACTCGATCCAATTATTTCATCGTATTGATATCGGTCCTTAAGCTCTTCATACCGCCCAACCTCTATTATCTCGCCGTCACGCTGGCAAACAGCACCATCTGATAAAACAACTGCTGAACTTGGGCCAGTGATCTCGCTAATTACATATTTCCCACGTATCAGAGTAATTCCCAATTAAAACCTCCTCGGAAGATGCCAGATAAATACAAACTATTACCTACCTATGATCTCTACTTAACTTTATCTGACCTACTGCGTTGGAGTTTCTAGAAACTGCGAGGAGATGAAAGAATATAGTCACAAATCTTCCCAATGACTTCCCAATCTTTATTAGATGGGGTAAACCTTTTATCAAATCCTAATGTCCACCCTTGAAACCCGAGAAATCCTCCACATGAGACGCAAAATGATGACGTCCCGTTTCGTTTTTCCCCACAATTCTCACAGTTATTTGAATTGGAGTGGCTCTTAATTTCCATGTTGCCCAGGCGCTCTGACAACATTTTCACGTCTTGATCGATTGATAGAGTACTACCCAAGCCAGTGCTACCACTGTCTCCCTTCCAAACCACGTCGACCACCTTTCCAAACAAAGGAAAATTTTTCTTCCTTACCGTTTTGATCTTGATCTCTTTAGACCTGGATATTTCCACCGTATCTGGAATCCCCATCACAACCCACCATTTTGGTGGACTGTCTTTACTTCTATCTCTTTTGAGAATATTTATCCACCTGATCGGTCCTTCAGAAATATCGATTACCCCAAGTGACCTCTGATACCAGGAGTTCTCAACCTTTTCCTCCGGTCGCCCTCGATCAGACATTTCAGCTTTCACACCAAACAGGTTCAAAGCATAAGCCAAATCATCTCTTGACTTGTCCCTCATCTTCTCTCGCATAGGTCACCTCTAAATTAACTTTGAAGATCGGAGATGAAACAAAACCCATTTGTGGTTAGACAATGGATCAGGTAATCACCCACAGGCTACAACTCGCTAAAAATGAAAAATAAATTCCAGTCACGAATTACTTTTTTATATCAGCAAGATGCTCCATAATCCTTATACATTCGTCCAATTCGCTTGTTTGAAAATCGAAGGTCAGCTGAGTGATACCCAATTGCTCACATTTCTTAATATCCTCAATTATTGCCGCTGTGGAATCAATCAATGCGGCTTGAGAACGAGCCTTTGAATTTGTCTCAATACCTATGTCGGTGAAATGGAGAGTCCGCTTTAGAGAAATCGATATTTCGTCGATATTTCTATCATATTCTTTGCACTGCTCCCTGATATAGGGAAGCATCGATTCTATTTGGTCGGGACTAAGTCGTGTTGGATGCCAAACGTCACCAAACTTAATAGTCCTCCTAACGGCTCTCCTGGTGTGTCCTCCTACCCAGATTGGTATACCCTTCGGTTTTTGTACTGGCTTAGGAAAAAATGCAATGCCGGAGAATTCGTATGTTTTACCTTGAAACTCTGACTTGTTGGTATTCCACAGGAGCTTAAATATCTGAAGGTATTCGTCCGTAGCGAGACCACGGTCTTTGAAAGGTGCATTTAATGCTTCAAATTCCTGTTTCCACCAACCTACCCCAACCCCGCATATAACTCTCCCTTCGGTCAGAACATCCAGAGACGCAAACATCTTTGCCTGCACAATGGGATTTCGATAAGGAACAATCACAACAGAAGTGCCTAGCTTTATTTGTGTTGTCTGGGACGCCACAAAACTCAATAAGGTAAAAGCGTCTAATTGCGGATCTTCAAAATTAGCCGTGAACCGACCATCGTCAGTGTAGGGATACAGGTCAGTCTCTTCAACAGGCAACGCAATATGGTCAGCAGCCCATATTGAGTGAAATCCAAATTCCTCAGCGGATATTGCAAATTTACTGAGTTTTTCTCCGTCAGTCAGTTTGGGCAGAACAAAACCATATTCCATATATAAACCGCTAAAATTAAACCGATGCCTTCATAATGATGTCTCTACTTAATAATCACTTCATACCCAGAATATTTCCTGTACAAATCCTCATCAATTCCCAAGCCCAGTCCTGTTCCCGTGGGTAATGAATAGGACCCATCCGTGAACTGAACATCGTCATGTTTGTACACATTGGGAAGATATCGTTCATCTTCCAACATCTCAAATGTTTCTGAAGAAGCTCCAAAAATCAAGCTTGCTCTATTTCCAAAATTAGAATTGCCGAAGTTCCTAGGCTGGGATATTACTCCGGTCGGACCTAACCATTTTTCGAGATCCTGCCACCGAGAAAACCCCGCAACCACAATATCGGGCTGATAACCGTCAATCAATCCTTCATTCACTAAATCTCGAAATACCGGGCTTGGAGGGTCAATATCCACTTCACCGCATACTAACATTGCGCTAGACCCGATCCGATCTCTGGCATGCCGAATCATACGGTAATCACCCACGTCAGCATTAACCATTTCCTCCATCCAAAATAGATTAGCGGGTAGGGTTTCTCTTATAAAATCTTCCAGTAAATCAAGTCGACCATCATAGCCAAAATTAGCATCAACCATAATCCGGCAGTCCGGACCCACTGCTTCACGGACACCCAGCACAACCTCTATATCCCTTTCAAGTCCAGCCTGGGGTGACATCCAACGACCCGGCCTACCAACCTTAATTTTGAAAGCCCTGTAGCCATCACTGTTTGACTTGGCTGCATCCAACGCAACCTGTCTACCCCCGATATCTGGTCGAAGAAAATCCTGGAAAAACAAGGTAGTATCGTAAGCAGGAACTTGATCTCTAACTCTACCACCCAAAAGATCTATACAAGACAGACCAAGCTCCTGACCCAAGAGGTCAAAAGCTAAGATACTCATCCAGCCATGAAGCCAGAAAGCCTCTTTGTGAACAGATGACACTCCCACTACTTGACCGTCTGACACTTCCAATAATTCACTTACATACCGGTCAATAAAAGTCTCGCTTAGTAATGATATTAGGCCACGAATGGTTCCATCAGATGAATTAAACCCGTGGAATTGTTGCATGAACCTGTTGGCTACAGTCAGACCTTCGATTCCACTATCCGTCCTTGCCCTAACAAGCCATTCGGTTCTCTGATTCCCAATATCATCGGCAAATGCCGGTCGGCCAACCATTTTATGATAGTGGGAAGGAACAGGCGTTATCGTAATTTCTGTTATTTTTCCTTCCGTCAACGGAAATACCTCCCAACAAAAACTTCATTCTTGTATCTGTTCACTGTCTTGAAAATATTTTAAATAAATGTTCCGATAATCGATTTCTTTACCTTAATATACTTCAAATAGACAAGATGAATCTTAATGTCAAATAATTCATCATTCATCCGTGCCTATTGATCCGGTTACATTAAGCAAACCGTAGAATAATTACCTATCTGAAGGGCTTGATTCAAACCTATGGCTGCAGTTAAGCTCGTCACGTTGATATGTTTGGTTGTTTTATAAATTTATAGGAGGCAGAAGATGCATTGTAAGTGTAGTAAGGCTGGGGGCCTCCAGCTAATGGATTCACCAAGGGTAGCCCGGCCAATAAATAAAAATCTCAAACCCCTTGAGACCGAACCTATGATAGGTGAGACCCCGACCCTAGCCCTTGATTCGTGGCTGACTCCCAACTCCGTTTTCTATATCAGAAATCACTTCGATTTCCCGGATATTTCAGATTCCCCAGATACCGACTGGGTTGTAAACGTAAACGGCTCCTTCAAAAACCCAGGTTCTTTTACTTATTCAGATCTGTCCAAATTTCCGAAGCATACGCAAGCTGTGACGATGGAATGTGCCGGAAATAACAGAACGGATCTAACACCCAGAGTGCCAGGAAATCAATTTGAGTCAGGAGCTGTAAGTACTGCTGTATGGGCTGGAATTTCTCTTTCAAAGGTACTGGAATCATTCGAAATTGATCCTAACTCTAAGGAACTGCTCTTCGAAGGAAAAGATTCAGGAGAACCCGAACCAGGTGTAAAGACCCAGAACTTCCAGCGAAGTTTACCTATAGATGTGGCCATGCATCCAGACACAATGCTTGCTTTCGAAATGAATGGCGAGCCAATAGGGGTGGAGCATGGTGGCCCACTACGTTTAGTAGTCCCGGGTTGGTACGGAATGGCTTCTGTAAAGTGGGTACGCCAAATCACAGCATTGGATAGTCCTTTTGAGGGCTATTTTCAAACGTACAAATACATGTTCAGATCTGGCGAAATTCCTGCAAGACCAGTCAGTTTGATGCAAGTGAAATCACTCATAACTTCTCCAATGAACGGGACTGACGTAAAGGGAGATTCCCATTCAATATCTGGATTTGCCTGGTCTGGTAATGCAGAAATAGCCTCCGTAGATGTCTCCACAGACGGTGGATCTACCTGGAAGCCAGCCAGACTTGTCGGGCCTTCCGATAAATACTCGTGGCGTCAGTGGAACTTCTCTTGGATCAGCACCAACACAGGTCACCACACCATATTATCCAGAGCCAAAGACAAGTTAGGAAATTTGCAACCTGCAAAATCTAATTGGAACGAATTGGGATACGAGGTGAATGGATTTAAATCCATTTGTCTGAACGTAATTTAAGAGATTACTAACATTGCGGTTGCTAAACCTAATTCCGCTGGTTAAGCAACGTGACGCCTGAATACTACTTAGACCACATTCAGGGTCTAAGTAGTATTCAGGATGATCAATTACCCCGAGTTTGTGTGTAGCACTCGACTGGTGTAGCCCAAAACCTTTTCAGTATGTCTATTAATTTGATTCCTGAATCTGTCATAGGCAGGATTTGTAGCAACATCCGCGGAGGCTTCCATAAGTGCATTCAAGCTTCCAAACGCGGCAGTCACACGTACCAAGTCAATGGTACCTGAGACTGGTCGTTGAACCGTTGGACGACTACCCTCAGGGAAGGCCTCACGCCATTCAAGAAGTATTTCAGCAACAGCGGCTGACTCACCTCTTTTAGCCATCAGAAAGTTTCTTCTCATGTATTTAGGGGCATTACCAAGATCATAAAAATCACCTCGTGCCAGGACATTCAATCCTTGTATCGTGGGATTTTTTACACAAAGTTCCGCAATATCAGTCCACTGCTTTTGAAAGTCCTCATTGGTTAAAATATCGTCATGTATCTCCTCTAATTCATCCCAGCCGGAAATAACCATTGCAGACACAATATCCTGATCACCTGTGTGTGGTGTCATAGCTCCACCTGTAACCAAGCCTCTCCTACCAGAGCCTTTAATTCCTGCAATAACCAACTGGGCAACTTCAAAATCCTTACCTGGCCTTGGAATCCTTCTTACTTCAAGAGTTATATCTGGCATAAATCTACCTTCCTTTTTATGAAATTATGACTTAACTATCTCAACCATATGAAGACACAAAATATTATATTTTCACCTTATACGTCAAAATATATCTCTATAACTGAGTATCACTGGAAAAATGTCATTAATTAAGTCTTCTAATCGAGAGTAATACCATGCTCCGTCCAAAATGCTATTATTCAAGCCAATCAAATTCTGGACGTTAAGTCGTAAATCCTAATTCAGAAACAGAGGTTTTGAAAATGAATAGAGTAAAAGAACTTTTGAAGTCAGGAAAAACCGTGGTCGGTACTGCCGGCTCGGTGTTTGAAGACAATATGTCTATGTTGGCCAATTCAGGCCTCGACTTCATACTATTTGATACCCAGCACTCACCAGTTGAAGTCAAGCAATATAACAGGGCTTTACAGGCAACCAGCGGAGCACAAGCATCACCCCTAGTACGTGTCAGCGCAAATAGTGCTGATCTCATCTGCTTTGCTCTGGACATAGGCGCGAGAGGCATAGTAGTTCCTATGGTTAACACAAAAGAAGAAGCGGAAGCCATGGTGAGAGCTTGTAAATATTCTCCAGAAGGTGATCGCAGTAACGCTGGTGTTAGAGGAGAATGGGGAGAAACAAAAGATTACAGAGATTACCTGGATACAGTTAATAGAGATCTTTTGATTGTTCCAATGATTGAAACGCAACAAGCCATCGATAATATCGATGAGATACTGAGCGTTCCGGGAATAGATGTACTTCTTGTGGGACCTTCGGATCTATCAATCGAACTGAATGTTCCCCTCGACTATCAAAGTGATACATACCAGAAAGGACTGGACACCATTGCCGCTGCCTGTAAAAAGCACGGTGTAGTACCTGGAATGTATTTTATCCCTCCAGATATGGACCCTAATTTCTATGTAGACAAGGGATTCAAATTCTTCACCATGCCTTGGGCAGTATGGGCTGTGGAAGGTGTGAAAAATGGATTATCAGGAATCAAACGCTAGTTTCCTAAGGATATGACCCTGATAGTGTGAGAAAAATCAGACGCCCCGATGATATTCCAAATGACTGGAACTTGTCGGGGCGTTTTTTCTTTCTATCCCTCCCAGTTTAAAGGCTCAGTTTATTCCTGATGTATTTGTACTTTTATTGACCCTGTTGTTTTATCATAAGCACACTCAAATCCTTGCTGAATGTCCTCAAGAGAATACTTATGAGTAACTATATTACTCAGGCCATTAGACTCATTTGCTAGCATATTTATTGCCATTTCATAATCATGATAGCCATTCAGAATCCCATAACATGAAGAAAATATCATCGATTGCTCTTTTAACAGCGGACCGAGCCAGTCAAATTGGAGAGGTGTCCTGAATCCTCCCAGAATAACTATCCTTCCCTGCATACGTGTGGACTCGTCAGATTGAATAAGAGTCGTATTACTTTTCCCCCCCACAGTCTCAACCGCTAAATCGGCACCTCGGCCGTTAGTATGGGTCCCAATCAAGTCCTGAAACTCCTCTCCTTCTGGACTACATGCATAGTCAGCACCGAGAGACAACGCCATAGCGGCCTGTTGTTCGTGTCGGGCAGTAATGAATATTTTGCCGGCACCTAATTGCCTGGCAGCCAAAACAGCGGTCAACCCGATGGTTCCAGCTCCGAGGATCGCCACCGTTTCACCTCCGTTCATCATTCCTCGCCTTATCCCATGTATAGAGACTGCCAAAGGCTCAACTAATGCCCCCTCATCCCATGTCATCGATTCAGATATTTCATAACATCCAATAGCTTTTCTTTTGATGTATTCAGCAAACCCTCCCCCCTCCGCCGGGGCTTTATTCTCACATTGTCGATACTGGCCCATTCGACAATACCAACACGTTGAACAGGCAAGACCTTGGCCTATCGTTTCTATTGCTACTCTTTTCCCTATCATTTCCCTATCAACCCCAACACCTACGTCAGATATTATTCCAGTCACCTCATGACCAGCCGGAAGCTCATCAGCCTCCTCTTTATCATTATTCATGAGCAGGTCTGAACCACAGATTCCTGTAGCCCTTACCTGAATAATGGCGTCCCCCTCATCAGGAATTGGATCAGGATGTTTTTGAATCACCATTTTCCCGTTTCCATCATAAAATGCCGCCTTCATAAGCTACCCCCTTTTACTCATAGTAAATTCATATATGTCGTTTTATTTATCTACATACAATTTAGTCGGATGACAAACGTTATGGAACCCAAGCTCCACCGTCAAATTGCAACAATACTGACAAAATGCCATATCTCAGGTACAGTCAGCACTTAAAAGGATCAAAGTGGTAAACACATAGTTTCCCAAGGTTGCAACAGGGGGAGAGTAGATAATGAAATATGACGTCATCGTTGTCGGATCAGGGTCAGCCGGCTCAATTGTTGCAACGCGAATATCTGAAGACCCATCCAAATCGGTACTGCTAATTGAAGCAGGACCTGACTATGATGAAATAGAAAAGCTGCCCGATGAAGTCAGATACGGATATGCAACGGGAACCGATGTAATGGTGAGTGATCACAACTGGCAGTTTCTTGGACAGCCGACACCCATCGCGGAGCCTATGATGGTACCCCGCGGCAAAGTCACTGGAGGATCCAGTGCGATAAATGGGCAAATGTTTCTGAGAGGTGTCCCCGAAGATTATGACACCTGGGCAGGATGGGGAAATGACAAATGGAGTTACGAAAAACTTCTCCCATTTTTCAGAAATTTGGAAACAGATACAGACTTTTCCGATGACTTCCACGGGACCACCGGACCGATAATTGTCCGTCGATTTAAACCAACAGACATGCACCCCGCCCAGTCCGCTTTTAGGGAAGCCGCTCTGGATGCCGGTCACCTAGAAAGTCCAGATCTCAATCACCCAGACTCTGAGGGGATAAGCCCTACTCCTCTGAATAATCCAAATGGGATACGTTGGAGCACCAACCTTGGCTATCTATCAATGTCACGCCATAGGTTGAATCTAACAATAAGGGCTAACTGCAACGTCCGCAAAATTCTATTCGAAGGAAAAAAGGCCTACGGGTTGGAGGTGGAAAGCGCCGGTGAGGTATTTACGGTAGAAGGCCAAGAAATCGTACTCAGTGGAGGAGCTATCGCATCGCCACAGATACTTATGGTTTCTGGTGTGGGACCGTCAGATCATTTGAAGGAACACGGTATAGAGGTAGTACACGAATTACCCGGGGTGGGAGAGAATCTGAGAGACCATCCCATCGTGCCAGTAAGCTTTAAAACCAAAGCACATGTAGAACTCGACGGATTAGCTCCCCGAAATCAGTACGTTCTTAGATACACGGCTTCAGGGTCTGACCTAAGAAACGATATGATAATTATCATGCAGTCATTTGCAACCGACCGGGTAGACCGAGGAGGTTCACGGATGGATGGTTTTGGGGTCCGTATGACACTCTCCGTTTATCTGGCGAAAAGTGCAGGCAAACTAACACTGCAATCTTCAGACCCAACCGTTCAACCTTTTCTGAATTACAACTATTTTGACCATCCATTTGACAGGGAGAGAATGAGAGAAGGCATATATAAATGTCTGGATTTGGCAAAGCACCCTAAATTTGAAGAATTATTAGAAGAAGTTGTAGAGCCATACTCATCCGCATTTGATTCGGATGACAGCTTGGATGAATGGATGATGAAAGAAGCGACTACAGGACATCACATATCTGGGACATGCAAAATGGGTCCATCGACAGATGAAATGACAGTTGTTGATCAGCACGGTAAGGTGCACGGTTTGGAAAATCTCCGAGTAGCCGATGCTTCAGTCATGCCGGATTGCATAAGGGCTAATACCAATGTAACCACTATGATGATCGGTGAGAGAATTAGCGACTTTATGATTAATGGAGAATAATCTATTACATCATCCCTGGTTTAAGCCAGGTTCCGCGAGCAAAGTAGACAAAAAATGCGATTGCCCTCACGCTGTTACCTATAACTACACCCCAAGGCACTCCTAAAGAGCCCAGTGACGTTTTCTGAGCCAAAATAATTGCAATTGGAACTTCTAGTAGCCACATTGTGGACACTGTGATTATCATAGGCGCCATAGTCGCACCTGTATTAGCAATACCCTGTGTGAAAACTTGAACTGAGCTCATCGGAAATGTTGCAAAAGCTAATATCCAAATCCATGCTGCCGTATTATCAACAAATTCTGGAGAGTCGCTAAAAAACTCGGCAATTTGGTTGGGAAACACAAAGAAAATAACCATAGCGAAAGCACTAAGTACTGCGGAATAAACTATGGCCCAGGACAATGTGCTTTTTGCACGCTCAATGTGGCCTGCCCCCAGATTTTGACCGGCAAGCGCCCCTCCTGCTCTACCGAGCCCTCGACTGGTATGATTCACAACGTTTTCTGCTCTCCGGGATAGTGCAAAAGCGGCAGCAGGACCATCTCCGAATGATGCAACAACGATAAGAAGAATCAGCTGAGAAGATGATCGTTGCATCCCAGTCAGGGCTGCCGGAACACCTACTCTTATCAATCTCCACATGAGGGAAAAATCGATTCTGTATCCTACAAAAGTTAACTTTAATCTCGATGTACCCCTAAAAAGCACGTACAAGTTGATCGAAAGCCCTAGAGCCTGTGCGATGACATTTGCCAGGCCTGCACCAGCAAGATCCATCTGAGGGAGCACAAACCATCCAAAAATCAAAAATGGAGTGCTAACAAGGTGTATTACCCTACTTACAGTTGCCGCCTTCAGGGGAGTAATACTGTCTCCAGCCGCCTGTAATGCCCCTCCTGTGAGTCTCTGAAAAGACATGATAGACATCGCAATAAACTGCCATTTCATGTACCCGGAAGTAATAAGAATTACCTCTTCACTAACTCCCACTATCCCCAATAAAAAGTCAGTGAAAATGATCCCAGGTATTCCTATAACCAAGCTCCACGCAAGAGTAAGAACTATTGACTGGACCAACACATGATTGGCATATGAGGTCTCACCAGCTCCTATAGCCCTGGAAATCATAGCCCTCATGCTCGCATCGAGACCCATGCGAGCAGTCATCAACATCATTATGTATGTTTGGGAAACTCCAAGCCCGGCAATTGCTTTATAGCCGACACGACCAGCCCAAAAAAGATCTGCCAACTGGTCCGCTACACTGAAGAAGCTCTCAGCCATCTGCGGCCATGACAGATGCCAGAGATTGCGAGGAATACTCCCTCTAGTCATGTCACGCATCTTACTTCTTTTGCGCACAGGTTCACTCATATTCATCAATGTATCAGGGAGACTCATATTAGGGAAAGATAATTTGAGGTATACCCATTGAATCAATCCTGTAAATGGATATGTTTGACAGCCCACTATTATCGCAATAACATGGCTTTTGCAAAAAATTGCAGGAGCGTCTATGAGCTGCGAAGTTGCCACCACTGCTATAGTCAAAAATACAGGTCACAGAATGACACCGCAACGCCTGTTCATTTTATCGGCTATTCGACATGCTAAAGGGCATATAACTGTCTCTCAGATAGAGAACACAGTTCGCGAATCATATCCTACAATTGACGTCTCAACCGTATACAGAAATTTGACCACCCTTCGTGACTTACGCCTCGTTTCTGAGACGCGAATAGACGGAGGAGAATCCCAGTATGAGTGGCTCGATCAAGATAGGCACCATCATCTTATATGTCGGAATTGTTCGGAGATTGTTCAGATAGATGACACTTACCTAGAATCTCTCGCTCAATCCCTCATGAAAGATTATGACTTTACTCTGGATACGGATCACTTCACCATCCACGGCGTCTGCGCAACCTGTTTGAAATAGTATAAGGAAAGGAATAGTTATATATATGGACTTAGGTTCTGGAGCTTTGGCTGCCATAATTTTAGGTTTTCTTTTGGGTTTGAAACACGCGACTGACGCAGATCATGTAGTTGCCGTTGCAACCATAGTAAATGAGTTCAAAAACGCTTTCAGGGCTATATGGATAGGAGCGTCCTGGGGACTAGGACATACAGTACCTCTCCTAATCTTGGGAATAATAATTCTCGCCTTCAAAGAAGTGGTCATGGAGTCCTATGAAGGTATAGCTCACTATTTCGAATTTGGTGTAGGAGTGATGCTAGTTTTCCTAGGACTACAAGTCTATTGGTCTTTAAAAAAAGGACGTTTGCATGTCCACCAACACGACCACGATGGTGACGATCATTTACACATACATGGCACCCATCCGGCCGAGGAAACCCCTCCTGTACAAGAAAGGCACGGAATGTTCAACCCTGGAAAGCCATTCTTTAGAATGAAGTCTTTTGTCATAGGGCTCATCCATGGACTTGCTGGAAGCGCCGCGGTTATGCTGGCTTTGCTACCGACAATAGATTCTTTTATGGTCGGAATAGCCTACTTGTTACTATTCGGAGTCGGCACAGTACTTTCTATGGCCATAGTAACAATATTATTAAGTGTGCCCTTCGCCTTGAGTGGCTCCCACGATAGGCTCAATAAAATTGTGTCAGGGCTGGCAGGTACCGCGAGCATATTATTTGGGGTGGCTTTAATGTCTGATATCAGTCTCGGAACCTCTTTGATACCATTCTAAAAATTACTTAGCGACGCACGGAAAAATCTATCAGTATAAAAGAGGTTTAAATTGGCGAAATCCGATTACAAGTTTATCCATACCCTGCGGGTTAGATGGAAGGAATGCGATATACAGGGCATAGCCTTCTATGGAAGTTACTTGGATTACCTGGAGGTTGGAGAGGCCGAATATTTCCGAAACTTGGGCATAAATACCCTGCAAGAGGAGGCCAGAAAGAAATTTGATCTTGCGGCCGTTAAATTAACTGTGGAATTCAAAAGTTCGGCTAGAGTCGATGAACTAATTGACTTACATATGAAAATCGCAAGCATGGGTAGATCTAGTCTGGTGGAGAGTGCAGAAATATACAGATCCGGTACGGATGAACTACTCGTGATATTAGAAAGAATTTCTGTGAACTTCGATAGTTCCAAAGCGAAATCCAGACGTATACCAGACGATATCCGAGAAACGATAGAAAAATTTGAAGCTACTGGCGAAACGCCAAACTAAGGAACTATATTTTAAAACTGGAAGGGGTATAAAGTGACATCGAATCAATATGACAGGCCACCAGAAATGGCTATCGATACTGCAAAGAATTACCAGGCCATTATAGAAATGGAAAAAGGGGGTACTATCACTATAGACCTTCTCGCCAAGGAAGCTCCGGTGACTGTGAATAATTTTGTTTTTCTTGCAAAAGATGGTTACTACGACGGAATCACGTTTCACCGGGTAATACCTGGGTTTATGGCTCAATCAGGAGATCCGACCGGAACCGGGTCAGGAGGACCCGGATACAACTTTGACGACGAATTTCACGATGATGCAAAACATGATTCCGCAGGAATCTTGTCCATGGCTAACGCTGGTGTAAGAAATGGAATGGGAACCAACGGAAGTCAATTCTTCATAACTTTTGCTCCGACTCCTCATCTTAACGGCGCCCACAGCGTATTTGGAAGAGTAAAAGACGGGATGGACGTAGTTTTAGGTATTGCCACTAGGGACCCTGGTTCTGCTACCACACCAGGGGATGCCATGAAGTCAGTAACGATCCTAGAGAACTGATGATAATTTAACTTATATATGAGCTAATTTTTTTGTCACAGTTAGTTCAATTGGAAAGGAATTTAAATGGAAGTAGTCAGCCTCCGAGACTTAGAAAGAATCTCTAAAGAAAGA
>ERZ724561.9-NODE-9-length-44232-cov-3.815168_pt1:10000-44232 | contig 44232 bp, 43 predicted proteins | sample MGYA00375855_ERZ724561 | MGnify/ENA primary metagenome ERZ724561 (study PRJEB28725, sample SAMN03264854) | marine sediment metagenome | biome: marine pelagic biome; feature: marine oligotrophic desert; material: ocean water | place: Pacific Ocean:North... | reverse complement strand
CAGTTTTACTGATCATCACGATGGTAGGAGGTCCAAAAACATTGAACTCTTTCATTAGTTTTTTATCATCGAGATCATTTTCAGTAACATCTACTTTCATTGCATTGAATGTCCCTAGTAGATTTAAGAAATCCTGATTATTAAATGTGTCTTTTTCCAAAGTTCGGCACGAAACACACCAATCTGCTGTGAAATAAAGGAGTGAGATTTGCCCATTATTGCTTGCCACTTTAATTAAATCCTCTAGTTCTGTAAGCGATTTCACTGAATCAAAATATTGGTCAGTGATTTTCTTCTCTGCTTCAGCATCTGTAAAGCTTAGATAAGAAGGAGATAAGGTATAAATTCCGATCAAGCCTCCGGCTAGGGTTAATCTTAATAGCGAGCTTAATTGATAACCCATCAGACGTTTTTGTAAACGACCTAAATAGTAAAAAATTGTAACAAAACCAAGAAGAATCCAAAGTGTGATCAGAGTATTTTGGCTAATGATCGGATTGATAACCCAGATGGCCAAACCAAACATTACGAAACCAAAAAGGCTCTTTATAACTTCGAGATATTCTCCTGAGGTTGGCAACCATCTTGAAGCCGATAAACCAATAATGATTAAGGGGATTCCTAAGCCCAGACTTAGGGATGATAAGGCTATGACTCCTCTAAGAATGTCTCCACTTTGCCCAATCACCATCAATGTAGCTACTAATGGAGGAGCAACGCATGCAGTTACAAGCAATGCCGACAGTGAGCCAATAATGACCACACCTAAATAATTGCCTCCAACCTGATTTGATAAAGTTGAGTTGACCTTATTTAATAGATTATTAGGAAGTTGAATGTTAAAGGAACCCAGCATACCTAGTCCCAAGATCAAGAATAAAACCGACATTGAAATAATAAATCCTGGCAGTGTAAATAAAGCTTGGAGCTGCTGTCCTGCAACTGCTGCTGCTACTCCAGCTGCACAATAAGTAATTGCCATTCCTAAAACATAACTCATTGATAAACCTAGACTTCTCATCTTATTATTTCCGGCTTGTCCAATAATTATAGAAGACAGTATAGGGATCGTTGGTAAGTGACAGGGTGTAAATGCTAATGCAAATCCAAGACCTAGAAATATGAGCGAGACAAGAAATATATTAGTCTCAGTAATAATATTCCCCAGTCTGGCCTGATCAGATAGCTCAATTTCATCAGTGTTGATTGATGCTTCTATGAGTTTTCCACCTCTGACATTTTTTATCCACTGTTGAGGAGGGTAACACAGGCCGATATCTGCACAGCCTTGAGAATTAATTTGGATATCAAAATTATCGATCACTTCACCTGTCTTTATAGAAATAGGAATATAGATTGTGAAATCATTTCTAAATATCTCGGTTTTACCAAAAAACTCATCCTCATACTTTATTCCTTCAGGAAGTCTAACTGAGCTCAATAAGATCCTTGCATCCTGAGTCTCATATGAAATCTTATCCCTATAGAGATAATAGCCATCTTTAATCCGGTGAGAGATTTGAAGAACATCATTTTGAAATGCAACTTCAACCGGAAATGCTTCCTGGGGTTTGAGCACTTGTTGAGTTGATACATTAAAACTAAAAAATGAGAGCAACAGTAAAAAAGAAACTCTCATCGACAGATAGCTTTTATTTAATCTTCTTAACATATGATTATCTTTCGTAAAAAAGCAAAAAAAGTTCCTAAACTAGCTTGAATTTTTCAAATTCATCCTTATTATTAGCACTCTTCTGTTGAGACTGCTAATTCTCAATGAAGATGTAAACAGATAATAACAAAATTAAGGAGATCAGAGATGAATATTCGTCCACTACAAGATCGAGTGATTGTGAGACGCATGGAAGAAGAAACTACTTCTCCAGGCGGAATAGTAATTCCTGATAGCGCTGCTGAGAAACCTAGTAGAGGTGAGGTTGTTGCTGTGGGTAATGGTTTAGTTTTAGACAATGGCGAAATAAGGCCCTTGGATCTAAAAGTAGGAGATAAAGTTCTTTTTGGTAAATACAGTGGAACTGAAGTCAAAGTTGATGGCGAAGATCTTCTGGTCATGAAAGAAGATGATGTGATGGCAGTGTTTGGATAAACCGGGCATCAATAAATATTAATTTTTAAATAAAGAGGAAAAACAAATGGCTGCTAAAGAAGTTAAATTTGGTAATAGTGCACGTCAAAAAATGATAGCGGGTGTCAATATACTTGCTGATGCTGTAAAAGTTACTCTAGGTCCCAAAGGTAGAAATGTCGTTTTAGACAAAAGTTTTGGTGCTCCTACTGTTACTAAGGACGGTGTTTCTGTTGCAAAGGAAATCGAGTTGGAAGATAACTTTGAAAATATGGGTGCACAGATGGTTAAAGAGGTTGCCTCGCAAACATCTGATGTTGCAGGTGATGGAACCACTACCGCAACTGTGCTTGCACAAGCAATTTTTAGGGAAGGATTAAAATCTGTTTCAGCAGGCTTTAACCCAATGGATCTTAAAAGAGGGATTGATAAAGCAAGCGCTGTGGTTGTTGATCAACTGCAAGCAAGTTCAGTTCCCTGTGATGACGATACCTCGATAGCTCAGGTTGGGACTATTTCTGCAAATTCTGACACAGCTGTCGGTGAAGTTATTTCTGAAGCTATGGGAAAAGTAGGTAAAGAAGGGGTTATAACTGTTGAAGAAGCCTCTGGGCTTGAAAATGAGTTAGACGTGGTTGAAGGAATGCAGTTTGACCGAGGTTATCTATCCCCCTATTTTATTAATCAAGCTGACAGTCAAAGTGTTGAGCTAGAAGATCCATATATCTTGCTTTTTGATAAAAAAATATCAAACATCAGAGATCTTCTTCCATTACTTGAAGGTGTTGCTAAATCAGGAAGACCACTTCTAGTGATAGCTGAAGACATTGAAGGAGAAGCATTAGCGACTCTAGTTGTTAATAACATCAGAGGTATTGTTAAAGTAGCAGGTGTCAAGGCACCAGGTTTTGGTGATAGACGAAAAGCGATGCTTCAGGACATAGCAATACTAACTGGTGGCCAAGTTATTTCTGAAGAAGTTGGTTTGAGTCTTGAGAAAACAACTTTAGAAGATCTTGGTACAGCTAAAAAAGTACAAATCACTAAAGAAAATTCTACAGTTATTGATGGTGCCGGAACGTCATCTGATATTAAGGCAAGAATAAGTCAAATTAATGCCGAGATTGAAGATTCTTCATCTGATTATGACCGAGAAAAATTGCAAGAACGATTAGCAAAACTCTCTGGCGGTGTTGCAGTTATTAAAGTAGGTGCTGCCACTGAAATTGAGATGAAAGAGAAAAAAGCAAGAGTTGAAGACGCATTAAATGCAACTAAAGCTGCTGTTTTAGAAGGCATCGTTCCTGGTGGTGGAGTAGCGCTTGTTAGAGCTAAATCTGCTCTAGATAAACTAGAAGGTGATAACGATGATCAAAATGTTGGTATCAATATTCTAAGAAGAGCTCTTGAAGAGCCACTTAGGCAGATTGTTGGTAATGCCGGTAATGATTCTTCAGTGATCCTGAATGAAGTCGCTAATGGTAAAGGTAACTATGGTTACAATGCAGCCACAGGTGAATACGGGGACATGGTTGAAATGGGGATTGTTGACCCAACTAAGGTAACTCGGTATGCACTTCAAAACGCTGCATCAGTTACCGGACTGCTTTTGACCACAGAAGCAATGGTTACAGAAGCTCCGCAAGATGATGCGCCAGTAGCACCAATGCCTGATATGGGCGGTATGGGCGGTATGGGCGGTATGATGTAAATAACTACTCATCATCGTATAGATATAAAAAGCCCTGCACCGCAGGGCTTTTTTAATACGTTTGTGTTTATTGGTAGAGAGTTATTCTTGATAGAATAGATAGATATGGCAACAAATGAAGAAAAACTAATACAAATCTCAAAAAATGATTTACCTTTAGCTTGTCCTCTAGAAGAATTTGATGATTGGGACGGTCATCCAAGAGTGTATTTGCAAGTGGACGCAAAAAGAACAATATGCCCTTATTGTGGCACTACTTATGAAGTAACTGATTTTGATGAATAGTCACTCTTCATCAGTCACCCACATTAATTTAGCAAATGGCTTTAGAGGAGGGGAAAGACAAACTTTTCTTCTGATGCAAGAATTATCTTCCAGAGGTTATGAGCAAAGCTTAATAGCAAAAAAAAATTCTCTCTTAGCAACTAAATCACATTCAATACATAATCTTAATATCATAGAATCTCGATTGAATGCATTAGACTGTTTCGAGCCTCTAACAAGAGATACGATCCTGCATTTTCATGAACCAAGATCTTTTGTTTTTGCTTGGCTCTTTGGGATAACTAAAGGGCATAAATATTTGGTTACTCGAAGGGTTCAACGACCTCCTAGATCAAATTTCATAAACAAAGCCATTTATTTGAAAGCAAATTCAATCGTTGCATTGAGCAAAGCTATCGGAGATTCTATTATAAAAGCATTAGGTTCAGATATAGATTACCAAGTAATCCCTAGTGCTAAGACAGGGTTCACCCCAAATGAGTCAGAAGTTAAAAGAATAAAATCTACCCTCGAGGGCAATTTCATTGTGGGTCATATTGGAGCACTTGATGACAGCCACAAAGGTCAGCAACAAATCATTGAATTAGCTAAAAGCATACAGGTATCACAGCCAGATATTAATTTCATACTCATCGGTTCTGGACGGGATTTAAAGCAACTTAAGCAGCAAAGCGAAGGGCTAGAGAATCTTAAGTTTATTGGACAAATTGATAACATTGGAGATTATCTGTCATCGTTTGATGTATTTATATTTCCTTCAAGACATGAAGGCCTGGGTTCAATCTTATTGGATGCGATGGATTTTAGTTTACCGATTCTAGGTTCTAATATAGGAGGCATCCCAGAATTAATTGAAGACGGTGTTAATGGTTTCTTGGTCGATGTTAATAATATTGAAGGCTATAAAGATGCTCTTAATAAGATCTATAGAGATAAGGGGTTGAGGGTAAAAATACAAAAAAATAATCTTGAGAAATCAAAAAAATACACGTCTGGGATTATGGCTGATGAATACATAAAGCTTTATGATAGGATAAATAATGGACTCTAATTTCCATAAACATGTTGACGAGGCATTAAGCCGTATTTCCAGTCTAATACGCAAGACTCCACTTCAGTACTCACCATCACTTAGTGTAAAAACAGGATCAGAGGTTTATTTAAAACTGGAGAACTTTCAAGTCACTGGTTCCTTTAAAGCTAGGGGTGCAGCCAACAAACTGATGATTTTATCTAAAGACAAACCTGAACGCATTATAACAGCCTCTTCAGGTAATCACGGTTCAGCTGTTGCTAATGCAGCTGCTGAATTAGGACTTGAAGTATTAATATTTCTACCAAAAACAGTTTCTCCAGCCAAGCTAAACAAAATTAAGTTGTTTGGCGCTGAAGTTGTACTAACTGAAGCTGATGGCAGAACAGATGCTGAGACTGCTGCCAGAAAATATGCTGAAGAAAATAATTTCCCTTATTTATCTCCATACAATGATCTTGATGTCATAACAGGGCAAGCCACAACTGCAGCAGAGGTCCTTAAAGAAAATAAAAATATCGACGCGGTATTTATTGCAATGGGTGGAGGCGGATTAATTTCTGGTATGGGCGGTTACCTTAAACAAAAAATATCAGACGTAAGTGTTATTGCTTGTTCGCCAGAAAATTCTGCAGCCATGCATCATGCAATAGAAGCAGGACGAATAGAAACAATAGAACACTTCGACACTCTTTCTGATGGTACTGCTGGAGCTCTAGAGTTTGGGACCATAACCTTTGAATTTTGTAAATCTGTAGTCGATCATTCAATAACTGTTAGCGAGGAAGAAATAGCTTCAGCTATGAAAGACTTTATAGGCGAGCATCAGATGATGATTGAAGGAGCAGCTGGTGTGGCTATAGCTGGCTTACTGAAAGAAAAAGAGAAATATAGAGATAAGAAAGTTTTGATTGTGATTTGCGGTGGCAATATTAGTAATCAAACATTAGTTGAAGTTCTAAAATGAATAATAGTTTCGTCATGGATTGGGATGAGATTTCTTCATTATTAAATGAAATTAACGTTCATCAAGCAATGAAAAAAGCATTTATTGAATACTCTAAGGGTAATTCAGAGATTCCTCCTGTTGGTGAATTATTATTTGAAGATCCACCTGGAGAAGTACATATCAAATATGGCTATATAAAGGGTGGCTCACACTATGTGGTTAAGATTGCATCTGGTTTCCCAGGAAATCATAGTCTTAATATAAAGCCAGGGCAGGGAATGATGCTGCTTTTCGATATTAACAGCGGGCTACCAAGGGCAATTCTCATCGATGATGCAAACCTAACCGATTTAAGAACCGGTATTGCTGGTGCTATTTCATCTGAGCTACTTTCTGTTCAAGGGATTGATTCTGCATCGATTATCGGCAGTGGTGTTCAAGCACGTTATCAAATTAGATGTCTTGTCGATTTACTCCCACTCCGTGGAATTAAAATATGGGCTAGAAATGCTCAAAAAGCAAAAGAGCTGATCAATGATTTAAGGGATTTAAATCTTGATATAGAGTTCAAAGATGATCTTGAGGTATTGGTTAAAGAATCAAAATTAATCATAACTACAACATCTTCAAGAGAGCCTCTGATTGAGTCAGATTGGGTCCAACCCGGCACACATATTACAGCTGTAGGCTCTGATACTCCTGAAAAGTGCGAGCTTGAACCAAAGCTCCTTTCCAGAGCTTCAGTTATAGTTGCTGATAGTATTTCTCAGAATAAGTTAAGAGGCGAGATTCACCAAGCGCTTAAAGAAAACTATGTCTCAGAGCATGATCTTATTGAGCTTGGAGAATTGCTCGATGATAAAAAGGAAGGAAGAACTGATGATCAGCAGATATCGATAGCAGACTTAACAGGAGTAGCCGTTCAAGATTTGGTTATCGCAGAAGCCGTTTACAATGCTAAGATTCGTGCTTAATTAGACGTTCAACTTTTTCTATAACATCTCTAGTTTCTATCAAATCCATAGCCTCTGGCTGCTTGATTTTTTGTCCAAATTTAACCTCTGTCGGTGATTTATCCATGAATACTTTCAAGGCTTGATCGTACTTATTGATCAACCACTCATCTGAATTATAAGGACCGCTTCTTTTGGGATTACTCATTGCATACAAGCCAATTACAGGTTTACCCATAATCGTTGCAATATGAGCTGGACCAGAGTCTGGACTGATAATGAAATCTGAATACTTTATGAGTGCTGCCATTTCTCTTATGGACGTTTTACCGATTAAGTTAAGAATGCTATTACCAAACAAATCATCCAATTCTTTGGAGTAAAGTTGTTCTGGTGGGCTATTACCACCGGTCATTATTACTTGGAGGTTCTCTAGGCTGATTAAATATTTAATCAGTTTAGCAAAATTGTTAATGGACCAACTGCGGTTATATTGATCACCGTATCGTTGACTGCTGCACGGACTAATCAAGCATGTGACCTTATTTGAATGAATATATCCTCTTGCAAAACCTTCTTCTGGCTCCAGTATGAGAGGAGTCCATTTAGCGGTACTGTCGAGATTGAGATATTTTGTAAACTCTAACATTCCATCAACCACATGCTGATTTTTTATAGGTTGAATGTATTCATTGCAAAACAAGTTTTGTAGATCCCTCGCTCTATCTCTGTCAAAGCCAACCTTCTTTTTTGCTTTAATAGCTAGGCTTATAAGATTCGATGACATAGATGCATGTATATTCAAAAGCACATCGAAACATCTCCCTCGAAGTTCTTTCTTAATCTTGAAGAACGATTCAAAGAGTTTCTTTTTGTCAACAACAATGAACTCCACGCCTTTAATATCCTTAAATAATTGATGTTCCGTCTTTCCAATCACCCAGGTAATTTTAGTCTTTGGGCTTGAACGCTGAATATTTTCTATTACTGCAAGTGCGTGACAGCAATCCCCAAGTGCTGATAACCTAATTAAACAAATTTGGTTCAAGGGCTGCTTTTTATTAGTGGTCATAAAAATGAATAGTCAATTATTAAAAATTAAACAAAATATAATCTTATACGATGATACTTTAATCAGTGAAGTTGATGAGAATCTTTTTGACCTTGAATTCTGGGCTAATCATGAAGAGACTCAATTAATAAATAAAGGAAGAGGAAAGGTTTTATTAATAAATTGTCAGGGCCTTCCGTCTGTTTTAAAGCACTATTATAGGGGAGGGTTGGTGAGCAATTTTTTAAGCGAAACATATCTTTGGCAAGGAGAGAGGAATGCACGATCAATCAAGGAATTCATGGTTTTGCAAGAAATGTTTCAGGCTGGGTTACCGGTTCCTCGACCGATAGCAGCTAGGGTTAATAGGCAAGGCATCTTTTATACTGCTGATCTTATTACATCAAGAATAGATAATTCATCTTCAATGGGAGATCTTTTAAAGAAGGACTCTATGAGTTCTGATCTTTGGAAAAATATAGGGTCGTGCATTGCATCATTTCACATGAAAGGTTTCTATCATCATGATCTTAATGTAGAAAATATTTTAATCGATTCAGATCAGAAGGTGTTTTTATTGGATTTTGACAAAGCTGTTCAAATGGATCCTAGTAATAGCATGGCTCAGAAGAATATCAATCGTCTTCAACGATCACTCAATAAAAACTTTTCAAATCCCAGCAAGTCATTTCCTAAGGCAGAGTGGGAGATTTTGATTACAGAGCACTCCAAGCAATTGAATCAAGATTGATTGTAGGGATCCTTGCTACTTGTCGTGTTCTTGAATCGTCTGTGCACCCAGTAATATTGTTCTGGGTGTTGAAGGATATGCTCTTCTAGGACCGTGTAAATATTTTGCATATATTTTTGAGGGTCTGATGTATCAGGATCTACTTCTGGATATATTTGCAACACATAGCCTTTCCCATTCTCCAGTCTCTTAGCAAAATAGGGGAGCACTGGTGAACCAGTCATTTCAACGAATCTGCATATGGCAGAAGTTGTCGATGCTTGATGCCCAAAAAAATCTACTTCAACAGCGTTTTTCCCAGCAAAGCTTTGGTCAGAGGCATACCAAACAATTTTTTTATCCTTTAAAGCTCTAATTAATCCCTTAATCTCGAATTTAGTGACTAAACTTTCAACCGATCTCAATCGCGTTGCCCGAAAGAATCGGTTAATTATAGGATTACTGCCTACCCTATACATGCCAACGAGTGGCGGCAAATTTTCTGTGATACCTTCTCTGGCAATTAATGCAGTGATTTCTAAAAGTGTGAAATGCGCGCTCATTAAGATCACTCCCTTATCTTTTTTTACTGCTTCTTTTAGATACTCAATACCTTCTACCTTAACAATCTTCTTTAAACTCTTGTTAGATTTCCAACGCGCTATCCCAACCTCTAAAAAACCAATGCCTAGTGAAGCAAAATGCTTTCTTAACAGATCATCTTGTTCTTTTTCAGAGAGATCTGGGAAGCATAATTCTATATTCCTTCTGGCAATATTTTTTCTACTCGATGGCAGCAGATATAGCAATGAACCAAGCACTGAACCCAGTCCAAGAAGAGCCTTAAAAGGCAGAAGTGATATGATTCTAGTGAGGCCTAATAATAAGAGGATGATCCAGTTCTTTGGTAGGAAATAATCACCAATTGATACTTTTTTTGGGTCAGGGTTGTTCATATGATGTGGTTTGCATTAAAGTATACTCCATGACATCAAACAAAGACAAAAGATCGGTTGATCATTTATCGCCCGATCAAGTTTATGTAACTCAAGAAAAAGGTACGGAAGCACCCTTTAGTGGTGATCTTTTGTATAACAAAGACAAGGGCACTTATGTTTGTGTCTGCTGCGACCAAGCTCTGTTTGATTCTGATACTAAATTTGATTCAGGTACTGGGTGGCCGAGTTTTTATGATGTTATTAATTCTGATGCTGTCCATGTTGAGGTTGACCGTAGTCATGGCATGGTTAGAGAGGAAGCTTTATGTGGAAACTGTGACGCCCATCTAGGCCATGTGTTTTCAGACGGACCTCAGCCTACAGGTTTAAGGTATTGTATTAATTCCCTGTCTTTGGGTTTTGATTCAGAGTCTGATTAATTAACCCACATCTGGGTTTAGGCTATACAGTCCAGTCAATTCTGTTTCTGCTATAACATGACCTTCAATGGCTTTAAGCACGTCACTTCCAGTAAAGGCACCATCAACAGGACATCTTTCTATATCACAAGCAAAAAGCTTGAAGCGATAATGATGCGGGATCTCATCGTTCCAAGGTGGACAAGGACCCTCGTAACCGAAGTAATCCCCCTCCATTTCTGGATCCCCTGCCATGAAGTTTGTGTAACCATTGATCCCCTGCCTCGATCCTGGAGGACCGTTTGGATTTTGCTTCCCTTTTGGCGTGATGCCATCTGAGCATTCAGCTTCCTCTACGCCTCCATCAACCGGTTCAATATCCACCATCACCCAATGCATGAAATCAACCCGTGGAAGATTTGCTGAAATTGTTTTTCCTTCTTTATTAAAATTCTCCAATGAGGATGGAACATCTGTGTCAACACAAATAAGCACCAATGATTGAGCTTCATCGGGGATATTTGACCAAGTCAGCTCAGGGTTTTTATTTTCTCCCAAAGCCATACGTGTCTCGTCATCTTTGATACCAAAAGCACATTTTTCAGGGATCCAACCGTTGTGATCAAATGTTTTAGATGTTAGTTGCATAGTTAATTAGCTCTTCCAGTGATACGTTTCATAAAATCAGATTGTATGAATAATATCAAACCCGCGAATAAAATTGCACAAGCCCATTCTGTGCCTGCAATGAAAATAACTTCGTAAGATGTTTCCCATCCTTTGAAGCTATAGACTGTAATTACTAGACCAATAAACAAAGACCATATCAGCCATCTCATTTTCTGACTGAGGGGTAATCCATACATTTGAGTAACTACAAATACACCCAAGAAACCAAATAAGAACATTGGCCAATTATCTCCATTCATCAAGGCTACAAGAAGGGCATGAATGACCACCATAACTTCAACAAAGATTGTCCATTTAGGGTTTAGGTGAGCACGTGTGAAAAACAGACTGCCTTGCAGCAACAATAGAAACATGTATAAAAACCCAACAATATGGCCTGAAGTTCCCACCATGGGGTGATACCAAAAGGTGTAGATTGTAGCCCAAGCAAAGTAATACCCGTGATATTTTCTTAATCCACTCGATGCTGCTGTCACAAAATTTAGCTTTTTACCAAAAAACATTCCTCGACGTTGATTTTCCATCATAAGCACAACAAACAATAAGACTATTACCGACCATTGTGCTGATTGTTCTATGACGTCTTGTGCTAGCCCGTCATACCAGATCGCTGTCTGAATTAGATGTAAGGTAATAAAAATAGCATTGGCTGCTAGTGCACCGATATTGAACCAATGAAGACCATCGGTGTATTGCGGACGTTCTTTTTGGGCCGCGTATATCAACCACCATATAGAAACTTGATGTCCAATGTATAGACCCCAGGCACTTAACCTGGTTATAAAATTTGGTTCATTGAGTTGCCAGAAATACCAAAACGGTACGCCTTCAGGCTTGGGAAGTAATTGTTGCTCTAGAAATAGATACTGCTCTGCCACCCAGATAAATGCTGAAAATATCAAACTAAAAGCAACCCCCAGCTTGAGCGCTTTTGATGAATTAATATTTTGGACTGTTTCTGTCATTATTATTTGGAGCATTCTATGTTATTTAGCAATCATATAAAACTTTTCAAACATAGTTTATTATTAAGCCCTTAACTATAATTCGGTAATTAAGCGTATGGTAGATTTCTTTAAGTTCTTTAAATCTAAAAAAGATCAAGCCTCAGAAGAGAAGGCTCTGGATCCTGTGCAAATGGCAACCGCAGTTTTACTGATTGAAATGGCTCGAGCTGATTTTGATCAGGCTGAAAATGAAAATGAGGTGATCAAACAATTACTCAAGGATCATTTTGATCTTAACAACCAGGGGACTAACAATCTTTTTGACGAGGCAGAATTGATTGCCGATGATTCTGTTTCCTTGCATGAGTTTACTAGAACGCTTCACGAAACTCTTGAACCTGAAGCTAAAGAGGAAATTATCGAGATGTTATGGCGATTGGCAATGTCAGATGACGATCTAGACAAGCACGAGGATTACTTGGTTAGAAAGGTGGCAGATCTGCTCTATGTTTCTAATACTATTGTTCTCAAAATTAGACACAAGGTCACACAAGAATCTTAAGCTCTTTTTCTGTTTGAGTAATAAATAATAAATCCCGAGATCAGCCATAGGATGACTATAAAACCTATGAATGTCATCATCAAGCCACCAAGAGGTCCAAAGTAATAGCCGCTATGAATGGGTAGAAGATATTTTCTAAAACCCTCGCCTTTTTCTAATTTTCCAGCAGGGTAAATACCAATGAGATCTCCGTTCATTCCATTGATCAATATATCTTGTCTAAACATTTTGTCATTGAAGAAGGCAAACCAATAGTTTTGGCTGTGATCTGAGGCGAAAGAGTAGGCCGCCAAATAGTAGTTATCAGGTAGGGCAGATTGTGCAGTTTTCAGCGCCAAATCTGCATTGATATAATTCATATCCATAGACCCATGATTTTTATGAGAAGAATTCATCAAACTTGAGAACACCGATCGACCAGTATTTTTATCCTCCCAAGCTGTAATGCTCATGAGAATCCCTGTTGAGGATGTAGCAATTAGAAAAAAAGCGGCAATAAAGCCTAATGATCTATGCATCCGATTAATAATGGGTAATTTTTTGGCACTTTGCCTGGTTTGAAAGAATAGATATAAACCTGAGAGAGACATCAATATTGTGGCTAATGCAAGAATACAAACAATATATACTCCTGCTTTACCGAATAATATCCATCGATGTAACACGGTCAAAGTTCCAATCCAACCAGATCTCATCATAGAATGTTCATTAATGATGCGTCGTTCATACTGATCAAAATTAATAATGATGGATGACATATGAGGATTGTCTGGATCTCTTCCTCCCATCAAAACAGTGGCTGAATTTGGAGTAGCGGGAGATGGCAACATCACATGGGCAATATTGAATTCTGGTTCTTGATCACTGACAGCCTTAAGCAGTTCACTCGGGCTAGCGGCTATGATTCTGGATTCAACCTTATTCGTTTCTGGGGTCAACAGTTGCATCAGCAAGTACCTCTCTTGTGCAACACTCCCAGATGTAATCTGGAAAACAATGAAAATACCTAAGATAAACGCAAGCCACCTGTGAATTATCTTAATTGCCTTGGCAGAAAAGATATTTTTCACAATAGACTATCTTTGATTGATTCTGAGATAGCCCTGATACTTTCCTTCATTGGATTCACCACAGGGATCTTAAGTTCATTTTGAAGTTTGAGAGCATCGATCTCTTGTTTTGAGTTGATACAAACGCCCATAACATTCTTACCGTAGGTTTTAATTAGGTTAATTTCGTCCTCAAGGCTTGGTAACACACAGCCAACATCTTCAAAATTATCAAAATATTCTCGATCAAATGGATGAACAAGAATCACGCCGTCAACATCGCCTGATAATAATAATTCCGATCCACATGGGCCTGATGGGTTTCGAAGAGATGATTGGCCTTCAATTAGAATAATTTCAGGGTTGCTTTCTTTTACGCATTCTAAGATAGCCTTTTCGAGCTCCCCTGACACAAAATCATTCAAGGTAGAATCAAGAATGAAGCCGTGTTTGAACCCTTGTAAAAATCCGGTTTGTCCTGTGTAGATAACTTCAGTTTTAATATCACTTTCAGTGAGATCTTGAACAAGAAATTGACACACAGTCCTTTTACCAGTCGCACAATCGGTTCCCAAAACCGCAATCTTAGGTGTCTTTAAATCAAGTATTTTCCCACTCCAAAATGAGAGTTCATCAATGGTTTTTGGTTTACGAATATCATAAATTGTCGTTTCTGATGTCGATGCAAGCGCCTTAAATTCTGCATCCTCTGATAACAATTCATGAAGTCCGCTAACCACATCAATATTATTCTTTATAGAATCTTCTACAATGCCTCGGTGCTCATGGGGTAATTTTCCACCACCAAAAGCAACACCTATGACGATATAATCAGGTTTGTTATCCATGGTCTCAAGCGACAGAGCTAGATTTTTGAATATGGGGACATTTTTGGCACAGTGGCTAACAATATCATCGCTCATTTGATTATGATGCTTATGATCAATAACACCTAATATCTCGAATCGATCTGAAAGACGCAACAAACCATGTGCAGTCTTAGCATGTAGATCATCTAACAAGCCTCCACTGTAGACCAAAGCTGTGCCCTTTATGTTATTCATGCTCAACTCCTATGCCTATCTTTTCGTTGGTACGCATAACTCCTGACTCACAAATATAGCCTCCAGATACCAGATCCCATCCCAAATCAAAAAAACCATCCAAATCAATGTAATGAGTATTTTTGCATGACAGGGCTGTATGTAAAGCGGCAGAAATGCTGACTTTACTCTCATCAAAACAACCCCACATGATTTTAATGCCATTCTCTTCGGCTAGTGAAGCAATTTTTCTTGCTGCAAAAATACCGCCACATTTCATCAGTTTTATATTGAAAACCCCAAATGGTTTTGGAGAACGAGCAAGAGAGACGGCATGATCCAAGTTTTGAAGACTTTCATCAGCAACACAAATATTTCTGATTTCTTTTGGGAAATATAGCATTTCTTGATTTTGATCAGTTTCCATTGGCTGCTCAATTAATTCCAAGCCAAGATCCTGAGTTTCTTCATAAAATTTAATCAAATCTTTTTTTGAATAACCCCGATTGGCATCAACCCTTATTTTTATTTTTTCAGGTTTTAAAGCAAAAAGTTCTTTCATCCTTTCAATGTCTTCCTCAAGACAGTCACCAATTTTGATTTTAAGAATTGAGAAGCCATTTTCAATATGCTTTTTTGCCATCTCCAAGGTTTTTTCTGTAGATGAAACACCGATCGTTATCGAGGTATTAAAACTCTGATATTTATTACCCAATGCTTGTGTCAACGACTTTTTCTCACATTTTGCCCATAAGTCATGAATTGCAATATCCACAGCAGTCAAAGCCTCGGGTGTTGAGGATAACTCTGAGCCAATCCACTTGAATATTTCCTCACTAGGGGTGACTTCTTTGTCAATCAATGATGATGAGAATGTATTTAGCTTATTGAAGCAAGCTCTGGCAGCTTTCTCTGAGTCATCTCTAGTTGCACAGGAGCCTATTCCAGTATTACCATCATCATCTTCAATTCTGATAAAAGTATTTTTGATTGACTCATGAACATGTCCTGCAATTGCATAAGGTTCTTTGAGTTGCATATCATGAGTATTAACGCTAACTTTTTTAATTTTCATCAATTAGATTTTATAGGATTTGATTTAAATTAATACAAACAACATTATTGGTAAATTCATACAAAGGGATAATCAACTTAATTGATTGAATGACGACTATGGCAATGAATGGAGAAAAATCCATCCCCGCAGGATACGGCAACCTTTTCTGTATTGGATAGAGGATAGGAACGACAAGTTGTCTAATGAAGTCAGAAAAACTATTGTGTTGATTGCTTAGAATCCAGCTGAAAATTACATGAGCGATGATGGCAAAGAAAAGAATGTTCAAAACAAAATGAATTAAGCTACCAACAGATAGGCCGATAAGTTGAAGAAGATTGGGAGCTACAATACATGAGAATTGCGTCATTACCCAAAGGGCGAAGAATTTTATCAAAAGACAAAGGGCAACAATGAGATAGATAAAGGTTTTGTTATTAATGCTCCCACGTAAGGGTTTCAGGATAGAATCAGTCATTAGAATGACCGATCGGTGAATCTGATTATTAACTGAGACCCAATAGGCAGAAAATACCCTCAGCAATAAAATAAGAATTACAAAATCTATAAGAGTGGTAAAAAGGAATTGGAGTAGATTATTCATCCGCTCTAATATTTAGTCTGTTAATCTTTTCCAAGATCAACTGATCTTTGCCTTGCTGCATCAATAGCTTCATCCCAGATATCGTCTAATTTTTTTTCTTCCAAGAAATCAAACGCAGCTTCTGTTGTTCCGCCAGGAGACATGACTTTCTTTTTTAGGGTTAATAGATCATCAGCACTGTTTAATGCCAGCTGACTCGAGCCAATGGCTGTTTGGATAGAAAGAGTTTCTGCTATTTCTTCTGGAATACCTGCCTTGATTGCAGCACTTTTTAAAATATGCATCATTTGAAAGAAGTAAGCAGGACCACTTCCAGATACTGCTGTCACGGCATGCATCCATTCCTCTTCTTGAATCCAGATGGTTTTTCCAACGGAATTAAATATATAGGTTGCCATAACAATATCTGATTCATTTAAATTTGATTGGATCAATGCGGATACTCCACGACCAACTAGACAGGGTGTATTAGGCATAACTCTGCATATCTTCTTATCCTCGCCAAATAAATTCTTCATAGTCTCCATTTCAATACCAGCAGCAACTGAAATAATCATAGGGCTATTCTCTGACCCTAAATCAAGGCCTTCTGCGACATTGGTAAATATTTGAGGTTTTACCGCCATAATCATTATTTCGACTTGTGATGCGATAGCCTGATTATCTGATTCAACATTTAATTGCTTATTAAGGATAGAAAGAACATCACGTCGAGACTCTGAAGGGTCTGAAACAAAAATTTTAGAGGCTTCATGACCATGCAGGATGAGGCCTCTAATGATTGCTTCAGCAACCATACCTCCTCCTATAAAGCCAATTTTCTTATTTTCATACATTGTTTTTATTATTAAGTTGATCGTTTACCAAATAATGCGGTACCTATTCTAATCATATTTGAACGATTTTGAATGGCTAAATCATAATCTTCTGACATTCCCATAGAAATGGTATCCAAGTTGAAACCTTGATGGTTGAGGTTGTCAAATGCCTCGGTTAGTTTTTTGAAGTATTTTGAACGCTCATTAACTCGAAGGTCTCCACTGGTCATTCCCATTAAACCTCTTAGCCTGATATTTTTAAGATCTTTGACTTTCTCTGCAAGAGCAGGGAGATCATCAAACACGACACTATCACGTGGATCATCGTTTTGAAGCTTGACTTGCAAACAAACATTCATAGGTTCTTCTCTATGTTGGCTGATTTTTTGAGCAATCTTAAAACGTGTAATGGTATGAACCCACTGAAAATATTGAGCGATTTGCTTGGTTTTATTCGATTGGATTGAACCAATAAAATGCCAGGTTAAAGAATGTTGGCAGGAATTGATTTTAGATACTGCCTCTTGAAGATAATTTTCCCCAAAATTTCTAAGACCACACTTATAGGCTTCATCTATCTCTTTGAGCGTTCTTGTTTTACTGACTGCAATAATTGTGGGCAAGGCTTCTGCATCACCTTCTGATTGCGAGGATTTAATAACGGATAATAAATTTTTATAATTTTGCTCAATCTTACTCATTGGGGATAGATGGCTTTAGCATCAAAGACAGGGCCATCCACACAGACTCGTTTCATAGCTATCTGTTCATCTACACTAACCTTCACTGTACAACCGGCGCAGCCACCAATGGCACAGGCCATAAACTCTTCGAGAGATAATTGGCAATCCAATTTATGGTTTCTAGCTAATTTTGCTGCAGCTTCAAGCATCACTTCAGGGCCGCAGGCATAGAGGATAATTTTTTCTTTCTCTGAAGGATTGAGTTGGGATAACCAAGTATCCACAAGTTCTGTGACATAACCATTATAACAACCTTTAAAGTTTGCCAAGCTGGCTAGTCGACAAGGAATTTGCTTTTCTTCCATGTCTTTAATTGTTGCAAAATTTGATTGTTCCAACCCTTCAATATTTATCTCAGATTCAGTTGTTTCAAATGGGAACGGAATTTCAGAACCAAAAAAGGCATATGGCGTCATCTCAGGATTATTTTCTTTAAGATATTCTGCAAGGAATAACACTGGAGGAATTCCAACACCGCCACCAATGAACACAGGTGTTTGTTTGGATAAGTCGTGACTAAAACCGTTTCCTATTGGGCCCATCATTTTCACAGAATCACCGGCTGTCATTTTACTGAGAGCCTCCAAGCCAGGACCTATAATTTTATACATGAATTCAACCGTGTCATTGTTTGGGTTAGTTCTCAAATAGGACAAAGGTCTTCTTAGCAGTGTTTGTTCTCCACAATCAACAAAAGCAAACTCACCAGGCTTAGCCGTCTTAGAGGCCTTAGGAGCCTTTAATGTAATCACAAATTGGTTTTCTTCAAAGGCTTCTTGATGAATTACCTCTGAAGTTTCCTCAAAGATACTTGCCTTATGCATACTCACAATTAGTCCTTTCCTCTTTCTATGATGGATAGAATAGCCATTCTAGTGGCTATACCATTAGTGACTTGTTCCGTGATTACTGAATGTTCGCCGTCTGCAACTGTGTTTTCAATCTCAACCCCTCGATTCATTGGTCCAGGGTGCATTACAATCACATCTTTTTTACACAGTTTAAGTCGGTCAGAGGTTAATCCGTAGTCTTTAAAATATTTTGATTGATCCAGGAATTGAGTTTCATCATCCATTCGTTCTTTTTGTACTCTAAGTGTAACTACCACATCAGCATCTGATAGCGCTGATTCAATATTATCCGTATATTCAGCACCGTTAAATAATTTCATGTCCGGTTTATAGTCAATAGGTGAAACAATAACAATTTCTCCAGTACCCATAATGCTTAAACCTTCTGTCAATGACCGAGCAACACGAGAGTGAGATAGGTCTCCTAGGATGACAGTTTTTATATTTCTAAAATCTTTTTTATGTCGTCTGATGGTCAGAAGATCTAATAACCCTTGAGTAGGATGAGATATATTAGATTCACCTGCATTAATTAATCGTGAATTGTGATCAATGTTCTCTAGGATTTCATCAAATATTCCTGAATGCTTATTGCGGATTACAAAGTAATTAACTCCCATTGCCTCTAGGGATTTTAGGGTATCAACAAGAGTTTCACCTTTAGCTCTTGAAGAATGTTCCTCATCGATATTAATAACATCGGCACCTAATTTTCTAGCGGCTATTTGAAAGGAGCTTCGAGTTCTGGTGCTGGGTTCAAAAAATACGTTTGCTAAGGTTTTATCTTGAAGAAGTTTTTCTGAACCGAGGGGTTGGTTATCATGATTTAAGAAGTGCTCTGCTGTGTCGAGAATCTCTGTGATTGTCTCTTGGTCTAAATTCTTTAAGTAGAGAAGATGCTTCAATTTATCTCCTCAAAATTCATCCACTCTTGAAGAATGATGCTCGCAGCCATGCTATCAATCTGTCCTTTCTTTAATTGTCGCTGAAGGATACCTTCTTGTCTTTGTTCTTTCAATTGATCTTTTGCGATTTTAGACGTGAGATGTTCGTTTACGAATTTAATAGAAATACCATACCTCTGTTTTATCCCAGATGAGAAAGCCTTAATGTTATCAATTAAATTCTTGTTACTATTAATACGCTCTTCTGGCATTCCAAAAACAGCACAACTTGGCTTGAAGTCTTCAAAAATCATATCTATCTCAGACCAATCTGGTTTTCCATTATCCATGGATAAAGATGTTAATGGCGAAGCTGTCTTAGTGATAGATTGCCCTATAGCTACCCCTGTTTTCTTTAAACCATAATCAAAGGCAATATAGATTTTATGGTCCATTCTTAAAGCTTATTAACGATGTTAGGCATGACCTATTTCCTCAGAGAGGTTTTGAGCGTTAATTCCTAATGAGCCAATTGATTTTTCCCATCGATCTTGAAAAGGGGTTTTGAATAAAATCTCATCACTAAAGGGAATAGACAACCAAGAGTTTGTTCTGATTTCAGACTCTAGTTGACCTGCCCCCCAGCCAGAATAGCCAAGAACCAACAAGCAATTATCTGGACCCATACCATTGGAGATTGACTCCAAAATATCTTTAGAGGTGGTAATGTTAATCCAATCATTAATTTGGGAGGTGTGTTTCCATGCCCCTTGATTATGGATTACGAAACCACGTTCTGTGCCTACAGGACCGCCTTGGAGTATCGGTGTGGACTCCAACTGCTCATCAGAAGCAATTTGTAGCTCTTCAAGTAGTTGATTAAGATTGCCTTCTATCGGTCGATTAATAATAAGGCCCAATGACCCGGATTCATTGTGTTCACATATAAGAGTGACTGTTTTAGAAAAGTTAGGATCGTTGAGACTTGGAGTGGCTATTAAGAATTGGCCAATGAGATTCTCCGAGAGCGTATCCCAACTCATTAGTTTTTCGACTCCAGAGTCTCAAAAAAGAAACTCGAAACGTCCTCGCCACTGTTGCGTTTGATTTCCCTCATTCCCGTTGGGCTTGTGATATTGATTTCAGTTAAATAATCACCAATCACATCGATTCCAGCAAAATAGATCCCATTCTCTAAAAGAGTTGGCCCAATGGTTTCACAGATTTTTTTATCTCCAGATGATAGTTCTTGAGTTTCTCCAGTGGCCCCCATTACAAGATTTCCGCGGTTATCTTTATCATGGGGTATTCTAGCTAGAACCGTATTGCAATGTTCTCCATAAACAATATGGATTCGTTTATCTCCATGTTTGATTTCTGGAACATAGACCTGGGCCATAATTGTGGTCGTACCCAAATTGGTGATGGTTTCAAAGATTGAATGTGCATTTAGATCATTCTTTTCGACAACAAAAACTGATTTTCCACCCATGCCATCTAGGGGCTTAACGACAATTTTTTCTTCAGCATCTAAAAAAGCCTTAATTTCGTTCAATGAGGAGGTAACCAATGTTTTTGGTGTGAGAGATGGAAAGAGTGAGATCGATACTTTTTCATTAAAATTTCTCAATGCTGAGGGATGATTTATCACCTTGACCCCAGAGTTCTCTGCCAGATCTAATATATAAGTAGAGTAGATATATTCCATATTAAATGGAGGGTCTTTTCGCATAAGAATCACATCAAAATCAGATAATGAATATTCATTCTGATTTGAAAATTCGAACCATTTTTCGTTGTTATCCTTAACCGAAAGTATCTTTCCTTTGGCTAAAGGACGACCATCAATAATTTTAAGATCCTCTTGCTGGAAATACGTTAGTTCATAATTTCTATCTTGTGCAGCAAGCAATAAATCAAGAGTTCCATCTTTTTCAGGAACAATCTTTTCAATAGGATCCATGACTACTGCTAACTTCATTTTTCTTCTCTGGATGTCTTTATATCTATTTTAAGCTAATTAGCAAGATCTCCATAGAGGTATTGGAGAATACTGATGGCCATAATTGGAGCGGTTTCAGTTCTTAATAATCTTGGTCCAGTTTTGATAATTTTATAGCCGCTATCTATAGCTGTCTCTTTTTCTGCGTTTGAAAAACCTCCTTCTGGGCCAACAACGAGAGTTGTTTTTGAAATCTGTTTAGAGCTAAAGCTGTCTTCTCCTGTGGTATCGAGAAAATACGATTGAGGACTTTTGAAATCATTGAGCAGCTGTTTGCTAAAAACCTGTGGCTCAATAATTTCAGGTAATTTAACACGACCAGATTGTTCTGCTGCGCTAATTATGATCTTTTGCCAATGCCTCATTTTATTTTCAATATTCGATTCATTTAACCTCACAACGGTATTTTGGCTTGTCATTGGGATAATTTTATTTACCCCTAACTCGGTTGCCTTTTGCATGACAAAGTCCATGCGTTGACTTCTTGAAATTGATTGTAACAAGGTGATGTTTAGAGGTGATTCTGATTGTATTGATTTTTTTGATAGCAACTTAACATCGACTTGTCGCTTTGTTGCCTTAAGAATCTGAGCTTCCCATTCTGAGCCTGAATTGTTAAATAAAACTAGATCTTGTCCATTTTTTAACCTTAGAACACGAGTTAAGTAGTGTGCACTTTCTCCTTTTAGGCTAAGAACATCTTTTTTCTCAGGGATTGAGTTATGAAAGAATCTTTGTTTACGCTTTTGCTTCATCTTTGTCTATTATTCAATTCTAAACTATCGTATAAATAGAGTCTTATGAAACACAAAAATATTTTTGGACGAATTGGGTACACTTCGAAGAAACCAGAACTGATGGATCAGCCTAGAGGTCATGAGACCTTTCATATCACCAAACATGGAGATGGTAAGCTCACCTTGAGAGCGCATTGTGAAATAGAAGAACCTGATCCAAAAGTCATGCGTGATGTTGTTTTATCTATAGATCATAACAATCGACCTATGGATTGTTTTATTCGCTTGACTGTAGGCGACGAATTTATGGGTTCTGGTTGGTTTCGTTTTGATTTAGACGAAACAGGTGACGGTATTATCGAGTGCGAATCTTATGGGCCATCAATTGATCGGATCTCACAAAAACAAAAAACCAATGGAAGATTTCATTCTTTCGGCACTCATCCTATTGTTGGAGATGGGTTTAATTGCAAGTCTATTGATATTTCAAACGGCCCTGTCTTAGAGCAGATGAGATGTTTCATGCCATCACTAGATCATAGAGGCGCCACACCACCTATGATTTCAGAATTAACCATAGGCTGCCAATATCACGGTAAGGAAGAAATTACGGTAAAAGCGGGAACTTTCATGTGCCACCATTTTAGTTATATTGATGAAGTGGGATTCAATGAAGGTGTCAAGCATCCGCCCTACGAAATATGGTTGAGTGAAGATGATTTTATTGCCGTCCGTGCTTCAGTTACTGGTTATATGCAGACCTATTATGAGTTGGAAGAATTAATCTACGATTAAATTACAGAATCTGTAATCTGACCAAATGCTGAACTGATCACTTCTAATTTATCTTGGTCGGCTTGAAACCTGATGGCAATGCCTCCTTGCTTTTCCCAAGCATAAATATTATGAGGCCTATCATCAATGAGAATATTCCTTGTTCCTTTGTGCATTGCATAATCTCCTTTGGATCTTTCTATAAAGATTTCAGAAGGGGGTGGTGAGAGATTATTGTTGATCCAGACTCTTTTCCAGTGAGCACAATTTTCTTCATCGCCATCCAGAGGTGAGGAAAGGATAGAATAGCCTCCTGCATAATCTATGGTCATTTTAATCAGTTCGTCACAGCACCATGTTTTGGGAATCGTCCCAAAAAAATCACTTCCGATAATAGCATCTAGTGTTTGTGCTAATTCAGAGGGACCTAAATCCTTCCAATGGTTAACTTTGGCGAAATTGGAGAACGCGCCAAAAAAATCAGCTAGCACGCCGTCCATATCAAGGAAAACAATAGGTCGATTGTCCACAGAGACTATATGCTCAAAATTTTCATTCCAAAAAATCTTGAAAGGGCGATCACTGGGCGCCATTGCCATGGAAGAATATAGGTCTTTTTACCTGCTTTGATTGCATTCACCATTTTTTTAGCAGCAACATCAGTATCCATAAGAAACGGCATCTTAAATTCATTAACATCGGTCATTTCACTTTTGATGTAGCCGGGACATATAGTCGTCACCTTGACATTATGTTTTTTGAGCGTTGTCCTCCATGTATCACCCAATCTTCTGACCGCAACTTTTGAGGCAGCATATCCCCCAAAGTAGGCAGGCGCAGTGAAACTTGCAATTGAGGACATGATGACAATATTACCTGCTTTTTGAGATTTCATCGTCGGCACAAAGGGAACAATGGAGTTTGTTACACCGATGATATTAATGTTTAAATTTTGATTAATTTTTGTAGGATCCCCTGAAGAAAGGTTGTCTGAGGCAGCTACTCCTGCATTAGCGATAACAATATCAATACCTTCTTTGTCAAATCCAACAAAATCTTTTGCAACAGAGATCGATTCTTGTGTATCTGAGACATCGAGTGAATAGTTTTTTACATTCTTAGCGCCTAATTCCATACATTTGGCTTTGACCGTCTCAAGTTTTTCTGATCGTCTTGCAGCGAGACCAAGGATTGCACCCTGGCTAGCATATTCGTAGGCAATTGCCTCACCAATACCACTGCTGGAACCGGTGATAAATATTTTTTGATTCAATTTCATAATTCTGTTCCTTATTATTTAGGACATACAATTTATCTTAATTATTTCACTCTTGCATTAATTTGATGGTTTCCTCAATCAACCAAATCCTGTCCTGGCCCCAAACTGTAAGCAGCTGTTCCTCTTCAGCATTTAACAGCGTCATTGTAGGGACTCCCCATTTACCCAAAGCGAATAGGTTTTCTCTATTGGTGTCAGTTTCAGATCTCCATTCATCAGTATCTAGGACAGTCTTTGCTTCCTCCCAATTTAATCCTGCCTCTTCAATGATTGCTTCTAATGAGCTATCCATATACCCATGTCTTCCCTCAGCCCAAACCGATTTAGCAAAGGCATGTAAGTATTCCTCCTCTTTATGATTATCTTTGGCATATTCAAACATGGAATAACATCGTTCAACGGCTTTTCCTACAGGGTCAATGATATTTCCAAAAGGGGTATTATCTTCTTCAGCTATCCGTTTGCAGTCTTTAATAATATAAATCCCTTTTTCGGGGTTAATTTGCATACCTCTCATTACCATCGGTAGGATGATTTTATATCTAAGTTCAACATTATATTTTTCTCTAAGCTTGGCCAGAGGTTTCATCGCAAGATAGCTATAGGGACTTCTTGCTGACCAAAAAATATCAATACATAGCTTTGATTTTGAATTGTTTTCTATGTTTGGTGATTCCTCTCTATTCACTAACCAACCTTGATTGGTTTTTTTGGCTCCCAAACTATCAAGCCGTTTTTCAAGGTATGGCAGGCGATCAATAGCCCAATAGCATTCACCCTCGTAAGCGAAAACACCTCCAAAATAATGACCCATTTTCTTCCTGGTGGCTTCATTCTTTTCTAAGATCTCAGACAATGTATCTTCATTCATGAGATTATCTTTGACACACAAATTTTTTAGAGCATCTAAATTTTTAGACCAAATGAATTCACCCACTTTAACAGCATTGTCTGCGAACAGTTCTGTTGGCGTGTTCATTAAAATGGATTGAGCTAATCTTATAGTCTCATTATCAATTTCGTTCGTCAGGGGTTTAAAATCAAGATTAAAATAAGGGGCGATCATTGCTGCGTCTTCAACACTATGATGATGATATAGTTGAGGTTCAGGAGTTGATGATTCAGGGGGCTGCCCAACCACGAGAGGCACAAGATTAATATCATACTCATCGTTTAAGGGTTTCAGCATTTGTGCACACAAATGACTATAAGGGTCATTGACTTGGTGAAAATAATAAACCGTATGAGGTCGCTGTTCTTTTTGACGTTTTTGCTCTCTTTTTAATCGGATCTTTTTTTGGGTGGATGGATTGAGCATATAGCTGATGTATCGATTCCGAAGTTCAAGCTCTAACCACTTAAAAATATTCATCTAATTTATGCTAGTGCTGGAAGGACTTTTTCTCCTATCATTTTCAGACCTGCCATAGGGTCATCAAATAAACGTATTGATAAATCTGTCATTCCAGCCTTTTTAAATTCATAAAATCTTTCAAGCTCTCTATCAATATCATTTAAATCCCCCGCTGAACTTAGGTCGGCAATCAATTTTGATACCAGTTCTTCAGGAACATTTTCTATAACACCAGATCGACTAATGTAGGCTTTTGCAAATTCATTCTCGGGACCTGCATTGTAGTTATCGATAACGATCTGTGCTTCATCTTCATTTAAAAAGTGATGCAGCGAGAAAGGTGGCAGCAAAGACCCACGAAAAATCAATTCTCTTCGCGCTTCTTTAAATGATGCTTCTCTGTCTTCCTTGATATGCCAGGCCCAGAAATTTCCAATTCTAAAGTCCTCAATTTCATTCTCTCGTTTTGACAGACCTGTTTTAATATCTTTCATGGCATCTTCAAGCATTGGTAGAGCGACATCACTCATTTGAAGACCATCTGCATACTGACCACCAAGTCTAAGCATTTGCGGTTCAGTGGAGCAGGTGTATATTTTTGGGCGATCAGACTGTGCCCAAGTGAATCCTTGCATATAGGGTCTAGTGATTTTGAAAATATCACCTTCAAATTTTAAATTAAATTTCTTTTCAGAAGCACTTGTTAGGATTTCAACCGCTTCTTTAACAGCTCTGATAATCCGGAACGGTTGGAGACCAGGGCAACTATCTTTTACGCATGAAAACTTCATTGCTCCGAGTGTCCCACCTCCCGCACCAACTGCAATAATTGCTCTTCCATTAGAGAGTTCATTGAGCGTGAGAAGCGCATTAGCCATTTTTAGTGGATGCATTTCAAAGGGGCTTACTGCTAAAGGTCCAAGAAGAATTTTCTTCGTTTGTTGTGCAGCAGGTATTAAGCTCATAAAGGCATCCCATTGCTGATGATAATTAGAAGCCCACAGTGCCCTTACTCCATATTCTTCTGCTTTCACTGCCAGTTCAGCAAGTTCATTCGGATGCAAGTCTGGTTCCAGTATAATTTCTATATCCATAATTTATTTTTCCTGGCGTTGGTGGTCCCAGACAGCTTCATTTTCATTTTCATCTCTCGCTAACTTTCTAGCAACAACAAAAAAAGCATCAGATAAGCGGTTGAGATATTTCAAAGAGTTTGGATTAACTTCTTTTTCTAAAGCTAGTTTTACTAGCTCTCTTTCAGCTCTTCTGCAGATTGCTCTAGCTAGATGAGTTCGAGAGGATTGAAGATTGACTCCTGGGACAACAAATTCTTTCAATGGCGGTAACTGACTGTTAATGCTTTCTATGAAAACTTCAATTTCTTCAACTTTCTCTTCATTAATGGATTTAAACTCTGGAGCTGATAGTTCTCCAGCAATATTGAATAGGTCCTGTTGAGCATTGCTTAAAAACGCTTGAATATTTTCGGAAATATCTCCTTCTGCAACTAATATGCCAATAGCAGCACTTAATTCATCAAGGCAACCATAAACTTCAATTTGTTGGTCATATTTAGGTACACGTTGATTGCCACCGAGGTCAGTGGTTCCATCATCACCTTTTTTTGTATAAATTTTTGTTAAACGATTACCCATTCATTTATCTTAGCGTTTATTTATATTATGAAGCAAAAAGTTTAACCGTTGGGGAAATAAACAAAACCAATATTTATTTTTCTGTCCGGAGTCATATAACCATTTGCGAGTGTGTACTTTTCGTTGCCAAGATTCGTTATTGATCCATTAAAGATCCAGTTAGTGTTAAGACGATACTGAATTGAAGCATTGGCTAAAGTGTAAGCCCCAAGAACAACGCCTCCAAAATCGTTTCTTGATGAATTTTTTTCTAAGTTTAGATTAATTGTTAGTTTGTTAAATGTACGCCTTAGACCCATATTCATTGAATTCTTTGGTCGTCGAAGTAACTGGGTAGAAGTTGTTAAGTTTTTAGGATCTTGCAATGTGGCATTAAGGCTTAGAATCCAATTATTTATATCTTTTTCAAAGATAACATCAAACCCAGAAGTCTTTGATTCTTCAATATTGTAGAGTTTGAAATCACTATAGTTAAAGGCAACAAGATCTTTGATCCTATTATCAAAGTAGCGAAGGTCAAAATTGGTAGACGAATTAGGTTGGTAATTAAGACCAACACTTATTTTTTCTGAATATTCAGGACGAAGTGAGGGATTGCCTCCAAAACCATAGAGATCAAAAGATGATGGATTCCTATGTGCTTTACCTGCGCTGAATAATAATCTTGTTTTAGAGTTAAGTCGATAACCATACTCTAAATTCCAACTTATTTTATCTTCAATATTTTCTTTATTATTTAGCCTCAAAGCTATTAGGAATTGGTTTTTGCCTGATAAAAAGATATTTTCAAGAAACACAGCTCTGTTACTCAAATCAGAATCAATGCCTAAACCATAATTGCTGGCCTCAAATTCTTCATTTTCAAAGGTAATTCCAGCTAGCAACTGGTTATTTGGATTCCATTTCAGATTATTCTTCCATTCAAGAATAAATTTCTTAGAGTGATTAAAATCATTACTGTCATTCTGATCAAGGAAATCTTTATTGATTCCCAGATGCAGACTCGATGACCATGTTTCATTTTTCTTCTGATCAAAATTCAAGCTCATTGCAGTATTATCGAAGTCTTGACTGATTGGGTTAAAGAAGAAGTCAAGGTAGTCAGTGGTTCCCTGGCTGTTCCAGATACTTGCTTTTAAGGTTGAGCTACCCCACTGCTGATCAAAGAACCCTTTAACCGATCTATTATCATGAGCACTATTGATATTGCTACCCTCTTTACTAGGAAAGCCAGCTGTATCGTAATGATTCAATTGCAGTCCCATACGGCCATTGAGGACTTCTCTGGAAGCGAAAATATTAGTAACTTTAGTATTATCTGACCCCGATTTAAACCCTATATTTACACCCTCCTGATTCCGTTTAGTGAATATATGAATTACACCGCCAACAGCATTTGATCCATACAAGGATGCCCTTGGGGACTTAACTATTTCAATCTTTTCGATCATATCTGGGTGAATATTCTGAATTGCAGCTATGCCTGTTGCCGAGTCATTAATTGCTATTCCATCAACCAGAATTAAGACTTGATTACTATTTGACCCTTGAACAAAAATAGAAGTTAATTGCCCTGGCCCGCCATTTGTAGAAATATTAATTCCAGCAACAGAACTGAGCAATTCAGCGATGCCATTAACTCCGGATAATTCAATATCTAACTGATCAATTACTACAACAGGAGCAACAACCTGATCAGCTGAAAGTTCACTTTTAGTGGCGGTAACAATCAGTTCATCGATGCTTGAAGAGTCTTGGGCTGAAATTGAATGTGAAAGCATTAGAAGTAGAAATGCTAGAGAAGATTTTTTTTTCATTGGTGTTCCTTTCCTTGCTAATTATTAAATAATTATGCGATGGATAGGCTAAACCTATAATGAGAAAGCGTACCCACCGTACTTTTTATTGAGCAGGTCTCCGGGCTGACAAGAATTTTCTCCTATACACCTTCCCATCTTTCGACAGTGGTTGAAGAGTTTTTACTCTTCGGCATGGAGTTAACTTGATCACCGTTGCGGGGGCAGCGTTGGATTTTTTGTCACCAACTTCCCAAACAGTTCATTAACTGAAACTCAATGGCAGTATATTAATATCAATTAAGTGCATTGTAAATTAGGGTTGTAATCTTTTTATTACCCAATGATTTGATGCCTCAATGCCTGAAGTGGTTGCCACGAGTTTTCTCGTAAATAATAACCGATCATGAAAACGATCTTTTTGATTTAGCCATAATTCTATTTCTCTAATCCATATGCGATAACCACCCCAAAATTCAGGTCTAGGAATATTGATATCTGATGATTCTAGTTCGCTGTCTTTGAGATTAAATTTATCCATGGCTTGTTGAAATTGATTATCAAGCGATTCCCTGTCTTCAACAATTTGGCTTTGATGGCTAGCCCAAGCTGATAGCTGGCTTCCAATATCTCTTGTAGCAAAATAATTATCGCTCTCAACTTCTGGAGATTTAACAATTATTCCTCGGACTCTAACTTGATAACCAAAAGTATCCCAATGAAATAATCCAGAGCATTCGTTGTTAACTCCAATCTCCTTGGATTTATTAGACTGATAATTAGTATAAAAAACCAAATAGCCTAATTCTTCATTGATCTCTTTACAAAGCACCATGCGTGAATTAGGTCTATTGTTAGCATCAATGGTTGATATTGACATCGAATTGGGGTTCGGCTGAATTTTTGATTCTACCACCTCATCCATCCATTCTTTCAAAATTAAGACAGGATTTTTTTTATCACTTTTTCTTATCTCAGAGACCATAAACTAAATAGATGTTTTGCTATAATTATCACTTCAACACAATAATAGATTCAGATTATCAAGAATAGGAAGTTAAATACAAAAACAAAATGATTATTCTGTGTAGATAGATGAAAGATTTAGAAAAATTAAGATCACAGCTAAGTGAGGTGGATTTAAAAATTATTGATTTAATCCATCAGCGACAAGTTTTGGCTGAAGAAATAGGAGCTTATAAAAGAGAGAAAGGTCAACCCACTAGGGACTACATTAGGGAAAAGCAAGTTATTGATTTGGCTCAATCGCATGCAAGTAATTTAGACCTAGATAAAGACATGGTTGTCGACTTGATGCAACTTCTTATAAAGAGTTCATTGAAAACACAAGAGTTTGCTCGAGTGAAAGAAGAAGGTCAGGGCAGTGGCAAGAAAGCTCTTGTTATTGGTGGAGCAGGAAGAATGGGAGGTTGGTTTGCCGAGTTCTTGATGCTTCAAGGTTACAGCGTCGACATAGCTGATCCAAATGCAACGGACTCTTTGTCCAAACATTTCCTATCTTGGGAAGACACTGAGGATGATTATACGATCTCAGTGGTTGCTGCACCCTTAAGGCAATCAATAGAAATACTTCAGGGAATGCTGAGATCAAATAGACAGGGAATAATCTTTGATATTGCGTCGATTAAATCGCCTATTCAAAAGATATTAAAAGATATGGTTGATCAAGGGATGAGAGTAACATCCATTCATCCCATGTTTGGCCCAGATAGCAATCTTTTAACCGGTAAGCAGATTATTTTTATGGATATCGATCAGCACGATAGCCAGCAAACAGTTAAGAAACTATTTGAATCAACAACCGCACAGCTAATTGAAATGTCCATCGAAAATCATGATTATGCAATTTCTTATGTTCTCGGACTGTCTCATATGGTTAATATTGCATTTGCTAAGGTTTTAGCTTCAAGTGAGGGCGAGAGAGAATCGCTTCCTGAGTTATCAAGCACTACCTTTAAGGACCAGTTGAATGTTGCAAAAAGAGTAACGGATGAGAATCCACATTTATATTATGAAATTCAACATCTGAATGAACATAGCCTAAAAACAATTCAAGAACTCAATACAGCGATAAGTGATATAACTGAAGCAATTACTCAAGGCCATGAAGAAGACTTTGTCGCAATGATGGAAAAAGGCCAATCGTATTTTGTAAAGGGTAAATAGATTTAGGGTTTAAGAAATGGCGGACTTAATTTTTGATGATGGGTTTCGGGCAAATGTTGGCATTGTGATTTTTAATCAAAAACAGCAAGTTTTCTTCGCCAAGAGGCGATATCAATCAGGTTGGCAATTTCCTCAAGGCGGTATTCAGTTAGGAGAAAGTCCAAAAAAAGCTATGTTTAGGGAGCTTCTTGAAGAAACCGGCCTTGATAAGAAAAGCGTTGAAATAATCTATGTTTCTGATCATTGGTACGATTATCGAATACCTAAAAAAAGTATCCGAAAGGCTACAAATGGAACAACCGTTATCGGCCAACGTCAAAAGTGGTTTTTATTAAAATTAAAAGGCCAATCATCGAATATTTCTTTGTCTGCCAGCCCTGAACAAGAATTTGATTCTTGGAAATGGATAGCACCGGATCTATCGATAAAACAGGTCATTGGCTTCAAGCAGGATGTTTACAAAAAGGTTATAAGTGAATTTATGCCTTTTATAGATGCTTAGAACTTCTTATAATTACATTTAGATAATTATCAACAGAACAATGCAAGAACAACCTATTATATTTACAGATTCTGCTGCACTTAAGGTGGGATCACTTTTGAAGGATGAGGAAAACTCAGATTTAAATCTCAGAGTTTATGTCACCGGAGGAGGTTGTGCTGGATTTCAGTATGGGTTTTCCTTTGATGAAAACAAAGATGACAGCGATACTGTAGTTATAAAACACGGGGTTAGTCTTATTGTGGATCCTATGAGTGTCCAGTATCTTATGGGAGCTGAAATAGATTTCCAAGAGGATCTTCAGGGCGCACGTTTTGTTATCAAAAATCCGAATGCTAATACTACTTGTAGCTGCGGATCATCATTTTCATAAGATAATCTTTTGAAAAGAATAGTCTATGTTAATGGCTCCTTCGTCAGAGAAGATCTAGCTAATATCTCAATATTTGACAGAGGCTTTTTGTTTGCTGATTCTATTTACGAAGTCACTGGAGTTATTGATTCAAAATTAGTTGATAACAATAAGCACTTGAATCGACTTAGAGATTCTTTGAAATTCATGAATATAGATTTAACGATTACAAACAATGAAATTGAGAGTATTCAGAAAGAATTGATAGAAAAAAACGACTTAGATAACGGAATGGTATATCTACAAATCAGCCGAGGTTCAGAGGACAGAGATTTTTTATATTCTGAAAACATAGAACCAACTGTGGTGATGTTTACCCAAAGAAAAAATTTTTTTAAGGATCCAAAAGCATTAAAAGGGATAAGCGTGATTACCCAAGAAGATATTCGCTGGAAATATAAAGACATAAAGACAACTTCACTACTAGGCAGTGTTTTAGTAAAGAATGAAGCTAAACGAAAGGGTGCTGATGACTCTTGGTACACCAAAGATGGGTTTGTAACTGAGGGAGCTGCAAGCAATGCATTTATCGTTAATAAAGAAAAAGTGATTAAAACTCATCCATTATCTTCTGATATCCTCCCAGGTACCACCAGATCAACTGTATTTGAAATTGCTAAATTATTAGATTTAACTGTTAAAGAAGAGCCTTTCTCTGTTGACGAAGCTATCGATTCCGAGGAGGCATTTATAACTGGAGCAGGAACTTTAGTTGTCCCTGTGATAAAAATAAACCAATCTGTTATTGGTGACGGACAACCCGGAGAGATAACAAATGCAATTAGAGAGAAGTACTTAAGCATTGCCTTAAGTTAATCCAATGTTTTTTCCAAATAAACATCTATTTATTCATATCCCAAAGACGGGTGGGACTAGTCTGGAGTATGCGATTGCCAGTAAATATTTTCATTCTAAACAAGCCTCAAACAAAGAGGATAATCCATATCAGAAACTTCTAAATAAAGGTCAGCTAGGAAAAGTGAATAGATCTAAAATTGAAGAAATGTCTTATGAAGAATTTACTATCCATGGGCATTTTAAAAAATTTAAAAAAGGGAAAGGAGGCCATCCTCACAGTTTTATTTCTGAATATGATGAGCATCTAGATATTGAGGATTATCTAAAATTTGCTGTTCTAAGAAACCCTTTTGACCAAGTAGTTAGTTTGTATAATCAATTAAGAAAACAGGTTGAAATTTCTTCACTGGAATCTTTCATATTGGGCGATGAGATACATACCATTAAAAAATACGATCACTACATTAATCAGTATGAATTTACTCACATCGATGGAGATTTTAGGGTAGATAAAGTCTTTGTATTCGATCGTTATGATAAGGCACAAAAATTCGTTGAGGATGCTTTTAATTTAAGGATAGATAAATCTTTGAAACTTTGGAAAACTGAATATACTGATGAGTCTCTTTCAACCAAGGCAAGAGATCATTTTGAGTCTCAACACCATAAATCAATCGAACTATATAATAGATTTATTTGAATTAGTCATGGGGTGTGAATTTCACCAAGTTTGACTTTCTTTGTTGACCCTGTAACACCTGATAGATCCAAATCTCGATTCTGCAATCTCAAATAAGCTAGATAAGCAAAGCCAGATGCTTCAACCCATTCAGAGTTTAATCCCCAATCATCAGTTCTAAAGATCTTGCCTTTATAGAGTTTCATGATTCTTTCAACAAGGTATTTATTCTCAGAGCCACCACCGCATATTGCTGCTTCAGCAATGTTAGTATATGCATTCAGGCAATCTGAGATAATCCTTGCTGTGACCTCTGTAAGTGTTGATTGAACATCTTGAGGTGCTATATTCTGTTTAAATATATTTAGATTTGTTTCTATCCAATCGAGATTAAAATAATCTGCTCCAGTGCTTCTTGGAGGTGCAATGCTAAAAAAATCATCTTCTAGGAAGATATCTAGAAGGTTTTCATTAGTATTCCCGTTCCTTGCCCAAAGACCCTGATGATCATACTTTTCCTTTTCATGAGATTGGATCCATGAATCAAGAAGAATATTTCCTGGACCGAGATCATGCCCTCTCAATGGGTTCTCATCTAAAATACTGATATTTGATATACCGCCAATATTTCTTATTGCTCGATTTTTGTTTGGA
>ERZ724561.9-NODE-9-length-44232-cov-3.815168_pt1:0-5000 | contig 44232 bp, 43 predicted proteins | sample MGYA00375855_ERZ724561 | MGnify/ENA primary metagenome ERZ724561 (study PRJEB28725, sample SAMN03264854) | marine sediment metagenome | biome: marine pelagic biome; feature: marine oligotrophic desert; material: ocean water | place: Pacific Ocean:North Pacific... | reverse complement strand
AACTAAGGTCCCAAAATTACAGTTAAGTGGGAAACGAAGTGAGAAGTCAAAGACAGCCAGGAGGTTGGCTTAGAAGCAGCCATCCTTTAAAGAAAGCGTAACAGCTCACTGGTCAAGTCGACTTGCGCGGAAGATTTAACGGGGCTAAAACTGTGTACCGAAGTTGCGAATGCTTATCTTTTGATAAGCGTGGTAGGGGAGCGTTCTGTAAGCCTATGAAGGTGTGCTGCGAGGCATGCTGGAGGTATCAGAAGTGAGAATGCTGACATGAGTAACGATAATGCAGGTGAAAAACCTGCACGCCGAAAACCCAAGGGTTCCTGCGCAACGTTAATCGACGCAGGGTTAGTCGGTTCCTAAGGCGAGACCGAAAGGTGTAGTCGATGGACAACAGGTTAATATTCCTGTACCGCGTTTACTGCGATGGGGGGACGGAGAAGGCTAAGCTTACCGGGTGTTGGTTATCCCGGGAAAAGTATGTAGGTAGGAAACTTTAGTAAATCTGGGTTTCTATTACTGAGGTACGAGACCATCGATTTTTTAATCGAGAAGTAGCTGATGCCACGCTTCCAAGAAAATCCTCTAAGCTTCAGGTAAAACGTGACCGTACCCCAAACCGACACAGGTGGGTGGGATGAGAATTCTAAGGCGCTTGAGAAAACTCTGGTGAAGGAACTAGGCAAATTGGTACCGTAACTTCGGGAGAAGGTACGCCTTTGTTGGTGATGGAACTTGCTTCCTAAGCTGACGAAGGTCTCAGAAACCAGGTGGCTGCGACTGTTTACTAAAAACACAGCACTCTGCAAACTCGTAAGAGGACGTATAGGGTGTGACGCCTGCCCGGTGCCGGAAGGTTAATTGATCGGGTTAGCATTTATGCGAAGCTCGTGATCGAAGCCCCGGTGAACGGCGGCCGTAACTATAACGGTCCTAAGGTAGCGAAATTCCTTGTCGGGTAAGTTCCGACCTGCACGAATGGCGTAACGATGGCCACACTGTCTCCACCAGAAACTCAGTGAAATTGAAATAGCTGTGAAGATGCAGTTTAAACGCGGCAAGACGGAAAGACCCCGTGCACCTTTACTACAGCTTTACATTGGACTTTGAACCTGTTTGCGCAGGATAGGTGGGAGGCTTTGAAGCATATGCGCTAGCGTATGTGGAGCCAACCTTGAGATACCACCCTGATAGTTTTGAAGTTCTAACCTAGGTCCGTAATCCGGATCAGGGACATTGTATGGTGGGTAGTTTGACTGGGGCGGTCTCCTCCTAAAGAGTAACGGAGGAGCACAAAGGTTCCCTCAGCGCGGTCGGCCATCGCGTTGTGAGTGCAAAGGCATAAGGGAGCTTAACTGCGAGACAGACATGTCGAGCAGGAGCGAAAGCTGGTCTTAGTGATCCGGTGGTTCTGAATGGAAGGGCCATCGCTCAACGGATAAAAGGTACGCCGGGGATAACAGGCTGATTCCTCCCAAGAGTTCACATCGACGGAGGAGTTTGGCACCTCGATGTCGGCTCATCACATCCTGGGGCTGTAGCAGGTCCCAAGGGTATGGCTGTTCGCCATTTAAAGTGGTACGCGAGCTGGGTTTAGAACGTCGTGAGACAGTTCGGTCCCTATCTGCCGTGTTCGTTGGAAACTTGAAGGGCGCTGCTCCTAGTACGAGAGGACCGGAGTGGACGTACCCCTGGTGTTCCGGTTGTCACGCCAGTGGCACTGCCGGGTAGCTATGTACGGAAGGGATAACCGCTGAAAGCATCTAAGCGGGAAGCCCACCCTAAGATAAGGTTTCCCTGGATCCTAGAGATCCCTGAAGGGTCATTGTAGACTACGATGTTGATAGGTCGGGTGTGGAAGCTCAGTAATGAGTGCAGCTAACCGATACTAATTACCCGTGAGGCTTGGTCTTATAACAATCAAATAACTTTACAACAGTGTACTGTTAAGCTAAATTCTTTTTTCCTGGTGACAATAGCGTGTAGGTACCACCCGATCCCATTCCGAACTCGGAAGTGAAGATGCACAGCGCCGATGGTAGTATAGGGTTTCCTTATGTGAGAGTAGGACATTGCCAGGTCTATATTTAAGACGAAGATGGTTTATAATCATCTTCGTCTTTTTTGTTAGGCTTTATTTATGGATACTCAAGTTACGTCCCAATTATTAATGGTTAGGCCAGCTAATTTTTCAAGCAATAAAGAAACTATCGAGACTAATAAATTTCAGAATGATCTAACAGCTGATTTGAAAGAAAATACTCAAAATCAAGCCGTTAGAGAGTTTGATAAAATGGTCAAGCTTTTAAGAGATCATGGAATATCAGTTATTGATATTGATGATATTAAAGAGCTAGAAAACACTGACGCTGTTTTCCCTAATAACTGGGTTAGTTTTCATCAAGATAATACAGTTGTAATTTACCCTATGATGGCACGTTCAAGACGAAGTGAGAAAAGATATGACATTTTAGAATATCTAACTAAATATCAATCATTTAAGATAGATCGTATCATTGATATGAGTTACCTAGAAGAAGACAATCATTTTCTTGAAGGAACAGGGAGCATGATTTTTGATCGTGTTAATAAAACTGTATTTGCATGTAAATCATCAAGGACCTCATTAGAAGCTCTAGAAATATTTTGCATAGATATGGGATATAACCCAATAGTTTTTGAGGCAATTATTGATAACTATCCAATTTATCATACAAATGTAATGATGAGTTTGGGTAAAAATACAGCCTTCCTTTGCAGTGAATCAATAAAAGATGAAGCCGATAGTCTTTTGATAAAAAATTATTTTAGAGATCTAGAAAAGAATATTATTGAGATATCACCACAACAAATGAATAATTTTGCTGGTAATGTAATTGAAGTTGAGAATACTAAGGGCGTGTCACATATAATTATGTCTGAGAAAGCGTATCAAGCTTTAGATCACAAACAGCTAGATTCAATAAATAGTGTTTCAAATATCATAGCTATTCCACTGGAAACAATTGAAAGATATGGAGGAGGGAGTGCTAGGTGTATGGTTGCTGAAATTTTTTTAGAAAAAAATTAAATATCTCATTATGAATAATTCAATTAAGGGATCTCTCAGTATTCTTTCAGGAGCATTCTTGATAAGTTTTTCTCCAGTTTTTGTTAACTTAGTCAGCATAGAGCCTACTGTTAGCGGGTTCTATAGAATGTTATTTGGATCTATTGCGTTGTTTATTATTTATCTAATAAAAAATAATGAGAACCCATTGAGAAAAAATATCTCTAAGTTTATCGTTCTTGGGGCCATTTTTTTTAGTTTGGATCTTTGGTTTTGGCATAGATCAATTATTTATGTTGGACCTGGTTTATCTACACTTCTTGTCAACTTTCAAATATTAATCTTACCTTTTCTAGCTTTAATATTCTTTAATCAAAAAACACAAAGAATCCAAATATTTTCAATATTTCTAGGGTTATTAGGGTTATTCCTTATTACAGGGCAGAGTTGGGATATAGTCGGTAATAATTACAAATTAGGAGTATTATTCGGCTTATTAACCGCTATTTCATATGCAGGTTATATTATTTCAATGAAACGTATTGATCATGATGCAGCAGTTAACTCTGATCCTATATTTAATTTACTGTTCATTTCATTGATTTCTGCGGGGCTACTTTTTCTATTCTCTATTATTGAGCAAGTACCTCTAGAGATTAAATCATCAAGTGAACTCATTTGGATGATTTGTTATGGTTTATTCTCTCACGTCTTAGGATGGTTTTTTATACTTAATGGTCTGCAAAAAATTAGCGCTGTTACTGCTGGTATAATATTGCTTACACAACCCATACTTTCATATGTTTGGGATTTCATCATCTTTAAGAAAGTTATTCTTCCTATCGAATATTTTGGGATTGTTAGCGTTCTTTTAGCTATGATTATTACTATCAAATCGGAGAATCAAAAGAGCTGATTTATTTATCTAATGTTACTTCTTGGAATTATAATTTTATCTTCTTACCTTATTGGGTCTGTAAATGGAGGACTGATACTCAGTAAACTTCAAGGTTTGGATATTAGAAAGAGGGGAAGCGGTAATGCAGGAGCAACAAATGTTTTAAGAGTCATCGGGATTAAATCTGGTATTTTAGTTTTTATTATTGATTGCTTGAAAGGATTCTTGGCACTTTATTTTACCCAAGTACTAATAACTAATACCAACAACCCTCTTGATCTCAATATAGATCTTTATCTTTACTTTTCCAGTTTTGCTTCTTTATTAGGGCATTGTTATCCAGTTTGGTTTAGTTTCAAAGGAGGTAAAGGTGCCGCAACTGGGCTAGGTAATATCTTGTTTATCAATCCTTTTCTAATCACCCTTCCTTTGATTGTATTCATTGGAACACTTTTCTTCTTTAGGTATGTTGGACTCTCAACAATTACAGCATTCTTATCCCTTTTCATATTTGGCTATTTCTCGATTGGATTTTCTGATTATGTATTCTTGATTTATTTATTTCTTTTGTTTCTGTTTATTGTGTTTACACATCGAACTAATATTGCTTCCATGCTTGATAAAACTGAACATAAGGTTTCTTTTTTTAAATGACAAAATCTGTAGCAGAAAGTTCTGAATATATAGATAAATCAATAATATATGAGTATCTCAAAGAGTTTTCAGATGTTTATAATATAGACACGTCCATAAAGGAGATTGTAGAAACAACGAGCAGAGAATTTAATGCAGAAGATGTCGAAGGGAGTGATGTAAAGATATCGCTTGCTGAATATCAAACGCATGGTCGAGGAAGAGGTAACCAAGTTTGGCAATCGCCATTTGCCTCAGGTATTTGTCTCTCTGTTTTCTCTAAACTCAATACAGCATCAATACCCCTTGGTCTGAGTGTTTATATGGGAGTTATGATAATAAATAGTTTAGAGAAAATTAACTTTGAGGATATAAAACTTAAATGGCCCAATGACCTTTATTATGAAGGTTGTAAGTTAGGTG
>ERZ724561.8-NODE-8-length-50585-cov-3.677930_pt1 | contig 50585 bp, 43 predicted proteins | sample MGYA00375855_ERZ724561 | MGnify/ENA primary metagenome ERZ724561 (study PRJEB28725, sample SAMN03264854) | marine sediment metagenome | biome: marine pelagic biome; feature: marine oligotrophic desert; material: ocean water | place: Pacific Ocean:North Pacific... | reverse complement strand
GGTCACAGTCGACGGAACGACGTACTCCGGGTACGCCACGAACACCAACAACGTGGTGACGACGCTCTCTGCAGGAACGTACACTCTGTATTACGAGGACACCTGGGGCGATGGCTGCAACCCAAGCTCTTGGTCCGGAACCTCCTGCTGGGTTCAGGTGAGCTACACACTGTCCACTGGCAACGACAAGTTCCAGTTCGACTCCGAGGCGTGGTTCGACACTGACGATGACGGTCTGACTGACTACATCGACCCGAACTCGACGATCGTGGCATACACGACCGTTCAGCTCTGTACGGGCGATGCCGACAACTACCTGGACAATTGGTACAGCACTTCCTACACTACGTACCCTGACCAGCCAGTCGGCGGCTACATCGCAGTCACTTCATTGGACGGCAACTCGAACCCAGTCAATGGCTACGAGGACGCAGAGTGCTCCTTCACCCTACCTGCTGGCGAGACACTAGATGTCACAATCAACACAGGTAGCTGGGGCGGCGAGGCCGGTGTGATTATCATAGACCCGTCTGGCACGACCACCACATACTCAGGATTCAGCAATGGAATGGATGCATACTCAGTTGCGACATTGACCACTGCTGGCGCGTACACAATCTACTACACCGACTCCTTTGGTGACGGATGCAACCCATCCTCAATCAACGGTGTCTGCTGGGTACAAGCCAGCTACACATACGTCTCGGGCACAACCGTGCCTGATGTAACCGCGTACGGAACTCTGGTGGACTCGGACGACGACGGCGACGGCTACTCTGACCTAGACGAGGGTGACGCATACGATACTGCGACAACCGCTCTCTGCGACGATGGCAGCGCATATGCATCTTCCAGCGATTCGTTGGATGCATCAAGCACGCCCGCTGACATGGATGGTGACCTGACCTGTGACGCTCTGGACTCAGACCGTGATGGTGACGGCTACGCTAACGCCGCTGATGACTTCCCAGACGACGTCAACGAGTGGGTCGACACCGACACCGACGGTACTGGTGACAACTCCGATACCGATGACGACGGCGACGGCACACTGGACGTGGATGACGCATTCTCACTGGACGAATGCGCGGACACTGACACTGACGGCGACGGCAGGCCAGACACCATGGCCGCGAGCTGCACGAGCACCTTGATGCTGGACGGCGACGACGACGACGACGGCGTGGACGACCATCTCGACGCATTCGGCTTGGATGCGTCCGAGTGGACCGACACCGCCGGCGACGGAACCGGCGACAACGCCGACACCGACGACGACGGCGACGGAACCGCGGACACGATTGATCCGTTCCCGCTGAACAACTGCGCTAACGAGGACTTCGACGGCGACGGCATGCCCGACTCGTTCACTTCAATCGGATGCGGAGCCACAGTGGCTACTGCCTCGTTCGAGGCAGCCTCCACCGGCTCTCAGTACACCGACACAGGTGACTCGACGACGAACCACTCGCTGGCTAACAACGACGGCGAGTCCGATGTCAACTACGACGCGAGCACGACGCCTTGCACGACTGGTGGAACGATTTCGACTTCCTTCACTTGCAGCTTCACCCTCAACGAGGGTGAGACCCTGATGCCATGGACAACCACCTCGTACACGTACTCGTACAACGCGGCTACTCTGACAGGTCCGTCAGGACATCTCCTGATATCCATCGCGTCTGGCACCTTCTACACCAGTTGGTCCAGCGCGCACGGCTACACAGGATGGAACGACTGGAACGATCCGGGCACCTACACATGGTCACAGGACGCTAACCCGTACGGACTGAACATGATGGGCTTCACAGCCTACGTGACTGGGTCCGACCTCGGATACAGCGCATCGTACGTGAGCACCGGCGGAGTCGGCTTGACTGACGGCGACTACTTCGGAGTCACTGACTACGCCAGCACTGTCGGTGCATTCACCGACGGCTCGCAGGGCTACCAGATGTCGGATACCGACGGTATCGCGCAACTGGTCTTCGATGTCGTCTCCGACGCAGACAGTGTTTCAATGGACATATTCATCCAGAGCACTGGCTGGGAGTCCGCTGACTACGTCACCGTGAGCTATGAGACCGCAACGGGCAGCACGTACCTGCTAGACACCAACGGCTACGACATCGACACTGACTTCTCCGCAATGGAGGGTGTGTGGACGACCATCTCAGCCGACGTCTCCGGTGCAGGCAGCATTGCCGTGCAGTTCGCTTCGAACTCCGGTTCCGAGGCGATTTACATCGACAACGTGGTGGTGACCTCTAACGGCCTCGACGAGGACTTGGACGACGACAACGACGGCTACGACGACGCAGTCGACGATTGTCCGTACGATGCCAATGAGCACACTGACTCTGACGGCGACGGTTACTGCGACGTGCAGGACACCGACGACGACAACGACGGCACCTACGACTGGAACGACGAGTTCCCACTGAACCCGGACGAGCAGACCGACAACGACCAGGACGGAATCGGCGACAACGAGGACACTGACGACGACAACGACAACGTCACTGACTCGCAGGACGCGTTCCCGAACGACCCGACTGAGTGGTCCGACCTCGACGGCGACGGACTGGGCGACAACGCTGACCCAGACGACGACGGCGACAACGTGCCTGATGACGAGGATCCGTTCCCGACTGACGGAAGCGCATGGATCGACACCGACGGCGACGGCATAGCCGACTACACCGGTCCACCTCCGTTCAGCGGTGACTTCGAGTCTGGCTCGCTTGGTGGCGGATGGACGACACCCGCAGGTGGCAACGAGCCATGGTCGGTAGTCGCATCCACGGCGAACCTAGGCGGTATGTACTCCGCCCAGTCTGGCCCGATTACACACAACCAGCAATCGAAGCTGGAGATAGTGGTCAACGCAATCAACGGCACAGGATCGTTCGACTACGATGTCTCGACCGAGTCAGGCTGGGACTATCTGGTGTTCTGCATCGATAACTCGGCTGGCTGCACGAGAACCTCTGGATACACCATGCGCTGGTCCGGCGTCACCACTGGAACGTACACGTTCAACGTGGTCGCTGGCTACCACACTTACACGTGGGTGTACTGGAAGGACAGCAGCGTCAACGGCAACTCCGACACGGTCTGGATAGACGATGTTGACATCCCGGTCCCGTCTGGTATCACCAACCTCGACCCGGACGACGACAACGACGGCACCCCCGACGGTGACGACTTGGATCCATTGGACCCATGCATCGGCCTAGACACCGATGGCGACGGCATGTCCGACAACTTGGGCACGTCGATGCTCAACGGCTCGGCCTGCGACCCGTCTGCCTACTCGATTGACGAGGATGACGACGGTGACTCATGGTCCGATTCGGACGAGGCTACCTGCGGAACGGACTCGCTATTGGCCAGCTCCATACCGGATGACTTCGACGGCGACCATGTCGGTGACATAATGGACGCTGACGACGACAACGACGGCTGGGATGACGACGTCGACGCCTTCCCGCAAGATTCGAGCGAGGTCAATGACAACGATGGCGATGGAATCGGCGACAACGAGGACACCGACGACGACAACGATGGCGTAATTGACGGCCAGGACGCGTTCCCGAACGATGCGACTGAGACCGATGACTTCGATGGCGACGGAACCGGCGACAACGCTGACACGGATGACGACGCTGACGGTGTCGACGACGCTGACGATGCCTTCCCGTTCAACCCGAGCGAGTGGGACGATACCGATGCTGACGGCCTCGGTAACAACGTGGATCCGGACGACGATGGCGACGGAGTCGCCGACGTGGCCGACCCGTTCCCGCTTGACTCCTCGGAGTGGGCTGACGATGACAACGACGGCATCGGCAACAACGCCGACGACGACGATGACAACGATGGCTACGACGACGCTGACGACGCCTTCCCAGAGGATTCCAGCGAGTGGAACGACATGGATGGCGACGGCCAGGGTGACAACTCGGACGCCGACGACGACGGCGACGGTGTCAACGACGGTATCGACGCCTTCCCAGAGGACTCGTCTGAGTGGGTCGACAGTGATGGTGACGGAATCGGAGACAACAGTGATACCGACGACGACGGAGACGGTACCGCTGACGTTGACGACGCCTTCCCGCTCAACGCGGCTGAGGACCACGACCTCGATGGCGACGGGCTGGGCGACAACGCCGACGGCGATGACGACAACGACGGTACCGCTGACGTTGACGACGCCTTCCCGACTGATTCAGCTGAGTGGGACGACACCGACGGCGACGGCATTGGTGACAACGCCGACAACGACGACGACGGCGACGGCGAGTCTGACGCGCGCGAGGACGAGTGCGGTTCCGACAGCCTACTTGCAGAATCAGTGCCTTCCGACTACGACGGTGACGGCATCTGCGATGCCATCGACACGGACAACACCGACGGCCCCGACTACGAGCCAGCAGAGGAGACCAACCTCGGTTGGACGAACGCCGTACCGGGCTTCCCGGCACTGTTCGCTGCAATCGCATTGCTCGGCGCTGCCCTACTGGGCCGCCGCAAGGACGACTGAGCTAGCTCGGTCGACATAACCCGGGCCGGGGGCTTCGGCCCCCGGCACCGGCCACATGCAGGAGCTTGCCTTCTGCCGGGGAATGCTGATAAGGCGCTGCGAGGGACCTGCGTGCGTTAGCATGCCAGGAACGACCAGAGTGGAGATTCGCACGTTGAAGGTGGGTCGGTACGTGTCGCTCGAGGACAGCGCCTACAAGATCCTCAGCATGTCCAAGTCGAAGCCGGGCAAGCACGGCTCCGCCAAGGCGAGACTCGAGCTCGAAGACATCTTCACCGGTCAGAAGAGGAGTCACGTGGGCACCGTCACCGACTCCATCAACGTCCCAATTATCGAGAAGGGCTCGGCGATCATCACCCATATGCAAGGCTCAGAGATTCATGCAATGGACAACAAGACCTACGAGACCCTGATACTCCCTCAGACATCTGAGTTCAACCTCGAGCCCGGTGGTGAGATCCAGTGGATGGAGGCGATGGGGCGATTCAGGATCACCCGCGACCACTGATGCGTGGTTTCCACCAATCCCCTCATATCTGGCGGAGAAGTATAAGCGACTAACTGCGACCCCGAGGCAGGGAGCGTAGCATGTCAGACGTCGAGCGTTCTGCCTACAGGCAGCCTGCCACGCCATCCGGTCTCGAGTCCATCGAGAAGGGGACTCTGACCTGGCTCGACGAGGACATGTACAACAACCTCAACACCGGAGTCCTAGAGCAGTACCTCGAGGAGAAGAACCTACAGGAATCGTTCGAGATTAGCCACTGGGACACTAGGAAAGTGCTGGTCGGTATCCTAATCGGGGCAGTGTTCAGCGGCGTCACGGCATATATCGGTCTCAAGATAGGCCTCGCGGTCTCAGCCGCCTGGTACGTCGCCTACCTGTTAGGAATGGCCCTCAAGTGGTCACCGTCTGAGGTCAACATCGCCACCAGTGCCACCACCGGGGCTACCCACGCATCAACCGGCTTCATCTTCACATTCCCAGCCATCTTTCTACTAGCCTACTCCGACGACTATATCGTCGGAGACGGTCACCTAATCTCTTCGGTGGATACGTTCCAACTTGCCTTCATAGGCATCATCGCCTCGATGTTCGCTGGATTCCTAGGAGTCATGTACTTCATCATCTTCAGACGCGTATGGTTGGTCGAGGACCCGCTTCCGATGCCGGGGTTCGAAGCCACCCTGAAGATGCTCGACATAGCTTCCGACGTGAATAGCGGGGCTGCCGAGGCGGCCCGCGACTCACTCAAGACGGTCGGGCTGTGGACCGTCCTCACGATGGGCTTCATGTTTCTCATCGACTACCCCTTGAGATGGGGAAAGAACCTAGCTGGCGCTCCCGGAAGCATTGCAGATTGGATAGCAATGACCCTGTCCGGGAATGACTGGGGTCTGGCTTCGATATACACCGAGAGATGGCTGCATCAGCCTAGCAGGCTGGAGGACGGCTACGCGCCGTTCAGCGGCATCACCCCGTACGAGTCCGGGAACATCTTCTCGTACACCTTCCTCGGGGTGGAATTGAGCCCCACCCTACTGGCGATAGGCTGGTTCATGAAGTTCAGAGTCGCCTTTCTGGTGAATTTGGGCTCGCTCGTGGCGTGGTTCTACCTCGTGCCCCTAGTGGTACTGCTCGACACCCCCGTGTACGACCCCGCCTTGGGCCAGTACGTTGAGATCACGCAGTACGGAGATATGTCCTCACTCCCAGTCTACCCGATAGTCCAGTGGAAGGCCTTCGGCTCAATCGTCAAGACCATCGCCATAGGAGCAATCCTGGGCGGCGGGGTCTACGGACTGCTCAAGATGACCCCCACCTTCGCCAACATCTTCGGTGACATCAGCAGAGCTTTCACTGGCGAGAAGGGCGAGGAGTACGTCGAGGACAAGGGCTGGTACGAGTGGCCCCTCGACCACATACCGATATTCATGGGGATAGCGTTCTTCGCGATGATAGTCATCTTCGTCATCGGCGGCTTCCCTGTACTGCCGGCCATACTGTTCGCCATCGTCCTACTGGCGACCACATTCTTGCTCGGGGCCATAGCGGTCCGCGTCATGGGCGAGACTGGAATCGAACCGGTCTCCGGGACCTCCTTCATCGTGCTGCTGATGCTGCTCCTAGTGTTCCTCAACCTGCCAGTAGGCCTGAGCAAGGAGGAGTCGGTGCTGATGGCACTTGTCGGTACCACAGTGTTCGGCTCGGCCATCTCGATGTCGGGTACCGTGGTCGGCGACTACAAGAACAGCCTGTACATTGGCAATCGCCCGTACCACATCTCCAAGGGCAACATCATGGGAGTGGTTCCCGGCGCCATCCTAGGGGCAGGGGTGGCGATATTCCTGTCCAAGCTGCTCGCTGACGGCAGCATCGACCTACTTGCTCCTCAGGCCAATGCCTTCGCCGCCTTCACGATTATTCTCGCCGAGGGACAGGGCGACTGGTACGCACTCGGGCTAGGATTCTTTCTGGGTGCCTTCGCCGAGTGGGCCACCGGAATGGGCACGTCGTTCGGGCTCGGCATGTATCTACCCACACCGGTCACCTTCCCGATGCTTATCGGTGGCGCGGCCCGCGACTGGTGGGAGAAGCGCAGGCTCCTTCCCAAGGTGGAGGAGATTCGCCTCTCCGAGGGCTCGGCCGCATCCGAGAAGAGTCGTGCCCTGATGCTGCTGTTCACATTCATGATCGCTGCCGGGGCGCTCACCGGAGAGGCCTTCTTCGGGGTCGAGTCTGCAATCCTCGCGGTCTCCGATGAGCTCGAAACAGAGCAGGAGTACCTACCAGATTCATGGACCGAGGACACCTATCTAGATGAGATTCTAGGCGTCGATGACGATGACTTCGGGCACGTTCTGGGCTACGCGACCTCCCGCATCGCCTCAGACATCGCCGCTGGTAAGGATCAATCATGCGAGATACTGCCTGATTCAGTGTTGTGTACGGAGACGATGAGCATCAAATCTTGGTGGCCACAGGCAAGATTCGCCGGATTCATGCTCGTAAACCTGGCATTGGCGGCCATAATCTTCGTTTTGTTCAGGGCTGCGGGCATCATAGGGGTCAATGCGGACTCGGAGGACGACTCCGGAGTCATGGACGCTGAGATGGCGGACTGAAGATGTCCGAATCCTCAGGCACAGCCACCCCGATGTTTGCTTGGGTGTTGCTCGGAGTGGCGCTGTTGGCCGTTTCCAGTGCCGGAGTGGTGCTCCAGTCGATGAGCGACGTCCCGCCCTTGCTCAGGGCTTCATGGCGAATGCAGGGCACGGCTTTGATCCTACTACCGGGTTTTGTGTACCAGTTTACGAGGATGGATATCGGGGGCATCAGTACTAGGGACTGGCAGGTGATTCTAGCTTCGAGTGCCTTCCTCGCTGTACACTTTGGTGCTTGGGTGTGGTCGCTGGATCACACAAGTCTCATTCACAGCCTACTCTTCGTATCGATGCACCCACTGGTCCTCGTGCTGCTGATGCCGGTCATCGGAACGGCAGTGCGACGTGGCCACGTGACAGGCGTCCTGTTAGGCATCACCGGGGCCCTGCTGTCAATGGGCGACATGGAGGCGGGTGGCGAGGTCACGGTCCTAGGTGACGCAGCGGCGTTCCTAGGAGCCGTCACGGTTGTCGGCTACCTCCTCGCAGGCAGGCACCTGCGTTCGGTCCGGCAGATGCCGATATTCGTCTACGCCTTCCCGGTGACGCTCGCCGCAGGCATCTGGCTGGCTCTGGGAGCCGTTTCTCTAGAGGGGGTGAGCCTCGCCAGCACCCTTCCCGAAGCATCGCTGCTTGGCTGGTCAGACGCGGTATGGCTGCCTTGGATAGCCTACCTTTCACTTGGTCCGGGGCTCTGTGGTCACACCGGGATGAATGCTGTTCTACGCTGGATTACCCCAATCACCGTCTCGATAATCATGCTATTCGAGCCTGTAGTCGGCGGCATCATTGGCTGGCTATGGACAGGGGATGCCACGCTAGGGATGTGGACCGTCCTAGGTGGCCCACTCATGCTTGCAGGTGCAATCATGGTGACCATAGAGGAGGAGCGTAGCAAGTCGTCGGGGGACGCGGTTTCATGAACCCCCTCTCGATGGCTCGGCCATGACACTCCCTGCAGTGTTCGTGACCAACGACGACGGGGTCGAATCCGAGGGGCTGAGAGTCCTCGTCAGCGCCATCCACTCACGTGGATACCCAGCTGTCGTGCTGGCACCGGCCACCGAGCAGTCTTGCTCAGGAATGCGCCTGACGCTACGTCACGACCTGAAGTTCCAGGAGAGAGATGACATCTCGAATTCTATCAGGGAGGAAGATGGACCTCCTCTGAGAGTATTTTCGTTGGATGGCACGCCGTGCGACTGCGCCATAGTTGCCATGGACGGCGGACTTCGCGTGTGGGCTCCTGAGATCGTCCCCTCGATGTGCGTATCTGGAATCAATCCCGGCCCCAACCTATCGGTCGACGTACTGCACTCGGGCACCGTGTCGGCTGCCCGCGAATCTTCACTCTACGGTATGCCAGCTATCGCCATCAGCCTGGCTACATACAAGCACTCCGACTACACTCAAACCCTCGAGGCCTCGATGAGAGTTATCGATGCCTGCCTGTCGGCGTTGCCAGCCGAGCCGACCAACCTCGGCAGGCCGAATGGCAGCCGGGGGGCGAGCGAGCGTTCAGAGGGCTTAGGTGGCGTACTGTCCGCGTTCGCCGATGGGGACCTGATTCTGAACATCAACGGGCCGGAGCACTGGAACGGTAGTTACCAGACCGTCCCCCTCGGATCTAGGTGGTACCACAACGCCATCGACATGAGGGACATCGACAACATCGGCGTTGCATTCGAGGTGGGGGCAGCCACCATAGAGGACGAGGACATCCCCGGGACCGACTGCAATGCCGTGAATTCGGGTTCGGTCTCAATCACCCCCCTCTCGTCATGGCCCGTGAACCACCCTCTGGGGCTCAGCGCGGAACTACTCTCCTTGGCCACCGAGCAATCAGGTTCCGGGCTGCCCAAGTGGCTCGACTAGACATCGAGCAGATGGTGAACAATCGCTATGCACGCGTGTCCCTGCAGCCAATCAGATCCCAACGAGACCTTCTGACAGCCTTCTAGTACAGCGTTCTCATCGTCGGTGAACGGCAAGTGGTCGGACAGCACAAATCCTACCGGCGAATCATCAAGCTGCCCCAGTCCGTCCCCTCGCGAATCCAAAACGCAGGACGTCACACCCTCTCTTTGCCACTCCCTCAGAGTGTCCTCCATGCTACCTCCGGAGTGGGTGATCCCCGCCGAGGCACCCTGCCACGCCCCGATAGGGGGGACGGGATTTTTCATAATCGACCTGATGTGACCCGAAATCGAGCGTTCGTCAGGATGGACCCCCCTCAAAGAACTACCATCGAATCTGACCCTCCTCGGAGTCCCCCCTCCCATGAGATGCAGGGTGATGGACGAGTCAGTACGTATTCCATGCGACACGAATAGCGCGGCGTTCACAGCCCTAGCCAATACGTCCACCCTCCCAGAGCCGCCTGTTAGGTCATTCAACCGCAGCTCTCCGGACGGACGGGCATCATGGCCAATGATTGCGAAGTGTCGCTGCAGGCCATCACCCCATGCCGAGGTCCATGTCGTCGACGTCCATCATCGACTTCATCTTCCTCCTGAAGCTGCGATCGCCCTTCATGCCGCGCATCATCTTGCGACTGCGGTTCCACTGAGCCAGTAGCTCCTTGACGTCCTTCTCGTCGACGCCCGAGCCTCTCGCTATCCTCCTGACCCTGCTCGATTTGAGCAGTATGGGCTCGTCCTTCTCCTGCTGAGTCATGGAGTCCATAATCACCCTGTACTTCTCTAGGTTGCCCTGCATCTGCCTTTTCTGAGCCGTGCTCATGTTGCCCATCCCACCGAACATTGCATCGGGCAGGTGCGACAGCATCTTCTCCACACTCCCTATCTTACTCATCATCTCCATCTGGCTGTACATGTCGGTAAGCGTGAACCTGCCCGACATCAGACGCTGGGCGAGCCTTCCAGCCTCCTCTTGGTCGAGTTCACAGGGCGCGAGGTGAATCAGGCCCTTGATATCACCTAGACCGAGCAGCCGCGAGATGAATCGGTCGGCCTCGAACTTCTCGAGGTCTTGGACCTTCTCACCCTCTCCGATGAACACTATCGGTGCGCCTGTGGTCGCCACGGCACTGAGGGCACCACCACCGCGAGCAGTCCCGTCTAGTTTGGTGACTATCGTGCCGGTGACTCCGACCAAATCGTGAAATGTCTTGGCCACGGGGCCCGCTGCCTGCCCGACCTGTGCGTCGATTACTAGGAACCTCTCTGTGGCATTGGCGATTTCGGCTATGTCGACCAGCTCGTCACGTAGATCCTCGTCGAGGCTGTCTCGACCAGCTGTGTCAATGATGACGACGTCCGCGTTGCCGACCTGCTTTATCCCGTTACGAACAATCCTGGCCGCATCCCTCTCCTCGGGTTGCCCGTAGACATCCACGTTAGTACCCTCCAACAGCTGTTGGAGTTGTTCGAACGCACCAGGTCGGTGCACGTCAGCCTCGATGACGGCCACCTTGACGCCGTGCCTGCGCCTCCACCAATCAGCCAGCTTGGCAGTGGTCGTGGTCTTGCCCTGACCGTACAGGCCGACCATCAGTATCGTCTGGTTGTGGGGCATGATCTCCCTAGGCTGCCCCAATAGGCGAACCAGCTCGGTGTAAATGAGATTCATAGCATGGGTATCCAGCTTGACTCCCGGTCTTGGTTCCTCCTCCAGCATACGCCTCTCGATGCGTTCGGTGAGTTCCTTAGACTGTCTGACGTTGAAGTCAGCCTCAAGCAACGCCTTGCGAAGCGAGCGACTCAACTCTCTCGCAGTCTCCTCGTCCACCTTGCGCTTACCCTTCAGAAGTCCGACTGAGCCCATGATGCGCCGCTTGAGCCCGTCTAGCGCCATGGAACCGGGTCTCTATTGTGTGGTTTGAACGTTATCGGGGGCCGAGGGACTCAAAGCCGATGCGGCATGGCCGTCCGTGGCCGTGGAACTGTGGCAGACCCAACTCGCCTTCGCGATAGGCATCCTAGGAGTGTACGCGGGCTGGAGGGGTACGATATCGAGGATGACGGGCTTCTACGACTTAGCCGGTGCGGTGAGATACCTTGTCTATGGTCTGGTATCGGGGATGCTGCTCGCGATTTGCGTTGACAGAATCATCCTGTCTTCGGTGATTCTAGCCTATCTAAACATCTTCACAGCTAGCCTGTTTGCCATCCTAATCGGAGCCGCCGAGGCGGCTCTGGTAATGTTCTTGCTGGCGAGGCCACGAGTCGCCTCCCTGAAGGCATCGCCGCCCTTCGGATGGGCCCTTGGGTTGGGAATAGGCTCGATGCAGGCCAGTTACCTCATCTACAGGCTGTTCGATGAGCAGTTGCAGTACTCCGGCTACTCCGGGACCAACGTGGTCAGCGTGACTCTGGCTCTAATCATAGCCGTGACCTCCTGCATCGGTCACGCACTCCCTGCATGCTGGCAGGGTGCGAGGGTGCTGGAGTCCAGCAGAGCCCGACCATTCGTGATTTCGGCTGTGGCCAGAGGATTTCTGACGATGTGCCTCGTCCTAGCACTATTCGCTCCTCTGATGGTGCTTGTAGCAGCCCCGGCCATCGCCCTCGCATGGAGGCCCGCTCAGTCTTCTTGGCTGCCTGCGGGCATGACGCCTGCCGCCAAGCAGGCGTTCCGACGCACTAAGAGGCAATCGGAGAGGCACAGAAGGGCTTCTGAGCAGAGGATTCGGGGAGAAGCGATAGACAGCGAGGAATGACGCGACTACACGCACTTTGGCCTATTGGCGTCCTTTCGGCATGGCATTGGCGCAGTCTTATATCCGGCCCGCTGAGGCAGTCGCTCAGATGCGAGTCATAATCGCAGGTGCCGGCGAGGTCGGCCGTGGAGTGGCCGCAGCCCTCAGACAGGAGAGGAGGAGCGTCGCAATCATCGACCCCGATCCCACTGCAATCAACGAGTCACAGACCCTCGACTGCCTGCTGGTGACTGGCAGCGCGCTGTCGCGTGAGTCCCTCCTGAGAGCGGGAATTAGCGATGCGGAGATACTAGTGCTCGCTACCAATGACGACGAGACCAATCTGTTAGGATGCGCTTTCGCGAAGAAGGTCTACAGCGAACAGGTCGGTGACCGGAGCGCTTCGGGCTTGACCACAATCGCCCAGATTCGCGACCCTAATCTGTTGGAACCATCCCGAGGGGCTGGGCCGTTGGAGAGTTGGTCTAAGGCCGATCACGTTGTATGCTCGGCCGACGAGATAGTTGAGCAGCTAGCAGCCGGCCTCCTCGCCCCCTCGATTGACGAGATTCTCCCGTTGGGAGACACTTCTTGGATAGCCGTCTCCGAGGTGATGGCAGGCTCACCTCTGATTGGCACGAAAACGGGGTATGTCGGAGAGATATTCGTCGGCATACCATCCATCTATGCACTCAGGAACGAGGGCGAGAAGGGCATACTGTCCACTGGTTCGGAGATCATTCAGGAAGGTCAGATTCTGGTCTTCGTCTCAAGGTCGACGGACCAGTTCCACCAGATCACCAGAGCAGTTGGTAGGAAGGACGAGGACTTCCCAGAGAACGCTCAGGTCGCAGTGTTCGGGGCAAGCCAGTTCGGCTCCAAGTTGGCCAATCACTACCTTTCTAAAGGCTCCAATGTGGTTGTCATAGAGCCTGACCTAGATGCGGCAAACGAACTCGTTGGCTCGCCGGTGGGCAGCAGCAAGAGGCTTGATGTCATCCATGGCGACCCTCAAGACGAGGAGCTTTTGCGAGAGTTGGCAATAGACAGCCACGATATCGCCGTCGCAGCGCTTGAAGACGACAATCTGAATATCGCCATCTCGATGCGGGCCAAGGACAAGGGAGTGCCGAGGACCGGACTCATACTCAAGGATAGGGCCTTGGTCGAGGCCGTTCACAGGATAGGCCTCACAAGGCCAGTCAGTCGTAGGCTGGTCTCCGTGACTTCGATACTGAAGTCGATACACATGAACGTACCCGGCACCTACCAGGTAATCCCACCCATACCAGCCATCATATCGATATCCGCGGAAGTGAATGGCGACCATTCATTCGCTGGCAAATCGGTGAAGGATTGTGAATCAGCCATAGGCGCTAGGATAGTCATGGTCGAGAGGCACGACGACACCGGTGCGGGAGTGATATTGAAACCACACACACTGGAGAGCATCGAGGTCGGTGACAGGATTTACCTCTTCCTTGCCAGAGACGACCTCAAGAGGGTGGAAAGGGCTCTGGAGAACTGAAGATGCGCTGGGACGTGGTCGGACTCGTTCTTGGCTGGACCATCCGACTAATCGCTCTGCCACTACTAGTAGTATTTGCGTACAGCGTCACTATAGAGTCCGAGGGAATGGAGTACGCGGCCAAGACGTACATCACTCCCGCTCTGCTCTCACTGGTGCTGGGTCAGTCACTCGTCTCCTTGGCGCGTAACTCCGATGCCTCATCAAGAGTGAGGGACAGAGAGGCGTTCGCATCCGTGGCTCTCGGATGGATTCCCGTCGTGGCCATGGGGGCGCTCCCATATTGGCTCGGTGGGATGTTCAACGGCCCGTTCGAGGTGTTCTCGGGCACGGCCTCGGTATGGGACGCGCTCAGCGGCCTTCTGTACTCCTGGTTCGAGTCAATGTCTGGGTTCACCACCACCGGGGCGACCGTTATCGATATCTCGACCAGTCCGGTGTGCTCTGCCTTCACCGTAGCAGATGACTGCATTGGGAGCCAGAGCAACAGTCTGATTCTATGGCGCTCGATAACCCAGTGGGTCGGTGGGATGGGTGTAATCATGTTGGGCCTGCTAATACTGTCTAGAGTGCTAGGAGGCGGTATGTCCCTAGCTAGGGCAGAGCTCACTGGACCATCCCTGTCTCGTCTCGGCCCCACCCTGCAGTGGACCGCCAGCAGATTGTGGCTAATCTACGTCGTGCTGACTGTAATCGAGTTCGGCATGCTCCACTTCCTCGGTGGGCTAGGCATGTTCGATGCCGTGAACTACTCCCTGACCACTTTGCCCTCAGGCGGCTTCGGAACCTCCGATGAGGGGATTATGGGATTCGAATCGGCTCGTGTTGAAATCATTCTAATCGTATTCATGCTGCTGACTTGCATTAACTTCAGCCTGCTTCACCTGATGCTGGCTGGCCGCGGGAAGGAGGCCTGGAGGGATGAGGAGCTGAGGACGTACCTGCTGATTCTGCTCGTGGCGTGGCTCGCAATGTCGTTCAACCTCTACAGGTTCGGGACCAGCGAGGGAGGGCTGGCTCCGATAGAGGCCCTCAGGCAGGCGCTATTCCAATCCATTTCGATCTCAAGCACCGGGTACTCAAGCGCTGATTTCTCCACTTGGCCGGTGTTCAGCCAGTTCATTCTACTCCTGCTGATGATCGTAGGTGCTAGCGCCGGATCCACTGGAGGTGGACTGAAGGTAATGAGGATAAGAATAGCCTTCGAGCTCGCCAAGAGGGAAGTCGTCAAGATTATCCAGCCTCGCCGGGTCGTAGCCATACGATTCAACCAGCAGATTATCGAGGAGAGAAAGATATGGATAGTCCTCGGCATGCTGAGTTCGTGGATGGTGTTAGTGACGGCGTCCATGCTGACTATCTCCTTCCTAGAACCCTCGTTGGAACTGACTGACGTGCTCTCAGTATCCATATCTCTGCTTGGCAACACCGGTCCCGCACTAGGTGCATTCGGACCGACTGCGACATGGGCCGCTCTCAGCGAGCCTTCCATGGTGATAGCTACTATCCTGATGTGGCTGGGTCGTCTCGAACTGCTGACCGTCTTGGTGCTTCTGCACCCAAGGACGTGGTCGGGCTCTGATTAGAACGAATCCAGAGAGAACTGGGTCCCACCAGAGTCGCCCTCTTCTGAACCGTCATCACTGACAGGTTCATCGATTTCCGACTCATCTTCATGTCCGTCCTCGTCCGAGTCGAAGTCATCTAGGATCCTGCGAGCCTCCCTCCTGCTTCTGGGTATTCCATGTAGCGCCAGATGAGCCTCCCCTGGGAGCCCTAGGTGCTTGGCGACGACGAACTCTCCCGGTTCGCCCCCGAGTGTCGACTCATGCACAGCTAGGAGATTCGGCCATAGATCTTCCCTGATTGAGGCCTTGCTGGTGCCAAGACCCTCTGACAGGAGCTCCACGACATTGCTCGACCGCCACGCCTCCCCTCCCCTCCGCAAGAAGTTTGGATACGCGATGAACGGGTCGGAAGCACCGTCTATCGCTGGGTAAGAGACGGCCGCCTGTGAAGACAAGGAAGACCCCCAGTACCACGATCTGAAGGCCCGGTTCGTGTATTTCGTAGCAAGTGACCGATCTGCCATGCACATTGCCGGGCTGATTCGAGCCAGCACCTCGCTGTCAAACACCGTCTGGTTGTTCCAGACGAACCAGGCGAGCATCTCGTCGGGATCCTTGTCGGAGGCTAGGAGTATTCCGCCCGCTTCCTTACCCGAACCGCTCTGGTAGACCTCTTTAAGCGCCCTGAAGACATCAATCTGCGAATCCCTCTCGGCAACCTCGGACAGCTCCACTACAGCAGCGAGGTCGATGTGCCCCTGCTTCAAGGTGCAGACCGCCTGCAAGTCGCTGACGAGGGCTCTCAGATCGCCCGGGTTCCCGTCTATCAGCGCCTCCAGCGCCTCAGGGTCCATGCTCCTGTCCTCAGCGTCGAGGACCCTGTGGGCAACCCTTCTGAGGTGCAGTTTCCCCGCCCTGTTGAAGTTCACCAGTTCGGCCTTCCTGAGCAACCTGTCACGGTTCCTCTTCCAGCTCCTGTTCCTGCCCCAGAGCCTCATTGGGTCGTTACAGGTCATGATGACGGGCTGCTGCGTTACTTCGAGCAGATTGAGTAACTCGGCCTTGCCACCAGTGTCACCTCTGAGGACGCCCTCTTCGTCCGCATCGACAGACCCCTCGATCCTGTGATCAGACACCTTGCGAAACCCGCCACTCAGATGGTCCACCTCGTCGAGGAGAACCAGAGTCTTGCCGCTAGCGACTGCACCTCCTGAGAATTGCTCAAGCGATACGTGCAGGGACCCCTGCGTCGCAGCCTTGCGAATCGCTGCGGCATTCCTTTCCTCGGAGGCATTCAACTCAATCATAGTCCACCCTCTCTCTAGGGAAGCAGCGCGCGCAAGTGTGGTCTTACCCACTCCTGGAGGGCCCGCCAGCAGCAATCCGCGCCTCTCGGGCATCCTGCCGTCCTCCCACTGACCAAGCCACTGCCTGATTCTCCGCAACTGGGCCTCGTTGCCCTCCATCAGCCCTACGGAATCCGGACGATGCCTCTCGGTCCAGTCGTCTTCGGGGGGCGGCTCCATGACCCAGTGTCACGGAGGGGCCCCATAAGAATCGCGTCAGAACAGCGACTCCACGGTACCGCTGGCGAGGTTGGAGATGACATCTTCAACCTCCGCCCTAATCTGCTTCTGGTCATCCCTCCTTCGAACCGTCACGCTGCCGTCCTCGACGGTCTGGTGATCGACAGTTATGGCCCACGGGATCCCTATTTCGTCCATTCTGGCATAGCGCCTGCCTATCGACTTGGAGGAGTCTATCTCCCCTCTCAACCCCGGCATCGAGTTAACCCGAGCGAGAACTTGCGAGGCGATTTGGCCCATTCCGTCCTTGTCGAACAGTGGGAGGACAGCTACATCGAAGGGAGAAACCGTGGAATTGAGCCTCATTATGCTGTACTTCTCCCCCTCCTTCTCTGTCTCGGTGTACCCATGGTCGAGGATATGCCAGATAATGCGGTCTATGCCGAATGCCGGCTCTATGACGTGCGGAGTGAACCACTCTCCGTGCACGGTGACCTGCTCGGTCCGCCTAGCAACCATCTCGTCGGTGATTCTCACATTGGTTCCATCGTCCAGTGAGAGTTCGAACGGCATCTCCTCAGGAAGGTCAGTCAGCCCCTGAATGGCCTCGATGACCTCTGCAGCACGCTCCTTGAACGCCGGTCCGATGGACGCCCCGTCAGGAGACAGCACATCTCTCGTCTCACTCCTGGGCTCACCGAACTGCCTCCACGCCCTGAGTTGCTTGGAGCCTGAGTGGCTCTCGTGCGAAAGCAGGTCGTGACAGGTCCTGTTGGCTATTCCCACACATTCCACCCAGCCGTGCTCGCCTAGTAACTCGCAGTCCCAGCAGTCGTCCGCGTAATGGGCCATTTCGGTGCTTGCATGCTGCCTGAACCTGACTTTACTCGAATCGATGCCCACTCCAATCAGGAAGTCCATCGTCCTCGCTAGGAACCACGCCACGGTAGGGTGGCGCACCACCCCTGCCGACAGCGCCTCAGACATGGTCATCGTGCACTCTCCTGCGTGCTCGCCTTCCGGATCGGGGACTAGGGTCACCGAATAGCCCCATTCGCCTAGGTCGGGGCATGGGGGGTACTCAGGGTCGATGAAGTACTCGAGCTCTGCCATGTTGAACTCACGCAGCCTAATCATGCCTTGGCGTGGACTAATCTCATTTCGGTAGCCCTTACCCGTCTGGATCGCTCCGAAGGGCAGTCGCTGTTTGAAGTGCCTGAACAGAGACGGGTAGAGCATGAACATCCCCTGAGCGGTCTCGGGCCTCATGTACGCTTTGCGACCACCTGTCATCGCACCTATGCGCGTGCTGAACATCAGGTCCATGGCCATTACATCAGACCACTGCGACTCATTACAGGTGGGACACTGAACTCCGGATGCCAACAGCGATACCAGTTCCTCAGCGGACAGCGAATCAGGGCTTTCGCGCATCTCGCCTAACAGGTGGTCGGCCCTGAACGCTCCCCCACAGCCGCCGCATTCGACCATTAGGTCGTTGAACTCGCCGACGTGTCCACTGGCAATCAGGACCGGTTCGGGAGTGATGGTGGGTGAATCCACCTCCACTATGTCGCCGTGACTGGTCCAGTGGTCTATCCAGTTGTCCATCACCTTGCGCTTTATCCTCGCTCCGACCGGCCCATAATCGACCAGCCCGGACACCCCTCCGTAGATCTCGAATGATGGGAGCACTATCCCACGTCGCCTCAGCAACGAGGTGAGCCTGTCTGCACGCCTATCGCTCATGAACGGCACTTCGACCCCGCATAACGCCTTTCAAGCCATCCTAGCGAAGCAGGTGTGGAACCTGTTTGTTAACCCCAAATCCTGCTGCGAACTCCGATTCCACGAAAACACCAGGCCCGTAGGGCCTGAAACGCAGTTACTAGGAGAAGGATTCATTTACGGCGTGGAGTCCCTTTCGCCCATAGGGTGCAGGAAAATAATGCCTGAAATCGAATACATAGATGATAGGATGGAGACCGAGGAGCTCCTAGAGAGCCTCTCAGCCCCTGTGAGGAACTGGTTCGAGGACACGTTTCCTGACTTCACTGATCCGCAGAAGATCGCGATCCCTCGGATCATGGGTGGCGATCATCTCCTCTTATGTTCGCCGACCGGGTCGGGAAAGACCCTTACCGCATTCCTGTCTATAATCGACGACCTGGTGAGGAAGTCTCTGGACGGGACGCTGTCCGATACTGTTCAGTGCATCTACATCTCTCCAATCAAAGCCCTGGCGAATGACATACAGAAGAACCTCATTGGTCCACTGACTGAGATCAAGGAGAGGTTCCTACCTAGCAGGGCCAAGGACATCAAGGTAGGTCTGAGGACAGGTGACACTCCGCAGAAGGAGAGGGAGAGGATGCTCAGGCGTCCGCCTCACATCCTTATCACGACGCCCGAGTCGTTGGGCTTGGCGCTTGCATCGAAGAGGTTCAGACCGATTCTTGAGGATCTACGGTGGATGATTATCGACGAGATGCATTCTCTCGTCCCTACCAAGCGCGGCACCCACCTTTCACTCTCGCTCGCCCTCATGGACGTCGTAGTGCCTTCGCAGGTCCAGAGAATCGGCATCAGTGCGACGATGGAGCCACTTGACGCCGTGGCCGAGTTCCTCGTCGCAAGCGACCCGCGTGAGAGCGACATGAATCCGCAGAGAGTCTCGATAGCCAAGATTTCGGGGGCCCGTGAGATAGACATGGATATCCTACTTCCCACTGCGAGGTTCTCCTCGACCCCCGTCAAGGAGATACTCGACCATAACATCGATCGCATCAAGGAGCTGGTGGAGGCGCACACCACGACTCTGGTTTTCGTCAACACTAGAAACATGACCGAGACGGTGGTGCAACGACTCAAGGTCGCAGGGCTCGAGGGAGTGGAAGGTCACCACGGATCCATGGACAAGACCATCCGACTCGACGTAGAGAACCGTCTGAAGAATGGCCTGTTGCGGGCCGTAGTATCCTCATCCAGCCTCGAGATGGGTATCGACATCGGTTCGGTGGACCTCGTCGTGCAAGTCGGCTCACCCGGCTCGATATCCACCGCCTTACAGAGGATTGGGCGTGCGGGCCACCAAGTGGGCGGCGTACCTCGTGCCCGTTTCCTGCCCACCTCACCTCACGACCTGCTAGAGTTGGTAGCGGTGCAGAACGGCATCTTGCAGGGCTCCATGGACAAACTGAGATTCCCTGAGAACTGCCTCGACGTGCTAGCCCAGTTCATCATAGGGCTCTCAATCATCAGAGAGTGGGACATCGACGAAGCCTACGAGCTCGTGACCTCTTCGTGGCCGTATCGCTCCCTGCCCAAAGACGACTACATTGAGGTCATCGACCTGATGGACGAGGAGCGACGGATTTGGGTTGATTGGGAGGACAACAGGTTCGGGAAGCGCGGATTCGCCCAGATGATTTACTACACTAACATAGGCACGATAGCGCCCGACAACAACTACCTCGTCTTCACCTCGGATGGCACTCTGGTCGGCCAACTGTCCTCGTCATTCGTGTCCAGCCTGCGCAACGGCGACGTCTTCCTCCTGGGTGGCTCCACCTATCGTGTCTCCAGCGTCATCGGCACTAGAGTCAACGTTACTTCAGCCACCGGATACCGACCCACAATACCGTCGTGGACCGGCGAGGCCAACAGCAGGACCCTCGAACTAAGCGAGGAGGTCCTGTCAATACTGAACCATGTCTCGGTCAGGCATCGCTTGGGCGATGGCACGAGGAAGATGATGACGGATGCCCTCGGTCTCAACAGACCGGTCGCCAATGCGCTGTCTGAATTCTTCGACGAGCACTACGCAACCACCTTCCAGGTCCCTTCGAGAGACAGGATTCTGGTCGAGCAGGTCGAGGGCCCACTCCCGACCTACATAGTCACCACATGCAGAGGAAGGGCGTTCAACATGGCTCTGGGATACCTGTTTGCAGGAATCGCAGAAGCGGACAACGTCATGGTTCACGAGATTTCGTTCGATGAGAACGGATTCATGGTTAGGCTGAGCCACGAGGTGGAGATCTCCAGGATCCCGGATGTGTTCAGGAGCGGCAGGAGCTCGGAGACATTACAGAGGTACCTAATGGACTCACAGCTGTTCGCTAAGAGGTTCCGCGAGGTCACCTCGAGGAGCATGCTGAATCCGCGTCGTATAGGCGGCGACGAAGTGAGTCCCAAGCAGTTCCAGCAGAAAGCGGAGAGGCTGATGCACCAGCATCGCAAGATGGACGATTCCGTAGTCGTCCGTGAGGTCATGAACGAGATACTGCACACGGATCTCGATCTAGAGCAGCTTGACGACTTCATCTCGAGGATGGACAGTGAGGATGTTCGCATAGTGCATCGCAGGGTCAGAATGCCCTCGCCTCTAGGGATGACGCTGTTCATGTCTTCGTTCGAGGACCTGCTCTCCCTGCGAACCCGGGCCTACCTCATCAAGGACGTCGACCCGGAGATTCTGCGCAGACTGCTAGGCGCACGCTCTTTGGCCACGGACCTAGACGAGGAAAGACTCTCTGAGTACTATCAATCGAAAGTGTCGACCCCGACCAATGCCAACGGCCTGCTGAGGCTGATGGATATGGGAGGGGGCCTCGAACCCTCACTGACGAACCCATTGTACAGCGACAAGCTCAGCCACATCGAGTACGATGTACTGCAGGGCTGGGTCCATGAACTCGCAGACAGGAAACTCATCACCAAGATTAGGGAGACGGACCATCCACTAATCGATGACAAGTGGTTCTCTATGAGGATGGCCGACGTACACGGCACGCTGGGCTGTCTCGCTATGGCTGGAGCCGCCGAGATGGACGACCTCACAGAGTTGTATACAGGGAACCTCAACTACGAGATGGCTTGTGATTTTGAGTCCGGGAAGCCTGGTAGGTGGAAGGAGAGCAAACTGTCCGATCCGCTCGACTGCCTGCGTCTGAAGCTGCTTGACATGCTAGGCTCCGAGGGACCACAGACTTCCGAGACGCTTTGCGAGAGGCTGCCGTTTCCCCCCGCCCAGGTCGACGCGGTCCTGCAGGAACTGGAGATGAGGAATCTAGTTTCGATCGGCTTCTTCAGGCAGACCGACGAGGGCGAGTACATCCTCAGGATGGACGAGTACAGAATCACCGGAGGGGAGATTGACGTCGTAGATTACAGGACGTTGCAGACGCTACTACTCCAGAAATCGTTCACCAAGCACGACGAGCCAGCCGATGCGATTCGCTCGATGGTGCTGATTCAGCGCCGTGACGAGTTGTTGCAGAGGGTCAGTAATTACAGATTCAGGGACTGGAAGGACATCAAGCACGATCCGGACGTGTTCAACGGCAGACTCCTCCATAACAGGGTCGGCTACACCCTGAAGAGCCAGATCCCCATACTCACAGGCCTTCGCAGCGAGCCCTGGCTCGGATCCCTTGAGATGGAACTGCTGGAGAAAATCCCCGAGGAAGGTCTGACTAGAGCGGAGCTCTTCGATGGATACCCCAAGGGCAAGGAGAACGCACACGTCCAGAGGAGTCTGAAAGGCGCTCTGAACAACCTCGAGAGGCAACTCACCATAGCCAAGCAGTACGTAGAAGTCCCGAACAGGAAACGCTCTCTAGCCGTGTATCACAAGATACACGGAGTCATCGAACCGATGCCGTTCGAGGACGCTCTGGTGGAGCTAATCAACAGGATAGGTCCAATTCGTCTGCACACCCTGAGATTCTTCGTAAGTCGTCCCGTCGAGGAACTAGCCGACGCGTTGCGCAGCCTCGAGGACGCCGGGAGGATCAGCCGGGTCGTCGCCTTGCAGCCCGATCCCACTGACTACTATTCCTCTAAGCAGGATTCGGAAGCACTCCTCTCTCCTATGCCCGAGGATAGGAAGATGAGGATACTTTCGCAGTCCGACCCGTTCTGCAGTCGTTTCATCAACGAGATACGGCTGATACTCAAGCAGGGTTGGTACCATCCTGTGTTCAAGGGCGTGGACCCGATTGGCAGAATCCTGATGTTTGTAGTCAATGACTACTTGGAGATCAAAGACATCAACATCCCGCACTCCTATTTGGACGAGTTCAAGGAGGCTTTCTCAAACCTCCTCGACAACTATCGGGACAGGCTCGTAGACGTATCTGTCCTGCATGCATTCAACGGCGTCCCAGTCCACGACTGCGACGAGGACCTACAGCAGATTCTGACTGAACTAGGATTCTCGACGATGGGGGACGGCGAGCGGTACATCCGCGGCGGAGTCGTCGAGCCCCGTTCGCGCAATCAGGTGAATCGGCTTCTGTTCCACCACCACATGATGCATCAGGACAGCCGGCTGGAGAACGAGACCATGGCTCTAGAGCACATGAGGGAGCTTCGGGACGACTTCGCTCTGCGTGGCCGATGTGAGATGTTCAGGGTGGATCTGCATTCGATGGCCGCGGCTCACCAGCTCCACCAGGGCACGAGCCTGCGCAACCATCAGGTCTGGGCAAAACTACCTCATTTCCAGCGACTGCTCACCATCCGAAATGCCCAGCCAGCCGAGGAGGACGAGGACATACTGCAGTTCTTCAGGGAACACCACGATCCCTTGATCTACATGGAGAGGCACGCCATGAAGCGCGGCGAGTTCAGGAAGCTGATTTCGCCGTTGGTCCGCAGTGGCCACTTGGTCCAAGACTATCGAGGCGGATTCAAGACTGTCGAGCCGCTGAGCGACATCGATCTGTGGGAGGTCAAGAGAGACTACCTGAGGGAGTTGGTGAGAGACTACCCGGTGATTTCCCTGCGTCAGGTCGAGAGGCTGGCCGGATCCCCGTTCTCAGCCGAGGAGATAAGCGACGTAATGCACGAATTCGAGGAGGACGGGACCCTGATCAAGGGTTTCCTCGTCGATGACCTGCAGGACATCTGTTGGGGTAGGCAGGACCTCTTGGAGGGTCTCGGGGGACTGCGCAAGTGCCGAGATCTGGTGGTACCTCCTTCGGACAATCTGATTCACTACTTCGGTGGTATACTCAGAGAGAGATTCTCTTTCGGTTCTGCCTACATGGTGTTCCACAATGAGGAGGCCATTGCCGCGTTCAAGGCCAACACTAGGGACGGCACCATAGAGGTCACTGATTTCGTAGGTGATTCCGACTTGGAGAAGGAGGCCATCAGGGTGATGAAGGAATTCGCATGGGAGCACGACACCAAGCTGACTGGCAAGCTGTACGAGAAACTCAGGTCACGTTGAACTCCGCTCTGCGGTCTCCAATCCCAGTGACTTCATCGCTGGTCGGAGTATCCGCATGATGTTAGCATGCAACTCAGGTAGCAGGTCGAACAGAGCCAGCGCCATCAGGAACATGGCGAACAGGCTCGCAAACTTCGCTGCGTAGCTGTGGGCGAACTCGAACATCCCCATACCGAAAACAGTCCAGTCGGTGTAGTTGTCCGTCAGCCATACTATACCGGCGTTCCTGAAGACGTTGAGGACGTGAATGGTCGGTATTGCGATCATGAGGGCCCTCAACTTGCGATTCCAATCCACGCGACCGAGTGCCACTATCGCTCCTACGAACACAATCATCGATTGAAGCCCCGAGCAGGCGAGGATGAAGCTGACACTGACCACAGTCCCATCGGAGTGTTCCAACGGGACGAAGAAACCGTTCTCGCCCAGCGGCTCGGCCATTATCCACTTGTTACCCTGCCACTCCGACACCGGAACAGCCCCTCCGTCTAACAGGTCCACCATCATCGGACCCATCTGGTAGCTCCCCAGACCGGCGAACTCCAGCATGACCTCGGTGTTCCACGCCGTCGCGTGAACCACCGCCATGTTCAGCAATGGTATACTATACACGACGTAGTAGGGAACCACTGCCCAAACGACACATCCCCTGAACCACACCAGTGCTTCAGGAACATTCTCCCAGTTCCTCACCTCCCAAACACCTAGCGCTATGCCCACAGGGAGCGCGGATGCGGTCATCAGGACGAGGACCGGGTCCGAGATATCGACGTAGTGCGGCGACTGCAAGTACAGGAACAGTCCCAGCAACACCCAGCCGAGCGCTGACGAATAGGGTGCGAACCACTTCTCTCTGAGGTGGAACCCTATTCCAAGACCTATCGATCCGAGAGCGCAGATGAGCAGTTTCAGACTGACATCGGAGATGCCGATCGAGTCCGCCAGAAGCCCCACTAGCACCCCCAGAGGCTCCTGCATCGACCTGTTTCGACCCATCAACCCGTAAATAGGATGCCCTCACCGGCGGGTACGGGGATGTCCTTGGGATTCGAGTTCGACGAGTTCGTAGATTCCTACATTGCAGACCTCAAGCAATCGCTTGACGGACTCCCTAGAGAGTCCCTGAGGGAGTTTTGGTCAATGGTCGAGAGCACTCGCGCGAATGATGGTAGCGTGCACTTCATCGGCAACGGGGGCAGCGCTGCCACGCCCTCGCACAGCGCTGGTGACTGGTCGAAGGAGCTAGGACTGCGCACCATCGCACACACCGACAATGCCGCCTCCCTGACAGCATGGGCCAATGACACAGATTATTCGAACGTCTTTGCGGCCCAGCTCTCGACCTTCCTGAGGGAAGGGGATATGGTCGTCGCATACAGTGGCTCTGGGAATTCGGCCAACGTTGTCAACGGACTCGTTTGCGCCAAGGAGAGCGGCTGCCGCACGGTCGCCGTCACTGGTATCATGAGTGGGTCCGAGGGCGGCGAGATTGCCCATATCGCGGACCTCGCCCTGATTGCCCCGACTTCCTCGATGGAGCGGACAGAGGACATACAACTGGTAATCAACCACATCATCAAGGAGGCCGTGAAGGCTCACAACGGGTTGTGATACCGTGCTCACCCCCTGCCGCGACGACGTGAACCTGTCTGCACCCCTGCATCTCCCCGACCTCCCAGTGGATGTCCCTTGGGAGGGTAGAATAGCGTATCTCGATCGCGACGGCGTCATCATCGAAGGTTCGGAGAACTACGTCAATAGCGTGGACGAGGTGGTGCTGCTACACGACTCGGCCAAGTGCGTTGGCGACCTGAGGAGGGCGGGGTACAGAATCTGCATCGTCACCAACCAATCTCCTATCAATAGGGGCATTTGGACTAGCAGCAATCTTTCGATGATACATGACAGGATGCGTCAGTTGCTCCTACAGGAAGACTCGGATGCGCATCTCGACCTAGTTCTGCACAGCCCCTATGCTCCTTGGGAGGGGGCTTGGGCGCGCAAGCCGTTTCCCGGCATGCTCGAAGCAGGCAGACAGTTATTGGACGCAGCCTCGTCAAATCCCTCGATGGACGGACAGACCATCCAGTTTGGCGATGAATGGACCAGCAGGCCGGACGAGAGCACCTCGGTAATGGTTGGAGACAGGGGAGTGGACATGTCCGCTGCGGTACGATTCGGCGTCCGGGGGGTATTGTGCGACTCGGACAGGGGAATCTCGGAAGTGATAGGGGAAATACTGGGGGGCTCGGATTGAGCCTAGAGGGCCCTTTGGTTCTGCGAATCGGGCTTGATGACACCGATCACCCTCTGTCGGGATGCACCACTTCGGCCTTCGACGAACTCATCACCCATCTTCTCGAGCGAATCCCCGATGCTGAGGTCAACGAGAGAACCCTCGTCAGGCTTTGGCCCTTCGCGGAACGCAGGACGCGCGGAAACGGCGCCCTGAGTGCCCAGATAACCATCGATGGAAGCCAAATCGGAGAATTCAGGCAGTCGTGCCAGGAATGGTTCGATAGGATGCTCACCGAGGTCTCCGAGCACCCGCCTTCGAAAGTGCCTGCAGCACCTGTTCTCGTGGTATCTGAGGGGCCTGTGCCCGAGGAGTGGTACTGGGAGACTGTCTCGGGCCACGTGGATCTGGAGCCGCGTCTAAAGCAGGTACGCGCCGATGGGTGTTGGTTGCTAGCAGGCGAGCGGTTATGGGGAGCGGTGGGTGCTAGCGCCGCTATCGCATGGAGCCCTAACTCATCTTCGACGTGGGAGCTGATTGCTTGGAGGGAGCCGGGGATGATCGGGCTCCCTAGGCAGGTCACGTCCGATTCAGTCAGGCTGATGGAGCGGAGGAACCCGATGACTTTCGTGAATAGGGATCCCACAGCGGACCGGGGACTAATCGCCCCGAGGACCCCGTGTCCGGTTCTGTATGGTATTAGGGGGAGGACATCCGAGAGCGTGGTCAAGGCTCATCGCTGGATGCAGGTGCGAACCGATGTGGAAAGATCCACCCGCTGGGCGGTTCACAGGACGAACCAACTCTCGGACGACCACCTCGGAACAGTGTCGTACGGCACTGTGATTAACCATCCGGAGGAGACCAAGGGGGCGCACTCTAACGTGGCAGTGGTATCAAATGGGAATAGAATCAGCCTCGTGGCATTCTCTGAGGGCGGACCTGTCAATAGATTACTCAGGAGGCTGCAAGTCGGCGACCGAGTCGCTTGGCTGGGACTAATCGCCCCGGATGGGGCCTTTCACCTTGAGCGCCTGTCATTGCGTGACCCGACGCCTAGGGTCGCAGGCAGGCCGCAGTGCTGCGGCAAGTCGATGCGCAGCGGGGGGGCCGGACAGCAACTCAGGTGCCGTGAGTGCGGTAGTAAGACCGTCAGGGAGTGGGTGAGCACGGACGCAGACGTCAGTGACATCGAGGCTGTGGCGAACTGGTCGGAACCCGCTCCGTCCAATCGTAGGCACCTATCGCGACCCCTCGAATTGGGCCTCCCGGGGACATGATACATGCCGTCCGCTGACACTATCGAGATAGACCTCTCTGTGTCTGCCGCGCTGCTGCTTTGGGAGTTGATTGGTCGAATGCGTCTGAAGGCGGATACTGAGCCCGAATCCGAGTATTCAGGTTCGGCTAGGGATCCGGTTGCGTTGATGACCGTCGACGAGCAGGCCCTTGAGGAGCTGGACGGCCTGCTTAGAGAGAACGGCGCGAACAAGGACGAGTAATGGTGCATATTGCCTCTTTTCCAGCGAGAATGCTATACAATGTCTCAGCGACGCACGGCCGTGACACAGACGGCCGAGAGGATTCCCCGGCGACCGCCTCCCGAGTTCGAGGAGTCCGATGACGGCATGATGGCAGCCATAGCCAATCGAGAGTTCGTCGACGTGGCTCTCAACGACACCAACCAGTACGGCCCTCATGCAATGGTGATGCTGCTGGGCGTCTTTGCAACTCTGACAGGACTCTTCCTGCTGCTGCTAATGGCGCTCTAGCCGAGCATCTCGCGGGCTCTAGTCACTGCCTCATCGACGATTCGTCCGCTGTGGCCCAGGTGATTCTCCGGTAGGAACAGTCCCGCGAGCTCAGCCGATTCGAATACCTCAGAAATCGCTCCGTCTCTAGAGCAAACCTCCTCGAGACCATCACCACTAGAAAGCGCCTCCATGGAAGCCGCCCTCAGCATCTCGTGCGCCTCGTCCCTAGGCACTCCTTTGTCGACTAGGGCTAGCATCACTTTCTCTGCCATGACGAGCCCCCTCTGTGCATCTATGTTCTCACGCATTCTGTTCGCGTCGATGACTAGGTTCGACAGCACCCTGTCGGTCTTGTCGAGGATATCGTCGAGCAGAATCATAGAATGCGAAAGGGTGAATCTCTCCGCGGACGAGTTGGCAAGGTCCCTCTCGTGCCACAGCAGCGCGTTCTCGTATGACGGGATAATCATGGATCTCACAATCCTGGCCAATCCGCAGGCATTCTCAGCGGTGATGGGGTTGCGCTTGTGGGCCATCGTCGAGGACCCTACCTGCTTGTCTACGTCGAAGGCCTCTGCCACCTCGGAGATCTCGCTCCTCTGTAGGTTCCTGACCTCTTGGAGGACTTTCTCCACGCTGGTGGCGACATTCGCCATCCACCCGACCCACTCGATGTAACGGTCGCGCCCTACCACTTGAGTGGTGGCTATGGGGGTTCCAAGCCCTAACTCTCCCATAATCAGACTCTGTAACTCGAATGCCTTCTCACCTTGTGCAGCGCCGGTCCCGACAGCCCCTAGGAATTTCCCAGTAGTGGCCCGCGGCATCAGCTCACTAAGTCTCTCGAGGTGCCTTGCGAACTCATCGACCCAAACCGCCACCTTCAGGCCGAACGTGATTGGCACTGCGGCCTGCCCATGCGTCCTACCGAGCATCACAGTGTCCCTCTCTCGCTCGGCCATCTCGCACATGGTGCCGATTAGATTCTCGAGGGCCTCGTGCTGCAACGCGATACTGTCCTTGATCTGGAGAGCTACGGCGGAATCCACTATGTCATTGCTAGTAGCTCCTAGGTGAATGCACCACCCAGCATCGCCTGCGGCCTCCGCCATAGCCTTAGTCAGCGCCATGATGTCGTGCTTCGTCTCAGCCTCGATCTCATCCACCCTATCTGCTGTGACGATCCCGGGGTCGGCGATGTCGGCTATGGCATCGTAGTCTTCGACGCTAACCCGTCCGAGCTGGCAGTGGGCCCATACTAGGGCCCTCTCGACCTCTAGCTGTCGGGCGTGGCGGCCCTCTCTGGACCAGATGTGTTTAGCCTCATCTCGTCCGTATCGGTAGTCCAACGGCGATACTGACACGGCCTTCCCCGTGAGCAGCCGACCCCAGACCCCTGTTTGAGGCTAGCGCAAGGGCCCCAAGCATGCGGATTCCACATTCCAAACCCCTCTCGAGCCATGCCATAGGCTCTCAGCATCGCATTCTATGGTTGCCCTCATGTGTGGGGCACAGAGTACCACGGTCTCGAATTCGCCTCCTTCACCGTCTAGATTGAACCTGTGTTCGCGTGCCAGCGCCTCGAGAGCGTCCAACGACTCGTGGTCTAGGTGCCTTCCCAACCATTCCTCGCCCAACCCTTCGGAAGACACCGATGCGATGCGGGCATCGAACCCGTGCTCTATCAGGGCTCGCATGTGCTCATTAGGAGGGTGGTGCCACAGTGGGCTGTATGAGATGATGCCGAGTCGCTCGCACATCCTATCTATCCTAGTCCTCTGGTAGTCGGAGCGGAGGGCACCCACAACCAGCGCATCCACCTCGACCCCGTCCACCATGATATTGAGCTCGCTAGGCTCGTCCCAGTGGTCCGGCCAAGATTCGACGAACGCGGTCCGCACGTCACTTTCCCCCAGCAACGCCTCTTCGAGATCCAACACCTCCAACTCCTCCTCGCCCCGACTCAGCACTGGCAGCCATGGCACACCCATCGAAGCGGCTTGGAGGCCTGCTAGAGCCGTGCCACATAGTTGGTACATCATGGAATCGTCCCCTAGCACCCGGACTGTCACTAGGCATTCGACCTGCCACCCCCTCATGGTAGCCCACCAGGCGGCGTACGTCGAGTCCTTCCCAGCAGAAGCTAGGACGGCTACGCGCATGCTCCTGCGTATGGTCTCACCACCAAGAATGCCGCGATGCGCAAGACTCCCAACGACCAAGATTCATAAGACTCCGTCATGGCTTGGTGTCGTTGACCATGCAGCCCAGCGGACGCGGATACGACCACGGTGTCTCCACATTCTCTCCCGACGGCAGGTTGTATCAGGTAGAATACGCCCGTGAATCAGTCAAGAGGGGGACCACGACAGTGGGTCTGAAGTTCCGTGACGGCGTCATCCTGATTGTGGACAAGAGGATATCCAGCAAGTTAGTTATCTCTGACTCAATCGAGAAGATGTACCAGATTGACGATCACATCGGTATCACAACCTCAGGACTTGTTGCCGACGCTAGGCAACTTGTGGACCGTGCCCGCGTCCAGTGCCAGATTAACAGGATGACCTACGGGGATTCGATATCGGTGACCTCCCTAGTAAAGAAGATGTGCGACCATAAGCAGTCATTCACTCAGTACGGCGGCGCTCGTCCCTTTGGCACGGCCCTCCTGATAGCTGGAATCGACGACGAAGGCATCCACCTGTACGAGACCGACCCCTCCGGGGCGTACCAGTCGTACCAGGCAGGGGCCATTGGAAGGGGCCGTTCCGCGGTGATAGACCACTTCGAGAGCAGCTGGAAGAAGAACATGACGCAGAACGCAGCCATCAAGCTAGGACTGGAGGCGCTAAGAGACTCGTTGGAGGATGACCTCAACGCCGACACTGTCGAGATTGCGGTGGTGACCTCGGACGGCTATCAAAAACTGGATCAGGAATCCACCACTAAGCATCTTGACAAGATGTCCTGATGCCATCCCTCTAAGGGGCATTACCCCATCCCCGGCCATGGTAAGCCTCGACGACGCGGTTCTGGCCCGGCTCGAGAGGGGTGGTTCGAGGTACGAGATTCTGGTGGACCCGGTTCTGGTGGAGGTCTGGAAGGAGGATCCCGATTCCGTACCTCTTAGCGACCTGCTGGCAGTGGATGAAGTGTGGTCGGATGCTAGAGCTGGCGACCGTCCGACCTCGGACGCTCTCGAGGGTGCATTCGGAAGCACCGATCTGGCGATCTGCGTCGACAGGATACTCAGGGACGGTTCCATCCAACTCACTACGGCCCAGAGGAAGCAGATCGTAGACGAGAGGCTGAAGCAGATAGTGAGTGAGATTGCGATGACCGCAACCGATCCCAAGACCAAACTGCCACATCCACAGACGCGAATCGAGAATGCTCTGAAGGAAGCTAGGTTCAAGCCAGATCCGTTCCTGTCGGTGGAGCGTCAGGTACAAGATGCGGTCGACATCCTCAAACCCGTCATCCCGCTACAGTTCATCACCGTCAGGCTGGCCTTCAAGGTTCCAGGGAAGGACTACGGCGGAGTCAGCAACCTATTGCGTGATTCGATGCAGCGGGAGCAGTGGCTAGAAGATGGCTCGTGGGCTTGCGTCGTCGAGGTCCCCGGAGGCATGAAGAACGAGATAATCAGCCGGGTTGCCAATCGCTCTTCAGAGGTCGAGGTCAGGGAACTGGACTGATACGGCACCGTAGGTGCCAGCATCACGGTTATGAAGGAGGGGCGGGTCGCGCGGCCAGATAACATGAGTGTTAGCAACGACGCGGACGGACCGCGAGACAACGGACGAGCCCCCTTGCTCGTCGCTCCGGGGGACGACCTCGGAGGATCGGAGGGCCACGAAGCCGGACATGGAGTCCTGATGATGGACGGAAGGCTGCGTGCGACGAAGCATGGAAGAGTGAACGAGAAGGGTAGCGAGGTGGCTATAGAGCCGTTTCGAACCGCCTACATCCCACGCCCGAGTGACATGGTCATCGGATACGTGGAAGGATGCACCAACAACATATGGTTCATAGACATTGGAGCTCCATTCAACGCGATTCTACCGATGAGCCTCGGACCGGGTAAGGCCGCGTTCGGAGGCACTAGGAGCATCCTCGATATCGGTGAGGCCGTGCTATGCAGGGTACAAGAGGTCGAAGAGACTCATTCCAGCGTAGTCACGATGAAGGGTCTCGGCCTTCGCAAGATACGCTCTGGTAACATCGAGCAGGTGGATCCGCACTTGCTAGGACGACTCATAGGCAAGGGAGGCAAGGCCCTGAGCCAGCTCAAGGAGGACACAGGTTGCAGAATCATAGTCGCTGACAACGGCAGAGTCTGGGTCGATGGGGAGTTTGACAGCATAATCACCGTTCGTGACCGGCTACAAGCCATGTCAGATGACGCCAAATCAACAGGAGTTGGTGCTTGATGGGCGGCTATGGAGACGTTCAGATGATCGACGAGAACGGCCTTCGGGTAGATGGTCGTGGCCCCGCTGACATTAGGCCTGTGTCTATAGAGACCGGCGTGATTCCGGTTGCGGATGGCTCAGCTCGCGTGATTTGGGGAACCAACCACGCTGTAGCAGCGGTTTACGGCCCGATGGAGGCCCATCCGAGAAAGATCCAGCGTCAGGACCGAGCGGTTCTCGACGTACGCTACAACATGGCACCGTTCTCCACTACCGACCGAATGAGGCCAGGCTTCAACCGACGCAGTCGGGAAATCAGCAAGGTCACAGCCGATGCGCTAGAGAGCGTCGTGCTCCTCGAGATGTATCCTCGGTCGAAGATTCGGATAGAGATTGAGATTCTAACCGCAGAAGCCGGTACTAGATGTGTTGGCTTAACTGCAGCATCAGTCGCTCTCGCCCATGCAGGGATTCCCATGACTGACATGGTGGTCTCCGTTGCTTCCGGCAAGATCAACGATGTCGTTGTTTGCGATCTGAACAAAGAGGAAGATAACTACGGCGAGGCCGATCTGCCCATGGGCATACTGCCAAACACCGGCGAACTTGTGTTCTTGCAGATGGATGGCGACCTCTCGCCAGCCGAGTTCCAAGAGGCATGGGATTACAACATGGAAGCAGCGTTGGTGGTACATCAGATAATGGTCGAAGCGCTCAAAGGAGGTGATGCGTGATGGCAATCCCGCTCGTTCCACAACTATTGCGTGCTCATTTGGCTGAGTTGGCTGAGAACGATCAGAGACACGATGGGCGTGCTCGATGGGATTCTAGGGAAACCGAACTTGAGCTCGGTGTCCTTCAGAATGCCGAAGGATCTGCAAAGGTCAGGATGGGTGACACCATCGTGTACGCTGGTGTCAAATTCCAAATCATGACCCCATACCCGGATCGTCCCAATCAGGGTGGCCTCATGTGCAGCGCTGAGATAAGGCCAGTGGCAGGACGTAACTGGGAGCCGGGCCCACCCAGCCCCGAGTCGATAGAGCTCGGCAGAGTGGTAGATCGAGGGATTAGGGAGTCGGGATGCATTGACGTCGACAACCTCTGTATCATACCGGGGGAGAAAGCTTGGCAGGTCATTCTAGACCTGTTCGCAATCTCTGATGACGGTAACCTCTTCGACGCCTTTGCTTTGGCTGGAATTGCGGCATTGAAGACCGCAATGCTACCTGAGGTGAGGTTCGAAATGAGTGACACTGACAGACCACTGCCTGTATCCAAGACGCCCACGATGTGCTCCTACCACAAGGTCGGCGGCCGCTTCGTGTACGACGCTGATGGAAAGGAGGAGCTCGGAGGTGATGAGCGCATACACATCACACTCGGCGACGATGGGCACGTTCATTCTCTTCAGAAGGGACTAAAGGGCATATTCACGGCGGACGAATTCGCTGAAATAATGGAGCATGCGCAGGGCAGATGCGAAGAACTGCGGCAGATGATATTGAGAGCAGAGGGTTGATTTCATGGCGAAGAGGACTCAGAAGTCTGGGAGCACTGCGCGTTTCGGAGCCAGATACGGTGTTAGCGTGCGCAGGAGGGCCGGCTCCGCACTCAAGAAAAAGTCCAGACACTACACCTGCCCAGTGTGCCATTATCAGAAGGTGCGTAGGAAGGCTGCAGGAATTTGGGAGTGCCGAAAGTGCGATCACACATTCACCGGTGGCGTTTGGGAACCATTCACGAGGGCCACCGATTCCAATAACAGAATCATCCGTCGATCCATGGAGGGTGCTACGGCGACCGACATGACAGTAATCGCGCAGCAGGCGGCGCTTGACTATGAGAGAAAGCTCTCCGAGGTTGAGTTCGATGACTCCGAGGAAGAGTGAGTCCCGACTCGTACTGAGGCTGACGCACGATAATGCGGAAGCTCTCGCCGCTGCCTTGACCACCGAAGCCGACTTCAGCATCACTGATGGCACACTGGAGGTCATAGAGAGCGCTGGTAGCCTAGTAGACCTCAGGGCCCGGTGGAACACTCTGATGCGTGGGTTAATCGCATCCGAGCTCGTCCTGGGAGTCGCAGGTGATGACGAATGACGGATGAAGGGGTCTCGGTACAGGACCTGCAAGGCGTAGCACAGGAGCTACAACTCGTACGCTCGCAGCTGCAAGCCATTAGTGCGCAGGTCAACGAAATCTCCCTGACGATTGAGGCCTTGGAGGCACAGGATCCCTCTAGGCCAGTATACAGAGCGGTTGGAAATCTGCTCCTCGAGGTCGATGACAGAGAGGCTCTTGCCAATGAGTTGGGAGAATCGATGTCGACGTTCGACAGCCACGCAGGAAGGCTGGTAGAGAGAGAATCCGCATTGGTCTCGCAGTACGAGGACATGGCTAAGTCATTCGAATCTCAATGAGGTCAGATATGGACGGCGCGGGTTCGGTCGAATCGCGCCTGCAAGGAGATTTCCTCAAGTTCAGGCAATTCCTAGTAAAGGAGGACATTGAAGGTGCGATGCTCGAGTCCGTCAGCATCCTCGAACGCTCGAGGTCCAAGGAAGAGCGGGACCCGGTCATCGAGGCACTGGTTCGCATGGAGCGTGCGTTGCATGGATCCGGCGACCCGGTATTCGTCGGCACCGAGCTAAGGTGGTGCGTAGACAGGCTGAATGCAGTATCTCCTGGGTCGGCAAATCACGGTGTCTGTCTGCTCAACCTCGCAGCATGGCACAGGAACCGCGGGGAGACCATGATGTCCCTGTCCACACACTCGGACATTTCTCTGTCACATGGACACCCCAGCGAGGTAGTCGGACTATCCCGGTTGGAGGTGTCGAGGATTATGGCCAACTTAGGCGACATCGACCCCGCGATGAGACACCTCTGGTCAGCGAGGCAGTGCCTATCAGACTCTGGCATGGTACCTGAGGCCCTGTCCGCATCACTTGAGTGGCTGAACCTAGCGCTTGAGGAGGTAGATAGCGAATCCCCGAGGATGTCGACCCGCATCGCGGAGGCAGCCCCAAGGAGCAATCCAGGAAGATCTTGGGTGGCTTCGAACCCCGATGACGTGAGAGAGGTCGTCGAGTCGCTGATGCCCGTGCTGCTTTCGGATGTCTCAGGCGAGGAGCGCAGGGACATCGGACTGCTACTGGATGCGGCCGAGGCACTGGGGGAGGAGTCGTGGCCGAACGAGGTCTCGCGTCTGTCAGCAGAGATTCAGGACCCGAGAGTCTTGGATGCACTCCAGTCGTGACTCAGCAACCCCTCAATCTCCTCGGTTCCCCAGCCAACGTCCCGCGGAATTTGCATGCACCAACCCACTTCCTCAATCCGAGAATCATCGGATTGCCACGGCTCCGGACCTGGCTCCACATCGACCTCCACCCAAACCACGTGGCCACCTTCCACGATGCTTGAGTCGTATGCCTTCGCCGTTCCGAGTAACCCCGTTTCCTCGAACAGCTCCCTCAGGGCACCCTCCTCGATTTCCTCGCCATCCTCGAGCTTGCCTCCGGGCAATTCCCATCCTCTCTGTGAATCTCGCACCATGACCCAGCAAACCCCCTCGTATTCGACGGCCGTAGTGGTCCACGCTAGGACGAACGAACCAGTCATGCCAGTTCCTCCTTGATTGCCTCCGCCAGCTTGAACGCCCCCTCTACTCCCTCGGCAGCCATCCTCCTAGCGAGGAAGAAGGCCTCGGACAGACGCCCATCGGCATGAAGCAGTCGAATCTGCTCCAACGGGTCCTTGACGGACTCCTCCTCGACCTCTTCCTCATCGGGACCTTCGCCCGAGTCGGGCATTGCCAGTGACTGCATGCGCCTCAGGAAGTCGATGCGACTGCTCACCCCGGGTTCCTTCCATGGCTGCGATTCCAGTCCATCCATTTTCGACTCCATCCTGTCCTTGAATCGATCTCGGACTTCGATATCCGGGAAGTGAGTCTGGGCCTGGTCGTAGCACATCCAAGCCTGGTCGAACTCGCCTCGCCTCTCGTGCATCCTCCCGAGCTCAGTCCATGCCTCGTGGTTGCTTGGTCGCTGGGCTAGGATGATTCTGGAGAGTTCTAGGTAGTCTTTCTCCCTACCGCTGTCCCGCACCCGCTCCAATCTGCGTGAGAACAGAACGTTAGCCCTCGGATCCGTCAGGTCCAGATTTCCAAACCGCTCGACGAAGCTGTCGAACTCCTCCTCGGAACCCGATGTGGAAGCCCACCACTCATCGGCATCGAGGGGGTCGGCTGCCAGACTGGCCTCGAGAATTGCAGGTCCCGATTGCACCATGTTGATACCATCGAGTTGCGAGAGGGCTTCGGCATCACGTCCGAGAACCGTGAACAATTCGTTGAGAACGGCCCTGATGCCCGTCTCGTCGCCCAGCTTGAGTTTCACTTGCACCAGGGTCCTCCAGTTCAGAGGGTTGGTGAAGTCGTGCAGCACCGCCTGTCTGGCGCTCTGTTCCGCCCAATCAAGATTCTGCGGGTCTGTGCCAGCCAGCGATAGGAACTTCTCGGATTGGCTCCTGTGCCTGTTCCCGAGGCTGCGCCGGGGGTGCTGCAGTCGCGCAGACACATCATCGGTCTTCTCAGCCATCTGCCCCTCACAGGACCGATTCGTACGGTCCACGATCCGCTCCTAGGGGCAATGTCGCATCCATCCCAATCTTACTGGTAGTACCGTCCTCGTTCCTGCTTGGATCTAGTGACGACCCCTTCTGGCCAGTGAGGACCACGGTGTCGGTATCGGGTTGCCATCGCGTCATCAGCGCCCATTCCACCCTAGAAGGGTCTGCTATGTCGATGTCATCGTCCACGACCACGACCTGTTTCATGGAGCGATGTCCATCGAGCGCTGCGTGAATCGCCTTGATACCGTCTTCGTCGGACCGGGGCCTGATTTGCACGACCGAGGAGAGCCAGCCGCATCCCCCATCTGTCATGTAGACATCAGTACAGTCAGTCACCTCGGAGACTGCCGCCTTTATCGTAGGGGCTCTCGGCATCCCCATCAGGGTGCGATGCTCCGCCCCAGCTGATATCAGCGCATGGAAGATCGGATCGGATCGATGGTATACGGAGTCGTACTCAATGACAGGCTCCTGCCTGACACCATCTACAGTTCCGGTAATATCGACGTAGGGCCCCTCGTCAGCCAGTTCTAGGGTAATCCTCGCTTCCATGGCGTACTCAGAGTCTGCAGGAACCGTAATTCCGTTGGGCAGACTGACCATCCGTAATGGCTCATCGTGTAACCTACTGTGTAGGGCTGCAGCGACTGTGAGCTCATCAAGGTCTTCGTCGAATGACATCGCAGCCGCTAGAAGAACTGTGGCATCAGCTCCGTTGACGACGGCGATTGGCACCTCGTCCCCGTTTGATCGCGCCTTCTCGTACATCGTCCTGAGGTGTCTAGGCACGAACCTCGCCACGCAATGACGATTCCCCACCAGCAGTTGACGGTGGTAGGACATGTTCCTGACCCCCTCGTACTCAGCGATAATCACCGAGGCCGATTGGTACCTACCAGCATCCTCCTTGTAGTGTCTGGGAATCGGGATGCTGCCAAGATCGACCTCCCGTTGTTTGGTCTGTAGTACCTCGGCCTCAGATGGCTCGACCATGACAGGAGTCTCAGGATTGGTCATCGCCCATGCCAGCACGTCGATCAGCTCGCCTGGACTGACGGAGAAGAGATCACACAAGCGTTCCCTCACCAGCAGGTCCAGCGCAGCCTTGTGCCCCGGGGCTTCAATTACGTGCTCGAACAGCAACCCCTTCTCCGCTGAGGCAGCGGCCCTCTGGAACATCTCCAAATCCACACTGACGGGTTCAGCGTCACAGTGGACCCCGTGCAGCATGTCACGGAACGCCATGATGTCGTGGCTGGGACTAGTCGGTTTGAATGTTAGCAACGTCCATGCACTACGAACGTCACTCACCTACGGTGAGCCCGTCACGCTCTTATACCATCGGTGGGTCGGCGGGGCGTCATTCTGAGGTGCGCACTTGGGTCGTGGATTATTCTCTGGACCGAAGATGAAGAGTGACCGCAAGAAGTACCGCTGGAAAGAGCGGAAGTACAGGGATCGACAGTTCAAGCGTATAGGGGGCGGCGTCCTCAAGCACGACCCACTGCGTGGAAGTACCCAAGCCAAAGGGATTGTAATCGAGAAGGTCGGCTTCGAGGCCAAGCAACCAAATTCTGGAATACGTAAGGCAGTCAAGATTAGTTTAATCAGAACCGGTAACAAGCTGACCGCCTTCGCTCCCGGTGACGGCGCCATATCCTTCATCGATGAGCACGATGAAGTTCTCGTCGAGGGAATAGGTGGGAGTATGGGACGCTCGTACGGAGATCTGCCTGGAGTCCGATTCAAAGTAATCAAAGTCAATGGTGTCTCTCTCGATGAGATGGTCCGTGGTCGCAAGGAGAAGCCAATAAGGTAGGTATTCGAATGTCCGAGGAAGCACAAGCAGAACAGGAGGCTCCGATTGCTGGCATTGGGACTATGGTGTTCGGTAAGTGGGACGCCTCAGAAGTCACCTGCGATGATCCCGGTTTGGCCCCCTACATCAATCTCACAACGATAGGGACTCCTCATTCCGGAGGCAGACATGCCAACGCATGGTTCGGAAAATCAAAGCTCTCTGTCATCGAGCGCTTCATTAACAATCTAATGCGAACTGGTAAGTTCTCCGGGAAGAAGCAGCACTGCGCCAAGGCTTACGAAGATGCTCTGGACAGAATAGCATCAACCAGCGGACAAAACCCTCTACAGAAGTTCATAGATGCAATAGTCGAAGCTGCTCCCTGCGAAGAGATTACTCGCATCAAGGTGGGTGCTGTCAGTCAGCCTAAGGCAGTAGACTCTTCACCCAGTCGTAGGTTGGACGTAGCCTTGCGCAACATAGCAATCGGAGCAGCTTCCGCTACTGCCAAGAGCCGCCGCACCCTCACTGAGGGGATAGTGGCAGAATTGTCCAAGGCAGCCGATGGCGACATTGCTTCGTACTCGGTCGGCAAGCGCGAGGAGATCGAGAGAATCGCAGCATCAGCGCGATGATTCCGAACTCCCGCAAACAGGGCTACTGAGAGTGCATCGAGTCGGCGTTGCAATCGGCTTTATGAACCGTTGTCAGGTCGCCGCACCATCCAGAGGTCTAGTCATGGGTCGCAAGGAAGACAACATCAATCGCGCCACTGAGGTCATGCACGACCGGGATAGAATCCGCAACCTCGCAATCGCAGCTCACATAGACCACGGGAAGACCACGCTCTCGGACAATCTGATAGCCGGCGCGGGAATGATGTCGGAGGACCTAGCTGGTAAGTCTCGAGTCCTTGACTTCGACGACCAGGAGAGCGCCAGAGGCATCACAATCAACGCTGCGAGCGCCTCAATGGTACACAGCGTAGGTGGCGATGATTATCTAATCAACCTCATCGATACACCCGGCCACGTGGACTTCGGTGGAGACGTCACAAGAGCGATGCGCGCTGTAGATGGATGCATCATCCTGACTTGTGCTGTCGAAGGGGCCATGCCTCAGACTGAAACAGTGGTTAGGCAGGCACTCAAGGAGAAGGTGAAGCCTGTACTATTCATCAATAAGGTTGACCGACTAATCAACGAGTTACAAGTCACTCCACAAGACATGATGAGTAGATTCGAGGAGCAGATTACGAGAGTCAACACTCTGATTCGTCAATTCGCCCCAGAGGAGCATAGGTTAGATTGGCAGGTGGATGTCTCGAAGGGGACGGTAGCATTCGGTTCAGCATATCATAACTGGGGGATTACTGTTCCGTACATGGCTAAGTCGGGAATCTCATTCAAGGACATATTCGAGCATTGCCATAACGAGCAGCAGGATCAACTCGCGAAGAAATCGCCCGTGCACGAAGTCCTCCTCGACATGGCAGTAGAGGAATTACCTTCACCAATGGTCGCTCAGAAGTACAGGATACCTAACATATGGCAAGGTGACCTTGAGTCCGAAACCGGCGCATCCATGCTAGGATGCGACCCCAATGGCCCGCTTTCACTGATGATTACCAAGATATGGATGGACCCGCACGCTGGTGAAGTAGCTGTAGGTAGAATATACTCTGGCACAATCAAGCACGGGGAGACAGTTTGGGCGCTAGGCGCCGCGAAATCCGAGAGGGTCCAACAGGTGAGCATGATGGTCGGCAGCGACCGCATTCAGGTGCCCGAGGTATCGTCCGGTAACATCGTGGCACTCACGGGAGTGCGCAGCGCGGCCGCTGGAGTAACGATCACCCTCGACGAGGACTCAACCCCGTTCGAGGCGATACGCCACTACTCCGAACCGGTTGTAACAGTGGCAGTCGAACCCAAGTCGATGAAGGATCTGCCGAAGTTCATCGACGCTCTGAGGACTCTGGGTAAGGCGGACGCCTCGTTACAGGTCTCCACCAACCAGGAGACGGGCGAAGCTCTGCTGGCTGGCATGGGCGAGTTACACTTGGAAATCACGGTATACAGGCTGGAGGAGGAGCAGGGCATCAAGGTCACCGTAAGCGAACCGATCGTGGTCTATCGGGAATCGATATCCTCTGATAACAACGGACGCTCCTTCGAGGGCAAGTCTCCCAATCGTCACAATAGGTTCTACATAGAGACCGAGCCGTTGCCAGATGATGTAACCAACGCGCTACGCGAAGGTGTATTCGGAGACGGCCCAGTCAGACTCAAGGACGCCAAGGGGATTGGGGACAGGTTCGCTGAGCTCGGTATGGACAAGGACCTGATGAGGAAAATCTACGCTATCAACGGAACTAACGTCATGGTGAACGACACCAAGGGGATACAGAACCTACACGAGACTCGTGAATTGATAATTGAGGGCTTCAACGACGTTTGCAAGAAGGGACCGGTGGCCGACGAGCCCCTAATGGGAGTCATGGTCCGTCTGGTAGATGCGAAGTTACACGAAGATGCGATTCACAGAGGCCCCGCGCAGACGATACCGGCTGTTCGCAATGCCATCAAGGGAGCACTTCTGCGCTCCAAGTCAGTGATATTCGAACCGATCCAGAAGATTCGGATAGACGCACCCAATGACGTGATTGGTGGCGTAACAAGGGAGGTGACCACCAGAAGGGGCGTCATCGAGGATATGCCTGTCGATGGCAACACAGCCAGTGTGATTGGCACTATGCCCGTTGCCGAGTCGTTCGGGTTCTCGAATGATATCAGGGCCGCTACACAGGGCCGCGCCGTATGGAACACTGAGAACGCCGGCTATGTCCACCTGCCTCCCAGCCTGTTCGGCAGCGTCACAGCCGAGATTAGGGAGCGCAAGGGCCTGAAGCAAGAGATACCCGGCGAGGCCCACTACACCGATTGATTAGTTGATTCTAATCAACTGGAAGTCCGTCAGCTCCCTTAGAACGTCGACTGCCGAACCGCCTTCCAACTGGTCTAGGCAAGCGTGGGCCATGGAATGGTGCTGCATCGCCCTCTGCTTGGCGTACTTGATTGAACCGCTGGAACGCAGTTCCTCAACGGCTTCGGCCAGATCCGCCTCGCTACAATCACCTGAACCGAACACCTTGGAGAACATCGGCAACTCGAGATCGTTGCTCATCGCGTGGATGGCAATCAGGGTCCTCTTGCCTTGTACTATGTCCGAGCCAGCCGGCTTACCGAGTGTCTCGGTGTCTCCGGTGACGTCGATCAGATCATCCATCATCTGGAAACACAGACCGAGGTTCATCCCCCAATTTGCCATGTTCTCGACCACCGAGTCATCTGCCCCAGCCAGTTTAGCCCCGGTCATGGCACAGGTCTCAAACATGGCCGAGGTTTTACCGGCAATCATCGCGATGTAGTCCTCCTCGCTCACCTCATCTCGATTCTCGAACTCAATGTCTACCATCTGCCCCTCGGCCACCCTGCGTACCATCTCTCCAATTGACTTGACTAGGAATGCGAGACTCTCGTGTTCGATGTGTGGGGTCTCGGCCAGGATCTCGAAACCAACTGCCAGCATGGCGTCGCCAGCATTAATCGCAGTTGCATCGTCATATGCTACGTGCACCGCATCCAATCCCCTGCGAATGGGGTCTTGGTCCATGATATCGTCGTGAACTAGAGTGAAGTTGTGGATGATCTCAATGCAGGCGCCAAGGGTATAGTGCCCATCATGCCCCTCACCTACAGCATCTCCGACTAAGCGGGGCAGTATCGCTCTGAGCCTCTTCCCTCCACCTGCGAATAGATGAGTCATGGCACCGTGCAACCTCTCCTGTTCCATCTTGCCTAGACTGCTCATGATGACACCCTCGACAATCTCACGGTGACTGCTCAGAGCGTCCATAAGTGACTGACCTGGAGTGTTTCTAGGATCCATTCGGAGATCTCCTATCATGCAGTTTTCTGCTATTACGTCCGATTGCTCTAATGTTTCATCATAATTATCCATAATGTACAGGTCATGGATCGCTCTGAACCAAGGCGCTATTACCATATCATCTGACACTTCTCCATCCATGATTTGATCTAGCAACTCCAATTCTACCCATTTAATATCAGAAATTTCGTTTGGATTCGGCGTGACTTCCACATCAGCCTTGACTACCAACACATGGTCAATTTCGTGCTCTATCCAATTTTCATCCCACCTACACCTATACTGAAAGGATCCGATGTGTATGAAATCCCATTCGGATGTTACACTGAGTGGTATCCCGAGCTCCTGATCCAGTTTCCTCTTTGCCGCAGATATCACACCAGCAACCGCTTCGCCATTTTCTCCATCAATGTCCAGAGGATGACTACAACATGAATTAGCCCAAATACCCGGAAATGTAATCTTATCATCCGACCTTCTCTGCAATAGTAACCTATCATTTGTATCAAAGAGTAGGACGCTGAATGCCCTGTGTCTCATTCCCTCTCCACTATGGCAATCCACCTTGCTAGCAGAGCCAATGGCACGGTCATCGGCATCGACTAGGATGCAATTCTCGGCCATGAATTCCGATTGCGACTCGTCATGACCATCCAGAATGTCGGGTTCGTTTTGCCCAGTCATGTATAACGGCCGAGAATACGCTCGCATATAATCGGAATGCAACGCTCGTGCCATAGCACCCGGGTAACGGGTCAGTGGAGTATTCTGGTCCCCACCGTGTCCCCGTGAGACACCACATCTAGGACCCTGCTCGGAACCGCTCCGTTGAGTAGCCACACCTGCTCGACCCGTCTGGAGATCTCCGAGGCACAGTGTGCCTTCAGTAGGATCCCGCCAGTGACATCATGGTCTAAGTCATGAGATCCCGAGAATTTCTGTTCGGAGCTCCACGTTCGCAATAGCGTGGAACCGAGCTCTTTAGGAGGCTTGTCCATCAGGCCATCCACATCTCCCAGCAAGAAGGCGCATGCAGTGACATCGGGCATCTCACACCCCAGTCTAACCATGATGTGATCTCCTGATAGTATTCCGAATTTGGAGCTGTCAGAGGTGTCCACCACATCTCCGAAGGTGACTGGAACTGGCTCTTCGGGGTCTCGAACGAAACCACCCAGATCTCCTTCAAATTCCGTTCCCACGCCGATCGCCCAGTCCCTCGGTGGCATTGGCTCGCAATCGACCCCTGCGCGACTCAGGGACTCGATGACTGCCGCGTTCAAGTCATCCATGTCCGTGCGGACCCTCGATATGGCTCGAACCTGGGATTGGTACGACTCGTCGTCTATCCCCTCCGCCAGTCCCCACTTCCGAGCCTCGAGATGTCCGAACGAACCAGCACCGTGGACCAGAACTACTGACATACCAGAGTCCCTCAATTCCCGGACCACTCCTGACACGGCATCGATTCTGTCCGTCCTGACTTGTCGGTATCGAGACTTGTCGGTGATTAGCCCACCGCCTAACTTCAATACGACCCTGGACATCCTGCTCGATATTGCCACGGGGTGCATGACTTAGCCTCTACCGTAGTTTATTGGTAGCGACCCCGTGGGGGGCGCGTGGCACACGAAGAGGGCATCGAGCAGTTCCAGAGATGGCTACAGGCAAGGCTACCGATGGCAGAGCAGATAGAGGACCCGGCAGAGAGGAACAGGGCCCTCCAGCAGATTGAGTCAGCCATACAGCTAGCAATTCAGTACGGCATGCTACTCAGTGAGGCCGACGAGGTAGTCCCGTCCCCGTTTGTCGAAAGGGATTCGCCAGTCAGAGTGGTCGAGGACGCGAGCGTCACCAGCAAAGACGCGTACGACGAGTCGATGTGTAGGAACTGCGAGGCAGATATGAGTGGGGACCTCGACTTCTGTCCGGCCTGCGGCGAGTTCCGCTGATCACTCCTCTTCGTCCCAGTGCACCCTCGCCAACTCGTACTCCGGATGGTCATTCGGCACCACTGAGATGTACGTCGCCGGCACATTGTCTGCAAGGTACACTGTCACTCCCGCATGCCAGATTGTGTCCCCCGCAGCCACCATCCTTGCCGTATCCACTTCGAGCAGCGTCGGCAGTGTGTGATGCACATGCCCGGCTTCGGCAGCCGATCTGATGTTTGCCGAAAGATGGACGTGGGACCTGCCGCTGGGACTCAAACCTAGTTCGAGCAGGTTATCGCACTCATCTGGTGAGCAGGGGTAGTATAGCGCATCCGGGATGTTGTCGGTCGGCAGGTCCAATTCGATTTCAACGGTGTGTGCGTAGGTGGCCCTCATCATGTTCCCCCTTACCTCGTACCTGCCCTTCTTATCCGTCTCTGAGATGGCTCGGAAGTGATGTGGCCTGAGCCAGTGGTACCTCCTTTCGTTCGACCCCTTGAACCTCTTGATGATGTCCTTGACGTCGATCCAACCGTTGATGTCCATCTCAAGATCGAACTTTTCGGGAGCGTGTCTTAGTACCAAGGCTAATCGTCTACCCAGACTGTCCCTCTCACCGGTCCTCATGATGAATTTACCCTCAGAATTGCATGCTGGGCACAGGTGGTCATCTGCGTAGTAACCGTGGTTGGAACACTCTCGAATCATCGTATCACATCTTCGAGAGTAATGCCTTTCATGAACCTCTCGGTCGATTTTCCCAGGCGTCTGATGTGGTCAATAGTTATCCGTGAACGCTTTGTCGTATGGATGTGAAAGCGGTAGTCGTAGATTGGGCCCGATCACCGTTCCACAGGGCTCACAAGGGCAGCTTGGGAGGAATCCGTCCTGATGACCTAGCAGCCCACGTCATCAGGGAACTAATCTCGAGGAACGACATCGAGACATCGGACTTCGATGATGTGCTGATGGGTTGTGGGTACCCCGAAGCAGAGCAGGGTTACAACATAGGCAGGCTGGTATCATTCCTAGCGGGATTCCCAGACAGCGTCCCGGGTGTGACCATCAACAGGCTATGTGGGTCCTCTATGCATGCAGTGCTGTCTGCAGCTGCCAACATCGAGTCAGGCTGGGGCGACTGCTACCTGTGTGCGGGAGTCGAATCGATGAGCAGGGTAAAGCGCAGGGGATTCAACTGGTCGCCCCATCCAGGTCTTGAACTAGACTGGCCGGAGGCCTATGTCACCATGGGGCAGACCGCAGAAAACATCGCCGACGATTGGGGAGTCAGTCGCCCCGACCAGGAGGCATTCGCACTGGATTCCCACTTCAAGGCTAGCGCAGCACTGGAGGCCGGCGCATTCGAGAGAGAGATCATCCCGGTAGTCGACCGACAAGACATTGTCGCTTCCGATGGTTGCATCAGGTCGGACTCCACTCTCGAGGCCATGGCTGCACTCAAACCAGTGTTCTCGGAGAATGGCACTGTTACCGCAGCCACATCCTCACCACTAACAGACGGAGCTGTTGCCATGATCGTTTGCAGCGAGAAGTTTGCTGCCGACAAGGGGCTTGATGTGATGGCCACCATCTGTGGAGGGGCGGTCAGCGGGTGTCCTCCTGAAGTAATGGGCATTGGTCCGGTGGAAGCGACTAAGAAGGTGCTTGATAGGGTTGGTTGGGAGTTAGATTCCGTTGACCTGTTCGAATTGAACGAGGCATTTTCCTCGCAGAGCCTTGCTGTCATCTCCGAACTGGGGTTGGACAGTGATAAGGTCAACATCGATGGTGGTGCGATAGCCATAGGGCACCCACTGGGTGCCTCCGGGGCTAGGATAACAGGCAAAGCCGCCTCACTGCTTGTTCGTACTGGCAGCAATAAGGCAGTGGCGACCATGTGCATAGGTGGAGGTATGGGCATAGCCATAGCTCTGGAGAGGGACTGATTATTCCTCTTCTGACAGCACGAGGGCCATACCGCAGTTCGGACACCTGTCTGATGATGATAGCCCGTCTGGTATGACTGCGAGGATGCTGTGGCAAGTTGGACAGGTGGCTAGTACTTCGTGTCCCCCAACTGCCGCAGTAATGCCCCCATCATTCTGATTTCCATACCATGTTACGTATGACGGATTCCTCATGGCAGGTATCCTCCTCAGCGTCGATATCCCAAGAAGCGTCAGTACCGCTGGTAGGAGAATCCCATCGCTGTTACCCGTCAGATATCCTATCACTCCCAATCCACCTATTAGCAGGAACGCCGACCCCGTCAGCCCCAGACAGGCTATTCCGAGGCCGATTCCATGCGGACTCCTCCTAATCATGAGTGCTAGGCAGATTATTCCTAATGGAATAAGCACCAGTAACACGATGAAGTAGAATAGGGATATTGTGGCTGAGCCCGAGGTACTGATTGTCGTCAGCAGCAGAACAAGAATCAATATGTCAATCGCGATGAACCGGCACAAATGCCTGTGCAACTGCTCCAATCCACCGTTGCCCATGCCGCGATTACCCCGACGAAGAATACTTTTCTATTGTCGACGCACTCATGAAGCACGCTGCTCTCGCACGCGCATGGGCAAGGACGCTGACGTCGAGACTCATGGTCGCAGTCTGGCCCAACGACGTGTACTGCTGCTGGTCACGGGCGGCATTGCAGCAGTTGAATCAGTCAGGCTTTCTAGGGAATTGAGGCGCCATGGAGCCGCTCTCAGCATAATGATGACCGGTGAGGCTGAGAAAATCATCACTCCTCTGGCCCTGTCATGGGCATCGGGTACCGAGGCTCTGACAGGTTGGGAGCATGAGATGGCACAACTGGACGAATATGATGCCGTTCTGGTTGCCCCAGCAACGAGGAACACTATCTCCAAGCACATTCACGGAGTCATCGACTCTCCCGTGACCATGGCCCTATCAGCAGCGCGCGGCAACCAGACTCCGACCCTGTTCGTCCCCTCGATGCACTCCGATCTATTCGACGATCCGGTGACATCGGAGCTGATTGACAGGCTCAGGGAGGAAGGCAGCTTTGTATTGCACTCAGATCAGGAGGAAGGACGGAGGAAGCAACCCAATGCGGTCACAATAGTGGCCGAGCTATGCAATCTAGTTAACTCGAGTATGCCCAATAGGAAGATCGTTGCCATATCGCTCGGCGCCAACAGGGCACCAATTGATTCCGTTAGGGCCATCCAGAACGCCTCCTCAGGGTCGACGGGATGGACTATCGCACAGCACCTCCATAGAATGGGGCACACAGTGATATGCATAGCCGGGAAGACTTCCATGCAACCGGATTTTGGGTTACCAGATGTCAGACGTGCCGGCTCACCCGATGACATGTTAGCAGTATCTCTAGAACTAGCTAGGTCGGACACCAAGCCAGACGCTTGGATACACTCTGCGGCTGTGCTGGATTACTTCGCTGAGCCATTGAGCGGCAAGAAGGCCAGTGGGGATGAGAACTGGGACATTTCATTGGCACCCGGACCCAAGCACATCGCCGAGTTGGCCCCACTGGTCGAGGGGGCTAGAAGAATAGGCTTCAAGCTCGAGACTGAAGTTCCGGTCGAGGTTTTGGTCGATAGGGCGATGCATCAGATCGAGCGCTATGGAGTCGATGCTGTTGTGGCCAACCTGAAAGAGGAAGTACATGATTCCGAATCCCCTCGAGGGCGCATAGTGCTACCCGACGGCAGCGTCAGAGAACTGCTTGACGACATCGAGCTATGCGAGGCCATCGAGTCCCTATTGCACGGCTAGGACGATGCTCGGGCGTCACATTCAAGCCGAGCACACGAACGACGAGCAAACATGGGAGACCATGGCAAGGCCAAGAGGGGGATACCCCCGAAGTCCGAATTCAACTCATGGTACCCAGCCATAGTAGAGATAGCGGATCTCGTGGACAAGAGATACCCGATTAAGGGCATGGACGTGTGGAAGCCGTATGGCTTGAAGGCGATGTCCCTGATTGATACATTGACCCGCTCGGAGATGTCTCGCACAAACCATCAGGAGTACAGATTCCCCTTACTAGTACCCGCAGATCTGCTGGAGAAGGAGAATCAGCTGGTAGCGTTACTAAAGGCGGCCAGGGACGCGGGAGTCGATCCTTCTGAATTGAGGTTGGGCGAGGAAGCGGGCGGCTTCGAGAACGAGGTGTACTGGGTTAGGCATGGAGGCAACAACAAGCTCGAGGTCCCGATGTTCCTGAGGCCGACGTCCGAGACCCCGATGTACACCATGTTCTCGCTTTGGATAAGGAGTCACGCAGATCTACCTCTGAAGACATTCCAGATCGTCAACACCTTCCGCTACGAGACCAAGCAGACTAGATCGTTCATCCGTGTGAGGGAAATCCACTTCTTTGAAGCACACACAGTTCATGCAGATGAGCAGGGTGCCACCGAGCAGATAGAAGAGGATGCCCAGATTGTGCAGAGGCTGCTACACGAGATGTGCTTCCCTGCTATCATCTCCAAGAGGCCGGTGTGGGATACCTTCCCGGGTGCTTGGTACTCCACTGCTGTGGACGCGGTGATGCCTAACGGCAGAACTCTGCAGGTCGCCACATATCACCACTATCGGGATCAATGGGCACGGGCATTCGACCTCACTTACGAGGATGACCGAGGTCAGACCCAATACTGCCATCAGACCACATTCGGTATGTCAGAGAGATTGCTAGGCGCCATCGTCGGTATGCATGGTGATGATAGTGGGCTGATTATGCCACCTTCGATAGCCCCGATCCAGGTCGTTGTGATGCCTGTTGCAGCGCATTCTGATGCGAACGTACTCCCCAAGGTGAATGAATTGGCGGAGTACCTCTCAGACGCCGGGTTCAGAGTGCATCTCGATGACAGGGATCTGCGTCCGGGAGCTAAGCACTACGATTGGGAGATTAAGGGAGTCCCGATTCGCCTCGAACTAGGTCCAAGGGATTTAGCCTCAGGCAACTGCGTGGTCAGTTTGCGTACCGGGGGTAAACACGAGTTGCCGCTGGACGGTATAACGCAGGCCCTGTCGCAGTTCATGGACACGGTGTCTGACGAGTTGAGGACCCGCTCTCACAATTACGCCTCCGAACTGATTCGCCCATTCCCTGGTCTCCACAGGGATGAATCCGGCTGGCATCCTACTTCTCCGCTAGAGGACGGTATCGTCTACGAACTGGCCTTCGATGGCAACGATGCGGATGCAGAAGTGCTCGAGAAGGCCACGGGGCTGACCCTGCTAGGCGACTGCGTCACTCCTTACGAAGCACCTGTGGATTGTGCAGTCACAGGCAAACCGACCACCCGAAGGCAACACCTCGCTAGGATGTACTGATTAGCCTCTGCGGAACGCACCACTCAATGAAATCAGTCCGAACAGCATCAGTAGGGCGCCATCGAGCAACCCCCCCTCACCTGCCGGTGCCCATGACTCGATGGATTGGTATTCGTCGGCCTTGTCCCAGAGAAGCCTCGTGTTGTCTTCACACAGCGCCTGTGCCCCGGACATCTCAGCCAGCGTCTAGACGGGGCCAGAGTCACCCGAGCAATCGTTGGCCTGGGCAATCACTACTCCCTCTGAATACAAGGTCGAGATGTAGCACCAGGGAGGAGTG
>ERZ724561.7-NODE-7-length-51778-cov-4.278562_pt1 | contig 51778 bp, 37 predicted proteins | sample MGYA00375855_ERZ724561 | MGnify/ENA primary metagenome ERZ724561 (study PRJEB28725, sample SAMN03264854) | marine sediment metagenome | biome: marine pelagic biome; feature: marine oligotrophic desert; material: ocean water | place: Pacific Ocean:North Pacific... | reverse complement strand
GAGGAGGAGGAAAACCGGGAGGGGGAGGAGGAGGGTCTTCTGACATGGCGCGGCCACCCCGATGGGTGCTCGCGGACGGTACTTGGATTGGTATAACCATTGCTTGTCCGGCCTCGCGGCGAATATAGGGCCTCGCGAATGGTTGAAGTTCTCTCGCCCTTGGGCGAGAGCGTGAGCAGTCAGGACAGCACTACCCCTCCCGTGCTATTCGTAGTGGGTACCGCAGGTGCTGGGAAGAGTTCTCTGGTCACCGCTTTCCAGAGATGGGCGAGGTTCCTCGAAGTGGATGTCCTTGCAATCAATCTCGACCCGGGTGCCGAGAAAGTGGACTACGACACCGAGTTCGACGTCAGGGAACTCGTTTCCCTGTCCGACGTGATGATCGAGTACGAACTTGGTCCCAACGGGGCCCAGATTCTAGCCGCCGATCTGGTGGCTTCGCGAGCTGACGAGGTCTTTGACGAGATTGAGGGGCTGTCGTGCGACATGCTGATCGTAGACACGCCAGGGCAGGTCGAGCTGTTCGCCTTCAGGGAGGCTTCCAACCACCTAGTCAGCGTCATCGGCCAAGGCAGGGCCTGCCTGATATTCCTCTTCGACCCGATGCTCTCGCAGACGCCCAGCGGATTCGTATCGCAGATGTTGCTCTCGTCCATAGTCCACTTCAGGCTCGGGTTGCCTACGGCCAACTTCCTCTCCAAGTCGGACCTGCTTGAACCCGAGGCGCTGGAGCGGGTCCTAGACTGGGGCGAGAACCTCGACATCCTCGAGGCTGCCTTGTATGAGGAGTCGGCCCAGCAGGCGCTCGACCCACACTCGGGTAGCCAGAGGGCCGAGTTCGCCATCGGCCAGCTGAGGATGATGCAGCAAGACTCGATACAAGCAGGACTGACTCCCCTGTCCAGCGAACACGAGGACGGGATGGCTGACGTGCTGACTTTCGCTCAGAGCATCTTCGGTGGCATGGCGGATTCGAGGGACGGATACGCAGGAGACATTGAGCATGAGCGAGGCTGACGAGAAGACTGATCTGATGGCGATAGACGACGTCGGCGACGAGTTGTCCGAAATCATCGACTGGGCTATAGCATTCAAGCACGGAGGTGACTTGAGCTCGGACTTCAAACCCCTCGATGGGATGTCAATCGGCTCGATTTACGAGAAGCCATCGACTAGGACGAGAGTCTCGTTCGAAGTCGGGGTGAGCAGGCTCGGAGGACAGCCCCTGACCCTGCTCTCCAACGACATTCAACTGGGCAAGAGCGAGTCGATCGCAGACACTGCGGCGGTGCTGTCGCGCTTTCTAGACGGAATCACATACAGGTGCTTCGAACACGCTGATGCGGTCGAGCTCGCCGAGCACTCGACGGTACCGGTCATCAACGCGCTATCCAACCTGCACCATCCATGTCAGGCAGCAGCCGATCTGATGACCATAGTGGAGCATGGGGGGAGCGTCAACGGGCACATCGCCTGGGTGGGTGACGGCAACAACGTGTTCCATGACCTTTTGCTCGCGGCAGTTGTGCTCGGACGCGATGTCCGCTACGCCACCCCACCTAGCTTCGAGCCTGACGAATCGGTGATGGAGAGAGCCCGGGGGATTGCTTCGCGAACGGGCTCCAGCATTCACGGCTCCAATGACCCAATCGAGGCAGTCAGTGGCGCTGGGGTGATTTACACCGACATCTTCGTGTCCATGGGCGAGGAGAACATCGAGGGCAAGTTCGATGCCTTCGAGGGATTCCAGGTCAACGAGGAGCTGGTCGCCCACGCAGACCCGGGATACCTGTTCATGCACTGCCTCCCAGCCCACCGTGGAGAAGAAGTTACGGACTCGGTCATAGACTCGCCTAACAGCGTGGTCCTCGATCAGGCCGAGAACCGGATGTGGGCTCAGATGTCGCTTCTGACCTACCTGTGCAACAACGATGCCTGGCACACCTACAGGGAACTCGAATGACTACGCCAGAAGTGAACTTCCAAGGAAGGCCGCGAGCGCTAGGTACATTGATTTCTTGATTAGTTGCTGTGCCGCATGGTCCTCGGATGCCATCAGCCTGCCCTTCACCATCAACAGGAGTATCACTGCCGGGATAACTCCCAGCAGGTGCAGTTCCGGGAAGACCCCGATGCCGAAGGGCATCAACAGCGAGGCGAAGGTCAGCAGCATGATGATCCATGCAACCGTCCGAGCCTTCTCGGGTCCGACTCTCATTGCGTAGGTGCTCCTCCCCTTGTCCCCCTCCATGTCCTCGATGTCCTTGACGATCTCTCGAGCTAGGGTGTACAGCACACCCACGACGAACATCGACCACGCACGCAGGTTGAATGGCTCAAACACACCAGCGGCCCCAAACAGCACGAGCATTCCGACCGATAGACTGATTGCCACGTTTCCTGGAAGTCCTCTATCCTTCAGCCGAAGGCTGTAGGGGCCGGAGGACTCGTAGTTAGTCAGCAGGAATAGTGCGCCGGCCCATATCACGACAGTCGGATACCACTCCTCGACCCCGCCCTCCAAACCCCTGGCTATGCCGAGCGCTCCTGCGATGGAGAGAAACGAGGTTGCCATCATAAGTGCTATGCCCCGCTTGGCCGACGGTTCCGAGATGGCTCCCGATGGGAGCGGCCTGTCGGGGCGGTTTACCCGGTCGATCTCTAGGTCGAGGTAGTCGTTGAGCGCGTTCCAAGAGCACATGAAGGCCCAGACCGAAATGGCCTGCAAGGCCGTGATCGAAGCGAGTTTTCCCTCGGGCAGGCCACCGAGTGCGAGCATCGAGCCCAGAAGGACCCCTAGTACGCCGATGGTCGAGTTTCCGGCCCTGAAAAGGACCCACCACGAACCCATCACACCACTGTTGCCCACGCCCTGACTCGTGGCCTCCCGGCCTTGATTGCTTCCCCGGCTAGGAGGTTGCTTGCACCGCTTGCTGGGTGAGGCCCCATACGCAGACTGTGTAGGTGCTCCCTCTGAACTGACCGCGGACGTGCCCGATCTTGGAAAACCGTACGTCCTTAGCTAGAATGTTGCCGACCTGATTCATGGTGGCACCCCAGCGGAACCTACCATTGAGGTGATCGAATATCTCGACGGTGTTCGCGGTGTCGTTCTCCTCGAGGTAGACTCGCACTTCCTCCCTGAGTCGTCGTGTCCTCGACATTAGGCCACCACCGAGGGGGTAGCCTGGCTTGCGCGGAGCCTGTCACGCAGGCCCTGCCAGCTCGAGGGGCTGACATTGACCTGTGCTGCCGGGCTTGGCAGGGGGCCCCACGAGTCGTGGTCCGAGACCACTCCGGTGGAGCTCACCAGCGCTGAGTCAGTAGACCCGTGCACGGATGCGTTCGTTCTTCGCAGGGTCGATAGTGACACCACCCTACATGGCTCTGGGCGCTTCCTGTAGCGGAGCGTCGCCGTGTCGTCCTGTTGTACGTTCATGGAGGTATGTCATGGCTTGCGCATATGAAGCGAGGCAATAGTCCCGAGGAGTGAAAGTGAAAGTGAAGAAAAACCCGAATCAGGCTCTCAACCCATTGTTTTCTTAAGCGGGCAGCCATTCGTCGGGAACCACGCTCGTGTAGTGTAGTTCGGTCCATCATGACGGACTCTCGATCCGTCGACCCGGGTTCAAATCCCGGCACGAGCACCACCCTAGTCACTCATAACGGTCTTAAACGGTCCTTCGTTGGCGTAGTAAGGTCTCGATGCGCTTAGAGCACGATATGAAACTGACCTTTGACGACGTTCTGATTCGACCTAAGCGCAGTACGCTGGTTTCGAGATCGGATGTCAGTCTTTCTAGGAACTTCGAGTTCCGTCATTCGAAGGACATATGGAGCGGTGTACCCATCGTGGCGGCCAACATGGACACCACCGGTCTGTTCTCCGTCGCGAGGGTGCTACAGGACCACGGAATGCTGACCTGTCTGCAGAAGTTCTACTCGACGCGCGAGTGCGCGCATGCCTGGGGGGACGGTATCGAGCCTGGCAGCATCGCCGTAACCTGCGGCTCGACGGAGGAGAGTTTTGAGCTGTTGCAGCGCAAGCTGGCAACCAACGACGGAATCAGGATGATCTGCATAGACGTCGCGAACGGGTACAGAGAGGTCTTCCTGGACTTTGTGAGACGGGTCAGGAAGGAGTTTCCGGACAGAATCGTGATCGCCGGCAACGTGGCCACTAGGGAGATGACGGAGGCACTGATACTAGCGGGAGCGGACATAGTGAAGGTCGGCATAGGCCCTGGATCGGTCTGCACCACTAGGAAGGTGGCCGGTGTCGGCTACCCGCAGTTGTCGGCCATCGCCGAGTGCGCAGACGCGGCGCACGGGCTGCTCGGCCATGTGATGGCAGATGGCGGGTGCTCGTCTCCCGGAGACGTCGCCAAGGCGTTCGCAGCCGGGGCTGACTTCGTGATGCTCGGAGGCATGTTCGCGGGCCACGACGAGTCGGGAGGAGAGTTAATCGAGAACGGCGACGGCAGGATGTACAAGTCGTTCTACGGCATGTCGTCGGCCAAGGCCATGGAATCGCACTACGGCGAGGTGGCCAAGCACCGGGCCCCTGAGGGCAAGGAGGTCAGGGTGCCTTACAGGGGCGCTCTGGAGACGACCGTACAATCGGTCCTCGGAGGACTCCGTTCAGCCTGCTCGTACGTTGGTGCGAGGCGCATAAAGGACCTGCCGAAGTGCGCAACCTTCATCCGGGTCAGCCAGACCACCAACGAGATTTACCAGCGCTTCGACGTCGAGGAATAGGGTCAGTAGTAAACGGGATATCCAGAGGTCTTCTGGCATTGCCATGGAGGGGTTACTCCTTGCCGCTGTCGGCGCATTCATCGCGGCTGCTCTGACCGTCCCAGCGGGCTTCGGGCTCTCAACGATTCTGACGCCTTTGGTGCTGCTGGTGATGGGGCCGCACGAGGCCGTCGCTGTGGTCGCCGTGGTTCACGGAGCGCACAACGCCGGTAAGTTCGCAGCCCTGAGAGAGAGTGTCGACTTCGTCGCATTCAGGAGGTATGGCATATGGCTCGTCATGGGGGCGATACTGGGTGCGATACTTCAGAACGAGGTCCCTCAGAGGCCCCTTCTGGCCCTTATCGGGGCGTTTCTGGTGACCCTGCCGGTGCTCTCATTGAGCGAGAAGTGGACAGGTTACAGCATACCAGAGGCCAATGACAGACTGGGTGGATTCGGGTCTGGTTTGATGGGTGGACTGACGGGACACCAGGGTGCCTTGAGAGCGATGTTCCTGACTCGCAGGCTGCCGGACAAGATGGAATACGCGGCTACTGCGGGCGTCCTTGCGCTGTGTGTGGACCTCTCTCGCATACCGGTCTACTTGCTCTTCCGATACGACGAAATCGCGACCCATCTTGGACTGACTCTGGCGCTGGTAGTGGCCGCCCTCGCAGGTGTGAGAGTAGGCAAGCGGTGGTTGGAGAGTCTGAAGTCCGAATGGATCCACAACGGTGTGATGGCTGGAATCGTGGCGAGCGGGCTGTTCTACCTGCAAGAGGCGCTTGGCTAGATGTCGAACACGACTTGGGCCATCCACCCGGGTCCTTCGAAGGATGGGATGTCGGAATCGACCCCGGGAATCACCTGCCCCTCGACGACCTCTACCAGAGCCAGTTCATGCATGGTGATCGCCTTGACCTCGACCTCGCGCTCTACCATCTCCGAATCGACCCATTCCACCCGGGCGACCACCCTGCCATCAGCCACGGAGACCTCGGCCTCGCACAGCCACTGACCCTCTGCCGAGCCTCGGTAGAGCACCTCCTCTAGCCATCGGACCAATCCACGCTCGAGGTCGTCGTCTGCGAGCTCCACCGTCCACTGGTCGGATGTCCTCGGAAGCGATGCCGCCGAATCAGCCCCCTTCGGTGACATCTGTATCTCCTGCAGGCCGCAAGCGGCCTCTGAGAGGGCACCCGCAGCGTCTTCGCAGAATGCCCTCAAGCCGATGTCGGCGGTTGTGGGAAGTATCCACCATGACATGACATCACCGTACCTGCGAGGCCGTGGCTCCCAAGAAATGAGAGGGTCAGTCGAACTCGCTGCATAGCTCGCCCTGGCCGGGGAAGCTGATAGCGGACTTCGGATTGGTGTTCCACTTGTTCTCGCACTTATTCAGGTAGCCGTCACCGTCGGAGTCAATGTTGGCGTCGGCCGGATCGAATGGGTCGAACCCGAAGTAGTACTCCCAACCGGCCCACATACCATCACCGTCCTGATCTTGGTGATACACCTCAGAGCCGTCGAACCACTGGTCCCCGTCGGTGTCGGGATCAACGGGGTTGGTGCCGTTCTGGTACTCCTCGAAGTTGGTATAGTTCTCCAAGTCGTCGTAGAAGTTGTTGCCCGCCTCCGAGGCCGGGTCGATATGGCACTCGGAGTTCTGAGGGTCGTTCCAGCCGGGGCAGTATCGGTTCAGCAGGTGGGTGCGATTCAGCCCGTCACCATCGAAGTCCTCCTGCCCATCATTGATTCCATCAACGTCGGAGTCGTCCATCTTGGGATCCATCGGGCCGCGCGCACCGACCGCGCTGAGGGTGTTGTTGTCAACCAGACCCAGGCTGAGGGAGAGCTCCGAGAAATGGACCTCCCAGCCGTCAGGGAGCTTGTCCCCGTCGGTGTCGTCGTCCACCGGGTTGGTGTCCCAGCGGTCGGGCGCCTCGAGGGAGTTCATCAGAGTGTCGTTGTCGATGTCGAAGGCCGAGTCCGGCAGTGAGCCCCAGGCAGGATTCAGCGCCCACCTACCGTTGGCAGGGACGGTGAAGCCCGAGAGGTTCATCTCGTGAAGGAAGTACTTGGGGTCCATCTGCCCGTCGCCATCCCTGTCTCCCGAGGTCGAAAAGCCGCCGAGGTAGCTGCTCCAGACCCAGCCACCGGGCCCGAGCCCGCACTCGATCATGGACTCGCATCCCGGGGGCATCCAGTTCGTCACCGAAATCCACAGGCTGTGGCTCTTGGTGTTGTGCTGGACTGAGAAGACCTGCATCTCCCACCCATCTGGCTGGCCGTCCCCGTCGGTGTCGTTGTTGAGGGGGTTGGTCGCTCCCTGCCATGGCCTAGGGATGTTCAGCACCTCGCTGCCGTCGAACAACCCGTCATCGTCGCTGTCAGGGTTGTTGGCGTGGGTGATGTACTGGTCGAGGCCGTCGATGACCTCCTCGCCATCGGCGAGGCCGTCGAGGTCGGTATCGTGTGAGGAGGCGTTCGTGAAGTAGACAGAGCCGTTCCAAGTGAAGCCGTCTATCACCTCGGTGAAGTCCTCCAATCCGTCGCTGTCGGTGTCTCTGTCGGTTGCGTTGGTGAAGTAGTCGTAGTACTCGGCTGCGTCTGACAGTCCGTCCCTGTCCGTGTCGAAGGCCCCGGGGTCGCTTCGCACATGGACGTCCTTGACCCCTTGGTCGACTATTCTGATGGTCCAGCCGATTACCTCGATACCGTCGATTAGTCCATCACCGTCCGTGTCGGCCACGAGGGGGTCGGTGGAACGCCCGTCGACGAATCCGTCGCCGTCGCGGTCTCTGGCGTTGTACTCGTCGAGGTTGGTGAATCGCTCGCTCTCCTCGACGACCATTGCGAGGTCCTGTAGGCGACTGGTCACCTCTTGGCCGACCTCGACATTGATTGAGTATATCCAGCCTGCTGTGAGGGTCTTGATTGGGATGTTGATGTACTGGCTGGATTGCACGGTCCTGACCCATAGGACGGTGCTGTTGACCTGAACGTAGTCGCCCACCTCCACAGAGATTGCGTGAACCGTGGTGATGCCTACCAGCTCGGTGTACCTGACACCACCGTCGCCGTCCGCGTCGTATCCGTCGAAGTCGGGGTCCTCGTCGGCGTTGCTGCCATCGTTGGGATGGATGCCACTCATGTGCTCCCAGCCATCGGGCATCCCGTCGTTGTCCGTGTCTGCGTCCAGCGGACTGGTGAAGTTCTCGGGGCCCCACGAGTAGGCGACCTCGTACTCCTCGACGTTGTTCAGGCCGTCCTCGTCCGTGTCGCCGTAGGCATCCGTGGCATTGGCTGGATTGAGGAAGCGACTGCCATCAGAATTCAGTGCGTAGCAGTACTCGAACCCATCGGGCATACCATCGCCGTCGGTGTCCCAGTCCCCGGGCCCGTTCAGACGGCCGTCACCGTCCATGTCCTGCTCGAACCACGTCCTGTCGCCATGGCCACTCATGTGCTCCGAGTAGGGGGCCTGCAAATTCAGGGTCCCGAACACCGGCACCCCGCAGTGCACACCCAACTGAATCTGGCCGAAGGCAATCTCGTAGCGATCGGCGATTAGGTCACCGTCGCTGTCCTCCTCAAGGGGATTAGTGTCATACCTCTCCTCGACATAGTTCCTGAGGCTGTCCGGCTCAGGCTGCTCCAAGTCGAGGAGAGCGTCGCAGGAGTGGCCAAACTGGCTGCCCATCTCATCCCACTCGCTGGATCCGATGTCGTTCTGGATCTGTCCCTTGACCTCGGGAGTGAGCAGGTAGCAGTCCCAGTTCCCGTCCAGCGGGTCCAGCAGGGTGACCTCGCCGGAAGGTGTCTCAACGACGTAGGAATACTCCGACTCCCAGCGGTCGTTCAGGCCATCGCCATCGGTGTCCCGGAGATTCGGGTTGGTTCCGAGCTCCATCTCCTGAGTGTTGGTCAGACCGTCCCTGTCAGGATCCCCATAGGGGCCGTTGTCGGGATTGGGGAATGTCTCGTTCTGCTCTCCTGTCTCCTCCTCGTTGTCAGGCGGCGTGAACGGAATCTCGCTGAAGTCCGGCTCGCCGTTGTCTAGGGGGTCCAGTCCATTGGCAATCTCCCATCCGTCATCGAGCCCGTCGTCATCGGTGTCAGCGTCCCTCCAGTCGGTGCCGTACAGGGTCTGCTCCATCCTGTCGGGCAGTCCATCCTGGTCGAAGTCCTCCCCTCCGATGTGAGCGTCTTCGCCGGCTTCGATATCGCCTGTGGCATCCTCGAAGCCGCCGGACTCCGTAGTCGAAAGGCCGGCGTCGATGATGGTGTAGAATCCCGCGAGGCATAGCGTCGCGGTAATCGCGAGAACGGCATACTGGTTGTGATTCAGGGCCATGGACGCACACCCGGCCCCAAGGGGGCCGTCCGAGTGAAATTGGGCACCAATATAATGTTTCACGGCCGATGAGCGGACGGAGTCATGCGGCTATCTCCCGAGAAGAGCGTAATTCGAGAGTCACTAGGCCCTCCTCGTAGCTGACCGAGGCGCGGCCATTTCTACCGTGAGCGCGTTCCCAGCAGCCGAGCAATACCCCACTTGCGATGGCTGGGTGGAAGACGGATGTGAAACCGAGACGGATCCCTCCATGCTCGTCCGTCCGAGCCGTCGAATCGATTCCCCCCAGTCCATGGTACGACAGGTGCCGGCGGGCCACCCCGACCCAGTCGGATGGGTCGCGAACGAGAACGTGGTGGCCCTCTGCGACGAACCTCTCCCTCGCCGAGTCGGCCGCTGCCGTCCACCACTCTGAGCGTTTGTCGTCTAGCGCCTCCCAAGTGTAATCCTCGCTCCTACCTTCTTTGATGTCATCGACATAAGGAATACAATAGTCCTCAAAGCGCAGAAAGAGGTCCCTGTGTAGAAACATCTTGCGCTCCCCCATTATTGACCAGTCACCCGGTGAGTCCATACGGAAATCTTTCCAAAGTTCATCTATATCCGAATCTTCTAACATATCGGTATGATTCCAATTCCAATTCGGATTAGTGGGTTTTGGGCTCGGGATTTCAGTGTCGTCTTGGGCAAGCGTGACTAGTAATCCCCCTCCCTTGTTCTCAGACCATCTAAAGCGGTGGCGCTTCCCCGTAGACTTCTCCCATGCTGAAGCAATAATTCCGGAGCAAATGGGGCCTGAAGCCGGACGCTCGACGATAATCCTAATCTCTTCAGAATCATCTAGCATCTTGAATCGTCCTAGTCCTTGTGTCTGCCATTCAAGTATGGTGCCAGACCAAGATGTTATATCGCGTCCCGAAGGTATCTTGCCCCGAAACTTCCTCATTCCAAGAATTCCTATGCTAGCTGGATTGCTGACCTGAAATTCATATGATTCGGCGGCTGCATGGGCCAGACGCCTGCCAAGACTCAAACCTAGCCTATGCTCAATCCCTTGGAACCAAGATTCGAACCATGACGTTCCGACCCTCCAAGCGACATTGTGCTCAAAGAAGCCCTCCGATCCAAAATGTGCATCAAAGAATGTGCCATCCTTGGAAGGCCTCCATCTACCCCTAACCAGTTCTTCGATAGGTGGTGGTTTGGGGACTAAAAAATCAAAAAATCCCATCTTGACTATCCCCTCAGGAAAGTCTCGATACGGTCGAAAGCCTCGGCTAGTAGATCGATAGGTGGCAAGCAGACCATCCGGAAGTGACCGTTTCCGAACTCGGGGGAGAAGCCCGAACCGTGTACGAGGAGGACGTGGTGCCGATGCAGGAGGTCGAGCACGAAGGCCTTGTCGTCTGCTGCCATCTCGGGGTCGGTAATCCGTACGAACAGGTAGAAGGCGCCTCCGGGAGCCTCGCACTCGAGACCATCGATAGACTCGATTCGGTCCAAGCAGTAGTCCATCCTCTCCCTGATTCTGCTGCGATGGCCCTCGAGCCAGCCCGAGTCGTCGGACAGCCCGGCCAGAAAACCGTGCTGGGCCGGGGTCGAGGCGCACAGCCTACTACGGAGAAGGCGCTCGACGCCGTCGCGCACGGCGACAAGGGTCCCGCTCGGGTCGTGCCAGGCCATGTAGCCTACCCTCCAACCGGGTGCGAAGTAGACCTTGGAGACCCCGTTAAGGGCGATAACAGGTGTGCTACTGGAGCGAGAGGCCACCGAGCACATCCGGCCAGTGAAGTCGAGGCCGTCGTAGATTTCGTCAGCGATAATCGTGCATCTGGGCCAATCGCTCGCAATCTCAATCAGCGAGTCGATCTCTTCTGAAGTGGCGACGTTTCCGGTCGGGTTGTTGGGGTTAATCAGTACGAGCAGCCTGACGGTCTCATCCATTTTTGAGCGGATGTCATCGAGATCGATTCGCCAGCCGTCAGCTGGGTCCAGACGGTATTCCACAGTAGCGCCCCCGTACATCTGTGGGTAGGCCATGTACGGAGGGTAGTGAGGACCCGGTGCGAGAACCGTGTCACCTTCTTCCAAGAAGGCTGCGAACAGTATCTGCAGCGCCTCTGTAACGCCGTGGGTTACGTACACATCATCAGGAGAACAGTCCCACCCTTTGGCCGATTCTGAGGATGCTATGGCACTGCGCAGTTCGGGAATCCCGTAGGAGGGACCGTAGCCGTTGTCCTGCCGGTCCAGTGCCGCCTTGAAGGCGTCTACCATGTGCTGCGGCGTCGGCAGGCCGTCGTAGGCCAGCGGGTCGCCGATGTTGAGGCGTATGACATCGTGGCCCTGTGCCTCGAGCTCAACGGCTGGGACCACCACGTCGCGAATCGCGTACTCTATGGCAGCAGCGCGGGCTGAGACGTCGACCTGCTCGGTCATACTCGTGCGTGATGCGGCTCGGCCATCAATTCGACGGATTGTAGATTGCTCAGATGCCCAGAAGCGAGCGAGCCTCGTCGAGGGCGGCTGGGATTCCGTCGGGATTGGAGCCACCGCCCTGAGCCATCGTGGGCCTGCCGCCTCCACCTCCTCCGATGTGGCCGGCTATCGCATTGAGTATCTCTACCGCGTTGTGCCGCTCGGCCGCTATGCTGTCCTCGGTTGAGGCGACAATCAAGGTACCGCCTCCCTCACGGCTTCCCAGTACCGCCAAGGTAGGAGTAGATGTGTCTCGGGTCAGCTCCCCTAGCATCGCCATCATCTGCTTAGAATCGCCCTCGGCCTCCATCACCACGTATCGCACACCGTCCCTCTCGACCGCTGCATCGCCTCCTCCGCCGGCCCGTAGTCTGACGATCTCGGCCTCCAGCGACTCAATCCTCTTCTGCTGTGACTTCCACTCGTCGAAGAAGCGGGAGACGGATCGTGGCAGGTCCTCGGGCTGCACTCCTAGTATCTCCGACGACTCGCTCAGGAGTCGCTCCTGCCGGCGAGCGTGTTCGCGTGCCGTCTCCCCTGCCACGATCTGCAGACGCTCTACCCCGTCTTGTACCTGACTAGACCTGATGATGCGTAACTCCCCTACTTCGCCGGCCTCGTCGTGGTGCGTGCCGCCGCAGGCCTGAGTGTCATAGTCGCCGATTCGGATGATTCGAATCTGGCTGTGCTTCGGCGGGCCGCCTTGGTAGATCTCGAAGCCGAAGGTCGCGTCGGCCTCGGCCCTATCCATAACCAGCTTGTCTATGCCTGGGTTCAATTCGACGATCTCGTTGGCCCTGTCCTCGATGCTGTCCAGTTGGTCCCTCGTCAGCCTCGAGTGATGGGTGATGTCCAGTCTCGCGTAGCGTGCCCCCTTGTTCGAACCAGCTTGCCAGATGTGGGGGCCCAGCACCTCTCTGGCCGAACCTCCTACGATGTGTACGGCCGTGTGGTGGTCCATCAGCTGCTTCCTCCTGCCCCAGTCAACGACGCCGCTGGTTGGACCTAGGGGAAGCGGGGAGTCGGTCAAGTGGACTATCACTCCACCCTCGGCCCTAGTGTCAAACACCGCTACCGACGAGCCGTTCTGGCTCAGGGTTCCCTGGTCGCCGAGCTGCCCGCCGCCCTCGGGGTAGAACAGGGTACGGTCGAGGACGACTGCGTGAGTGGGTTCGCCACCGGCCTCCGAAGATAGTCCCATGGAGTCGGCAGCCTTCTCTGAGAGTGGGTTGCAGTGCAGCACTTCCGCGGTGAACTCCGTCGCAGTGGTGTCGTCGTAGTAGTCTGTTGAAGTCGAAGGCATTGATATCACGTCCAGCACGCTCTGGCCCTTTCTCGACTTGGCGGCGGCCTTGGTCATCAAGGCGTTGCGAGCAGCCATGTCCGCTGCGAACCCGACCCTCACAGAGAGGTTCTCCCAGCCTAACCCACGAGCAATCGAGACGGTCATCTCCGGATTCAGCCCCCGCTCCTCGGAGAGTCGGAAGAGCGTCTTGTCCGGGACCTCCGAAGCGTCCTTCGGCAGTCCCTTCAGAGCCGTGCGCACGGCGGCCTCTCCCTTCCTGAGCATCTCGTAGTAGCGAGCCTCCTCCAACTCGAGTATCCTGAGGACGCCCTCAGTGGACTGCACGAAGCAGGACATGTCGAGATGGGTATCCATGTGATGCGCCCCGAGTTCGGCGAGGCTTACCGATGCGCCGATGTCGTCCTTCATCCTGCAAACGCGACGGGCCAGCATCCTAGCTAGGTACCCTGCCTTGGCATTGCTCGGGACCAGACCATCGCCCAGCATGTTGCACAAGGCGTGCATGTGGTCGGGTATTGCATAAATCGACGATAGGGGCTCAGTCACACGTTTCAACTGGTCGACCGAGAGGTCTATGCCGGACTCGGAGAGCCTCTCCGCGAGCTTGTCGTACAACGCCTGAACATCGGTCCCGACGTCTATGTTCAGGATGCCAGCCAGACGGGAGAGTTCCCCAAGCAGGGCGTCCATCTCCACGCCGAGATTCAGCGATGAGGCCATCGAGTCGAAGCCACAGAGCTGCTTGAGCCAGGCCACGGACTCGGGGTAGATAGCCTCGTAGATGGTTGGAGTCCCGGCTGCTGCCCAGCAGAATCTCTCGAGCCCGTACCCGGTGTCGATAATCTGCAGATCCATCTCCTTGTAGCGCAGACCCTTGATCTCGATGTCACCGTCCTCTGACTCCTCTAGGTTCATGAACACCAGAGTGGCCAGCTCGAGCCCGCCGACTATGACCTCGAGAGCGGGGCCGGCGTTGCCTCCTCCGGACCATGGATTCTCGACGTAGGTCAGGTCCTCGGGTCTGATACCGAACGATTCGACCAGCATCTCATCGCAGTAGCGCACGCACTGGTCGATCCAGTAGACGACGTCCTCGTCCTTGGGGCGGTTGAAGGCGTGGTGTGCCATCATCTCAAAAGTGGACAGGTGACGTCCGGAACGGCCTACTGCGGCCACGTCAGTCAGTCTGATGCAGGGCTGGCTGATGCCCAGCGGGTTTGCTGGAGGGGGCACTTGGCCGCTGGTCACGTGTGGCTGGAAGTCGGCAATACTGGCAATGGTGAGGTGGATGTCATCACGCCACCTAGCGATAATTGGGTAAGGCTCGACGCGGGTGTGACCGCGTTCCTCAAAGAATCTCAGGAAGGCTTCCCTCATGGTGTCCTTGAGGGGTTTACCCCGCATCGGGAACCCGTCTATGGTGGGGTTGCCGATGAAGGTGTACGGGTCCTCGGTGGAATCGCCGCACGTGGTGCGGCTTGTGTCCCTCGTCCAGAAGCGCGCGCCGGTGACCCGGCAGGTCTTGCAGACGTGCCCGGACTCCTCCCAGTAGGGTATGTGGACCTCTCCGAAAGACATGCAGCCGCACCTTGCCGTGCTGTTGCACCGGACGAGCAGTCTTGAAGGCGATTGTGCGAGAGGCGCCCGCTGCGTTGAAAGCGAGGTCGCAGCAGGCTTGACCATGGCGGCCGAGTGGAGGGAATTCCTCGAGCCGTCAGGCCCGGGTAGGATGCGCATCACGAGGCATGGCAGGATGCTGGCCGACGCCATCCTCGTCGCCGATGAGCAACACATGGCGGAGCACTCCGACGACCGTTCCCCATCCCAGTTGGTCAACACCGCATGCCTTCCGGGAATCGTGGGGGAGGCCTGGGCGATGGCTGACTGGCACTTCGGGTATGGCTTCCCCATTGGCGGCGTAGTCGCGACGGACGTGGATGCCGGCGAGCAGGGAGGGGCGATTTCCCCCGGAGGCGTCGGTTTCGACATCAACTGTGGAGTTAGGCTGTGCGCCACAGAACTGACCCTAGACGACGTCGATTCCAAGGCGCTGGCGACCAGTCTCTCACGCTCCGTCCCTGCTGGGGTGAGTCGTAAGGGAGGGGTCGGCCTGAGCGCCAGTGAAATCGATACCGTCCTCTCCGACGGGGCCGGGGCTGCGGTCGACCTCGGACTCGGAGAATCCCGCGACCTAGCTGCCATCGAGTCCAACGGGAGGCTGGATAGTTCTGATAGGGACGTGGGCGAGAGGGCGCTCAAGCGTGGTTCGACGGCCCTCGGGACCCTTGGCTCGGGCAACCACTTTCTGGAGCTGCAGGTGGTCGACCGCGTGGTCGACGAGCACGCTGCGTCCGCCTTCGGCCTCAGGCAGGGTCAGGTGACTGCCATGATTCATACCGGGTCTAGGGGGCTCGGGCACCAAGTCTGCACCGAGCACGTGGCTGCCATAGAGGGCAGATACCGCAGGGACGGGGATTCGTGGCACTCGGCGGAGTGGGGGATTACGCTCGCAGATCGCCAGCTGGCAGCCGCTCCGATCCACAGTCGCGAGGGCTCGGCCTACCTCGATGCGATGCGGGCAGCCGGCAACTACGCCTTCGCCAACCGTTCAGCACTGACCCAGCGGCTTCGAGAGGTGCTGCGCGAGCAGCACGGCAGGGACGGCGGGTTGGACTTGGTCTACGATGTCAGCCACAACATCGCCAAGGTAGAACAGCACCACGTTCACGGTTCCTCCTGCACCTGCTGCGTTCACCGGAAGGGTGCCACTAGGGCGCTCGGAGGGGACCATCCCGAACTGGCAGACGCGTTCTCCGGAGTAGGGCAGCCAGTGCTGGTCCCAGGAGACATGGGGACTGCGTCTTGGGTCCTGGCTGGGCCCAAGTCAGGGGGCAACGACGCCTTCTCGTCGTCATGCCACGGGGCCGGACGAAGACTATCCAGGACGGCTGCGAGGAAGAGCGTGGACTCTGGCGCCCTCGTCGAGGCTCTGGAGTCTCGCGGCATCCACATCCGAGCTAAGACTCCCAACGTCCTATCAGAGGAGGCCCCCGAGGCCTACAAGGACGTCGACGAGGTCATCCGGCTGACTGGCGATGCCGGTCTGGCGAGGCCGGTGGCAAGATTGAGGCCCATTGCGGTCATCAAGGGCTAGTCGGACCTATCGCGGTAGTGGATCTCTATGATGTCGTTGTCGTGAATGACCTGGTTCTGGTACTTGTCGCTCAACTCACCGTTGACGTACATCACCACCTCGCTGTCCTCATCGGCCACTCGGTTGAGTATCTGATTCTCGTCGAAGGTCTCGCCCCATATCTCGAAGAATGCCCCGACCGGGGCGTTCATCGCCGTCGGAGTCTCGATGTGGAGTTTGCCGGTCTCGTCGTGGGTGTGTATGCCCCTCATGCCGTCGCACCATGAGTCGTCTATCCCTACGTTGGCTGGAATCGCTACCTCGGAGCCATCGATGAATATCCTAAGCGTGGCGTGGTCGTGCGCGACGATATCATTGTGACCAGCTAGGCAGACATCTACTATCTCCCAGTCAGCTGGCTCATCGGTCAGGGTGTTCGGCGAGAAGACGACTACTGCGACGAATGCCGCTGTCATCACCCCAGCGCCCACGAGGAGTATCGACTCCATCTTCATGGCTGACCCGAAATGCACATTCGTCTTGAACCATGAGGCTGTGCATTACTGACTACATGCAGTATCCGCGCTTCGGCTGGTCGGGTATCGATGGTGCGGCGCCGGTCTGCACCCCGTCGGCCTCTTCCATGATTATCGTCAGCAAGGTGTTGACCAGCGCCCTGAGCTCCTCGACCTCCTCCCTGAGCTCATCGTAGGCCCCGGCCTCGCCCTCAATAGACATCGCGCATCCCCTCGGAGGAATTGCTTCCCCCGGGGGGCGAGCGCCATACTATGGCCTATAAACAAGGGAGGTAGGATTACGGCAGACTGTGCGGTTGGTGGTGATTGTCTGTCCGACCGTCACTCGGTATCCTCGTCAGCGTCCTCTTCCTCTGGCTCCTCGTCCTCGTACTCCCACGACTCGTCCTCGTAGTAGTCCTCGTCCTCGTCCTCGTAATAGTAGTCGTCAGTTTCTCGTCCACGTAGCATGAACATCGCTATTCCGAGGATTACGACAATCAACACTCCTCCGAGGACCATCATCTGCGAGTCCTCACCGCCTGCATCGGTGGTGGCCGGCGGCTGCACGTTGATCCCCGTGATGGGCTGATATGGGTTGTCGAAGTCACCGTTCACAATTAGGTACAGGTTGGGCTGGCCGGGCTGCCACGACTCCCATTTGAACTCTGCATATACGCTTGAGCTCTCGGCTGGCAGGTCTACCACCAGTGGACCGGTGCTCGCCGTGGACAGGGATTCCCTCCACTGCCCTCCTTCAATGAGTTCGTATAGTCCCACTGTTAGCTCGCCCTCTCTCTTGCCGGGATTCTCCCAGAACGTCTCGATAGTGAGAATCTCCCCTTGAGTGGGAGTCAGACCGGGCTTAATCACCGAGCGGGTGTACTGCCCGAGGAACTCCATGATCCTCAGAGTCACCTGCCTCGGGGCGGATTCGCTCCCCGAGCCGATTATCTCGTTTCCGGACTTGTCGGTAGAGGTGATCCAGAACCACAGGTAGTCGCCTGCTTCCACCCTCATGTCATTGAGCGGGTTCAAATCGAGCTCGGACTGGTACACGTCATTAGTGTCGTCGTCGATTATCATGACCAGTTCGCCAGTGGCTTCGGTACCAGCGACGGGTCCGTTGGACCTGACATAGACCCATGACACCTGCAGCGGGCCGTCCATCATGCCGATCTCGTCGACCATTGTGACCGTGACCGTGACGTCGGCCAGCATGTCCGAATCCAGGATTGTCAGCGAAGAATCGGGGTAGTCGGCAAGATTGAACAGGGCCTGAGGCGCCTTGCTGTCGACGATGACCGAGACGTCGCTGTTCGACATGGAGGAACCGGAGCCGGGTACGTTGAGCACGCTTGTGGTAACGGCCATGTTCGGGTTCAGAGGGACCCTTGCGGGCAGTATCATGGACCCGGAGAAAGTCCCGTCGGAGCCCACGTCGACTATGACGTCGACCTCCTGGGTACCGTAAATCACCTCGATTTCCACCTGGAGGTCGTCAGGTATCTCGGAAGCGAGAACTTGGGAGCCGGCGTAGAATATCGACCCGTCCATCCGGAACTCGTCGCCTTGACGCAGGTAAAGGGAGTCGTCCGTCGGATCAAAGGAAGGCGGGGTGAGGTCCACTAGGGCCTCCGGGACCGCCATGAACTTGTTGTCCAACTCCCAGGTGAGTTCTCCTATGTTGTTCTGGTAGGCGACGGTGTTGAGATCGTCCTCGATGCTGATACTCGGCTTGCAGCCGAGCTGCCCATCCTCCCACGGATAGTCCCACGAGAGCTCGAAGCCGAGGCTAATCTGCGTGATGGCCGAGGTAATCTCCGAAGACTGGGCACTGAGTGGGGAGACCATGCTGTCGTCAGCGGTCCACATCGTCCCTCTGGACGGGTCGTAACTGAACTTCCCCAGATTGGAGGGTCCGTCGCCGCACAGCATCACAGTGATGTTGTCGAGGGTGTGGATGCCGTTGGGCTCGTCGACCTGGAGGGTGAAGGCGTGAGGCTCTCCTGCCAGCAGGAAGCCAATCTCCCGGTCCAAGTCGTAACCAGTCGATACTAGGTTAGTCGGTTCGTCCGTGGCCACGACAAGGCTGGCCCACGAGTTCTCGGCTCCCGGGCCACCTCCGGTGCCTCCGTCCTGGTATGAGTAGCCGGCCCAGTCCGTTCCCTCGATGTAGAGGTGGACCATACCGTTGAACGGCACGGAGGAGACGTCCAGTGCGGGGAACTGCACCTGCTGCTGTCCGGTCATGCCTGAGGAGAGCGGCATCTGCAAGGACAGGTACTCGTCCTCGTCAGCGATGCCATCCATGTTCAGGTCGTCCAAGCCCTCGCGCCAGTAGCGCAGCGCGACCGTCTCGCCACGGGCCTCTGCCTCGTCGACGGTGACGAACACCGTCAGTGGGTTGACCGGGTCCCAGACCTTGGAATGGGCGGGCTGCAGGCCGATGTTGGTGTTAATCTCAATAGGTCCGGCGACGGGAGGGTTGGAATCGATCCTGACCACGACCTCGGGTGGGACTCCAGTCACGTCCATGGCACCGTTCGCGGAGCCCGTCGGACCAACTACTAGCATCATCGGCGACATCGTCAACTGCGACAGCGACGATGGGGGCGACACTATGCCGGAGTAGTCTCCCTCACCTTCGGAACTCAGTGCGAACAGGTTGCCCGATAGGTTCAGGCCGACGGAATAGTCGCCGGAATCCGGGCGTGTGTCGGTCGAGTCCTGGAAGCGGACGGTTCCGGTGATGTTGATGTCGACGCCGTGCATAATCGGGAACGGGTAGAACGGCGAGTACTGGTTGGACAGCAGCCTGCCTGCCCCGTCCCTAACCTCGAAGGAATCGACCTGTAGGTCGTTCTCAATGGCCTTGGCCCCAGACTGGCCGCTGAACGACACCGCCGGCCAGACCGTCTCTCCTGTGGAGTCGAAGGCCTGAGAAACCCAGCGGATGCTCTCGACGTCGTCCCATCCCCAGGACACCTCAAACATCCAGTGGGCCACGACATCGTTCCAACCGTCGTTGTGCAGCTCGTTGCCGACGTAACTGGCTGACTCGTCGAGCGCAGCGTAACTGCTGCCCGAGGTTTGCGAGAACAGGGGGGAACCTGTAGGGTCCCAGCCGGACTGGGGGTCCTTTGTGACCTCGAACTCGAGAACCACGCCGTCAGAGGCGGTCCCTCGCAGGATAATCTTCTCAATCTCCGAGTTATCGTACAGGTGGTGGTGCTTGGTGGAAATTTCCACCAACTGCCTGTTGGGGTACATCGTGTTAGGGACTTGGAAGTCGCGATTCGTCAGGATGTAGTCATAGTCGAGGTCGCCGTCGATTGAAACGGCGCCCATCTCGGCCGAGATGCTGACTGGGATTGAAACCTGCTCGGGAGGGGGGTCGTCCTGCGTCTGCGAGTCGTGGTAGGCCGATACGGAGGCGGCTATTCCCGAGACGTTCTCGAATATCATGTACCCAATTCCCATTCTGGTCAGAGTGACTGTCTGGGCGCTGTTCGAGTCTATACTCAGTGGGACGTCCCTCCATTGCCTTCCCGTGTCCGGGTCGGTGTGCAGTGGAGGGATGGAGTTGATTGCAAGGATCTGAGCGTTGTCGAGCACGTTGTGGAACGGGGACGTTCCAGTGCCCCCGGTCTGGGTGGCAGTGCCCACTGAGACCGAGACAGGAGACTCGAAGCCGTCGGAATCGGGTGCTATCGAGATTATTCCGGCGTTGACGGCCCCGGCCGATGGAATCCGGAATGACAGAGAAACGGGGCTGCTACCATCCAGGTCCAGAGTGGTGGTGGTAATCGAACTGCCCATCCCGGATAGCAGTGACTGCCAACCGTAGTGGCCGTAGTCGTCGCCGAAGGGGAAGCTCCACTCTTGGGTCCCGTCACCTATTATGTCGATGGCGGGATTTAGGGCCGGCTCGGCGAAGTTAGCGGTGAGAACGATTTTTTCTATCCACCCATTGGTAGGCAGTGATATGGAGGCCCCGAAGCCGGGCTGCGGGTAGGTGAACGTCAGGCCACCTTGGGATGCGGTGCCCAAGACCCCTCCATTGGGCCCGGTGAAACTAATCGAGAGGCCGCTGGAGAAGTTCCCCGAGAGTCCTACGCTCTTGATTGGCCTCGAGGAGTGGAGGTAGTCCATCGATATGGTTCCGGCCACGCCAGTTGCGTTCAGTAGCCCGTCGATTAGTGAAACGCTCGGGCTGAATTCCCAGCCATTGCCCTCGAGGGCGCCCGCGTTCAGCACTCTCTTTCCACCTATGTGGACCTTGGTGATGCGAGGGGTTTCCTCCTCGTTGTTGGTCCCCATATGGATGCGGAGTTTCATCTGCGGTGTCGCGGTCGTGTCGATACCTGCTAGAGAGATTGGGAAGGAGACGTTGGAGTAGCCGGGCACGGCCTCGCCCGTGTAGGTGTCAATCAGAGTCGCGCTGACCCAACAGTCCGATGAGATGGAGGCATCCACGTCGATGAAGCCCTTGTTGAAACTGTGGATGTCGGATGCGCTGAAGACCGGGCTAACCCAATCTCCGTCGTCGCCGTAGTTGGCTATTTTTATTCCCACGTTGTCCAAATACCAGCCAGCGTAGTTCCATATCGAATCGGAGCCGCCATGGAACCTGAAGCGAACGTCATCTCCTGCATAGGAGGCGAGGCTCGCCTCCTTTTGCGTGAAATCGGTCGTCGTAACGGTGTATGTTGAGCCTACGCCAGTGCAGTGAACCGAGCCGAAGTAGTTGGAGCCCTGAGGTATCTGAGTGTAGGTGTATGCGATGCTGGGCGTGTCGTAGAAGTTGTTGCCCGGGTCCCAGTACTGCCATGATCCGCCGTTGACCTGGATGAAAATTCCGGCCCCGTCCCAGTTATTCTCGAAACAGGCCCAGTGGTCCATCACGAACGATGCTGAAGAGTTGGCAGGCAAGCTGTATGTTGGGGAATACAAATTCGCATTCAGGTTACCATCATAGGTCCCACCCAAGTTAATTGCCATTAGGTATGGGAATGAAGGCTCATCTGTAGGGCCGGCGTTGCCTGTTATCTGCCCGTACGAGAACTTCAGGCCGTTTCCGGAGTTGGCGTTGTTCCTTGTCCATCCGGATGGCATGTTGGTTGCTGGGTTGCTCGCAGTCGAGTCCTCGAAGCCCTTGGTGGTGTCCAGAGCACCGCGGACCATTGTGTAGTAAGCCCAGTCATCGACCCCCGCCTGGGTGTTACTCGAGGGGTTGGGCCAAACGGCGCCGTAGTGGTAAGCGCTCGTCGAATTGTCGAAGTTGTCCTCGAAGACGGTGTTTGCAGAGCCATCGACCACCCGGATGCTGGAGACTGTCAGGCCCTCTTGCTCGTCGCCGGGGGAGCTGCCCCCATAGTGGGGGGTGTAGGCGTCAGTGTCGACGATGAATCGGATGTGCACGTTCGACTGATTCTGGAAGGAGGTCGGGATGTCGAAGGAGACTGTCCTGATCCCATTGCTCTGGTCTCCGCCGACGCCGTCGTAGCCGTTGACTCCGGGAATCGCGCCCGCCCTGTCTTCGCAGTTGTATACGGTACTGGTTCCGGTTGACGAGATATCGGTCCACGAATTGTTGTTCAAAGACAATTCGACGCAGGCGTTGTCTGAGTAGGAACCGGAGAGGTCCCACTCCATGTCCACCTCAATCTCGTACGAGCTGTTGGTGCCAGTGAGGTCGATGGTGCGCTGGAGGGCCCCGTACTGGTTCATCGAGTATGTGCATGAGGCGCCCGGGGTGTAGCATCCGCCGTGCCAAGCGCCGTACTGATTCCCGTCGTTGTTGTAGTGGATGTTGTCCAAGAACCACCCGGGGCGCTCGTTGGTGGAGGTGGGAGAGGTCCAGATGTGGAACCGGAACTGGATCTTGCTGGCGTTGGCGATGTCGGGTATCGATGACATCGAGATGTTGCTGGATACCCAGCCGCTGTGAATGGGCGAAGCGAACACCGGGACGGCGCCGCTCGGGGCCCCTGAGGGAGTGGGTGCGCTGGTAGACATCGTGCTCGGGTACCCTCCGTCGGGTGCGATGTATGACCAACTGGTCCAGCCGTTGGTGTTGATTCGGTACTCGACCCACGCACCGTCGCCCTCACCGGCCGCGGTGCTGTCGAGGTGATACCAGTGATCGAAGGTCATGTAGTATCCGTTTATGTCCTCTATATCTGGGACGTTGGTCTGGGGCATCAGGAAGTAGCCTGCGGAACCCGCTGGAACGGGCGAACCCGGCATCGTCCCCACAGCGACTATCCCTTCTGATGCCGCGGCGGGGACCACGCCGTGGGAGAGGGTCTGCTCGCCCCCGTAGATGGTACCATTCAGACCGCCGAAGGTGGTAGCTCCCCACAGTTTGTACTGGTGGCAGAAGTAGGTCTGATTGGTGACCTCATTGGAGTCCAATTGGTTGTTGCCGTTGGTGTTAAGCCCGGCCTTCATCAGATTGCCGCCGTACTCGCAGTTGGTCCCGGCGGACTCCGAGAAGAACTGGAAGAGGTAGCCATAGGTAGTGCCGTTGACATCCGTGTCGCAGAAGGATTCGGTCCAGAGGACCTCGTCGGAATCGAGGTTTTGGTCGAAGTCGTTGTCCCAACCCCTCTCCAGCAGGGTTCCGTTGTCCCCTCCACACCCGGAGAGTCCGGTGTTGTAGTAGCCGTAGTCGTAGACGTGGCGCCAGCCCGGCGAGTACTTGTAGGCGCTGTTGAGGTTGACTGTAATCTCGCCCTCGTCGAAGGTGCTGATGTTCGACCTCGTGCCGTCGTCTTCCAAGGTCATGATCTCGTCATCAATCAACTCGGTGCCGAAGAATGTCCCCGACGAGAAGTCGGCAGCCTCCCAGGTTATGCCAGTATCGAGAGATGTCGCCATAGGCGAGTCGGTGACATGCAGCCATCCGTCGAGGACGGTGGCGTTGCCCGGTACTCTGAATCCAGTCAGCGTCACCTCGTCTGATTGGGGATTGACCGTAGATGGTCCGACCCAATTCGAGGTGGCTGCTGTGGCAATCGGTGCTAGGAGCATCAGGAGCACAATGGTTCCTGCTAGTCTCTTACGCTTGGCTGGCATGCACCTACGTGGGTTTGGGGTATTATGAATGAATTGGTCCTGTTCTACGAACAGGAGGATATAGAGGGTTTTTCTCCTCTGGATTTGTCCCTTTGAGAGGTTGTTGATGGAGCCACTGGGGAGATTTGAACTCCCGACCTTCCCATTACCAATGGGATGCTATACCCCTAAGCCACAGTGGCAGTGTCCCGGCCATCGCTAGGCGCGATTTAACCACTACGGAGTCCGCGGCATGGAGGGGGTATTGCAACAGACTCAAGTGACTGGTGCGGCTCGCCGGGATACCTGCCGAGATCGCATAGCCTGGTATTGCGCAAGACTGGAAATCTTGTGGGATTTTCCCTCGGGAGTTCAAATCTCCCTCTCGGCGCCACTCCTCCCTACCAGCGCTCAGCCGGACCGTCGCAGCGCGTGCCTTATGCGGTGTCTTGATTCGGCGCTAGCGTGGATGAGGACGGAGTTGGGCCTAAAGCAGGTGCCGCGTCGGGTACGGAGCCGTTGCGCCTGACTGACGTGAAACTGCCCTGGAAGTTCGCCGATAGGGACCCGAGGATGGCCCCTCTAGACATCTTCGCGGAGGATTTCGCGTTTCACCTTGCTATGATTAGGAGGCAGTGGGGGGCCGGCGAACTGACTTGCCTAGCTCTGGCTTTCGCGGGTATGGTGCTCGGGGCCTGGGATCTCGGGGTAGGGGAATTCACAGGGGGTGGTGACTACAACCGCGTGGGCCTCAGTGGCTTCCAGAACCTGTCTGACCTGTCACTAATGCTGGCCCTGCTGTCGATAATCGCATGGACGGGGGTATTCGTCACGCTCTGGACCAGATACCCGATAATGAGGGAGAACTTGGTGTACTTGTGGATAGCGATGATGGCTGTGCAGATGGGCGCGATAAGCTCGCACTCGGGGTCGCCCGACTTCCCCTGGGAGTCAACGGGCATGGACTGGGTGATTCTGTTGATCTCGAACGTAGTGCTGTTCTTCCTGTCCATCGTGGTCGTGCACCGCGCCGTGATTGAGACTAGAGACATCCACGTCGAGGAGCGTCATTCTCATCCAGACCCCCGCGTCGTCCAGAAGGCGTGGAGGGACCATAGCCTGAGAGCATGGAGTCTCAGCCTCGGAATGTGGATGATTATGGTCAACCTGATGTCTTGGTCCGGCTCGCACGCGATTGCCCAGAGGCCGCCGATTGAGGACTACAGCGAATTGACCGTCGCGATGTTCGTAATCACTGGATTCCTCTCTGCGGCCTTTCTGATGCACGTGCTGTGGTATCCTCATTTCATGCTCGGGGGGGCCGGGGACAGGATTCAGTCGGTCAGAGCGAGGGAGGTGGCCGGAGAATCCACGGGCCCCGTGGCCCAGGTCGAGCAGGGAAAATGCCCTATCTGCAGCGGTTCTACGCCAGCGGTGCGGCACGAGAGTGGGGCCATCGAGGTGCCGTGTGCTCAGGAGTGTACAGGCTCAGGTAAGCCGGGTACGTCGTGCCCCGAATGTGAATCCGTGCTGCCCATTCGCATCGAGTGTCCGAGCTGCAGGTCCAACACGACGATAGTCAGCCACTTCAGCAGGCCCGAGGCATGGTAGGCGCTAACGTGGCTGCCGAGCATTCAAGGGATGCAGGCGCCCGAGTGTGGGCATAACATGGTGGAGCGTGACTGGTGGAAGGACGATGACGTCTCGGACGTCGCCGAAGCTTTCGAGACGGAGCACTCCGAGGGAGTGCCTGTTCCGGAATTCAGCGAGGAGGAGGAGAGGGGGCTCAGCAAGGATGCCCTCGGCCTAGTGATAGGCGCATCTGCAACCGTCATCGTGCTTCTGAGTGTGGCGGTGATGCTCCTCTGGGTCTGGGCCGAGGTCGAGGATGTCAGTATAGGGGGACCTGCGTCGGCGCTGCTTACCTGGGAGGACGAGTACAGGGACCTTACCGGGCTGGATTCGGTGCAGGGTGACGGGACCGGAGTGGTCCTTTGCATCGTCGATTCAGGAATCGACATGGGACACCCCGACCTTGAGGGTCTAGAGTTGGCGGGCTGGCTAGATGCGGTGGATGGCGCGGACGAGCCGTATGACAACGAGGGGCACGGCACTGCGATGGCGGGAATCGTGGTGGCCAACGACGGTTTGAATGGCATCGCCTCTGGAGTCAGCCTTCTCGTGGCCAAGGCCATCGACGAAGGAGGTACGGGTGACGACGAGCAGATAGCCTTGGCCGTCGACTGGTGCGTGGACAATCAGGCGGACATCGTCTCCCTGAGCCTGGGCGGAGATCAGGGATTCGGTTCCGGTTTCCTCACCAGCGACGCGCTCGAGGAATCCGTGGAGGATGCCATCGACGAAGGGGTGTTCGTAGTCGCCGCAGCAGGCAACGACGGTGAGGACGATGACGGGGACGTGGAGTCGCCGGGATCGGTCGATGACGTCATCTGCGTGGGTGGCGTCACTAGGTCAGGAGGCATCTGGACAGGTAGCTCGGAGGGCGACAACAACGGACGGATATGGCCCAATCCTATCCTGCCTCGCGACGACCCCGACAAAAAGCCCGAGCTCGTTGCCCCTGCTCACGAGGTCCCGGTTCTCATGGCCAGTGGGATTGGGAACGGCGCGTGGTGGGGTTGGTCCAGTGGCACATCGGCCGCTACCGCCTGGGTGTCCGGAGCGCTGGCATTGGTTCTCGAGGCTCACCCCGAGATGCAGAGGGAGGGTGATTCAGGCGGGGCCTCGGCGGTCGCGCAGATGAAGGGTATCATCATGCAGAACTCCCAGATGCAGGATGGGCAGAGTGAGCACGACGACCACTATGGGTACGGACTGCTCAGGGTCGACCTACTGATGCAGGCGCTGGGCAACGAGAGCTCACTGACCCAAGATGGCGAGGTGGTCGGTCCGAGGGAGTTTGGTGCAACTCACTCTGAGGGGGTTCAGGCCCGTCGCACTACAACCAGCGTCCCGCCTGTAAGCTCCACGAAACCGAGGGAGTGACTCTCGCTGACCTGCTTCGCGAACTCTATCCAGGCGTTGAACGACTCCACCTTCCTCTGCGCGGGAGTTATTCTTGAAGGTGAAGAAGGCAGCCCTACGTCCCCGGTCGGGACCTCGGGCTCCTGCACAAGCATCACCCCTCCCGGAGAGAGAAGCTCGAATGCCGTGGCTGCGGTAGTCGCCCGTTCCGCCTCAGGGGCATCGATGATAATGAGGTCCTGTGGGAGCGGTAGGGAGGATGTTCCTGCCGAGTCGGGAAGCGAGGCGTTTGCAGCTGACCAAGTCGCTGCCTCAGCAGCCAACTCGGCCCACGGAGTCTGTATAATCTGGACCCAGTCCTCGGCACCGTGACGGCGAATTAGCCGATCGATTATCACTGCGAACTTTCCCCCAGGCTCGACTATCCTGAACGATTCGGGATGAGACGGGGGATTCTCGGAGGGATTGGCGGGGTCGCCGCACCACAGGTCCAGAAGCCAAGCGGACAGATGGCCTATCCCCCCTCCGACCAGCATGGCGTTTCTCGCGGGGACTCTCGAGCAGACATCCCTAATCCTCGCCCTCATAGAGCGCGGCAGCGGCCTCAGGCTCATGTGCAGCATCTGCTCCCCTATACCGGCAGCGATGGCTGGCTCAGAATCGCCTCGCTCAGTGTCCTCGCAAAGCAGCCTGTCGAGCATCTCTCGGTGGGACATCTGTGGTAGGCCGAATCCGCTGCCACCCGAGTCCATGGACATCCCTCATGGGTGCTTCTATTCAATCATCGCATGCGTGGATGGCTTCAATAGAGGGGTGAAAACCGGGGTGTCGTGCGTACTGAGGACGAAGGCGAGGAGGATGGCTCTGCCATCTGCCCGGATTGCTCGACGAGCACCGGTCACGAGGTCTTGCGCAGGACTCAGAGGGGCGAAGGTGACGACGTCCTATCCAGATGTGTCGAGTGTGGCCGAGTTCACACTATCGAAATTCGTCCCCCCAAGGCTGTGGCTGTTATGGCGACCCTGTCCGATGGCAGTGATAGCGAGGCGGGCAACATCGAAGTAGACGAGGACGAAGTGATCTCCGTGGGCGACGTCTTCGAGCACGCTGACGCGCTCTGGGAGGTGACTCGCATAGACGGCGATGCCTCGCAGCCGCGGGACACACTGGGCGCCTCTGAAATCCGCGCGATGTGGGCTGTGAGGCGAGACAGGGCCGTGGTGAGGATGACGCTGACCGATGGCGAGAGCAGTAGCCCCTCTAGCATCGAGTGCGAACCCGACAGGGTCTTCTCGTGCGGGGAGGTCCTCGAGGTCGAAGGCAGGAAGTGGAGGATTCGTGCCCTGCATACGGGTAAGGGCAGGACGCTGCGCGGGAGCAGGACGGCAGGAGAGCTCAGGAGGATGTACCTCCATCCGGTCGGCTCTGGCGGCTAGCGCCTGTTGGTCCATGGCATCAGCAGTGCCTTGGTGACGTGGATAGCCACCTCCGGGTTCTCACGGAGTCGGCGCATGCTGTACTCGTACCATTTGGTCCCGTAGGGGACGTATACCCTGGTCCTGTGCCCCTTCTCGGAGAGCTTGCGCCTGACATCACCCCTGACTCCCAATAGGAACTGGAACTCGTATCCCGCCCCCTTGCCTGCCGAACGCAGCGGCTCCTCGTGATACCTAGGGTCTGGCACGTCAGGCCCCATGCCCCTCTTCCTCAGGGAGGCGAGTGCATGGGAGATTACCGGGTCGTCGTGCGAGGCGATGGCGGTGTATGCGCCCGAGTCGAGCATCGCATCTATCGCGTCATTGGTTGCATCGACTATCCCTCTGTAGGAGGTGTGAGCAATGTTCTCGGGCTCGAGGTAGATGCCCTTACAAATCCTGAAGTCAGTTTGCTCGCCGGTGCTGTCGCATACTCTCGAGACGTCAGAGAGAGTTCTGAACAACCTGCCCTGGAGCACCACTCCGATGTTCGTGAGGCCCTTATCGTGCATGACTTGGCAGACTTCTATCGTGGACTCGGTGACCCTGTGGTCCTCCATGTCCAAGCGGACGAACATGTCATGCTCAGCTGCCTTCCTGAGGAGTCTCTCGATGTTTTCTAATGCGGATTCGGGTTCAATGAGCAGGCCGAACGCTGTGGGTTTGATTGAGATGTTTGCGTCCAATTCGTTCTCGGCTATCGAGTCAATCAGCCTCGAGTACTCCTCGATGAAGAACCCAGCCTCGTCCATCGAGTTGATCTCCTCGCCCAGCACATCGACCGTGAAGCACGCCCCTTCCTCGCTCATTTCCCTCATCAGTCGGATGGCGCTGTCCATGTCGGACCCGGCAACGTACCTCTTTGCGACCCACTGGACGAAGAATCTCGGGGTGACCGGCATCATGGTGACGATAAGTTGCCCGAGCAGCCTCATCAGTTGCTGCAACGTGGGGAGAGACTTCACAATTGCGAGTCTCGGTTCAGTTCCCTGCCTCGCCTCACAGGGACTTCGAGGTCGCTAAGGAGGTCCAGAATTGCCTTCCTCTGCCAGCCTTTGAACGACTTCCTGTCTAGGTGAGCGAACAAACTCGCTCCGGGAAACGCCGAGAGCGTCGACTCCACTGAGGTCTGAATCGAGTGTCTCCATGCTCCGCCGGGCTCCTCTCCCTCGATTGGTTCCTCGAAGGGAATGGCATAGTTTGCCAGCAGGTGGCCCACCCACAGGTCTGACTCAGAGAGCACTGCCTTGTGGCGGGGCGCGTAGTGGCCTCCACCTAGACCGATCATCACCTCGCCCCCAGGGGCCCACTGAACAGGCTCTTCACCAGATAGGCCGAGGTTGTCGGAGATCACCTCGGCCCACAGATCGGCCGCCGGAACGCTGCTCCACTCCCTCTCCGTGGAGCCAATCTCGATGTACAGTGCGGGCCGGTCGAGCAGGGGGCCGTGGTGAGTCGTCTCCAGAGTCAGGTCGAACTCTTCGTCCAGCCCGTGCGAGCGGGCCATAGTCAGCATGGACCTGAATAACGAGGCGAAGCGGGGTGAGGGCGGTACGACCGACCCCTTCGTGCCGCCTGCCTGCCCTCTCTCGCCGTGGGGGACCTCCCCCGGTAAACCGATGGCATGTAGAGTCAATGCAGGAATCTCGGTCGCCGACACGTGGCGCGACAGCACGAGGACCTCGTCGACGCTGCATCCGATTGCCTCCTCGTGCGTACGGTCAATGCCATCGGCATTGATGTGTAAATCCTCTATCAGAAGCAGGTGCACGGGACGGGTTCCATGAACCCTCAGCACCCCGTGACCCAAGTTACCGACATCTTCCCACCCTCCGAGGCGCAGTACGGCATCATGCAGGTTAATCGAGGCGGCATCGGCACTCGATGCGAGCAATAGGGTGACCACGGCTGGCGATGGGAGTCATGCCTTAATCCCATCAGCCACACCTTCAAGCATGAACGGGTGAGGCGCCTGCCATGGACGAAGCGCAACTGGGCTTCCAGCCGATGAGGGTCGACCGAGGCGACTCCGCCACCGTGGTGGTGGGTAGCTTAGGGGAGTTGGTCAGGGTCGATGGCATGGGGGCGCCCATGCACCAGCCCGTCACCCCGTTTCCAGCCTCCGTGACCGAGGGCGCGGTGCTCGATGGCATCTGGGTCGGGACTTGGGTCGAGCACGAGATGCAGCAGGCTAGAATGGCCGCTCTGCCGCTGGACGGGGAGTGGGTCACGGGGGCTGGCAGGGACGCGCTTAGGCAGAGGGCTGAGCCGGCTGGCCTGATGCCCTCCTCCTCGATGTGGTCCAGATTTCTCGATGCTGAGCCCATGGCCGTCTCCGGAGTGGAAGGAGGGCTGGTCTTCGCCACGCTGCGTAGGGGGATCTACAAGATTGGTTTCGATGCTACTGAGCTGTGGCGCGCCCCGTATCCAGAGTGGCCTCAGCTCTCTGGACTCAAGCCCCGGGACCACATGGTCTCGAGCAACGAGGTGGACGGTAGCGTGGCTATCTGGTCCGCTGCGGGGGGAGTCTGTGTGTTGGACATCGAAGACGGGAGCCAGGTTCTCAGTACAACGATTTCGCTGCCTGACACTCTAAGCGGCGTCAGGCACAGCGAGGACGGTGGTTGGCTACTGCTCCTCAACAGCGGCGGGATAGCGCTGCTCGACGAACTGGGGTCCGAGCCGTCGGTGATAGGCACGCCCGGCCCGGTCACCGACGCGACCTGTGAAGGCGGTAGTTGGAGATGGACAGGATGGAGGCATGACGGGGTCTTGAGCGACGGCGTGGCCCATTTCGCTGCTAGGGGTCAGATTGGAGTGGGGCTCCTAGCAGATAGGGTGCTCACCAACGACGGCGTCTGGAGTGATCACATGCGGGGGCACTAGGGCTGGGCCGAGTGGCCGCACTTGCCGCAGACCTTGCGGTCCTCGTGAATCCCTAGGAAGACCCCTGGGCCGCAGTTGGGGCAGAACTCGCCCTTCCTAATCATCTTCCCGTCCTCGACGGAGTACTTCGAGTGCTTGCCGTTAGGGTTCGGCCCCTCGCCCATCACTCGTCACCATCCTCTGATTCGCCCTCGGCTGCCTCCTCGGCTGGCGCGGTCTCGGATGCTTCCGGAGTCTCGGTCTTGGGCTCGGGCTCCGCCCCATGCCTGACCTTCACGTACTCGGGCTCTAGCGCTGCCGACTCGGATGAGCCGTATATGAGTGCCAGACCGGTGGTCTGAGGGCGGCCGTACCGAGTACTGACATCCTTGACGAAGACGAGTTCCTGCTTGGCACCAGGCTCTGCCTTGGCAGCCGCTGCCACCATCTCTCTGCGCGATGGTGTTCGGGAGCTGTCGTGGTTCCACACGAACCTAATCTCCACCCTGTCTAGCAGCGGATTATCCTTCCTTTCCAAGACCTCCATCGAATACCCCCTCTAACGGATGTTCACCTTGAGCGCGTAGTTACCGGCCTCGGTGACGTTGAGTCTCTTTGCGACCTCGGAGCGCTCGGGGTGCAGTATCACCACGAATCCCTGCCAGTCGGTAGTGACTGGGGCGCTCGGGCAGTGCATGCACTGCGGAGGGTCGCTCTTCTTCTCGGGATCGGGTAGGATTCTGTTGCACTCGCCGCAGGCGAAGGGCTGCTTGACCATCTCAGTCGTCCTCCGTCAACCAGTCGAAGGCCCCCAAGCCGTCCATCTTGCAGTTCAGGCCGATCTTTGAGGAACGCGGGTCGTTCTGGTTAATCGACTTGGATACTATCCTAGAGCGTACAGGGCTACCCTCCTCGAGGTGCTTGCCGCTCTGCGAGCCCTCAATCCTCTTATTCTGCGTGCCGAGGTGAACTTGGACAGGCTCGTCGAGTATCTGCGACTTGTGTAGCAGGGCCTCGACGGGGCCGATTCTGACGAAGGCGCCGTACTCTGAGACCTCGGACACGGCGCCATCTACTACCTCGTTGTTCTCCATCGTGAATATCAGGGCCTTGAAGCGGACGTTCTGGTAAATCGCCCCGTCTCCGTGTATGATCTTGCCGCGGCCGACCGCCTCGTGGTCGAAGGTCAGTAGCGTGAAGTCCTCGTTCTCGTCGAATCTGCACTCGAAGGCGTCGTGCGCCAGCTCGTCGATGTGCTCCTCGAGCTTGCGTCCCGCTCGGATGTATTCGGCTGGAATCCGGATGGTGTCCTCTCTGATTATGAGGCTGTACATGCTCTTCCTGCTCCAACGGGACTCGTCCAAAGGCCTGACGGAGAGAGGGAGTTTTGCTCCCGTCCCTCATCGGCAGTGCCTCTGGAGGAGAGTTCCGTGCGCCCGGCGACCCGCCTGTCCTGTATAAGCACAACGGCTAGAAATAGGGTCCGGCACCACCTATATGGCAATCAGACCGTAGGTCTGCAAGAGGGTATAGGGCGAACGTTCAAGTGGATTCGAAAGGCCATCTCCGATTCTGATGACAGTGTGCACCCCTGACATTCGCCCCTCTCGCCTCCGTCGGGCGGCTCTCGGGATATCCCTAATGCTGCTGATGTCGCTGTCACCGGCCCTGACCTACCTCGGCCCACCAGCCAAGATGGAGGCCGGTAACGGGGCCTCGGAGCCATGGATCGATGGTGACCAGCCCTGGCCGCAGTCTGGCAGGACGCCTGACAGAATGGCCGACGTTCCCACCCACGGCCCCGACGGGGGCGCTGGGAACGGCACTCCCTCCGATGCGACCGAACTGAGATCGGTGGTCAATCCCGCGGTGAACTGGATGTACGGCTCGTACTCCATCGGCACCGATGCGCTGGCCACACCAGTTGCAGATCTCTCTGCTTCGGTGACCAAGGACGAGGGGTCTTCAGAGCGTTGTGGGGGCAGCTCGCTCTACACCATTCTGATACAGACTGATGATAATTCGGACCACACCTACATGCGAATAGTCGAGGGCGAGGACGCCGATTTAGCATGGGAGGTGGACATGGGGCTGACTGAGTACGTCAAGGCAGCTCCGGTGGTGGTCGATGTAGACGGCGACGGAATCCAGGAGGTGCTGGTCGCTTACGACGCCTCCGGAACGCTGTACGTAGATGCCTGGTCACCTCGATTGTCCTGTTCGGTAACCGGCTGGTCCACTTCTGGAGACTCGAGCCAGTTGCTGTGGACCTGGAGCGACGAGTCCCTGATGATTAGCAGCGATCAGGGACCTTACACTTCCAGCCTGCTTGGCGGTCACAGGCCGACCACCCAACCGCTGCTGGCTGACCTCGACCTCGATGGCGACGCGGAGTTGGTCATAGCCGCCGTGGACGAGGTCTCCGAGGACCCCGTCGTCGTCGCCTTGGGGCTGTCTGACACGGGGGCGAGCCTACTGTGGGACGCATCTCTCGACAAGGGTAGCCATCCCTCTGACCCGGCTTTCGCCCGGACCGACGAGAGTACGGGATACGTGCTTCTGACGACCACCCAGGAGAGCAGTGGGGCGGTGTGGGTCTGGAAACTGGACTCGGACACGGGAGACTCCAATTGGGACGGGTTGACTCTGGGCAATACCGATGGCGACACCAACTCTCCGCATGTCCGACTGCCCGGCCCAATCATCGCCAACCTTGATGCGAACCAAGATGACCTCGAGATGATTCTAACGATTCCCACTGATTGGGATGGCTCCAGCGGACAGGACGGTGCCGAGTTCATCGGCATGGAGATTGGTAGCGGCGACGAGGTCTGGACCTTCGAGGCCTCCAATGGGTACGCCGACGCGCCCCCTGTCGCGATAGACACGAACGGCGACGGTCAGCAAGACAGGGTGTGCTGGGTGACTTGGTCGCAGGAGACCACCGGCGCCAGGCACGGGCATACTGGCTGCCACGACGTCAGTGGTTCTAGTCCCGATCAGGTCTGGCAGAGGAGTCTTGAGCAGAGTAGTGGCCTGCCTAACGACGAGATCGCAGTAGCGCCGCCGACGTGGATGGACATCGACGGTAGCGGGGAACAGGAGCTGCTGGTGGCATACGGGCGCTCGCTATGGGCCCTCGATGGCGAAGATGGTTCTACGACGTCCATCTGGGGCGGCTCGCTCGAGTTGTCTCATAGGACCTGGTCGGCTCCCGCCCTAGCTGACGTCGATGGGGATGCGATGCTTGATGTCGTCCTCGGCGACACCGTAGTGTCCCACGCCTTGGCCGACGTCAGGCCTCTTTTAGACCAGAGGAGCATCGAGTTCAGCCCCAGCGAACCGGACCCAGGGGAAATGATCACCGTGACCGCGTTGTTCGAGAACTCAGGGACTGCGGACACCGATCACGAGACCGAGGCCAAGCTGTACGCCAACGGGCAGTTGATTGCGAGCCACGAGGCGGGCACCTTGGAGCCGGTGGACCCGACCGGCTCGGGCTCGTTTGAGTCGTTCAGCGTCGAGTGGAGTGGTCCTCTTGGCGAGCATGTCTTCGAGTTGGTCCTAGACTTCTATTCCAACGTCTCCCAATCTAGGCTTGACAACGACGCCCAGACAACGACCCTGTCCATCGTGGCACCCTACAACGCCACCTTCGAGATGCCCACCGAGCCAATCAGGGTGACTCCGGGGGATACCACCCTGGCCACCCCCAACGTTCGCTCAACTGGCAGGCTCTCGGGGACTTGGAGCCTAGCGGTCGACGATGCCAACCTTCCAGAGGGATGGAGCTGGTCGGACGAAACCCCGGGAGGTCTGACGGGCGTCGCCATCGGCGTCGATGCAGTTTGGACCCCGGAGTTGCGGATTCATGCCCCTACTGATGCCCTGGGCTCGGATGCAGGTCACCTAGGGTTAACGCTGAGTCTGGACGAGGACCCCGGCAACGTCAGCGTGTCCGCCTCGCTTCCGATGGAGGCGAATCGGACGCGGGGTCTGTCGCTGCGTGGCCCGGATGGGACGGCATCTAGCACCGGCTACGGCCTGTTGGGTACCGATGCCCAAGCCTGGATGCTCCTGCACAACCTCGGTAACGCGGTCGAGAATCAGATTACAATTTCATGGGACAGTACCTCTTGGGACGACCGTACGGGCACGGAGTTGAGGCTGTACGACATGGATGGCGTCGAGCAGCCGGCACTGTCGCTGGAGCCGGATGAGGTCCTGCTACTCACCGCGAGACTCGAGGTCCCGGCGGATGCAGTTCTAGGGGAGTCCGTCAGCACGCCGTTGACAATGTGCGTGGGCAGTGGCGATGAGCAGGTGTGCCAGACAATCTCGCTCACCTTCGAGGCTGCCGGTGTCGTCGTGGGCGTACACCAACGTAGCGTCCCCGCCAGCGGCCTGCTTTGGGAGGTTCAAGCGGACATGCCCTCAGCGGGCAGTCAGTTGACTTGGTCTTTGTCGGACGCAGGAATGGTAATCCAAGGATGGTCATGGAGTGCCTCGGGTGATTTGTCAATAGTAGGAGATTCGATTGTAATGTCGGGAGCCTCTTGGCCTGAGCAGGCCAGTGGCACTCTAACTCTCAACCTCCCTAGTGATGCCCCCCCTGCATTCCATTCATTCTCCGATGCCAGTGATCAGTCGTCTGATTATGTCATAACCTTGTCACTTGAGGTCCTACAGATTCACAGGGCTTCAATTGTCGTGACTTCGCCGACCGAGCAGCCCCACGTCGTCGAAGTCGGTGAGGAGGCCTTGGTGATGGTACGGCTGGAAAACCAGGGCAATGGGCAGGATACCTACCGGCTCAGTCACGAGGTCGTTCTCGACGAGAACGTGACCGAGGACCCTGGTGTCAGCGTCTCGTTCTCCAACGACATGGTGTCCCTCGGAGCAGGAAGCCTGACTAACATCCCTGTGACGGTAATCCTGCCTGCGAACACCCCTGCAGGGACTCCTCTCGACGTGACGTTTCGCATGACCTCGATGGGGGACCAGATGGTCAGCGATTCCGACTCAGTCTCGCTGGAGGCCCGTCAGGACCACCGCTGGGAACTGGCGGCTGCGGTGGCTGGTTCCGAAGCCGATGGCAGGACCTTCGCAATCGCGCCAGGGGAGGGGATCTCCATAGACGTCAACGCCACCAACGTGGGCAATCTGGTCGATGGTCTGGAGCTCATGGTTACCTACAGCGTCTCACCAGTAGATGGCGACTCCTCCCAGAACTGGACCGCGAGCGGTGACTCGGTCTCCGGGATTGAAGTCAACCAATCTACCACAATGTCCGTTCAAGCCTCGATACCGGAGGGCGCTTGGAACGGCTCGGTGATGTCGGTCAGCGTCACAGCAGAGGCTCAGGGCGAGGTGATGGGGAGCTTCGGATTCTATGTCGAGTCCTTACATTTCCCGAGTTGGTCGGTCGCGGCGGATCAGGCTAATCTCGAGGTCGATCCCGAGGGTTCGAGCGTCGTCCTCGACGTAATCCAGCTAGGGAACTCGCCCTCTGAGCCGTACGCCACCGTCTGGGTGAGCGGAGAGGGAGGATGGGAGGTCGAGGCTCCTGACGAGTTGCCGGTATTATCCCCCGGAGAGACCGCTCCGATGATTCTCAACATCACCCCTCCGGAAACGGCCCAGCACGGCAGGGCCGTCGAGCTGCACGTCAGGCTGCGAGAAGGCGACGGCGGTGGGCTGACGGAAATCACCCTCCCACTTAGGGTGGCGGTTCTACACGAATTCAACATGAGTTCTCATGGCGATTGGATGGTCTCCAACCAAGGCGGCTACCCCCTGGCCGAGTTACACAACCTCGGTAACGCACCCACCACAATCAGCCTACAGGTCCTGAGTCTACCAGTCGGCTGGACCGTGTCAGAGGATACGGACGTGGTCCTAGGGGTGGGGGAGATTACGGGCGTGCCCATCGAGGTGATTCCCGCCGCAGACTGGGACGGCAGCGTGCAGACCATCAGAATCCTAGCGGAGGACTCGGTTGGGAACCAGCGTGAGGTCTCGCTAGACACCGAGCAGTCGGCATACTCGTGGGCCTCCTCCCCGATTGTCGTGGCGATGTCCGGCGACCATGCCATAGTGAGGATTCATGGTACCGATGCATCGGGTTCGGTCATCGACTCGGCCTCAGGGCAGCAGCTTGACTGGCACGATAGTGGGGGCTGGTCCCTGCCATCGATGTCGAGCGGGGTTGGCTCACTCAGCGTTGGCGGCTCCGTACTGGCGTACTACGCCCACGTCACGCAACCTTCTCTGAGGGCCGCCGACTGCAGCATCCAAGGAGAGCTTTCAGCAGTGGTGACCCAGTGCTCAGTGCTGAACGGCTCCGATTCGTTCTCGTTCACCGTCCTGCTGGTCGATGACCAGGGAGTGATGCTAGACTCGTTCTCTGGCAGTGTCGCCGGGGGCTCAGGCATCGGGCCTATCAACCTCAGTGCAGCGTCTTGGAGCCCTGAACCGGGTATGAGGGTCCTGACCCTAAGGCTGCTTGATGGACGTGGGGTTGAGGTCACGGCTGCCGATGGCGTTTTCGAGGTCCGCAGGACCGACTGGAACATTGGTCTTGTCGGCTTGGAGCTCGATGGCGAGGGTGCCGAGCAGAAGATCAGGGTGCTGACGAAGCGTGGCGACGGGGTCGGGGCCATGCTTGACCAGTACAACGCCGATTGCATACTCAGCGTGGTCTCCGGAGATCACTCGATGACGCATCGAGTCGACCTGACAGGGACATTCTCTCCGACCGTGGGGATGGATCGCCCAGGGTCAGCCGAGGACGGGGACGAGGTCGTGGTGACTATTGGCTGCGCCTTCCCATGGGACGTCGATTCGGACCCAAGCGATGACGAGAGCAGGATAATCCTCTCGGGAGGTCAGACGGATCCGAGCAAGTACAACGACATGGGGACCTCCCTGGCCGCGGCTTTGCTAGTCATCGGGGTGTCCGTGGCTCTGGCATGGATGGTGAGGAACTATCGAGAGGGTAGGGAGCTGATGGAGATGGCCATGGCCGCTGCCGAGGAGAAGATGGTCCACGAGAAGGTCGCTAGGGAAGTCGCCGAGGAGGAAGATGTCCTTCCGGACGAGGAGGAAGAGGAGGAGTTGCAAACTCCCAAGCCTGCCCCGGAAAGCCCCGACGAGGATGACTTTGAAGCTAGGTTGAAGCGGTTGATGAGGGACTGATTACAGAGACATCCTGAGCGAGTACATGCCCTCGTAGAGTGGCAGTGCCTGTGACAGAATCGCCTCGTGCTCTGGAGCTAAATCGCCCGGCCTAGCTCTGTAGGGGGAGAAACCGGTGGACGCCCAGACCGAATCGTACCAGTGCTCTGCCCAGATACCGTCGCACTCCCTTGGACCCGGCCTCCATGACAACATCTCCTCACTGAAGGGTATCCGCACTCGCTCGCAGAGCAGTCCTAGCATACCCCGGGGGTCCTCGAGCACGTCGCGTGCGTCTAGTATCGGCGGTACCTCTCCGCTTTCCTCGGTGACCTGCTCCAGCAGCCTCGCCTGCTGCGGTAAGCCCGTCGCCCACAACGATACCTCGTTGGTTATCTTCGAGAGCGAGAGCAGGACCTCTCTGGGATCACGTATGAGGAAGCAGTTCTCGAGCGCGGCCAGCCAGCCGGTGTCCATATCTGGTAGAATGTGATGGCACATGTGCTTCTGGTACCAGACCCCAGCGGCCCCGGGGATTGCCCCTATCAAGTAGTCAGTCACGGCATCGGCATCGGTCTCGTGGCGAGTCATCACGACATCAGCATCAGGGTGCTTGATGCCGGTCCTAGAGAGGTAGTGGGCATAGAGCGGTTCGTCGCTCGCGAAGCAGTCAGCCCGGTTGTCGAACGAGTACATCATCGCCGTCGAGATGTTACGTGGCCCGGACCACATGGCGATGCTGACGCCCTCAGCCACCACACTCGCTCCTGATCAATTCCAGATAGAGTGCCTGCAGACGTTCGCACACAGGACCCCTCTGGCCACCACTCATCGGCTTGCCGTCGAACTCCACCACCGGGGTGAGACCAGCGAACGTGCCGGTCACAAAGGCCTCATCGGCCGTCCGGACCTGCTCGGGAGTGAAGTCCTTCTCAAATGCGGGGATTCCGTTCGTGTGACACAGCTCCAGCACCTTCCTGCGAGTGATGCCATCCAAACAGTGCTCACCTGTAGAGGTCCAGACCTCGCCGTTGCGGACGGCGAAGAAGTGAGTGGAGTTGCAGGTCGCTACGTTGCCCGAGGGGTCGAGCATCAAGCCCTCATCTCCACCCTTGCTTGCAGCGTCAACGCATGCAGCGATGCAGTTGTGCTTGGATAGACTGTTGATGCGAGGGTCCTGGACGTTCTGATCGCCCCTCCGCACGTCGACCGTGACGAGTCTGATTCCATCCACTGCCCTATGCTCGTCCGCCCTCTTGTACTCAGGCATGATGACTAGGGTCGGAGGTCCCGAAATCACCCACGGGGCCTGATAGGGAGTAGGCTTGAGGCCGCGAGATACGACCAAACGAACATGTACGCCGTCATGCATGCCGTTGGCCAATATAACACGATCCACCTGTTCCAGAACCTCCTTGCGCGACATGCCAATGTCGAGGGAAATCGACTCGGCCCCACGGAATAACCTGTCCAGATGGTCCTCGGCAAATACGATGGTTCCATTGTGCAGCCTGAACGACTCCCAGACTCCATCGCCCAACAGGAAGCCGGCGTCGAACACCGAGACCTTGGCTTCCTGGCGGGGGACGATGTCCCCGTTCACCGATACGAGAATGTCTTCGTTGCGAGAGTCGTCCTCGTAATCGTGAGTGCCCATGCGCACCTCAGAATTCGGCTCCGGTCAGTCGCTCGTACATTGATGCGTACAGCTGCGCTGTCCTGTCTACCATCTCCTGCGGCAAGGCGGGAATCGGAGGCTCCTCGATTCCCCTTTCCCTCGCATCGTACAGGGCCTCATGATGTCCTATGTCGATGTAGTGCTCGCGGACGAACTCCTTGGAAAGCGATACTATCTGGCCTTTGGCGTAGGTCTCGGCATCCCACCACCTGTCCTCGTCCAGGGTGCCGAACGAATCCACCAGAACTGGCCTCCTGCCCTCGCCTAGGGCGAACTCCTTCTTGCCGTCGACGTGAATCAGCCCCCGTTTTCCAGCCTCGCGCTCAATTATGGCATCAATCCTCAGTACCGCATCGAGCAATGAGTCGAGCTCCTGTTCGGTGAGGTTCGATATCTGCAATGCCTCCTCTCTGTCGAGAAGCCTGTCGAATGCCTCGAACTTTGTAGACACCTCAAGATACGGACGAGGTAGTTTGCAGCCCGCCTCGATCTCGGTTCCGGGCTCGAAGCCGAACTCCTCCGCCCCGACCTCGCCCTTGGCATACCTGCGCCAGCCGGAGCCCGACAGGTGGTGCCTGCAAATCACCTCCAGCGGTACGAAGACGTTTTCCATGTCGCGGGGTATGGCGCCGGGCTCCTTGATGACCTCAAAGCGTCTGGCAAGGCAACGGTCGGGGGCGTTCATCTCGATTAGGTGGGTCTCGCAAACCCCCTCATCGCTCACTAGGTCGAACCAGTGGCACGTTGTTCGGTTGAGGCTCTCTCCCTTGCGAGGAATCAACGAGGGGATGATTTGGTCGTAGACTGAAATCTGGTCCGTGTACCTGAATTCGAGGACATTAGGGTCATCGGTGCTCCAAACTTGCTTGACCTTACCCTGATACAGCAGCTCTCCCATGACATCGTTTGGCGCGAATCCGACGATGAACATTGCTGGTCGGACTTCACGTCATTGCCTACGGGCCAACTGGTATACGATGAACGCCGAGAGGAAGGTGATTGCGATCCATCGCTGGTCGAACTCACTGCCTCCATCCTCATCTGCCGAAAGGAAAAGATGCTGTGCTGACTGCAAGGGAGGGGACTCTAGGGATGCCATCAGCACATATCCCTCGATGTGATACGGAATGCCTCCCATGAGGCCTTTCGACATGGCCTTCTGAGGAGTTATGGAGGCCATGATGAAATCACAGGTGTCTCCTCTCTTGAGGTCCTGTATGGCTTCGAACTCGCCACCGCTGTCATGGCCCCTGAAGGTGATGTGTGTCCCGTAGTGAGTCCCCATTTTGTTTGCCATCATCTGAGCAACCTCCACCTCGTAGCCGTTCATCTGGGCGGAGGCGTCCTGCCAGGACATGGGAGAGTCCCGATCATACATGCAAGCGACCATCTCTCTCTGGTTATCGACAATCGAGTGGAGTACGCCTCCCTCGGTCGGAGTAGGCCACTCGCCGATGCTCCCCTCGAATGAGGATGCTTCCATCTCTGACTCTCCGATGAACCAAGTCATGTATGTTGCTGACAGAGAGTTTGACGAGATTAATTCCCCCAGTGCGACGTTCATGGCGTCTAGCAATTCCATGCTCCCGATGACGGTTTGAGAGTCGGGGCGAACGACAGGCACGTACGACTCAATCTCCTCCACCATACCGACGATGGAAAGGCCAGGGGTGTTCTCTGAGTTCGCCGGGTCGGCCGCGATGGAGTGAGTGGTCAGGAAGAAGTCGATGTTGCCCACCATCAGGTCACGCATGGCCATGTTGTAGTCTTGGAAAACGACCTCGGTGATGTGCTGGTGGGATTCCAACAGGCCCGAGGGGTCCGTCTCCTCGGAAGTGCCCACGACGTACTGGACGTCCCCTGCTGCCGAGACGCTGGGTGCTGTCAGCAACAGCACGCCGAGGCAGAGGGCTGTCGGTATGCATCTCATGGTCCGAGAGGCTGCGATGCCGACTTAGAATTGGTGGTCCGCCTAGACTATATTCAACCGGGCGCCTCAGGCAGTGAGGGTAGCCATGCAAAAGCAGGTTTCTAGGTCAACTCAACCTATGGCACCCAAAGTTACCCGAATAATTGCCATCGCCTCATTGATTGTGCTTGTCACCTTCGTCTCGCCGAGTCAGGCCAAGGAGTTCCAGAGCAGTTGGGAGATTGTAGAGAGCGGTACCTCGGAGAACCTTCTCACCGCTGTTGATTTCGGTGACCAGGTGTGGGCGTTCGGTACCGGGGGGGTGATGCTCAATAGCAGTGACAGCGGATTGACCTGGGAGATTGCCGAGTCACCCACTGTAGTCGACATTCACCACTCCGAATCGGGATTTGGTGCGCTTTTGGTCGCCGGGGATTCCGGACTGGTGCTCCTTAAGCAAGATCAGGATTCGGATTGGCTGGATATTTCCCTGCCAGAGGGCTCTCATGTGAATGGAGTCTCTCTGACAGGTAGCCAGAGCGTCGTCGTCGTCGGGGATGGGGGGACCATCTCCAGATATGAGAACGGGGGATGGGATAGTGTTTCACTGTCCATAGAATCCGACTTGATGGCGGTTTCGTTCTACGATGATGAACTAGGGGTCATCGTCGGGGCGAATGGGACCATCCTGTTCTCCGACGATGGAGGTGCGACCTGGGACTACCGGGAACCCCCCGAAGAGATGGGCGGAGCGGAAATCGTCGCGGTTGAGTTCTACAGCCCCGTCAGGATATACGCGATTACCGATGACGGTCGGATTCTCATGTCGATGAGCAATGTCGTATCAGGGACTGAGGTCGGTTACCTCTGGACTCTAATCGACTTCGAGAGGCACTATCCTCCAGCCAGCAATGAGTACGTCCTGAATCCCTCCAATCTTGGTGTGGAACTCACATCGATTGAGGTAGTCACTACTACCAAACTGATGATGACCGGAGAGGGAGGGTACCTCTCGATAAGCACCAACGGCGGAACCATCGTCTCGCAGCAGATCAACCCGTTGGGCAACGACTCCGACTTCAACCACATACAGATGCTGACTGGATTCATCGGAATAGCCGTGGGAGACGGTGGTGCGATACTGTGGACCGAAGATGCAGGCGTGGACGACCAAGTCGGCTTCGTAGTACCCGAGTACAGCAACTTCGGCGTTTTCGTCGATGAGACCAAGGAGATGTTCCTAGACGGATTCATGGCAACGGTGAAGATCGTCGCCTTCGGAATAATACTCGGATTCTTCCTCGGAGTGACCCTTGCGATGTGCAAGACATCTCCGACGTCCCTGAGGTACATCGTGGAGCGTTTCAATCCCAGGCACGTCAGGATCACAGGTATTCCGATACTGGCGAGCGGTCTGTATCTGATCAATTCGGCCATACCAGGTTCTAGGGGCCTTGGGCTGCAAGGTATAGAGTACATCTTCCTCCCTGTTGGTGCACCCGAATCCTTCGCGAAGATACTCCTAGGAATTGCCCTGACATTCCTTGGGCTGCTGTTCCTCAGCAACAACGGCAGGTTCTCCAAAGTCAAGATAAGGACGATTACGATTAACCCCTGGAGGGTCAGGCCGCTGAACACCATAGCTACCGTGTACACCGACTTCTTCCGCAACACCCCGCTGATTGTGCAATTCCTGTTCATCCACTTTGGGCTCCGACTGGGCGCCCTGATACAGGATCCTGGTTTGGAGATATTCAGCTTCGACAAACTGGAGCAGGATCACAACTTCATAACGGACATGTTCGCCACATACGACCACTCTGAGGACAATTATGGCACGCTAATCGGCGGACTGCTTTACGACTCGGCTTTCATCAGCGCCATTTGCGCCCTCGGGTTCAATTCCGGGGCGTACCAGTGTGAGACCATAAGAGGAGCCATCCAAGCCATACCTTCGGCCCAGATGGAGGCCGGCAGGAGCGTTGGCCTGACTTACCTGCAGACCATGCGCAGGGTGATAATGCCACAGGCGATTAGGATCTGCATCCCCCCGATGGGCAACGAGATGGTCAACTTGGTCCTCAACTCGTCGCTCGCGATGATTATTGGGTACGCTGAGCTCACTAGGCAAGGGAAGCTGATAGTTGCCAGTACATTCCAGTACGCATACGCTTGGGGGATGGTCCTGATATCGTACTTCGTGGTCACTTGGACGCTAGCACTGTTCCTCAGGTGGATGGAGGAGAAGACTAGGATACCGGGATTGGGGATGACAGGGGGTGATTGATTGCCGGACAAGGTGTTGGACGTAGAAGATCTGCACATGATCTACTCTGGCGGAGTCCATGCCGTCAGGGGCATATCCTTCGATGTCAACCAAGGCGAGTCGGTGGCAATCATCGGCTCTTCGGGCAGCGGTAAGTCGACTGTTCTGCGCTGCATAAACCGACTGATCGAGCCGACCGAGGGTGAGATCTACCTGAAGGGCGAGCAGATTAACACGCCTCACACCGACGTGAACAATCTGAGGTCTAGGATAGGGATGGTTTTCCAGTCCTTCGAGCTATTCGCCCACCTGAAGGTATTGGACAACGTCACGCTGGGGCTCAGGCACGTTAGGAAGATGAGCAAGGGCGAGGCCGAGGAGCGGGCAATGTCGGTGCTCGAGCGTGTCGACATGCTCGACAGGATTGACGCCTACCCGGGGAATCTCTCAGGCGGCCAGAAGCAGAGGGTCGCAATAGCGCGTGCTCTGGCGATGCGTCCCGAAGTGTTGCTATTCGACGAGCCCACCAGCGCCCTTGACCCCGAGCTAATCGGCTCGGTCCTCGAGACCATCAGAGGGCTGGCGGACGAGGGCATGACAATGCTGATTGTCACCCACGAGATCGGCTTCGCCAGAGACGTGGCTGACCGGGTGATCTACATGGACGAGGGCGTTGTGGCGGAGGAAGGACCCTCTTCAATTATCAACAATCCAAAGAGCGAGAGACTCAAGAAATTCCTCTCATCACTGCACGAGGACGAAGTCGCCGAACAAGTGCATGAAGAGGAGGGCGAAGCCACTGGTGAAAGGCGAGGTCAGAGGCCACGAAGAGAGTTTGTCTGACTCCCTACACCATTCCCTGAGCCTGCATCGCTTCGGCGACCTTTAGGAAGCCGGCGATGTTTGCTCCAGCGACGTAGTTGCCGGGCATACCATACTTTTCTGCGGTCTCAAAGGCGTTCTTGTGGATGTCCACCATTATGCCCTCGAGTTTCTGATCGACTTCCTCCCTAGTCCAGCTCATCCGCAGGCTGTTCTGGCTCATCTCCAGTCCGGAAGTAGCCACACCTCCTGCGTTCGAGGCCTTTCCGGGCGCGAACAGCACCCCATTGGCGTGGAAGCACTCCACCGCCTCGGGCGTGCAGGGCATGTTGGCCCCCTCGGCGACCGCGATGACTTTGTTGTCAACCAACATCTTGGCCTCCTCACCGTTGATCTCGTTCTGGGTCGCGCACGGCAGTGCTATGTCGACGTTAGTGTCCCAGAGTCCGTTCAGGTTCGGCTCCGGCTTCGATGCGGTGTATTCAGCCCCATCGAAGTGGTCTGCGTACTCCTTGATCCTTCCCCTGCGGTTGTTCTTGAGGTCCATAATCCAAGCGAGCTTCTCCCTGTCTATGCCAGATGAGTCGTGTATGAATCCACTGCTATCGGACATGGTCACCGGCTTGCCACCCAGATCTAGCACCTTCTCGCAGGCGAACTGCGCTACGTTGCCCGAGCCGCTGATTGCGACAGTGGCCCCCTCGAATGACTTTCCCTTGGTTGCCAGCATCTCCCTAGCGAAGTAGACCAGTCCGTAGCCGGTCGCCTCCGGGCGAATCAGAGATCCTCCGTATGAGCGCCCCTTCCCAGTGAGCACCCCCGTGAACTCGTTCGCGAGTTTCTTGTACATGCCGAAGAGGTAGCCAATCTCCCTGCCACCCACGCCGATGTCGCCTGCTGGGACGTCAAGATCAGCTCCTATGTGCCGCCACAACTCCATCATGAAAGACTGGCAGAAGCGCATGACCTCGGCATCCGACTTGCCCTTGGGGTCGAAGTCAGAGCCGCCCTTGCCCCCGCCCATCGGAAGGCCGGTCAGGCTGTTCTTGAAGAGCTGTTCGAAGGCGAGGAACTTCAGTATCGACTGGTTGACGCTGGGGTGGAACCTGAGTCCGCCCTTGTACGGGCCAATCGCGCTGTTGAACTGGATACGAAACCCACGGTTGACATGGAGGTTGCCATCGTCATCGTACCAAGGCACCCGGAACTGGATTATCCTCTCGGCCTCGACGATCGCCTCAACAACCGAGATGTACTCGGGGTTGGCCTTGACTACAGGCTCTAGGCTGTCCAAGACCTCTTCGACCGCCTGATGGAACTCGGGCTGGTTGGGATCTCTTGCAATTACGCTGTCATACACTTGCTTCATTGTGCTGTCCATTGGCTCACCAAGGGGATTGAACGATTCCTACTATGAGGTACCGGGCGCTTGCGCGACCGAGGGGGTGCTTTTGAATGGTATCCCAATGGGATTAGTGAATCGAACGGCCCCGTAGGGGCCGATAAAACTCAGGAGAAAAGATGTCTTTCGGCCAACTGCGCCACATCCGACTCATGGCCCGGGAGAGTGATCACGTAGACCGCTGTCTGGCTCACTTGGCGCTTCTTCAGAGCATCAGCGATCGGGGTGTGATCTTGCAATCTTCTAGTGCGGCCGTCGTCGCCAACAATCTTGACGTCTACCATCTCCATTCGGTCCTCACCCAGTAGGACCTTGGTCTGAGGGACATCGATGGCTACGTATCCTGGTTCGAGCCCGGCTCGATGTGCAAGATCGTCCTCTAACTGCGTGCGTGATTCAGAGTTCGTTCCAATCCCCTGAAGGAGAGTTTTCTGTTCTTCATCGAGTTCATCTACCCGGAGACCCCAAGATACCTTGAGGAGATTTCTGTACTTCAGCCTCCTGATGATATCCTGTGCGTAATCTCCGGCAGCTGCTAGGACCTCCCATATCTCTGCATCGACCCTGCGCTGAAGATCCATAACTTCGGGCATGTTTTCCGAACTGCGCTCTACCGCCCTCGAGAGCATAACTTCGGTAATCCTGTTAACCCTATGGAAGTAAACTCCACTGTACATTAGCGCTCGTGCCACCAACATCCCCTCCAGCGATGCTAATCCGCCTTCCTCCACAGCTATATCGCCGGCGTGCCTTTGGAGAGATGAAATCAACCTGCGGTGATCGACATTACCATGATTGACGCCTGTGAAGTGCGAGTCGCGAAGCAGGTAGTCCAACTGGTCGCAGTCCACCGGCCCGTGAACCAGATGCGCTAGTGTCAGGTCCTCGTCCACGAAGTCCTCGCTGCCCTCGGTCCACGCTGTCAGCGAGCGCTCGGTGCCGCCGGCTCCAGGTCCCCTGATGAGGTCGGCCACCTCCTTGGGTTCCAAGCCGTGCCTCTCCAGAATGTCCGGAACCGTCTGGCGTTCGGGCACCGATGACTGCTCGCCCTCTCGCAGGACATCGTAATTACCGAGGATAATCCCCTCTGTAATCGACATGTGGTCCATCCCTCCGCGCTCGTGCAGGATGTGCTCGAGCGTGTGTGAGTATGGCCCGTGACCGACGTCGTGGAGCATAGCAGCTGCTTGGACAGTCTCGGTCTCGTGCTCGTCCAAGTCCAATGACTCGGCCATCATGCCTGCGATGTGCGACGCCCCTAGGGAGTGCTCGAACCTAGTGTGGTGGGCCCCGGGGAAGACTAGGTGCGCCAGTCCGAGCTGCTTGATGTGACTGAGCTTGTTCATCTCCGGGGTGGCTAGCAGGTCGCCGCGAACTCCATCCAGCGAGAACTGGCCGTGTATCGCATCGTTGATGACCTTCATGCCCGACCCTGCGGGACTTCGAAAGGACGTTTGGCCTTGAAACGCACTATTGCCGGGTCGCTGGGAGACGTGCGAAAATTCCCGGAGTCGTTTCACAATCATCGTATTTCATTTGTCTTTCAATTGCAATACAGTTAAGTGCCCCCACCGGGTCTGCCGGACTCAGGAGGAGCATGAGGTGGCCGGTGTCAGTCCAATGGTCTCGCTGAGGGTCCCCGAGGATCACTTGCTGGAAATCGACCAGCGGGTTGGCCTCGACGGCATGCGAAACCGCTCCGACGTGATTAGAGAGGCCGTCCGCAGGTACCTCGCTTCGCCCCTGCCCTCGATGGGAGAGCGGATTGAGGTTGACCTCGGACCCGACCTCACGGCGAGGATGCGGGACTTCTGCAGGCTACGGGGAGAGACGGCAGCCTCGGTGCTGCGGCAAGCTGCCCGCGAGCACATTGCCAAGGCTACTCTTGAGGGTGCTACGGTGGACCAGGTACTCTCTATGCGCATGGACGATCTGCGTGCGCGCTTCGATGACGATTCAAACGCTCTATGAGGTGAGAGAATGAGCGATGATGGGATGCACGAGAAAAACGCGGGGGGGCGTCACCGACGCCCCCTCGCCCAACCCGTTCTCTGCGGTCTAGAAGGCTTGCGAGCCAGAGCCAAGCTCTCCGACGCGGTCGGCTATGACTCCCGTGATGTGCCGAGGGCTGCCAGAGGTAGGTCACGCAAGACCGATCGGGAGCGCTTTCGTTGAATTTCGACACACACCGTCTCGCACGTCTCGTGCGGGACACCCTACCATCTCAGTCTGAACTTTGATGCATGATGCTCCCATCCGAGTGCATGGGCGAGAGCATCTCCGACTGGAGTCGCTTCGAGCGACTGACGCCGTTCAGAGTCCGAGACGTCCTTCTCGTCGCCAGTCACTTCGACCACTACCTGCTGGAAGAATCGGGGTACCTAGCGGAGATTATGCAGGAGGAGTACTCCGACCTCAACCTCTCTCAGGCTCCCCGCATCATCCACAGCCCCGATGCCCGGGACGCCCTCGGGCTGCTACGCACGCGCGAGTTCGATCTCGTAATCACCATGACGAGGGTCGGGGAGATGGACGTCAAGGCGTTCGGGACCGAGGCGAAGCGAATCGTCGAGGGGCTGCCCGTGGTCATGCTGAGTCACAATACCCGCGAGTTAGCGACCCTGAGCGCTGGCGAGGGGATTGATCGAATCTTCGTGTGGACTGGTGATAGCAGGATACTGCTGTCAATCTGCAAGCTGATTGAGGACGAGCGAAACGTCGAGAACGACGTGAGGGACGGCGATGTTCAGGTCATCCTGCTCATCGAGGACAGTCGCAGGTTCTACTCCATGTACCTCCCATTGCTGTACAGGCAGTTGGTGGAGCAGACAACGCGTCTGATGGGAGAGGGCGGGAACCTCCATCAGAAGCTTCTGAGGCTCAGGGCTAGGGGCAAGATTCTATTGGCCTCAGACATGAATTCCGCCAAGTCGATCATCGACAGGTACCACAACAACATAATCGGAATTTTCACCGACGGCAAGTTCCCCAACCAAGGCGGACAGAGGGACACGGCTGGCCTTGAGCTGGTGCGCTACGCTCAGGAGGGTCATCGCTACATGCCCATACTGTTCCAGTCGAAGAACATCGAACTGAAGGAGGATGCCGAGGCGCTGGGCGTCCGCTTCCTGCACAAGGAGGACACACAGTTGTACAGGAGGATAGAGGAGTTCATGGTCGATGAGATGAACTTCGGCGACTTCGTATTCAGAATGCCTGACGGGAGCGAGGTCACTAGGGCCTCGAACCTCGAGGAATTCATGCACGGGCTCGAGAGTGTCCCGATTGACTCGATTGAGTACCATGCCGGGAGAAATCAGTTCTCTCATTGGCTGAGGACGCGTTCGGAGTTCAGCTTGGCGGCAGGGATGAGGCCGAAGAAGATTGGTGACTTCGACACCACAGAGGGAATCAGGAAGTATCTTGCAGACTCCGTCAGGAGTCATATCGTCCAGGTCAGGATGCGTACGATTGGGGACTACGACGCCAAGCGTGAGGGTGCTGGCTTCCAGAGGATAGGAAGGGGCAGCCTAGGTGGTAAGGGCAGGGGGCTGGCCTTCCTATTCACCCGCATGCTCGATCTGGGGCTGGGCAGCGAGTTCCCCGATGTCGAGTTCGTGGTGCCAAGGTCGGTGGTAATCGGCACTGACGTGTTCGAGGAGTTTGTAGAGGACAATGGCCTTGGCAGATTCGCTCACGAGGATCACGAGGACGAGGAGGTCAACGGGGCCTTCTTGAAAGCCGGTTTCACAGACGAGATGGAGAAGAAGATCTCGGTGATGCTGCAACAGACGAAGTGGCCCTTGGCCGTACGCTCGTCGAGCCTGCTTGAGGATTCCAGTCACCAGCCTTTCGCGGGGGTGTACGCGACCTACATGCTGGCCAACGACCACCCAGATCCCGTGGTCAGGCTGAAGAGGGTCCTCGAGGCGATCAAACTGGTCTACGCTTCAACATATTACCGCAGGGCCAAGGCGTACGTCGCAGCCACGCCGAGCACCATAGAGGACGAGCGCATGGCTGTGGTCATACAGGACCTGGTCGGTGACGAGGTAAACGGGCGTTTCTACCCGACCATATCGGGGGCTGCCAGGAGTCGTAATCACTACCCCGTAGAACCCATTCTAGCAGAAGATGGGATTGCAGCGATATGCATAGGGCTGGGTCGTCAGGTCTCCAATGGAGGTAAGTGCCTGAGGTACAGCCCGGGCCAGCCTCGTAGAATCCACCAGTTCTACAGCAACCAAGCCACTCTGGATACCTCGCAACGCAACTTCTTCGCCATTCCAATGAGGCAGGAGGACGGAGAAGTCCACGCTGACGAGGAGGACAACTTGCTCAATCTCAGTCTGGCTGAGGCCGAGGAGGACGGTTGTCTGGCTCTCGTAGGCTCGACCTATGTTGTCTCGGACGACCGCATGGTCGACTCTCTGGCTGTGGATGGTGGTCCGAGGGTCGTCACCTTCGCCCCGGTACTCAAGCACGGGAGGTTTCCGCTCTCGGAGATACTCAGTCACGTCCTCAACACCTGCCAGAACTACATCGGCTCCCCCGTCGAGCTCGAGTTCGCGATGTCCATCAATCAGGACTCGGGGAAACGGAGGTTCGCCATCCTGCAGGTCAGACCGATGATGGAGGAGTCCGTCGACATAGACATCGATCTGGCCGATGTCGATCGTTCCAAGGCAATGTGCATATGCAGCCAATCCCTCGGAAACGGGGTCATTGAGGGCATCAGGGACGTGGTGTACGTCCACCCGGAGAGGCTGGATAGGATGCGGACGACGGACCTGATTTCCGAGATTGCTGCCATAGATGCAGCCCTACGGGCGGAGGACCGACCCTACGTGCTGATTGGGCCGGGCAGATGGGGGTCATCGGACCCCTCGCTGGGCATCCCGGCCCAGTGGGACCACATCATGGGCTCCAGTGTGATTGTCGAGGTTCCCATGACGGACATCCATGTCGAGCCTTCGCAGGGTACTCACTTCTTCCAGAACATCATCACATTCAACATCGGCTACCTTACGATAGGTCCCGACGACTTCGTCGACTGGGAGTGGTTGGACTCGGTTGCGGCTTCAACCGATTCCGGGGCCCTCCGCCATGTCAGCTTGGATGAGCCGCTGAAGGTAATCCTAGACAGCCGCGATTCCGAAGCCATCATCACCAGATGATGGCCAATCTTCTTGGTCGGTCTATCATCAGGTCCGCTTCCATGAAGGCGGGTCCAACGTCCGGTGCAGGGAGTTTCATCGCCCACGAGGACCTTCGTGACGCCCAGGCTGAGATGATTGGCGACGGTATCGCAGCACTCGGGGCCGGGGGATTCCTGCTGGCCGCCGCGCCAACGGGAATTGGCAAGACGGCGGCGGCTCTGGCCGCTGCAATCGAGGTCGCGAGGAGCTCGGAAGAACCTCCTGTGGTGATGTTCCTGACTGGTCGTCAATCGCAGCACAGGATAGTAGTCGACACGGTCCGCAGAATCAACGAGAGGCTCGAGCCTGACACTCCCGGGGTCAGGCTGGTGTACCTAATTGGGCAGCCGGGAATGTGCATCAACGAGATTAGGCACGAGCACCGGTCGTTATTCCTGAGGCTGTGTGCCCAGA
>ERZ724561.6-NODE-6-length-53491-cov-4.689285_pt1 | contig 53491 bp, 45 predicted proteins | sample MGYA00375855_ERZ724561 | MGnify/ENA primary metagenome ERZ724561 (study PRJEB28725, sample SAMN03264854) | marine sediment metagenome | biome: marine pelagic biome; feature: marine oligotrophic desert; material: ocean water | place: Pacific Ocean:North Pacific... | reverse complement strand
ACTCGCCCACGAGGCCCATAATCTGCTTGTCCTTGACTTCCAAGTCGACCGAATGGAGAGCCTCGATAGGTCCATCGAGCGTGTCGAAGTGAACCCTGAGTCCTTCGATCTCTAGCACGTTCTCAGTCAACTTCTCATCTCCTGTTCTTGGGATCGACGACATCCCTGATTCCGTCACCAAGCAAGTTGAAGCCGAGGACCGTCACAGCGATTGCCAGCCCCGGATATAGCATCAGATGTGGCGACAGCAGGAAGTAACGTCTGCTTTCGGATATCATCAACCCCCATTCTGCAGTGTATGCGTCGGCACCCAACCCGAGGAATGAGAGGCCGGAAGCAGAGAGTATTGTCCCCCCTATGTCCAAGGTGAAGGCGACAAGTAACGGGGCCCAAGCATTGGGCAGGATGTGCCTGAACATTATCCTCCCAGGACGGGCCCCGACGCTCCTAGCGGCTTCGACGAAGGTCATCTCCTTGACATATAGGACCTGTCCTCGAATCAGTCTGGCATAGCCCGGCCAGCCGGTGAAAATGAGTGCTGCCTGCACCTTCCAGAGTCGATCGAAGTCCTTGATCAGGACTATCTCCTCGCCCTCGTTCCCCGAGAAGCTGAACAGCAGCGCTAGGGACACGAACACCGCCAATGTCCTGAATGTCAGGTACCTCCATGGGTTCGTCCAATCTAAGGAGTCCCTGATGCGGCCCAGTCCTCCTTCGAAGCTCGTGTTGAGGATGAATTTCCTGTCTGCCAGAATTATCGTCCCCAGAACTGCGATTATCCCCAGTGACGCGAAGGCTCTCCAACTCCTGCTTTCGGAGATCCCGAAGAAGTCCGGCCAAGACGCTCCCGGCATCCACACTACGAAGAAGAAGAAGGCGACTAATGCCAAGAGGACTCCTCGATACCGCATTATCAGGCCCATCGCTTGATCGCTTACCTGGTCGTCATCGGGAACGTTCGAGTTGAGGTACGTGTTGGAGAATGCGGCCAGAACGAATATCGGGAACAGAATCCCCAGCCAGATCGGAATCGTCAGACTAGTAATCTGGTTCATGGCGGCTACGAAGGCCATGGCGAGAATTAGCCCGGGGATTGCGAAGAAGATGTCACATATCCTCATTATCACCTCGTCGACCCTGCCGCCGAAGTACCCACTGATGCTTCCAACGATGGTCCCTATGATGACTGTCAGAGTGGCCACTGTAATTCCTATCTTCAAGGATACTCTGGACCCGTACACGACCTTGCTGAACAGGTCATGGCCCTGATCATTGGTCCCGAAGATGCAGACGTCGTGACCGTCCGGCAGCCACCAGTGATGCATGGCCTCGTTGTCGAACTCGTATGTCACCCAGACTCCAGCGTAGAGGGATGTGTTGCCGTATAGCTCGGGCGACAGCACCAGGAGGGAGGAGTTGGAGGGGTCTATGCTGAGGAGTGACAAGTTTAGGTCGTATCCTAGAGAGTCCTCCAGTTTGATGAGTTGGATTACAGACAGCGTGTCCCTGTAGTATCTGTTGTCATCACCCACCTTGTCGTCGGACTCGGCAACCACGATCTCGGAGAAAAGAGGGGAGTTGGGGTTGGTGATGATCTTCTGCTCGTGCCAGTCGCACTCTTCCGAGAACGGGTCGGCCCTCCTCGGCTCGTAGTCTATCGACCACTTATCCTCCGTGTCCTGCAGGTTTCTGTAAGGGTGCTCGACGGCTATATCTTCAGCAAAAATCGCAACTAGAGAAACAGAGACGACCATGAAAAGACCCAGCATCGCTAGCAGAGAGCGGCGATAGATCTTCCAACTACGGCTGAGGTCGCTCTTGGATTGGGATAGCGCCTCTCGCAGGCGTCTGCGGCTCTCATCGCGATCTCCCTTACCATCGTCCCAGCCCCTCATTCCAACCTCACCCTCGGATCGATAATTGCGTACGTTATGTCGACGATTAGATTGGATAATAGGAAAATCACGGAAGTAATCAGAGTAACGCCCATGATTACTACGAAGTCAAGGTACTGAATCGATGTCACAGCAACCCTCCCCATCCCGTTGAAGGCGAATACGGTCTCAGTGAGGACTGCTCCTCCTATCGCGCCCCCTATGGAGAACCCCAGAATGGTGACTATCGGGATCAGGGCGTTTCTGCATGCATGTACGATGACTACCCTGAATTCTGAGAGGCCTTTGGCGCGGGCGGTCCTAACGTAGTCCTCGTGCAGCACCTCGAGCAGGCTCGCGCGCATATACCTGAGAAGTGAGCCGGCGGATGCAATCCCCAGAGCGGCGCAAGGAAGAGCCAGGTGCGTCAAAGTGTCCTTGAACAGCAGCCAGTTCGAGCCCCACTCAGAGGGCAGTGTTGCCAGCTTCTCGTCGGTCACGAACCAGCTGTCGACGAGGTGGAATCCAGTTCCTCCTGCAGGATAGTACCATGCATACCCGTCTACAGGATAGGTGTAACTTGGATCGTGCCTGCCATATATCGGGAAGCATCCTCCCTCGGTTCCGAATATCGGATCGCAAATACCTCCGTGTTCAGTCCCTGTTGCGAGAATTTGTTGCAACATCATTGCGAACCAGAATATCGGCAGGCTAACGAAGGCGATGGCGAAGAATCTGGAAACGTGGTCGAACATGCGGTCTTGTCTGACTGCACTGATTATGCCTAGGATAATGCCTAGGGGATAGGCTATGAATAAGGCGAGGAATGACATCTCCAGTGTTATCGGAGCGGCGTCTTTGACAACATCGACAACAGGACGATGATAGAGTAAAGATTCGCCCCAGTCACCCTCAGCCAAATCCGTGATGTATCTCCAGAACTGGACAGTAACCGAATCGTCCATCTTCAGTCTGATTCTGTTGGCCTCGTAGGCCGATATCGGTTCCCCGTCGTCGGTGTAGTCAACTATCACGCCACACTTGTCGCCGCACTGAATGGCAGCCGGGTCGCCAGGGATGATGTGAGCTATGGCGAACGTGAAGATTGCAACCCCTATCATGACCGGGATTAGCAGCAACAGTCGCCGGACGACGAACTCGTGCAGCTTCAAGACAATCCCTCCCTGCCTGTGGTACGGCCGTCGACCTATGACGGTTACCTCACGCCTGCCGTAGGCAGGCGTGAGGGGAATTTAGTTTCGGCGCGACGGCAGCCGCCGAAGCGGCTGCCGCCGGCCTTACGTTTCTCGACTAACCTGCTTAATCACCGGAGCCGACCAGCTGGCCGTCTACCTCAGGCAGCTTGTCGTAGTCGAACCAGTGGGCGGACCCAATGGCTACCCAGTCAGGGCTGCAGATGTCGTCGTGCTTGACACCTACGCCGTTGTACTGACCGATGATAATCATGTTCGGATCCGTTTGCCAAGCAGCGAAGGCATCGATGTATGCCTGCTCGCGCTCAGCGTTGTCCTGGGATGTCCTACCAATCAACAGAGCGGCGTTGACATCAGCGTTCTCGTACCCTGTACCATAGGCGTCGCCACCAATGGAGTGACCGCCGGCGAACGGCGACCAGTAGTTATCAGGGTCCAGATAGTCGGGTGCCCATCCGCTGAAGCGGATGTCCCAGGTCCTAGTGTAGTACATCGTCAGGTACTCTGGCCAAGGCTTGGCGTCACCTGAAGTTGCAACTCCGATAGTCCCTAGGGCCTCCTCCAACTGTCCAGCCATGGCAATACGGTAGTCGTTGCCCTCGTTGGCCATCACGCGCAGGACGTTAGGTAGACGGCACTCGGTGCCGTCTCTGTCAGCCTCAGCCACAACAGTAGGTGCTTCGCCGTGTGTCAGCGAAGAGCAGTCGTACTGGCGGATGAAGCCGGCTTCCTCGAGAATCTGCTCGGCGCCTGCGATGTCATACGTGAAGACCTCGTACTGGGTCTCTGCGAACAGGAATCCAGTCGGGATCGGTCCATACTGAGGAGCCAACGAGTTATCGTATGTCTCCCTTCGGTGCGTCTCATAGTCGAATGCATATGAGATAGCCTCGCGCAGGGCCGCGGTCTCCATGACGTTGCAGTCATTGGTTCCGTCACCATCGCAGTCGTGGTTGAGCACCAGAGACGAGTTCGAACCTGGGTCAGTGTTGTCCTCACCGGCGTCCAGAACCTTCGGGTGTAGGTTGAAGGCGGACAGGGTTGTGGTGAAGGTCTCCCTGTAGGTGCAGATGTACCCGTCCTTGGACTGTACGTTCGGCTTGTCCTCAAGGTTGTCACAGAAGTTGACCAAGTCCTCGATGTTGATGCTGCCGAAGTCAACCTCGCCGTCGGTGAAGGCCAGCAGCCTCGTCGACGCCTCGGTAACTATGGACACCGTGTGGCGGTTGATGTTGTAGTCACCAGCCTCCCAGTACATCCAGTTCGGCACCAGCACCAGTCGGTCCTCACGGACCCATGACTGTACCAAGTATGCGTTGGTTCCAGCTCCGAACGGCCCCTCATCCATCCACTCGTGGCAGTAGTCGTCCGAACTGACGTTTCCGTCAGCGTCGAGCTCTATGACACGGTTGGCCTCGCACAGTTCGGCGTTAATCACAGCACCGACCGTGTAGGCGATCGTGGAGATGAAAGCCGAGGATGGTGCGAACAGTGTGACCGAGAAAGAGGTCGCGCTGTTGACTGTGAGACTCAGGCCACCATTGTCGTCGTGGTTGCCGTCAGCGTCGTTGCAGTCGAAACTCTGCTCTAGGATCCAGCCTACGTGGCTGTCGGGCGAGCCGTAGCCAAGTACGCGGCACCATGAGTACACAACGTCGGATGCTTCCATCTTGTCACCGTTGCTGAAATACACATCGTCCCTTAGGTCGAAGGTGTAGGTCAGGCCGTCTGCACTGACTGAGTAGCCAGTAGCTAGACGTGGTTCGATGATGGCGTTCCCGCTGCCGTCTCCAGCGTAGCGGTAGAGCGTGTCGTAGACCTGCTCAATTACATCTCCAGATGCGGAGTCGTAAGCATCGTGTGGGTCGATGGTAGAGGCGTCGCCAATCGACATCTCAACTATCTCACAGGGGTTGTTTGTACCCTGCTCACGGCACTTCCGTGACTTCTCCAACTCGTAGAGAGCCTCGCTGAAGGACATGTCCCCTGAAGCGTAAGCCGCCATAATGTCGGCTTGTGCCATACCATAGTCACAAGAGCCGTCATCTTCCTCAGCGGCAGCATTGTGGTTATTTGCCGAAGGATCCATGCAGCCCATTACGGCCTCAGGCTCTGGCTCAGGATCGGCGTAGGTGCACGATCCGTCGTCCTTGGTGGCATCGGGGTTGTAGTTCTCAGCGTCCGCATAGGTGCAACCTAGTACGTCTTCTGGTTCCGGTTCCGGTTCATCGTCGTCCCCGCCGAGACACCCGGCAAGGACTGACGCAATCATTAGCGTGCAAAGAAGTGTTGCTTTCAGCTTAGACTTCATACGTCGTGCGTGCAAGTATAGACTATTTAGTATCAATGTAAATTGCCCTTTAACACACCATTTGGGCTAGTTCCGTAGGCTTCAAGTCACCAAAGTCGGAAAACGATTTACTGCGGGGATAATGCTATCGCAATCGGGTGGGTAATGGTGGACGTGCCGAGATTTGAACTCGGGGCCTCTTCCATGCCAAGGAAGCGCGCTTCCAGGCTGCGCCACACGCCCAATACACAGCCGACCTACGACGGCCATTTAAGGAGAATGGGGTACGCTGCGGCGTGGTCGGGAGCGGGGGCAGTGCCGGAGATACAGGGGCCCCGGAGATGCCCGAGGGTCTGCTCGACGAACTGAAGGAAGCTCTGAGCGAGGAGGAGGCGCCGTTCCTGCGGCACCTGGGTAAGCACCTGACTCTGGAATGGCTGGAGCCTGACGAGAGTCGCCTAGGGATGACTCGTTTCGAGTACGACCCCAACGAGCTGTTCAGGAGGCGCAGGCTCAGGGCCGCGCCCGGCTCTGTCACCATCGGACTCAACCGCGTGCTCGCCGAAGACGAGTTGCTGTTCCGTCACACCCTAGTGCACGAGCTGCTCCACGCAGCGGGGATGGTCGAGCACGGCGGCAACCACGCGGAGCTGGTCAAACGAATCGCACCCGCGCCGAGCCTAGCCGAGTCAGTAGTGCTCAGAAGACTGCGTCAGGAGGTGCTCGACAGCCTCCCAGAGAGGCAGTGGATCTGCGGCAACTGCGGGCACGCTTGGGAGAGGGTCAGGGTCAGCGCGCCCACGAGGTGCCCCAAGTGCGCGCGCCCCTTCAGCACCAACTAGGGCAACTACCTTGAGTCAGAGGGGGGTGTGGGTCGCGTGGAGATTCCGACCACTCGTGATGAGCTGCTCGAGGTGCTCGTCGACTTCGGGCGAGAGACCTACCCGACACTGATGGCCATCATCGCCATCGCCGTGTACTCCGGCTTCGTCTTCATGTTCTACCGGATACTGGCCAAGAAGGACCTTCTGACACTGGATCTGAGCAAGTACGCTGACGACTTCGGTGGCAAGGTCAAGAAGTACCTGCGGAGCGTGCTGTTCGTCATTCAGTACATCGTAGTCGTCCCCATCCTGATAGCCTTCTGGACTCTGGTCCTAGCGGTCATCCTTACTCTTCTGTCGGACGGTTCGGACCACGCTCGCAACGCCCTCATCGCCACCTCTGTGGTCGGTGCCGTGCGCATCCTCGCGTACTGGACCGAGGACCTCTCGAGGGACGTCGCCAAGATGCTCCCGTTCGCGGTCCTCGGTGTCTTCCTAGTCGGCTCGACCTCGATCCAGTGGAATGAGTTCGCGACCCTGCTTAACAGCCTGCCCGAGCTCGCTGGATCGTTCCTCAGCAGCCTCGTGCTGCTGGCCATCCTCGAGACCCTGCTGCGGATCACGACCACCCTGAGTAGAATCCGCTCTAAGCGCTGGAAGCGCAAGAGGCTGCAGAAGGAGATCTCCAAGAAGACCGGGAGGAAGGTCGCAGACATCAGGCAGGACATTAGGGACGACGGTTCGCTCAACCTGAGCGCCGGCTCGGACGTCGAAGAGATGCAGGAGGCGGTCGAGGAGGCGGTCGGAGAGCTGCTCGAGGACGTCTCGGACGATGTGCAGGGTTCTTGACCGAGAGGCCTGCGGAGGTAACCGGGCGATTGGTGTAGTCTGGATATCATCCCGGCCTTCTAAGCCGGTGACACGGGTTCGAATCCTGTATCGCCCACCATCTCTCCTCTGACTCCGCGAATCGCTCAAATAGGGAGAGCAGGTCGGCGACTCGCATGAAGAGAGGCTCCCGTGCTTGGAAGAAGCAGGGGAAGCAGCGCTGGAAGTGGCGCAAGAAGAAGTTGCGACGTCGAAAGGCCTCACGAAAGCGCGCCAAGCAGTGAGTATAATCGCACTGTCCGGGGCATAGTTCAAGGCTAGTGTGCATTTTGCACCAGCATGCGCTGGCTGCTCGAGTACGGCGAGAGAGACCGACACCTCGAGACCATTGTTCTACTCACCTTCGCACTGCTAGCGCTGCTGTACTACGTCTTGGCCAGCGGCGTCGTTGGAGTCACGCAGACACAGGGTCAGATTGCCGGTTCGCAGTACGTGCCGGACATTCTCCTGGCCCTGTTCAGGACGGTTGCCGCTGTTCTGTCAGTGTTCACCCTGATCAGCATATGCACTGATGAGGAAGGAAGCTTGTCGCTACCGACGCTCTACGACAGCAGGCAGAGCGAGGAGGTCCTCTTGCTGGGAATCCACAGACTGGTCCCGTTCACGGTGTGGAGCTTCGCGGCATTCGGCCTCTACTTCTCCGTTGCAGCCGCCTCATCATGGGCCCTAGTCCTCGGAGGGGAGGTCCCGGGATGGGCTCTGGCGGCCGTGCCGTTGGCATTCGCCACGGCGTGCGGCACGGCACTGCTCGTGACTTCTGTGGTGACCTTCTACCTGATTCCTAACAACGCCGCCAAGGGCTACGACGTGAGGAAGTACTTCGAGTGGCACGAGATGTTGATGCACAACGGGAACGTCGTCATCCTCGGGGCCGACCTCGTTCTCGGGGGCGTCGACATGACCCTGGGCATGGTGGCCTTCCCACTGCTGTTCGGACTAGTCTACATCGGCTTCGCGAACGCCTACGCCGTGCTTGGAGGTGGAATCTATCTGTACGACTTCCTCGACCCGCGTCTGAGGGGCGGGCCGGCCATCCACGCCATCCTGTTCGTGGTCATCTGCGCGTTCTACTTCCTAGCACTCGCGCTCGACGCCCTCTCAGAGTGGAACGTCTTGGTCGGCGTGGTGGCGGTAGCCGCCGGCTCCTATTCGATCATAACTCTGAGGAAGCCTTCAGAGTTCCGAGGTCAGCCCGCTTAGCGCTGCACCTGGGTCGGCCGCCTTGGTGACCCCACTGGCAAGCAGGACTCCGATGGTGCCCAGCTCAATCGCCTTGGCCACGTCTGCGCCGGTCTTTACACCGGCCCCGCACAGGATCCCGACCTCCTCGCTGACCTCGCGCACAGCCGCAGCGGTGCCGCTGACTATGCCAGGATCGGCGCTGGTGACGGACACTTCTCCTCCAATCAGCTCGGGCGGCTCGACTGCCACATAGTTGGGCACCAGAGCCGCCAAGGCCATCGCCTCGTCGACGTCGGCTGCGCAGGCACAAACCTCGAATCCCTCGGGGACCTGGTCCAGTAGCATCGCCACGTGCTCTATGCTGACCTTGTGCTCGGCGTGGTTGATCAGGGTCCCGGAGGCCCCTCTCTCGATGGCGGTCTCGGGGTGCAGCCAGCCTGTGTTAGAGCCGAAGCCGACCGGGTCAAGGTGCTGGCACCATATCTCGAGGTCAGGAGCGGCAGCAACCACTGCTGAAAGGTCGAGTGCCGAAACCGCAGCGACGAGTCTCGCCTCGGTGTCGATTCCCGACATCACGCGCGCTAGCTCCTCGGCAGACGCGCCGTGGGCGGCCTGGTAGGTCTTGAAGTTCACAACTACGATGCAGTCGCTCACAGCACGACGAGCCGTGAGTTCCCTTTGACCGTGCCGGCAGGCTTGAGTGCCGGCTCCCGCTTCAGGCACCATGGACTGGGTCAACCTAGCAGGAAAGGGTCTCTTCTCAGGGGCAGTGATAGTGACAGCGAGCGAGATTGCGAAGAGGTCGGCGGTGTTCGGCGCACTCGTCATCTCCCTACCTTTAGCGAGTATCATGTCAATGACGTGGCTCTACAATGACACGCAAGATACTGCACAGGTTGCCGACTTCGCAGAGAGCATACTATGGCTGGTTATACCGTCAATGCTGCTCTTCGTGATACTGCCGTTCCTGCTCAGGCGGGGATGGGGTTTCGAGGCGTCGATGGCGGTGGGTATCATCGCCACCATACTGGCTTACGGAATCGGTGTCTGGGCTGCGCAAGCGGTTGGTCAGGTGTCGTAGGCCGGTCTCGGCGCTAGTCCTAGACGTTGGGCTAGATTGAAGCGTCATGGCCGATTACTTGCTCAGAGAGTTCCGAATCTCCAGAGATCGTCGCACCCTCTCCAACAAGGCACCTCGTGAGTTTGGCTCGGGCTCCTATCCTGGCCCCATCCAGGACTACGCAGTCGACTAGAGCAGCACCTTGCTCGATCACCGAGCCCGCGCCGATGGCGCTGCCCGTAGCATCTCCCGAGCAGACCGAGCCGTCACCCAACCAGCAGTCACCGTGAACTTGTCCGGTGTCGTGGCGGTCGTTCGCTATGCAGACCTGCGCGGCTTCGATGAATGACTCGGGAGTGCCTGCGTCGACGAAATACCCGGTGAATGCGAGGCCAGCCATGTCACCAGACTCAGCGAGCTCAGGGAAGACCTCGCGCTCCATGCTGTGCCTGTCCTCAGACAGCCCGCTCAGGATGTCGCGCTCAATCAGGTAGCATCCTGCGTTAATCAGATTGGAGAACTCGGTGCCCGGCTGGGGCTTCTCCTGGAACCTACCAATCATGCCCGACCCATCGAGTTCGCAGACCCCGAACCGGCTCGGGTCCTCGACCTGCCACAGGGACAGCGTGGCCTTGGCACCGGTTGCCGCGTGATGAGCGGCCAGAGCGGTCACATCGACGCTTGAGATCAGGTCTCCATTGAGCACGAGAACTGGTCCCTCACCTCTCAGGTGCTGCCGCGCTAACGCCACCGCACCGCCCGTCCCCATGGCCTCGTCCTCGATGGACAGCACTGTCTCGTAAGGCAGGCTCGCGCCCGCGAGGAACGACTCCATCTCGTCAATCCCATAACCTGCGGCGACAACCACTCGGTCGACCATCTCAGAAGGGACTACCTCGACAACGCGCTCCAGCAGGGTCTTGTCGAGAAGCGGTAGCAGCGGCTTGGCCCGTCCCTCTGTCCACGGCCGCAGACGGGTGCCGAAGCCTCCTGCCAGAACTATGACGTCCATGTCCTGTCGGGCGTGCGGCCGCGTTTGAGCGCTTCGCGTCCGCGCCACACTCGACGCGCATGCGCATCGTTGAAAGACGGGGTTGGGGTGGCCGGGCCGTGAACATCCACGAGTATCAGGGCAAGGCCCTGTTCAGGGAGTCAGGCATCGCGGTGCAGGACGGGGTTCACTGCACCAGTGTAGAACAGGCCCTCACGGCCTACGACTCGCTGGGCTCGCAGGTAGTGGCGGTGAAGAGCCAGATTCACGCTGGAGGCAGGGGCAAGGGCAAGCTGTACGACCATGACACGGGAAATCTCGTGATGGAAGGGGGCGTCAAGATTGCTTCCTCGCGCGAGCAGGTCGAGGAGTACGCCTCCAACATCCTAGGCAACCGGCTGGTCACCAAGCAAACCGGAGTCGATGGCAAGACGGTCGGTAACCTGTATGTCGAAGCCGGCTGCTCAATCGCGCATGAGTACTATCTCGCCCTGCTAGTCGACCGCGAGGCCGACTCGGTCCTGATTATGGTATCCACAGAGGGTGGCATGGACATCGAGGAGGTGGCGGAGAAGACTCCCGAGGCCATCCACAAGGCATGGGTAGACCCTCTGAATGGGCTTGGCGACGAGCAGAAGGCTGCGCTCGCCGACTCGCTAGGACTGACCGGATCGGCCCACGGCTCGTTCGTCGAGATGATTGGTCGGCTGGCGGAAATGTTCGTCGGGCTGGATTGCTCGATGGTCGAGATCAACCCGCTGGTCAGGACCGAGGGTGGCACGATGGTCGCTTTGGACTCTAAGGTCAGCTTCGACGACAACGCATCGTTCAGGCACCCTTGGAGGGCGGATCTGCGCGACCGCTCCGAGGAGGAGGAGACCGAGGTCAGGGCGAAGCGGTCCGGCCTATCCTACGTCAAGCTCGACGGTAACATCGGCTGTCTTGTCAACGGTGCTGGCCTAGCGATGGCCTCGATGGACGTTATCAAGCTCTACGGTGGCGAGCCGGCCAACTTCCTCGACATCGGGGGCGGGGCCAACAAAGAGTCAATCACCGCCGCCTTCGGAATCATCCTGGAGGACCCGAACGTCGAGGGGATTCTCGTAAACATCTTCGGCGGCATCATCCGCTGCGACATGGTAGCCCGCAGCATCATCGACGCGTCGGCGGAGGTCGGCCTCAATGTGCCACTGGTGGTCAGATTCTCAGGCACGAATCACGAGCAGGGCAAGGAGGTCCTCGAGTCCAGCGACCTCTCGGTCATCACCACCAGCACGCTGGCTGAGGGGGCCGAGGCCATAGTCGGTGCGATAGGAGGTGGAGACTGATGAGCATCTGGGTCCACGAGGAAAGTAAGGTGCTCGTGCAGGGCATCACCGGCAGTCAGGGCACCTTCCATGCAACTCGGATGGAGGAGTACGGAACCGACGTCGTCGGAGGGGTCACCCCGGGCAAGGGCGGCCAGACCGTTGAGCTGCCTGGTAGAACGGTCCCCGTCTACGAGAGCATGACGGAGGCGGTCTCGGACACCGGTGCCGATGTCAGCGTCATCTACGTGCCAGCGAGGTTCGCAGCCTCGGCCATCATTGAGGCGGCAGAGGCATTCCACAAGATTAGAGGAGGGGGTCTGATAGTCTGCATCACTGAGGGCATCCCGACACTCGACATGGTGCGCTCGATTGGTCATCTGTCCGACAAGCCGGGCGTCCGCCTGATTGGCCCCAACTGCCCGGGGATAATCACACCCGGCGAGCAGGGCGGGTGTAAGGTCGGAATAATGCCCGGCTACATCCATGCCAAGGGGAGGATTGGTATCATCTCCAAGTCAGGCACGCTGACCTACGAGGCGGTGGCTCAGACTATGAGCATCGGCGAGGGTCAGACTACCTGCATCGGCATAGGCGGCGACCCTGTCAGCGGCACCGGATTCATCGACTGCCTAGCGGCATTCGAGGAGGACCCGGAGACCGAGGCCGTGGTGCTAATTGGTGAGATTGGTGGCACCGCCGAGGAGGACGCGGCCGCATGGGCCGCCGACAACTTCAGCAAGCCCATAGTCGGCTTCGTCGCCGGCGCCACCGCACCCCCCGGGAAGAGGATGGGGCACGCCGGGGCAATCATCTCCGGGGGCAAGGGGACTGCTGAGGAAAAGTTCGCGGCCTTCGAAGCAGCTGGTATCCACGTCGCGAGGGACCCATCGGCCATAGGACAGGTCCTGCTCGGGGTCCTCATCGAAGCGGGACTGCGAGAGTCTTAGATGAGGGGGCGGCTGAGTCGGGCCGAGGGAGTGCCATGGCCGATGTGTTGGACGCGGAGTTGGACGCCATCCTGAAGGGCACCTCCAGATCGTTCTACCTCAGCCTCAAGCAGCTTCCCTCTGGAGTCAGGTCGCAACTCGGACTGCTCTACCTACTGGCTAGGACGTCAGACACCATAGCTGACTCGGAACGCGGTTCCGCGGAGTCTAGGCTAGCTGCGCTGGAGCATTACAACGAGTACGCGCAAGGTCGCTCGGATTCGCCTCCCGAACTCGCGGGTATCGCCCAGTTACAGAGCATAGCATCAGAGAAGAGGCTGCTCGAGAGCGTCGAGGAGACCGTGGCCTGCATAGGCCAATTGAGCGAGTCCGATCAACTGCACATACGTCGTTGCCTCGACGTCATCGTGGGTGGTCAGAGCCTCGACCTGCGACGCTTCACCACTGCATCCGAGGGTGATGTGGTCGCCCTCTCGGAGGACGCCGAGCTGGACGACTACGCATACAGGGTCGCCGGCAGTGTTGGTGAGTTCTGGACCCGGATGACTCTGGACCACATCTACAATGCCGATGCACAGACCGAGGAGAGGCTCTTCGAGAGGGGGGTTCGGTTCGGCAAGGCCTTGCAACTGATCAACATTCTCCGCGACATCCCCGTGGACATGAGGATGGGGCGCTGCTACATCCCGAGCAGTTCCCTGTCGGCGCACGGATTGGCCCCTGCCGATCTCCTCGATGAGGGCAACATGGAGATCTTTAGGCCCTTGTTCGACTCCTACATTGACCTAGCCGAGTCCCATCTGGATGCGGCCGTGGAGTACATCGGCATGCTTCCTCACCGTCAGTTGCGACTGCGTGGCTCCTGCATGCTCCCCGTGCTCATCGGGCAACGCACCCTGATGCTACTCAGGCAGGGCAACGTGCTTGATTCCGACAGCAGAATCAAGATTAGCAGGTCCGATATCGAGAGACTAGTTCGTAGAGTTGCCCTCGCAGTCCCATTCACCAAGAGGAGTAGGGCGCTACTCAACGAGTACCGTGATGGATGACGCTTTGAAAAACGCTCCACTGCGGTCCTGAGGACCGCACGACGCGCGACCCGCGCGCACGAGGGAGAGGTTCAAAGGCAGGTTGCGGTCGCTCGATTCGGGAACAGCATGGCTCAGCGTCAGGATTCTGATTCGGTGATTTCGGCCGGATACGATGCCGAGCGGAGCATATCCCTGTTCGAGACGGACGAGCCTGCGAGTGGTATCGACAGGGTGCGATCGGCGGTCAGCCTGACCAAAGAGGCTGCTCGCGCAATCAGCATCACAGCCATCGAGGCAGTGAGAGAGGGGGCCCTTTTCATGGGAGTAATCGGAAACAGGGGACAGTTGGTCAACCCGTTCAGGCACATCGACGCTGCAATCTGGACCGAACCAGACGTACCTGACGACATGACGGAGACCGCCTATGACTACTGCGAGGAGCTCACTAGGAGGGAGGCGGGCAACTTCTACCACTCGTTCAAGTACCTGCCAAATCTGGAGCGCAGGGCGATAATGGCCTACTACGCGTTCTGCCGACGCGCTGACGACATAGCCGACGGAGACTACGAGGACGTCTTTCCCGGTGGCTCAACCGACGAGCCCGAGTCAGTCGACTACAGGTCGAAGATCGAACTACTGAGCCCAGGCCGTCCGGTGGTCGAGAGGTCGGCCTACAACGACAAGATGTCGCAGTTGTTCTACTACAGGAAGAAGCTCTCCACCGCATACGGAGACATCACCTCGACCGACCCCATTTTCATGGCCATGAAGGACACAGTGGAAACCTTCGGGATTCCGCGGCAGCTGCTAGACGACATGGTCAGCGGAATGGAGGACGACTTCCACCGCAACCGCTACGAGACCTTCGAGGACCTGTACTCGTACTGCTACCGGGTCGCCTCCACCGTCGGCCTAGTGTGCATAGAGATCTACGGCTACGACGACCAACGGGCTCGCGAGTACGCCGAGTCATGGGGCGTGTTCATGCAGCTTACCAACATCCTACGTGACGTCGCAGAGGACGCCGAGCGCGACAGGATCTACCTGCCGCTGGACGACTTAGCGCGCTTCGGAATCACCGAGGAAGACGTGAAGAGCGGTAAGGAGCTACTCAAACACCCTGGATGGAAGCCGTTCGTGGATGAGTACATCGAGAGATGCGAGAGATACCGTGAGAAGGCGTTCAAACTACTACCGATGCTGGACCGGTCATCGCGATACTCGCCGGCGGCCATGGCGAGTTTCTACACGTCAATCCTGAAGAAGATTCAGAAGAGGGACGGTGATGTCTTCACCGAGAGAATACAACTCAGCAAGACCGAGAAGATGGTCTTCGCCGCGTACGTGTACGTGCGCTACCGCTTCCTCGCACTCTGAGCAGAAGCGGCTGCCTATGGCAAGCCACACGGAAGAAGTATAGAGCAAATCGCAACGGGGGAAGGAGCATGAGGGTGGCAGTTCTGCTGGAGGACCGTTGCCAGCCTAAGAAGTGCAATGCGGAGTGCTGGGCTTTCTGCCCCCCCGTGCGCAACGGCATCGAGTGCATCGTGCTCGATGACTCGAGTGGCAAGCCGCTGGTCTCGGAACCCCTTTGCATAGGCTGTGGGATCTGCGTGGTCAAATGCCCATTCGACGCGCTAATCATCACCAACCTACCCGAGGAGCTGGACGGTGAGATGACGCACCGGTACGGTGAGAACGGTTTCCGGCTGTTCAGGTTACCAGCACCTCGCGAGGAGCAGGTCGTCGGTATACTGGGGCCCAACGGCATGGGTAAGTCGACCGCGGTGAACCTGCTAGCTGGGACCATCCAGCCCAATCTGGGAGATTGGACTGTGGATTCACGCGAATGGACAGAGGTGCTGGAGTCATTCCCGCGTGGCGAGCTCAGAGACTACCTCGGGATGGTCGCCAAGGAAGGCGTGACGGTCGCTGTGAAGCCGCAGTACATCGACAAGCTGCCGAAGATATTCGACGGGGAGGTGCGCGAGCTGCTGGAGAGGGTCGACGACCGCAGCGAGCTCGTCGAGCACGCCTCAATGCTGGCAATAGACCACGTCCTGGATCGAAAGCTGGGCGCGCTGTCGGGAGGCGAGCTGCAGCGCGTGGCGCTGTGTGCCACGCTGCTGAAGGAGGCAGACGTGTACTTCTTCGACGAACCATCCTCGTACCTCGACATCCACGAGAGGATGAGGGTTGTCCGAATCATTCAGGGTCTAGCGGAGCGCGGCAAGCGCATTCTGGTCGTCGAGCACGACCTAGCGATACTCGACGTGCTGTGCGACCTGCTGCATGTGGTCTATGGAGAACGAGCGGCCTACGGCATCTTCACGCCTCCTCGCTCGACGCGGACAGCGATCAATGCCTACCTAGACGGCTTCCTCCCTGAGGAGAACATCAGGATTCGTGACAAACCGATACAGTTCCTGCGCGGGCGCACAAGGGGAGAGGAGGTGGGCATGCCGATTCTCAAGTGGGGAGGCATCGAGAAGAAGCTAGGAGACTTCCACCTCAAGACCGGCGAGGGCGAGGTCAAGTCCGCCGAGGTGGTGGGCGTGGTCGGTCCCAACGCGACCGGGAAGACGACGATGGTCAGGGTAATCGCGGGGGAAATCGAACCGGACGAGGGATGGTGCACCATGGACGCGAAGGTCTCCTACAAGCCCCAGCACGTGAGTGCCGACTTCGATGGCACCGTGCAGGACTGGCTAGACACCGAGCTGGGCAACAAATGGCGAACCGGTGAGTTCCACACCCAAGTGATTCGGACCCTGCAGGTTGACAAGATGCTGGAGCTGCAAGCCAAGAAGCTCTCCGGAGGAGAGCTCCAAGCGGTGAGCATTGCCATCTGCCTAGGTAGGGAGGCTGACCTGTACCTGTTGGACGAGCCGAGTGCGCACCTCGACGCCAACGCGAGGATGGAGGCAGCCAAGGCGATTCGGAGGACCATGGAGAGCAACGAGAAGGCGGCCATGGTGATAGATCACGACATCTACTTCATCGACATCGTCAGCGACTCCCTCCTAGTCTTCGAGGGTGAGGGAGGTAGTAATGGCGAAGCGGTGGGTCCGCTTAGCCTGCGGAAGGGTATGAACCGCTTCCTCTCCAGCGTGGACGTCACATTCCGGCGCGACCATGACTCGCACAGGCCCAGAATAAACAAGCCCGGCAGCGTCAAGGACCGTTCCCAGAAGGCCGAGGGAGAGTACTTCTACGCTGAGTAGGATACCATTGGATTATTGAGTAGGCCATAAGACGCGGCAGCGTGACGGACGAGACAGGGGGCGAGGCCCCGGAGGCCCCCGAGCAAGACGAGGGGGTTGACCCGGTGAAGAGTCTGGAGAACAGGGTGGCGGAACTCGAGAAGGAGTTGCAGTACTCTGCCGCGGAGATGGTCAACGTGAGGCAGAGGGCTGCCAAGGAGCGCTCAGAGGCAATGCGCTACGGAGGCATGTCGATGGCCCTCAGGATGCTGCCTCTGGTCGACAGCCTTGAGAAGGCACTGGCAGCCTCCGATGGTGAGGGTTCCGAAGCCCTCGGTGAAGGGGTCAGACTCACCTTAGAGGGCGCTAGGGCGGCCTTGGAGGCGGAGGGCGTGAGCCAGATTGATGTCGAGTCCTCCTTCGACCCAACCAAGATGGAGGCGATAGCCACGGTTCCCGTGCCAGAGGGAACCGTGGCGGGCAGCGTCATCGAGGTTGTCGAGGTCGGATACATGTACCATGACCGAGTCCTCCGCGCCGCTAGAGTGATTGTGGCCGAGGGTGAGTGATGTCGGACGAACTGATTGATCCGGACATTCGCAAGGCGCATACTCTGCCTTCTCGGTTCTACACCGAAGAGTCGGTCTTCTCCGAGGTGGTGGCGGGGTTCTCCAAATGCTGGCACTTCGCAGCCCACGTGAGTCAACTGGCAGAGCACAACGTGCTTCCCCTCGAGCATATGGAGCGGTTAGTGGGAGAGTCGATGCTGCTCACCCGCGATGATGGCTTCAGGTGCCTTTCCAACGTCTGCACCCACCGCGGGATGCTGGTTTCGACCGAAGCATGTAGCGCGTCGGTCCTGCGATGCGGTTACCACGGCCGCACCTTCGGACTCGACGGTTGCATGCGGAACATGCCGGAGTTCGAGGGTGTGGAGGGTTTCCCGAGCTCCTCTGACGACCTTCGCGAGTTCGACCTCAAGCGATGGAATGGGCTCCTCTTCGCAGGTAACGGGCCGAGCCGCTTTGCAGACTGCCTAGCAGAGCTCGAGTCCCGTGTGGGCTGGATGCCAATCGAGTCGTTCGAGCACGACCTCTCGCGCCACCGCTCGTACGAAATAGATGCCAACTGGGCCCTGTATGTCGACAACTACCTCGAGGGATTCCACATTCCCTACGTCCACGGGGACTTGCACGAGGAGCTGGACTACGACTCATATCGCACCGAGCTGTTCGAGGGGGGTGTGCTACAGGTCGGCATCGCCAGAGACACAGAGACGTGCTTCAATCTGCCAGAGTCCTCACCCGATCACGGACAGCGAATCGCGGCCTACTACTACTGGCTGTACCCTGGCTTGATGCTGAACTTCTACCCGTGGGGTCTGTCTGTGAATCTCGTCATCCCAATCTCGGTGAAACGGACCAGAATCGTCTACTACGGCTTCGTCTGGGACCGTTCTAAGCTCGGAAAGGGTGCAGGTGGAGACCTCGACAAGGTAGAGGAAGAGGATCAAGGAATCGTCGAGGCGACCCAGAGGGGGGTGATGTCCGGGACTTACGACAGGGGACGATACTCCCCAAAGAAAGAAACGGGAGTTCACCACTTCCACAGGATGCTTGCATCCTGAAGGACATTTGATAACCACTTGGAGCCTCACGGGGTCGATGAGGAATAATGCCAAGACGAAGATAGCTATTTTGCTAGTAATCTCAATGCTGCTATCCGGCTGCACTGGAGGGGAGACTGAGCAGGAGCCCGAAGAAATCCCAGGTTGCATGGATGAGGTTGCCGAGAATTACAATCCAGATGCGACGGTGTCGGACCGATCCTGTATCTACCCCGAGCCTGAACCTGAGCCCGAACCCGAGCCAGACGTTAGGCTGGCTTCACAGTCCGAGTTCTGCGATGATGTCAATCCGCATCACTGCATGCTTCCTTTCCCGGCTCCAGCATTTCTAGTAGATGACGGAACCACGGCCACTGGCTACAGGTTGCACATCCCGGGTGAGGCGATTCCAGATTCCGGTTCGGGGACATCCGATGAGTTTCACATGATCAACAGAGTGGACGGATACAGTCCATCTACACAGATATTCACCACATTCGAGTCTACTCCGGACGTCTCCGGCATGGCTGACCAATACAGTATCGGAGACTCCCTAGACTCAGGCCACAGCACCTTGCTGATTAACCTCGATACTGGGGAGCTACTGCCCCACTGGGTCGAAATCGACATGAGGAGTCAGGACGATGAGGCTACGTTCGTCTACATCCGAACCATTCGGGGCCTCGACCACGATGCGTCCTACGGAGTTGGGTACAGAAATCTGGTGGATTCAGAGGGCGATACCATCGAGGGTTCCGATGCTTTCGTGGCACTCAGGGACGGTCTGACTACCGACTCGCCGCAGATTGAGTCGCAGCGAGCCCAGTATGAGGGGCTCTTCGAAGCCCTGGGTGGCGCTGGTGTCGAAAGGGCAAGTCTGCAAGCTGCGTGGTTCTTCCATACCGCTTCAACGGCTTCCATCCTGCAAGACATTGTCCACATTCGCGACGACGCATCACAGAGGCTAGGCGAAGACGGGGTGGGCTGCAACGTCACAGAGGTCGTCGACGGCTACGGCGATGACAACGCCACCTTCCGACTCATCCGAGGCACATTCAGCACCCCTCAGTACATGGAGTCTGACTACCCTCCTGCAGAGATGCGGAGGGATTCGAGCGGCACCCCCGAGTTCATCGAATTCAGAGAAGTGGTCTTCACCATCCTGATTCCGCAGATCCTCGCTGACGAAGGGCGTTCGGGCCTCATGACCGTCTTAGGTCACGGATTCATGGGTGACGGAGATGGCATGGCCACAGGCAGCCGAGAGTTTGCAAACCTCACAGGCAGGGTAATGATAGCGACTGATTGGAAAGGATGGAGCGCTGATGGCGATTTCGATGCCCTGACCTACTCTCTAATCAACGTCGAGTACTTCCAGCACCAGCACGAGCGGCACATGCAGTCGATTGTCAACAATCTGGCAATGATTAGGACATTCACTGGCGTCTGCGCCGACCTTCAGGAGTTCGTCCACGAAGGCAACAATCTGGTCGATGGGTCGAATGTCGATTACTGGGGAATCTCGTTCGGAGGGCTGCGCGGGCCTGCCTTGATGAGCATGGTCCCCGAGGTCGACCGAGGGGTTCTCTGGGTCGGAGGCTCCTCCTTCACCCAGCAGATAGAGAGGTCGACCCATTACATCACCTTCGAGATGCTCTTTGCCGAGAGCATAGCATACCCATCAAGGAATGACAGGGGAATCATGATTGCCACAATGCAGTCAATATGGGACTCTCTGGATGCAGAGACATTCCTGCCTTACCACGAGAATGGCATCGAGGGATTGATTCAACCGTTCCAAATGCTCTACATCACTTCGATGAACGACTTCCAAGTTTCCACTTTGAGTTGCGACAGGGCCGTCAGGACAGCCGGTATCCAGAATCTGGAGTCGTCCCCTTGGCACCCATGGGGAGTGGATTTGACAAGTGGCCCAATCGAGGGTTCTGGAGTCGTGTACTTTGATGGTGAATTCCCCGAGGTGCCAGTCGGCAATCTAGCAGGATCACTGGACTACCACTCTCATGCACATGGGCAAATTAGAGGGGTACCTGAAGCCTACAACATGGGATTCGAGTATCTTGATTCGGGGATAATTATCGACACTTGCAACGATTCGTGTACCTTCGAAGGAGTCTGGGATTAGCCGACTGGCTCGCCACCTTCTCCGAGGAAAGCGAGGCGCCTGAGCGCGTCGCAGTCGATTAGATGGTCGACTACGACCGAGGGCATGGATTGCGACAGGACGCTGCGCACGGCCTCTTCGTCATCAACCATCGACATCATCCTAGCCGTCTCCCTGACCCTCCATCCCTCGAAGCTGTCCCGGCTCTCCAACGGGGTCATCACCACCGTCCAGCCGGCGCTCTCGTAGAGCTCTGCGGAAGCCACGTCGCTGGTGAAGAAGACCCCGGCTGCACCGTGATATCTCTCGGCATGAGCCACCCAGTTGGGAGGATCGTCGATGTCAGGGACAGAAACTACGCGCGCATCGCCAATGCCCTCTGCCTGCAACCAGGCATCCAGCATAGCCTCCCTCTCCTCGGGGCCCCATGGGTTCTCCATAGACTCCGGCCTGTTCGATGAGCCGATGGCAATGACCAGCCGGAGCTCCGGGGAATTGAGGTTGCGCCACTCCTCGGCAGCGCTAATCATCAGCGCGTGGCCGAGGTGGAAGGGCTGGAACCTGCCGAGCACCACCAAGCCAGGGGCGGGCGGGGATTCCGGTGGGTCGTGGTCAGGTAGGAGGTCGGTCAAGCCGTCACCCCTAGCGCTTCGTCGAGGCTCTGTCCGTCCAGCCTCCATAGCCCGGACTCGAGGAACTCCCTGCCAATCAGAATCGACAGTCCCTCGCTGTGTGCCCTAGACAGGAAGTCGAACAGGGACTCGCTGGCAGTCCGGTGGGACTCCATGGTGGGTAGAATCCTCGGGTCCTCCGACGGCTCCATCGTCTCACCCAGGTCCTGTCGGCGCGACATCCAGTCGAGTACCACCGACTCGGAGTATGACGCCCTATCGGTCCTAGATAGTGAATCAGAGAACTCTGACCAGACCTGATGCCTTAGGAACTCGTCTCCGGAGAGGTCTCTGCCTAGCAGGGGCTCTAGGTACAGGAACAACCTGGCATCCCAGCAGCTCCATTCGCCGAAACAGCACCAACGAGCCAGTGAAAGTACCAGTTCGCAGGACGTTTTCGAATCCAATTGCTGCTCGGCGAGACACTTGGATTGGTCTAGGTTGCCCGCTGCGTCGAACCACTCCATGACATCGCCCTCGATGTCGACGTCGAAACTACGGTGGAAGCGTGCATCGGGAGGTGGTCGCAGCGCCCTCAGAGCACCCCCCTCCATGCCATCTCTCAATTCGGCGAGGGGTTTCGAGCGGAGGCTGTCAAAGCCCTCCCGATCGACGAGAAGCAGGATGACATCGACCAAAGCGCTCGCCCCGCACTCACCACTCGGTGGTACGCAAAGAACCCTCGCTCGCCTATGGCGAGCGCTGTATCGCCACCGGATTCAAGAACCCGGGGCGGGGCGTGGGTGACGTCCAAAGGGGGCTGGAGGGATTGCACTGGCAACCATCGAGGAGCAGATTAAGTCCCTCGAGGAGGAGATTGGTAAGACCAAGTACAACAAGGCGACGCAGGGCCACATTGGCAAGCTCAAGGCCAAGATCGCCGCACTAAGGGCTCGCAAGGAGAAGGCTCAGGCACATGCCAAGGCCAGCGGTGGCGGACCGGGTTTCGAAGTCAAGAAATCGGGCGACGCCTCGGTGGCTCTGGTTGGATTTCCTAGCGTGGGCAAGTCGAGTCTGATATCGAGGTTGACGGATGCCGAGTCAAACATCGGGGACTTCGCCTTCACCACCCTGACCTGCATCCCGGGGCTGATGGAGCACCGCGGTGCCAAGATACAGATCCTGGATCTCCCCGGACTGATCAAGGGGGCGGCCGAGGGAAAGGGCAGGGGGCGCGAAATTCTCAACGTGATTCGCAGCACAGACATGGTGCTGTATGTGGTTGACCCTTTCCAAAAGTCGCACTTCGAGATACTGGACCAAGAGCTCTGGAAGTCGGGAATGAGGCTCAACCAGCAGCCACCTCAGGTCTTCATCACGAGGACGAAACGCGGAGGGATAATCGTGCGGTCGACGCTGGAGCAGACCAACCTGACTGAGGAAGAGATTCGGGGGATAGTCCGCAGCTTCGGAATCGTCTCCGCCACCGTAACTCTTCGTACAGACGTGACCGATGACCACATCGTCGACACGTTGGCTGGGAGTCGAATCTACAGCCGGGCGGTCGTGGTGGTCAACAAAATCGACCTCGCCACCGATGAAGACCTCGAGCGGGCGAGATCGATGCTGCCTGAGAGCTGGCCGATTCTCGAGGTCTCGGCGAAGACCGGCGAGGGAATTGACGGGATGAAGGACTTCATCTTCGACAATCTCCACTTCATGTCGATATACCTCAAGCCGCAGGGCAAGGAAGCGGATCTCGTCGAGCCGCTCATTGTCAAGGACACGTCGACTGTTCGCGACGTCTGTGCCAAGTTGCACCGGGACTTCGTCCGCAAGTTCCGATACGCCAGGGTCAAGGGCCCGAGCGCGAAGTTCGATTGGCAGAGGGTCGGGTTGGACCACGTCCTGAAGGACGATGATCTACTGACCATAATTACGCGGAAATGATTCCGCGTCGTCGGTCTGCGTTGCGATGTATTCACGAACGGGACGCCTACCCGAAGCATGGCCGAGGGCGTAGCCGATGTGCTTCCTCGGGCCGCCATCAGGGGGCTCATTGAGCATATCTCACGCAGGCTGTACCTGCTGCTGGCCGTGTTCGTGGCCGGGATGGTCGGGGGTTACCCTCTGGCTGGTGATGCGATTGAGTGGCTGATGCAGGCCGATGGGTATCTGCCTGAGGGGGTGCAGGTAATCATCCTGCAACCGATGGAAGTGGTGCTTCTGAGACTCAGAATCGCAGCCAACATCGGCATCGCCCTAGTGGTGCTGACGATGCTGTGTGACATCGGCTGGAACGGACGTAAGATTCTCTCCGATGCCTATCGCAGGAAGTTCGTGCCAACCGGCGGTGGGTTCGGCGGGCTGCTCTTCGCGCTGACTTGCTCCCTCGGGCTTGGGGCCGGTGGCGCGCTGTACTCTCATGAGATACTGGTCCCGATGCTGCTGGAGTACCTGTCCGAGGACGCTGCGTCTGCGGGGCTTGACTCGACGTGGCAGCTGCAATCGTGGATTGGTTTCATCCTTGGCCTGTACTTTGCCTCCGTCGTTGGATTCCAAGTGCCACTGGCAGCGCTGCTACTGCTTCGATACGACGTGATAGAGCGCACGAGCATAACCGACAACAGAGGGAGTCTGTGGTTCTCTGCACTGCTCGTCGGGGCGGTCCTATCTCCTCCGGACCCGCTATCGCTTTTCCTAGTCGGCGGCCCGATGCTGGTTCTGTTGGAGGTCGCTCTGATTATCGACCGTATGACTAATCGAGACTGATGCCGCGATTACGAGCATCCTCTTCCATGGCCGCTCTCCGTCCGTCATCGACATCAACCCACTTCATCATCGCAGCTCCGATAACGATCAGGATGCAGATGCTGGATATCCCAACCCTGCTGTCATACATCACTGTGAGGGTGCCATACAGCAGAGGTCCGAGTATTGCCGCCACTCGGCCGAAGAAGCCGAAGAAGCCGAAGAACTCGGCGCTCCGGGTCTCAGGCACCATCTGGCCGAAGATGCTGCGCGCCAGACCCTGTGAGCCACCTAGCAGAGCCCCTGCCATGCAACCCAGTAGAAGGAACTGGAGGAAGACTCCGAATCCAAGAGGGCCCCAAAGATAGTCACGAGCAGCATCGGATACGAAATCCAGAGGGCCATCTCCCAGACTCGTAGGGTGATCTTCACCCAGTGCGGTGGAGCCGTCCAAATCTCCGCCCCGGATACTCATGCTAAGGCGGCTGTCCTCGTCGAAGGTAGAGCTGAAATCAGATATCCTGCTGACATTCAAAACCGAGGTGGCTGGGCCAGAGGGGTCGTCAAACTCGTATATCGTGTCTCCTGCTTCGTTATCCAAAGTGTGCAGGGGGAGGACATCTGACCATTCCACTCCCCAAGCCTGCTCCTCATCGCTCTGAGACAGGCCGTTATCGTAGGTGCTGACGCCGACGGATACGACATATTGGCCCTTTCCATCCAGACGTTGCTGCAACCATGTCGATGGATTCGGGTTGGGGGTGCTAGAAGCGTCCAGCGGATCGGTTCCCTCCTCTTCCTCGACCACGTTGGAGTACCAATCACCATCAGTGTCATCGTCTTCAAAGTCGGCGATTCCATCTCCGTCCATATCCCAATCGAACTGGATATCATACTCGTCATGCGACTCGAGAACCAGCGGGGCGAAGGATAACGCACCAAAGATGACAATGATCCACATAACCAACGAGAAGGAGAGTGCTTGGTGTGTGGAGGTTCTCTCCGCGAGTTTGGTGAAGCCGATTGCACAGGGCGCGGCCACGAACTGGATTACTAGGATGATGGCAATCAAATTCCCAATGGTCAGGCCGAGTACTGTGACTCCGTAGATTCCAGCCAGTGCAGTAACGGTGTTAATGCCGTCAATGAAGAAGAAGTAGGCAAGCATGTAGATGAAAAGCGTGCGGAAGCGAGTGATTTGCCCAAGGGTAGTCTTCAGCTCACTGAAGGCAAACTTCGCGGAGTCGGCAACCCCGAGTGTTTCCATCTCGTTCTCGATTGGAGGCTCGGGGACCCAAGCGAAGGTCAAGCAAGCGAATCCCAGCCACCAGACGCCGGACGAGGCCATGATGAATGGGATAATCCAATCTCCAGTGAGTGTCATCCACATTGCAAGGTGGACTGCTAGAAGAAGTCCGCCGCCAAGGTATCCGTAGGCATATGCCTTGTTCGAGATGGCGTCCATCTCGTCATCGGTCCCCAAATGAGGGAGGAGGGCATTGTAGAACACTCCCGCGCCGTTAAGGCCGACGTTTGCCATCAGGAACATTACAATCAGCCAAACCCACTGGTGGGAAATCCCAAGCATAGGAGCGAAGGCGAGCAGGAATGTTGACCCGGCTCCTAAGTAAGTCAGAATCCTTAGCCACCATATCTTGATTGCGCGTCGATCGGCGATGACCCCTAGGGAGGGAGCAAGGATGGCAACAAAAAGGGCAGCGATAGTAACAGAGAAGGACCATATCGCGTCGCTGGTCATGTCCATACCGAGTACGCTTGCCTCCAACCCATTCGCCTTCAGGAAAATGTAAGCGAACCACCCCGGCAGCACCGCAGTAGTGACGCTGGTCTCGAAAGAGGACTTGGCCCAGTCGTAGAATGCGTATCCTCGTACTGCTTGAGGGTCTGATGCGCGGTCTAGTTCTACTGTGTCTGACATGGTAATACCTAGGCGTCGCTAGAGGTCTGAGGGTTTGAGCATTGGGGAAGTGGGGAATCGCTGTCGTCCGTGCATTATTGGACTTGATACCTCCTCGTGCTGCTAGATGGCTTGGGAGCAACCGCCGGAGAACTCGCTTGATGCGTTATTGCATGGCATGCGGTTCTCGGACGGCGTGGAGTTCGACTTGCGACTCTCTGCCGATGAGGAACTAGTCGTGTATCACGACTCGATAACTGCCGATGGTCGCTACACAGAGTGCGTGGAGGCCTCAACAATGCCGGATTACGTCTGCACTCTCGATGACCTGCTAGCGGAATCGGGATTCGTCGAACCATGGGTGAGCGAGGGGAAGTTCGCCTGCATCGAGCTCAAGATGCCTCATCCAAGCAGTGGGAAGGTGGGCGGGATGTTCTCGGCAGAGGCGAAGATTGACCACCTGAGAAGGATGATTGAGATGGTCGACGAGTCGGTAGGGTCTCTAGGAATCAGTCCCTCGGGGTCGGTGGTATACTCGTTCGAGCCTAGATTACTCAAAGCCGCAGCCAGAACAGACAGCGAACTTCGATTCGCCAGACTAGTGCCCTATCTCAGACCATGGGGAAGCAGTTTCGTCAAGAGAGTGTTCGCCTCGCCCTACTTCATCGGACTGTCGCTGCCAAGATTGATGTCGATGCAACGCAAGGCAGGCGCCCCGATGCTGCCCGCTGCTCTGGACTACCTAGATGGTAGCAAGCGTCACTTCACAATCGGCACGACAGTCGGGTTGCACGGGCGCCATCTTACCAATCTGACTCGGAAGAGGAAGGGTTTCCCCGTGTACGTCTGGCCGGCCCACATCCGAGTGGAGCGGGCCATTCTGGATGCTGGGCTGACGGCGATATCCGACGAGCTCTCACCGGAGGTACATACGCTTCCAACCGGCGAGCCGCGGTGGCTGAGGCCAGCCACCCAACCCCTCGATGACGAGGTGAGGGCGCAGTTGGATGCCACTCCCGAAGATGGACATGCGGATGCGATTCGCAGGCTGCAGAGAGAGGTTGCGCCCTGGTCCGAGCTCTCGGACACTGAGAGGAGGGTCTTCATCGAGTCCTGGAGGAAGAGGTGGATCTGGGAGAGAAGTCTGGACTCCCTGATGTCCGAGGCCTCCGAGTCCAGCATGCCATGGGAGGTCTCGAGGATTATAGGGCACAGAGGAGCTGGCAGAACCTATGGTGCCGGCTAATCAGCCGAGTCGCTGGTGTGGCTGGTCGAGTGGGATGTACTTGGGCCGGTAGATTGGCGTTCCCCTGCCGTCACGCGCGCTGCGCTCGTCCAGTATCTGAGCGCAAATCCCTGCGACACGTGCCCATCCGAAGAAGGTCGTGTAGTAGTCGGGCTTGCGGAATCCGACGGAGTTCAGCAGACTACCGCTAGCCAAATCCACGTTAGGGTACGGGTTGCTGATTTTCGGTATCTCCTTGAGGATTGGTGGGACGACCTCGCGGAGCGCTGTCACGGTCCGGAAGTTCTCGTCGTCCGGGCAGATCTCCTCGCCGAGCCCGATGAGCAAACTGGCGCGTGGGTCCTCAGCACGGAGGACGCCGTGGCCGAAGCCGTATATCGGTCGACGGGCCGCTAGCTCGGAGCGTACGAAGGCCTCAATCTCATTGGGGTCAGACGTGCCGATTCTCTGGACGAACTCAAGGCAGGCCTGGTTGGCGCGGCCATGCAGGGGCCCGGAAAGCGCGTTCATCGCGCTGGCTATGGATGCGTAGATTGAGGCGCGGCCGGAGGCGACCGCCTTGCCGGAGAAGGTGGAGAGGTTTCCTCCTCCATGATCCATGTGCAGAATGAAGAAGAAGCGGAGCACGCGCTCCATGCGCTCTGCCTCTTCTCCCTCGATTCCGAGCATGTGAACGAAGTTCTCGACCAATCCGAGCTCGGGCTTGCGTGGCCTCAGGTCCTCGGACTTGCCCCCACGCAGAAGGAAGAGTCTGGCCATCAACTCGGGCATCCTAGCGATGAGGTTCATCGAGTCAGCGCGTGCATCCCCTGTCGAATCGGCAGCACCCAGAGCCATGATACCGATGGCCAGCCAGTCCATCGGGTGGCCACTCCCGGGAGTCAGAGACTCGAGCACTCTCAGGGCTCCAGTGGGAATCTCCTCGGCCCTATGGGCGAGCTCAGCCCTGAAGGCCTCGGACTCCTCGGGGTCGGGTAGTCGCTTGTGCAGCAGCAGGTAAATCACGTCCTCCTCCTCGAGGTTCGCCAGATCTCCGACTGGGTATCCCACGTAGTGGACGCCCTCTATGGGGTCTACGAAGGATGTTCTGCAGGTGCCCACGGGAACACCCCTGAGACCCGAGTCTAGATTGGCCTCGGTGATTGTGAAGATTGGCTCCTCGTCACCCATGATAACCCTCAGCATCCGACGTATGGAGGCCCACATGATAACTCCTCCGACAACGCAATCAAGGTAGCACGGGGGGCTTCGATGGGCCAGAAAAAACTGACTTGTTCTTGAAAAGCGCCCGGGACCGACCCGTAACGGTGATAGAGAGGGCGTTCGCGCGCAGGTTCGTGTCATGGCGTGACAGACTCGATGAGTTGGACTCCGAGCATAGGCACATGCTCGAGGGAGGATCTCTCAGCCAGATGTTCCTGCGTTACCCCCTGACTGTATCACACCCGGTCTTCGTCGGTGGCTTCTACGGGCTCCTCATCGGCCTCACTCTACTGCTTCCGTACGGCTACATCGGTAACAGCGAAGGGCAGGTGCTGGAGGTCACAATGAAGGATTGGGGCTTCCAAGCGCTCATCCTAATCACTCTGACAGCCTTCCTAGGTGGCTTCTCCTCGATGCTCGCATCAGTGGCGAGGCGCCCCCCCATCCGCCTCGAGAACCGGCGCAGGTACCTGTTCCCGTTCCCATTCGTAGGCCTAGCTGTGCTCTCATTGTCCATGATGAATGAGATCCCCGAGTTGGCGATTTGGGGGGGTTGGTTCTGCTTCGTCTTCCCCGGGCCTCTCTACATCCACCTCTCGTACGCGCCCAGATGGAGAATACTCGACCGGCTCGATCGTGGCCTAGCCCCGTTCGAGGGGATGAGCAGGACCATTGACGAAGGACCTGTGGACGAGGTCGTGGAGGCCGAGGACGGCGAGCTCGAGGAAGTCGTCGAGGCCTCCTCCTAGCCGCTTCCGGTGGCTTCGAGTTTCTCTATTCGGGACCGCAGTGAGTCGGGCATCGGAGTGCTGGAACCGGCATCGTAGTCGAAGACCACACCCGAGACGGTCCCGGTAGCAACTGACCCATCTCCCTTCGCAGCGCTGGTAATCCGGTATGCCATGTCGAATGACGAGTTGCCCAGCCGGGTCACTGTGGTGTGTACGGTGATGATGTCCGGGAACTGCACCGGGGCACTGTAATCCACCTTTAGGCCTGCTAGTATCGGCCCGATGGCTTCCGATTCGAACAGACCGGTGAAGTCGCAGGCGATGAAATAGTGCATACGAGCGGTTTCCATCCATCTGATGAACACGGTGTGATTGACATGGTTTAGGGCGTCCAAGTCACCCCATTGGACAGGAATCTCGCAACTAATCGGCCAGCGGCCCAACTCACTCATCGCCGGGACCCCCTGGTATGTTTCGGGCAACTATCCAGTAGAGTACCAGCCCAGTGAGAACGGCGATGAGCCCTTTCCACGCGCCAAGCTCGCTAGCAGGAGGAAGTATCCCTGACTCCTGCATCCAAGACAGTACGGCGAACATTATGCCGAAGGCCGAGGCGACCAGCCATATCACGAGTAGTCTCTGCCTTTGCTCTGTAGTCCTAGTATTCATGCCATACCCTCAGATTAATCCCAATTCCCTTCCACAGGCTTCGAACTTGCCTAGGACCTCCTGTAGATCCTCACGGGTCAGTCCGGCTGACATCTGCGCCCTCACCCTCGCCTTGTCACGCGCCACCATCGGGAACACGATTGCGCCCACCATAACTCCGGCCTGCCTCAATGTGGCCGAGAGCTCTTGCGCCAATCGGCTCTCTCCACACATCACCGGGATAATCGGGGTCTCGCTCGCGCCCGTGTCGAAGCCGAGCGAATCGAGCTCGCTGCGGAAGTAATCGGTGTTATCCCAGAGTCTCCGTACGTGCTCCGGCTCCGACATCAGGACCTCTATAGCCGCCTTCTGGGCGGCGGCGACGCCTGGTGGCTGGCTGCCGGAGAGCAGCCACGAGCGGCTGTGGTTGAGAGCGTGCCTCCGGACGTCCTCGGAGCCAGCGACGATGCCACCTTGGACGCCCAGTGCCTTGGAGTAGGAGCCTATCTCGAAGGTGACTCTTCCCTGTAATCCGAAGTGAGCGACTATGCCCCGGCCGTCGCCGAGTACCCCCTCACCGTGGCAGTCGTCGACCAGAACCATGGCATCATGCTGCTCAGCGAGTTCGGTGATTTGGTCCAGCGGCGCGATGTCACCGTCCATGCTGAACACGCCGTCGGTGATAATCAGCTTCCTCTCGCTCCCCGAGTGCTCCCGGAGTATCTGCTCGAGTGCGGCCATGTCGTTGTGCTGGTACACGGCCCTGGACGCCTTGGTCAGCCTCACGCCGTCGATTATCGAGCCGTGGTTCAGTTCGTCGGAGATGATTACGTCCTCGGAGCCGCGCACGAGGGTAGGGATTAGGCCTACGTTGGCGGCATATCCCGAGGAGTAAACGAGTGCTGCCTCGACATCCTTGAAGCGAGCGCACACGCGCTCGGCTTCGAGGTGGAGGTTCAGAGTACCGGCTATAGCGCGCACCGAGCCCGAGCCGGCGCCGTACTTCCGAGTGGCCTCCACGGCTGCCCCGACGACCTTGGGGTGGGTGGCTAGGTTGAGGTAGTTGTTAGCAGAGAGCATGACCATCTCCCTGCCGTCAATCATGCAGCGCGGCTCGCTAGCCGATTCTAGGGTTGGAGGGGCCCAATCAAGGCCCTGCGAGCGCAGCTGCTCGTAGCGCTCGCGCATCCACGACAGGTCGGCCGCCATGCCCCGCAAATCCCGGTGAGGTTCATGGCTCCATCGGAGCGATTGCCTCGGTTTTGCATCGAGTGCTTCATTTCCGATGGCGCAACCGCGAATCATGGAAGCGACCCTGACCATCCTCGGGATCGCCCAGGACGGGGGGGTCCCACACGCAGGTTGCTCGTGCGCGCGATGCATGTCGGCGCATGCGGACCCATCGCTGCGCCGCCACCCGGTGGCATGCGGGGTCCGCGGCGGCGACGGTAGCCTGCACCTGATTGAGGCGAGCCGCTCGCTGCCCGACCAGATGCGGCTGTGGGCCGAAGCCCTTGGCGCTGAAGGCGTGGCGCGCCCCGACAGCGTCAGCCTGACTCACATCCATCTTGGGCACATAGACGGGCTGGGTCAGTTCGGGAAGGAGGTCATGGGGTGCTCAGAGATGCCCCTGTTCGCTAGCGAATCCGTACTGGATGAACTGTCCGGAAGGAGCGTGTTGGGGCCATTCAGCGCTGCGACGGTGCAGGCGATGGAGCGTTTTTCCCCGAGCGAGGGCTGCGGCTTTGAGATGGAGTTCGTGCCCGTCCCGCACAGGGACGAGCACGCGGACACCCACGCAGTGGTGATTAGGGGGTCCAATCGCTCCGTGCTCTTCCTGCCGGACCATGACGACTGGGATCAGACCCTCCACAGGCATGGAGCCGTCTCGATTCGCCAGTGGCTGACGGACCTCGAGGTGGACATCGCCCTTCTCGACGGTTCCTTCTGGGACGCCAGCGAGCTACCCGGGAGAGACATGTCCGAGATACCTCACCCTCCCGTGAGCGAGACCCTAGCGAGGCTGGGTGAGCGTGTCGAGGGGGATACCGAGGTGCATTTTATCCACCTGAATCACAGCAACCCCTTGCTGGGTCCCGGACCACAGGCCGACGAGCTGTCGGACCTAGGCTGGGGGGTAGTGGTCCAAGGGCAACAGTTTGCCCTCTGATTCACAATCAGGAACATTATGAGCGGCCGCCTCGGGGCAGGGCCGTGCATCTGAGTGGGGTCGTGTCTAGCGGGCTGGGCAGGGCTCACGTCTTCATGTCGCAGACCCACTACCAGAATCAGTTCAAGGACATCCTGGGCTCCGGTGCTTGGCCCGGCACCCTGAACGTCGACCTATATGGGGACAACCTGTCGAACTACAGGGGACTGAGAGTCCTAGCCGGCCTTGAGGAGGGCGAGGGCGTCGAGGGGGCCGTTCCCATCAGGATACAGGGCTTCGAGAGGTCAGGTCGCTCGTTCGGTGGCGCGACCGCCTTCAAGGCCGAGATCAGCAGAGGGGGAGACGATTGGGTGCCCTGCGCCATACTGATACCTGACCTGACCCGGCACACCCGGACGGCAGAGGTAATCTCGTCCTCCTTCCTGCGCGAGGCGCTACCCTGCGAGGATGGTGACGAGGTCACAATCAGGCTCATCTGAGCCGCTTCATCCACTCACGCTCGAGCAGCGTGGCCATCTCGAGACGGGCGAGAGCGAGCCATCTGGTGTGCTCCCTAGTGTCACTGGGAGGTTGGGAGAACCAACTTGTGTCGGGCAACGAGCCATCGGTAATACCAGAGGAGTGGTCGTTCTCTATCGACCATAGCACGAGTCCGTCCGAGGGAGAGCGGCCAAGATCGACAGGGTCTTCCGGGTTGTCCAGAGCGGATTGTATGTCATCCAGCGTGTTCCTACCGGAGACCGTACCAGATATCGCGCTGGCCATCCTACGTACCTGATTCCAGAGGAAGGCCTGAGATCTGACCGAGATACCGATTACCCTGCCGTCGGGGGCAAGCCATGGCACGCACTCGTCGACTGTCCTTACCGGGTCCTTACCCTCCTCCAGCCTGCACATGTTGGTGAAGTCGTGCTCACCCTCGAACAGAGCGCAGGCCTCGGCGAAGACCTCGACATCGGCTTCGTGCGGCCAGTCGTGCACAATCTCGGTGCGGAACAGGTAGTGTCGCGACGTCGAGTGTCTGATGCGAGTCTCAACGGGTATTCCCCTAGCCGCCCAGACAACCATTCCGATGGGCAGGTTGTCGTTCACCGCCCTCAATAGGTTAGTCTGCTCAATCGGGCCGGCGACCTCAGTAGGTAGGTCGATTCGGGCTAGGTTCATCCTGACGCTGACGCCGGCGTCGGTACGGCTGGACATCTCCAAGCAGCTGTCTCTCCACCAACCCAGCCGCTCGAGCGCTCGCATGAGCGCGCCTTCAACTGTCCTGATTCCGGGCTGGACCTGGGAGCCGTGGAAGGCGTCACCGTGGTAGCCCATGGCGACCATGACGCGGTCACTGTCCAAGGGCCGTCCCCTCCTCATTCCTCGACGAGGTACTCGGTCGCCTCGTCAGCGGATGGGAAGCCGAGTCCGAGTAGGGCGAACTCGATTGCGACCGGGACATACTGCCTGGCGAACGGATGGCTGCGGTCGAAGTCGGTCTTGAGGTCAACTGCGTCTATCAGCATGCGAGCGGCCTCGTAGAGGTGGAAAGACACGTCGACCTCGTCGGTCGAGGCACCGAGGTCGCGCAGCTTCTGGAACTCGCGCACGGCCATGGGTATGCGATCGAACTCCAGCAGCGCGTTGGCGTGCGCAGCCAGATACTCGGCGTTATCGGGAGCGAGTCCGGACGCCTTCCGGAAGTATGCGGCAACCTGCCCCTCATTGATGCGATCTTTGCCGCTGTCGTCGATGTTGCCGTTCTGCTGGATCTCGAATAACGCGGCTTCGGCCCAACCATGGTATCCCACGGGGTCATCGGGATTAGTATCGACGTGCGCCTCGAATATTCCCATAGCTCCCATGAAATCGCCCTGTGTTATATGCTGGGCTGCTCTTGTCATCAGGTCCTCGTCGCTCACTCTACCGCCTCGGTCGCACTTGGTGGGCCCACCGTTATGAACGGTGCGGAGCGGAGGTGCCTGTGCGCTAGTGCAGGACTCCCCATGTGTGCTCGGCGTTGCCCATGATCCACCCGTAGTCGTCGATTGTCCTCAGGCCCTGCTCGTCTAGAATCGCAATCCTCTCCACCTCTAAGGGATACTCGTTGTAGGTCAGGTGACTCACCATACCCGCGCGCGTGGGCTGGTCGAAGGTCCAGCGTGCGCGGCTGCAGGCGCGAACGTCAATCGAGATCTGCGTGCGGCCGTTCCATATCCTAATCCTGAACTTCGGCAGGGCGTTGCCCTGCTCGTCCCTGAGGGGTTCCTCGCCGTCGGGCTCCGAGACCTCGACCTCGCAGCGCTTGAAATTCTCAGTCCTTCCTCGATCAGCGTCGTGGAATATCCCAGTCCCTATTGCAGGGGTCCTGATGAAGTCCCGGCGTCGCCACGGCGTGTCGTCCATCGAGGTCATCCCAGGGGTGATGTGCGGCTTGAACCAGTCGATGTAGGAGCCGTCGTCGAAGTGGAGCATGCCCCAGAACCAGGGGAACGAGGGGGCTTGGACGGAGACCTTCTGGAAGTAAGCCGTGCCCTCGAACTCCTCGCCGTCGACCTTGAGGCTCAGTTTGCTCCCCTGCAGCCTCAGTATGTCGTAACCCATGTCCAGACCGTACACGTTGTTCCTGTACGTCAGGGTGCTGGGAGGTCCCCACCAGGGAGTTAGCTCGGCCTCAAACGAGGTTGGCGCGCCCTCTGCTCGAGCCTCGGGGTCGCTGGTCAGACAGAGCCAGAAGCCCTCGTTGCCGGGTCGCATCCCGAGCGAGAAGTCCTCGTCCAGAATCGGGACTATCGCACCCGCCCCCTTGCCAGTACCGGATGCCGGCCATAGTGGGTGCTCGTCGTTGACTAGGGCCATTCTGCACTCCCTGATGACGAGTGGTTCGAACATCCGCTTGCCGTCGTACCACCATGCACACACCATCCCGGGAATGACGTGTCCCCCATGCTCGTCTATCGACATCCTAGAGCCGGGCTTCCACCAGTGTCCGCTCACTCGGATTGCGGGAGTCTCCTTGGTCGACCACAGCACCATCAGCTGGCGCGAGCGGCCCGGGTTATCCGGGTCGGGTACGAACATGATTACCCAGTACCACCACCATGACAGGCGCGGAATCGGAGGCATCACATCGAGTCGCCACAACAGAGACAGGTCTCCGACGAACTTCTCCATAGCGAAACCCCTGCTTACATAATCTCGCGGTTCTTGAAGCTGGACTGGCCTATACCCATCATAGCGAAGGTAATCAAGAGCAGAACCGTGACGCTTACCAGCATCGCTGCGACCGGGCTCTGGGTTCCTAGGGTGTGCACCGGGGGCTGCCAGAAGAAGGGGAGGCCGGAGTCGATTCCGAAGGCCGAGGCAATCTGCGAGTATTGCAGCGTGTCGGGCCAGGCTATCAGCACGATGGCGTCAATGAATTGCAGTGCCCAGTGCGATATCGACAGCATCGGCACCGAGGCAGAGGGCATGGTCATGGTGAACATGCCCATGATGAACTCCCATATCCCGAGAATGATACAGAAGTAGACGCCGTACTTGGGCGCTATCAAACCGAGCGTGTTGTACAAAGCCCCGTAGGCTGCTAAAACTAGGAAGGTGGCCATGCCTATGCCGAGCCAAACCGGGAAGTCCGAGAGCCTGATCAGGCTGTCTCCAGGCCCAATCAACGAGGTCACCAGCGCCATCAGTAGAACGAGGACGAGGATGTAGGTGCCCGCCAGCAGCAGGTATCCGAGCAGCCTGTAGGTGATGAACTCGGCTCGGTGGATCGGCTTCGAGAGGAGGTAGTGCAGCGTGCCGTTCTCGGTCTCGTCTCTCACTAGCCCGAGAGCGAGGAACAGCGGGATGAAGATTCCAAGCATCAACACGAAGGCCATCTTGCCGGTACCAATGATGAACGTCCTGTGTGATGACTCTCCTTGGTACTTGCCCTCTTCGATATCCTCATTGACATTGTAATCTGCACGAATATCAACAATCTCGTCCCTGTCAGCGTCGAGAACCCAAATCACGTCGCAGGGAATGCCGTTGTTGTTATCATCATACATTTCCACCAAGCAGTCGCCGTCGTCGTCCACCTCGAAGCCATTACAGATGTATACTGAGCCATAGTACCAACCCGGCTGACAATTGCTTTCAACATATATTTCGGAGACGTCTTCGCCGTCCCACAGTATGCTGTCCTCGTCAATGTACATCGAAGCAGGTTCTGGCTCCACATAGGTCTCTAGGGTCATGTGCCCCCACTGCATGTAGTACCCCTCGGGTATGTTGACAGTTCCTGATGCCCTGAACTTGCCCGAGACGAAGTAAGAACCGTCGTCGTAGGTGCAGGCCTCGCCCCATTCGATCCACCAATCATCGAACGCATCGCCCTCTGGACAGGGATTCGCTTGACCCCAGTCGATGATTCCTGACCACCTATTGCCAGTGTAGTCAAGGTCTACCCACTCGGCATCGAGATAGCCCTGCCCATCCCAAGTGTGATTCCCACTGTGGAATCTTGAATCGTCGTTCCAGTCTATCTCTCCGGTCATGACGTAGTATCCTGAGCCGGGATACTCCTGCCCGTCCCAGTCGCTGGTCCCGTACTTGTTCTCCTGACCCAAGGGGTAACCATCCTCGTCCCAGTCGACGGAGTCACCGTCGTTGTCGACTGGTTCGGATTCGCGTCTTATCTCGTCGATGTAGAAAGCGAGGAGCAGGATCATGACTAGTGCGCCGACGGCGAGCACGACCCACGTGGATAGTCGATGCCTGAGCTGCCTAATCGTTAGTTCGGTAATCGCGCCGGCCTTGCGGTCCAAGCGGGTCCAGACGGTCTCGCTGAGCGCCCTGCCCTTAGCGTCCATCAAGAATCACCTCCCGTTAGGTAGCCGAGGAGCGACTCGAGGTTGTCGTCGGGGTTCTCGATGGCAGAGACGTCGGTCCCTGAGTCGACGATGACGCGAGGCAGGATAGCATGCGCGGCCGAGAGGTCGTTGGTCTGGATCTCAAGCTGCCCCTCTTCGGGGAAGCGTACCCCGTAGACTGGGTCCTCGGAGATGAACTGGGAAGCGAGGCTGCGCGGGTCGTCACAGGTCAGTAGGATGCGATGCGGGTGCTTGTCGAGGAGGGCCCTGATGGCATGCAGGTTGCCTAGGGCCAGCAGTCTGCCGTTGTGGAGGATGACAATCTGCTCAGTGATGCGCTCTATCTCCTCGAGGATGTGGCTCGATATGATGACGGTCTTACCCTGCGAGCCGAGTTCCCTGATTACGCTCATGATGCTCGTCCGGGCTATCGGGTCGCAGCCGTGGAGCGGTTCGTCGAGGATGATGAGATCGGGGTCATGGACCAGTGCGTGGGCTATCTTCACGCGTTGCCTCATGCCCTTGCTGTACTTTCCTAACTCCTTGTTCCGCACATCAGAGAGGCCGACGAAGTCCAAGACGTGCTCGGCCCTCGCAGTGGCCTCCTCGCGAGTCATCCCATGCAGCCTTGCGAGTGTGGCGACGAAGTCCAAGCCGGTCATCCAGTCGTACATCCTCTCCGACTCGCTAACGTAACCGACCCGTCGGTATGGTGCAGTGCTTGTCCACGGGTCGACGCCGAACAGCCTGACGCTTCCCTGATTGGGCTTGAGCCGCCCCATCAGGAGCTTGAACAGGGTGGATTTGCCGGCCCCGTTCGGCCCGAGTACGCCGGTTACTCCCCCGTCGATGGCCAGAGAGACGTCGTTGATTCCGATAACCTCTCCATACCACTTCGAGGCTTGGTCAATGAGCACCGCCGGTGTCTTGTCGCTCATTCCCTAGTCACCTCCAGCGAGCTGACTCGAGTGGTCAGCAGTGCCACGCAGGCGGCGTTGATAGCCAGCACGGAGACGATGGAGAACGCAATTGGGTGGTCGTAGTTGGAATCGATGCCTAACAGCCACTGGCCGACATGGGCTAGGCAGTCGTAGGGGCTGAGCACGTACAGTATCGAGGTGTCAAACTGGGTCTCGATGAGCAGTGCCAGCAGCTTGGTGCCGTAAATCACACTCAGGAAGGCGATTGCGGCGAAGAAGCGGCTCTGGCTGATACTGGATAGGGCGAGTCCGATGGAGGTGTAAGTGATTACCACGAGTATCCCAGCAATCAGCCCGGCGGCAAACATCGGCAGGGTGTCCACGAGATAGGCCCAGCCCTCGGCGTTGAACACTATGGCAGAGGTGTAGTAGACGAAGTACGAGAGAACGATGACGAATCCTAGAACTACGGCCACGCTGAGATACTTCATGGCGGTGTAGTCGAATCTTGTCACGGGACGTGAGAAGTAGATTGCACTGGTGCCATTCTTTCGGTCGTCAGATATCATCCCGCCCACTACGAGAGCGGTCAGAAGGGGCCAGCAGCACAGGTTTCGAGGGAAGTACCCCAGGACCTGTCCCCATAGGTTGTGGCGGTTGATTCCCCACATCCTAGAGAAGAAGTCGGTCATGAATCCGTCACCGGAGAGTGAGGCGAGGAACAGCATCAGGACGGGGAGCAGGGAGAACAGGAGTATCACGAAGATTGTCAGTTTGACCATGGGGTGGTAGTGCCGGTGTCCAGTACCCCTGAATAGCCCGTACACGTGGTGCCTGAAGATCGCGTAGTTCCTCACCCACCTAGGGCCCAGTTCGCCGTCCCAAGGACGGTATGACTGCTCGAAGATGGAACCCAGCTCAGCCTCGTTACTGGCGACCACAGCTCTGGCCTCGTCGTCACCGTCACCGGCTCCGTATGCGACCTCCATCCGCGTCTTGTGGCCCTCGATGTCGATGCCGTCTTCACTCATCGCGGTCACCTCCCGTGTGAGCCGTCGTCATCAGATCCGAAGTCCCCCTGACCTCGGCACCGAGTCTTTCCATGATGAGCAGGAAAATGTCCTCCAAATCCGGCTCGTACTCCCTCATTTGCCTGACTTGGACGTTGGCAGAGACTGCGGCCTCAAGGACCTCCCTAGTGGTCCCGTCATCGACCCTGTCCACCCGCAAGACCCTGCCAAGCCGGCGAACCTTGAAGCCCCTCGTCTCGAGCTCCTGCTGCATCCTACTGGCACCGCCCCACACCGAGATTTCGATCTCGCGCTCAATCTGCCTGGCGAGGTCCTCGATCCTGCGCTGCACCACAATCCTGCCTTTGTGAATCATCACTATCCTCTCGCAGACCTCCTGCACGTCGTCCATGACGTGGCTACTCATCAGAACGGAGCGATTGCCCTCCGACACCGTGCGTCGCAGGGTCTGCAGCATGAATTCGCGGGCCTTCTGGTCGAGGCCGTTGGTGGGCTCGTCGCAAATCAACACGTCGGGGTCGTGGACCAAGGCGCAGGCCAGCTTGGCGGCCTGCTTCATCCCCGTGCTGTAGGTCTCTATCTTCCTGTACCTCTGATCCTTCAGGCCCACGTACTGCAGGACCTCGTGGGCCCTGCGGGTGGCGTGGGCCGGGTTCATGCCCACCAGTTCTCCGGCGTACCGGACCTGATCAATTGCGGAGAGGCCGGGGTCAAGTGCGTCGTACTCCGGCATGTAGCCGATGCGAGAGCGGATCTTGTCGCCCTCAGTCCTGATGTCGTAACCTAGGACGGTTCCCTCCCCCGAGGTGGTGGTTATCAGGCCGAGCAGACACTTGAACAGAGTCGATTTACCTGCCCCATTAGGGCCGAGCACGCCCACGGCCCCTGGAGGGATTTCGAGGTTGACGTCTTCCAAGGCCATGTGGGGACCATACATCTTGCCTAGGCTCCGAGCAGTGATAATCGGAGTCGAGTCTCCTTCGCCGTCCATGTTCGACCCTCGACTCCTATAGGAGTCGACTTTCGCTTGGCAATACGCCACTTGAACTAATCCCCGACACGTCCCGAGGTGCGTCTAATCTTCCCTCAGTGCCCCGTCACGCACCCTGACGGCGACTCCCTTCTTGAGGTGAGCCATCTCTCGCGCGGTCGACAAGGCTGTGCCATGGGCCACCAGTGCGCCGTTTCCGTCGACCACCAAGCAAGGCTGTCCAGGAGTCAAATGAGGGTCCGCGCCGAGCACGTAGCCGTGCATCACGTTACGGCCCCTGCCGACGAACGGGATGGCGTCATCAAGTAGCCAGACGCGTGGCACCCCGGGGTGTTCCGAGACCTCGTCGGCCTGCTCGCCGAAGCGGGCAGGAGGAGAGGGGTCGAGGGCGTTCAGGCGTCGGGCGCCGGCCAAGGCGAGGCTGATGCCGCCGTCAGAGAGTCTTGGTGAGAGGATGTGCTCGTCCCCCAGCAGAACGTTGACCACTCGGTCGGTTCGAGAGCGTCGGGATACCATGCCCTCGGTCAGACTACAGCCATCGGCAGGAGAGACGCCGCATAGGACGGAGAGCTTGTCCACCACGGAACATCGGTCGAGCCAAGCCCGCACGGCACCGACATCGTCGGAGTCCGGAATCTCCCTCGGCCCGGTGCGAACGAGGGGGATGTCTGCGAGGCCCATCTCGAATAGGGCCTCGTTGACTTCCTCATCTTCGTACGCTTCCGACCAGACCTCTTCGGGACAGTCGAGGTGGCACCACGGGGAGACGTCTTCTAGGCTGAACGGGATGGGTCCGAGGGGGGTCGAGAGCATGACGACGCTGCTAGGCTCCTCGAGCAGTTCTGTGACAGCGGCCCCCATGGCGGAGTGGCGCCAGGGAGGAGATGCGCCCTCAATCAGAACGACCCTCTCAGGGCCTGAGCCTGAGCCATCCCACCAGGATCCCGGTGGCCTCCACCTCAGGGATAGAAGGGCGTGCAGATGCAGGATGTATGGCCTCGCTCCGATGTCTTCGCTGAGTCTCTCTCCACCCTTCCTCAAGGGGTCTGTCGACGCCAGTAGTTCGAGGGCCGAGTCTCCGACAGGGCCGTCTGGGATTTCCTCGAATTGCTCAAGCACCCACTCGAAGGCATTCCTGAGGTGTGGTGAGGCGTGACTTCGGCGTTCTGCGAGCTGCCATATCGAACTGTCGCGAATCGCCTCGCGGCAGCGTGCGAGTTCTGCCTGGGTAATCTCGAGGTTGTGGTGAGCGAGTAGGGTCGATCGCTCCTCGGTACCCATTTCGCGAACCTGCTCGGGAGTGTGGCCGAACAGAGTCGCAGAGTGAATCGGCCACTCATTCAGGCCCTCGAGCTTGAAGGTCCCATGAGGAGACAATATGCGGTCGTCGCGAGCGAAGATTGCATAGGCTGCGCTGTCGAACAGGTCGGCACCCAGGGCAATTGCCATCGGGAATAGCATCGGGTGGCCGCATCCGAACAGGTGCACTGGGCGGTCAGAGGGAGTCGTGGATCTGACAGCGAGCAGAATTTCGAACAGTTCCCTGTACCTCTGCTTCTCCATCAGCGGTACTATGCCTCCGACGGGGTGTACGGCAAATCCTCGGAACTCACCGGAGGCCGAGCCCATGAGATTGCCGGCGCTGGCCCTGAGATCCTCGTGGAGACCTCCTTGCACGGGCCCGTTCAGAAGCATTCCCGGACCAGCCGATTCTAGGGATTGCTCGGCCCTCCGTGCAGTCTCATCGACGCATTCCTCGAGCTCCTCCCGACTCATGTCGGGGCGGCCGAATACATCCAACATGGTTCCGATATCGACGCCTATGTCACGCTGGAACTCGACTATCTCAGAGACCCCTACCTCAACATCGCCGTAGACGTATGACTGGAAGGTGCCTGAATCGGTGACCACCACTCCCGGGAAGTCAAGCATCGAGTGTATGCCATCCGCCAGCGCTGTCTCCCTAAGGTCGTCGTGCTTCCAGATGACGTACGAATTGGCAATTAGAGCGTCTACGCCATACCTCTCCCACATCTCGCGTGGCTCGATAGTCCTCAGGTTCGGGTTCACCACAGGGAGCAGGGCTGGCGTGTTTAGATGACCGTGTGCTGTATGCAGCCGTCCTATCCGTGCGGCGCCATCTCGGACTATAACCTCGAACAAGCCCAGGTCCTGCTCCCGGCATGGTTCGGGGTCGGCTCGCTCAGACACGGAACCGGTGCGAAGCACCGGGAGTCATCAATCCTCTCCTGCCCTACTGACGACCCTCAGGGTCGTCACACCACCGCTCAGAGATATCTCAACTTCGTCCCCCGTGTTGACCTCCATCGTGGGATCGGAGCCGAAGCCGTGGGCGTAGGGCACTCCGAGCAACGAGGCTGCCGGCAGTGTGAGCGGGCATACGTCGCTATTGACTATCGCGATTGGACCCCTGCCGGAATAGACCAGTCCCATTAGCACGAAAGGCGCGACGGTGGAGCCGGAGCCCTTGGGGTAGATTAGCACAGTGTCCTCGATGGTTTTCCCGTCCAACGGGTGGCCGGGCTCCTCGACGGTGCCGCTATCGCGGTTGACGTATCCGAGGTAGGTGATTGGGACGTCGGTAACCAACGCCTTTCCTGAAACGGTCCACTCGCTCTGGCTTGGTATTCCGCTCCCGTCGGAGGCATACTCGCCGCTACGCTGGGTCTTCGCGGACGGCATCGGCTTCGCTGCTTTGGAGTTCAGCACCGGGCGCTCGCCGGACACGAGTGTCGGGTCGAAGGCGTGGGCCACACACTGCTCAATGGTGGCGACGCTGGTCGGCATCATGTTGAGTCCACTGGTCAGGTAGTGCTCAGCCTTCAGGGAGTTGGTCAGCAGGTGGTTGTAGCGGGCGCGGTTGTAAGGGGTGACCTCGGGGCACGTGTCACGCAGTACCAGGGCCCCCGCCTCCTCCAGCACGTCGAGGGTACCGTCCGCCGAGATTAGATCGTGGTTGTGGCCGCTCATGAAGATCCAAAGGCGCTGATCCGGGATGGCCTCACCCAGCTCCATCCTAGCCCTGACTGCCGCTGCAGTCGTGCGAGCCTCGCCGACGCTGGCCTGGGGGCATCCGATGACGACGAGGTCGACCTTTCCCCTAGGCGAGAGTTCACGGTAGCGCTCGGCCAGATTGTCCTCGGTGAACGTCAACTCTCCCTGATAGCCCCCCACCTCGGGCGCTTCGATTGTGTGACCATCTGCCCATAGCATGGGGCAACCATAGTTCGCGGCTGCTGCGGTCAGCGCCTTGCGCATCTCGAAGCTGGCCCATTCCGGGAGCCCTGTGATTCGTGGCATCGGGCCCCAAGGCAGGCCCCACTCAGGCCTAATCTGCTTGCCTATCCAGTCCCCGAGGATGCTCCAGTCGGTGGAGTCGGCCATAGTGCACTCCACCTTCACGAGGATGTTCGGGACTCTGTTCTCAGCGAGATGCAAGCCCCATCTAGGAGCCCAGCCGGTGAGTGCGGTAGCCAATGCGGACAGGCCCGACTCCCTGTTGGTCACGAGCGAGGTGTAGGAATTGGAGAAGCAAACTGCGTTGGACTCGGCCCAAGAGCCGATGCCTTCGTCCGCCTCGATACCTCGGTCGTAGGGCGTGCACGAGAGGATAGTGTCTATTCCGAGCTCGGAGTAGGCGTGAACAATCTCGAACTGCTGCTCGAGGAAGTCGGGATGGTCTATGCCCATCTCCTCCATCCTCTGGTGGTCGCACCCCGCCGAGTTGAGAGTGGTGGGAATTGCCACCTTGCCTTCGGGGTCACCAGACAGGTCGGATAGGAAACGTCTGAGTCCGTGCCCGCCTGTGATTACGCTCACGCCTGAAACGTGGGCGTTCTCGACCTCGATGAACTCCGTTGCACCCGCAGTAGATGCCAAGTCGACGACCAACCGGGCCGCTTTCTGTTTGGTCGACCCCATCGAGCCGGTGAGCATCGACTCAAGTTGCGAGGGTATTTCCACATCACTTGGTCATAGCGTCGCTCCTTCAATGCGACGCAGGCTCGACCTTGGCTGGAAGACATTCAGCAGCATCCTGCTTCGCGCAGGGGTGCGGAGACGAAGGATACCCTGTCGACGTCATTGGTATTCTTGAGTCTCTCGAAGATTTCCTTGACTGATCCTGCCTCGCCTCTGATTTGCATGGTGTCCACGCAAGTATGGCTCTCAGTCAAGCAGTTGTGATTGTAGGAAGAGACCTGGATTGAGTGGGAGTGCCTGATATCTAGGATCTTGCTCTCCACTCCGTGCTGGTAGAATATCACCAGCACCCCCTCGGTGACCGAATCTGCGTCCATCGTACTCAGGTCGCCGCCGCGGTTCGCATCCGCGAAGTGCAGGCTGGCGTCCCTTAGGAACATGCTTCTATTCTTGTAGCCTGAATTCTCTATCATGGAGTCCAATCTGCGTGCGAACTCCCTGTCTCCACTGAACGAAATTACTCTGCTCATGGCAGTCCTAGGTACTCAGAATTAATAACATTTTTTATATATGTATTATCAATCGGCGGCGATATGGCAGCAGCAAGCGCCCCTATCGAACTAGCAGCACTAACTCTGATATTGGCCCTCATAGGAGGTCTATTCCCAATATTCAGTAAAATTAAGGAGGATCCAGAGACTCTCAAAAGAATCACGGGTATCGCATCCGGGATTCTGTTGGCCTCCGCCCTTCTCGTTGTAGTTCCAGAAGGTTTCGAGTTGGCTACAGGGGGTCACGATGAACACGGTCATGACGAGCACGGCGACGAGGATGCACTAGCTGGATCCGTGGCTCTAGTAATCCTAGAACTAGAGCATGGCGACATCGATGCATCTGAGGCCATCGAAGAGATAGAGGGACTCATGGGAGGACATGATGAGGATGAGCATGATGGCCACGAAGAGGATGAAGACTCACATGATGAGGGGGAATCAGAGGAGTCCCTGTCTGAAGGTATTGAGCATGTCATAGAGGAAGTCGAGTCTGGAGAAATCAATGCCTCGACCGGTATTGAGGAGATAGAGGAACTGATTACATCTCATGTTCATGAAGAGAGTCATGGAGATGAAGAAGAGAATCTTGAGAATCTAATCATCGGAGCAGCCATACTGGCTGGATTCATCATGATGTTGATTCTAGAAGGATCTGGTATGGGCCATGCAATACACGAAGAACATCATGACCACCATGACGAACACGGACACGAGCATGTGCATCACGGGGCAGCGCCCTGGCTTCTCGTCCTCGGATTGTCTCTGCATTCTGCGGCTGATGGGTTGGCAATCGGATCTGCTGCTGCGGGCGCATCAGAGGCGGTCACCGCCTTGGTCGCAATGGCAGTTCTGATTCACAAGGTCCCGGCTGCTTTCAGCTTGGGTGTATTCTCAATGCACGAGAGAGAGAACAGGAACGACTCCATCAGGGATGTTTTGTTGTTCGCACTTGCTACGCCTGTGATGATTATGATCTCGTTCTACGCTCTGGAAGGTCTAGACGGGCATCTCATCGCGCTGGCGATGCTATTCGCTGCAGGTACCTTCCTGTATGTGGCTACAGTGGACACCTTGCCCGATATTCACAACCCCGAGACCGGTCGTGAGGCGCTGAAGAACGTGCTCATCGGAGTGGTGCTGATGGTCCTGGTGCTGTACGGGGCTGATGCTGCTGGGCTAATCGAGCACGGTCACTAGGCAACGACAGCATATTATGAACGGAATCTCCGTAGTCGCACTATGGAGATAACTAGAGAGTTCATCCTGGTTGCGACCTTGGTCCTAGGTCCTCTCGTCCTAGTTTCTTACGCCTACGGGATATCACATGCTGAGGATAGGATGGCGCTATGGGGTGGCATCCCGTCATCGTGGCAGACCTACATCGTCCCGTTCATGTTCGTAGCTGCCGCGGGATACCTGATGTTCTGGTGGATTGCTCTGTTCCAAATGGAAGTCTCCGCCCTAGAGGCCCTCAGATGGCCTTGGGGCGAGTCCGACGGGTCTGGAATGAACAGGCTCCTTCTGGCGTTTCTGCTCGTGCTGATTCCCTCTGCCTTGTGGATTGAGAGCACGATATTCCACCTAGCCAACGACTATTCCTGGACGCCTATATTGGTGATTGGCATACTGTTTCTAGTATCGGTTGGGAACGTGATGATGGGACTGCTGGCTTACGGAGCGTACCAAGACGGAGTAAATAGTTCAGAACTGATGATACTGGGGGCTGCGATGCTGGCTGTGCAGTGCATTGTCAACGATCTTGTAATCTGGTCCATCAGGTTCCCTTGGTGATTTTCGACCTACTGAACACGGGAATTGGATTCATCTTGTGTGAATTGGCATTGTGCAGCCTCTCGTAGATTGCCACCACTTCCTTCTGCCTATCAGTCATGCTACCACTAGAGGGATTTTCTGCCTCCTGCATGGCCCATTCCAGTTCTTCGTAGGTCGCGCCCATCTGGTCCTCGTCGGTCCTACCGTCGTCCCAGAGTCCATCCGTCGGTGCGGCGTCCTGTATCTCCTTGACCACTCCCAATGCATCGGCTAGCGCATACACCTCGGACTTGTACAAATCAGCGATAGGGGAGATGTCGACCCCGCCATCGCCGTACTTGGTGAAGAAGCCCACTCCAAAATCCTCTACCTTGTTCCCAGTTCCAACTACTATCCCATTGGTCAAACCTGCAAAATGATACAATGTTGTCATCCTTAGTCTAGCCTTAGCATTTGCCAGAGTAAGATTGGATTTACATTCTCCAACTTCATTATCGAAGGTAGTGAAAGTTTCGGAAAGATCGATAATATGACTTTCCACATTTCCCCAATTACTCCGTAACCAGTCAATATGCCGATTGGAGAGATCATACTGAGAGGTGTCTTGATGGATTGGCATGTTTAGAACGATGGTATTCAAACCAGTTTTTGCACAGAGGGTTGAGGTCACGGCGGAGTCGATACCTCCTGAAACTCCTACTATCAGGGAGGTGATTTGATTGCTCTCTGCATACTGCTTAATCCAATGGACAATCTCCTTGCTTAATTGGTCCCAATCTTGCATGAATCTTCCCCCAATTCAGTGGCACGCTGCATTGTACTTCTTCAGCCGCCAGTAGTTGTAGGGCCAAGGTGTCAGGAAGCCTGCGACAAGCATTGGGACAATGACCCACCAAGTCAGTTTGGCCCCTCCAGTCAATACAAGGTCGACGATATTCATCGCCGCTTCCATCGAGAGCATGGAAATCAATGACATTCCGATTGCCACCCGGAATGCCTCATTCAGTGCCATCTGAGCCGATAGGATGGCAGTTTCAAGGGCGATTGAAGTCATAATTCCGTTGAACATGGCCAGCGCCATAATCATCATCGGACTCCATCCCGAGTCAGTGAATATAAACTGGAAAGCTGCTATGGTTCCGAAATCGCCAATGCTACAACCGATTAGGCACCACTTCGTGTTGTTCGCGGACTTCCTCCAGACTTCTCCGTCCCCCCAGTTGAAGTCGGCACTGGCCCCGTCGGCGATGTAGCCCGCGCCGGTAATCGCCGCGAGCATTGCTTCGCGTCCCGTCCCCGAGTGCGAAACCACAGCCTGCCCGGTCTCGTGAGATACATCAGCGCTCAGAACTCCATCCAGAGCCTCCAAGGAGTCTCTCACGCGGCCAGAGCAGCCCGTGCAGGTCATCCCACCGACTGCGATAGTGGATGTCTCAGACATGTTCAAGGCGTCCCGGCGGTCACTAATAAGTCTGCTAAATGACGAATTCGCCCTATGGGCGACCGGGGCATCTTCAATACAGCGCCGTAGGTCGCCGGACCGATGGGCGTACCCAAACCTGCCGGCGATCTCGACCCGGTAGCTCTAGAGAATGCCTTGATGGAAACTTGGAGCAAAGAGGGGACCTTTGAGGCGACTATCGAGGCACGCCGAGATGGCGCCAGCCCCTTCACCTTCCTCGAAGGACCTCCCACAGCTAACGGGCGACCGGGCATCCACCACGTCATCTCGAGACTGTTCAAGGACATGGTATGCCGATGGAAGACCATGGAGGGACACGTCGTCGAGCGCAAGGGAGGTTGGGACACTCACGGCCTGCCCGTCGAGATAGAAGTGCAGAAGAAACTCGATCTAATGTCCAACGAGGCCATCGAAGCCTACGGTATGGAGGCCTTCAACGAGAGGTGCAAGGAGAGCGTCTGGACCTACGAGGAGGCTTGGCGCGAGATGACCGAGAGGATGGGGTTCTGGGTGGACATGGATGACCCGTACGTGACCCTGCACGATGAGTACATCGAGTCGGCATGGTGGTCGCTCAAGCAGATGTTCGAGAAGGGGCTGCTGTTCCGCGGCCACAAGGTCCTGCCCTACTGTCCCCAGACCGGGACCAGCTACTCCACCCACGAGGTCTCGCTGGGTTACAAGGAGGTCTCCGAGCCAGCAGTTTACATCAAGTTCCGACTTGTGGACGATGATGCCTCCGTGCTCGCCTGGACGACCACGCCGTGGACTCTGCCGGGCAACGTCGGTCTTGCCGTCGGTCCTGACGTCACCTACTGCCGAATCCGAATCACTGAGCCGCCCTCCGGGTCTTGGGAGGGGCGGGGCGGAGCCGAGGTGGGCGAGGAGATAATTCTGGCCAAGGATCTGCTGGCCGACGTCCTGCGGCATCAGATCGAGGTCGTTGACGAGTTTCCCGGCTCGGTCTTGCTGGGCACGGCCTACCACCCCCTGTTCTCAGACGCCGTGGACAGGGACGGCTCGAACAGCGCCTGGACAATCGTCGAAGCGGACTTCGTCACTACCACAGACGGCACCGGGGTCGTCCACACCGCGGTGATGTACGGCGAGGAGGACTACAACCTCGGCATGCAGGTCGGCTTCCCAGCACAGCACACTGTAGGAATGGATGGCAGCTTTGTGGCCGGAACTCACCCTCTGCTGGACGGGCGCTACGTCAAGGACTGCGACTCGGACATCATCGACCATCTCTCGGATGAGGGGCTGCTGTACCGCGAGCACACCTACACTCACGACTATCCTCACTGCTGGCGCACGGACCACCCCTTGCTGTACTACGCCATGGACAGCTGGTTCGTCCGGATGACCGCGGTCCGCGACGAGATACTGCAGTACAACTCCGAGGTCGAGTGGGCGCCGGAGTGGACCGGTACCAAGCGCATGGGGGAATGGTTGTCGAACATCAAGGACTGGGCAATCAGTCGCGAGCGCTACTGGGGTACTCCCATACCGGTCTGGATATGCTCCGACTGCGGCCACGAGCACTGCGTCGGCAGCATCGATGAGATGACTTCGATGAAGACCGATGCGTCGCCCGACCCCCCGGAGCTTCACCGACCCTATGTCGACGACGTTAGGCTGCACTGCCCGTCGGATGGCTGCTCGGGCGAGATGGTGCGCGAGCCCTACGTCATGGACTGCTGGTTCGACTCCGGGTGCGCCTCATTCGCCCAGTGGCACTACCCGTTCGAGAACGAGTCCGATTTCACTGGCTCGTTCCCGGTGGACTACATCTGCGAGGCCGTGGACCAGACTCGCGGCTGGTTCTACTCCTTGCTCGCGGTCTCCACCGCGGTGTTCAACAGCACCTGCTACCACCGCTGTCTCTCTCTCGGTCACATCCTCGACAAGGATGGCAAGAAGATGAGCAAGTCGAAGGGGAACGTGGTCGACCCCTGGGACCACTTCAACAAGGAGGGTTCGGATTCTATCCGTTGGTACATGACAACGCAGAGCGCGCCATGGTCACCGACCAACTTCGACCCCAACGGGGTCCGAGAATCCTACGCCAAGATGTTTCTCACGCTATGGAACGTCTACCGCTTCCACGCTGACTACGCGGCCATGGATGGCTTCGATGCGAATTCCGAGGAGGGCTACGTCGCTGTGTCCGAGCGCAGCCCGCTCGACCGTTGGGTCCTGTCCAAGGTCACCTCCATGGCCGACTCCTACCACCGGCACTTTGAGGACTGGGACTTCCACAAGGCCGGGCGCGAGCTCGAGGAGTTCGTGGTCAACGATCTATCCAACTGGTATGTCCGCCGCTCGCGACGCAGGCTTTGGGAGGAAGCAGACAGCAACGACAAGAGGGGGTGCCAGCACACTCTGCACGAGGTCCTGCTTCTGGTTTGCCAACTTATGGCTCCAGTCTCGCCGTTCATGCCCGATGTGATTCACCGCGCGCTTTCCGGCTCCTCGGTCCACCTCGCGGACTGGCCGATCGGCTCCAGCCTCGTGGAACGATCCCTCCCTCCACGTGACTACGGGCTGGAACAGCAGATGGCGCTGGTCAGGAATCTAGCCGAGGCAGGTCGCCGGATTCGAGTCGACGAGGGTCGTCGGCAGAGACTACCGTGCCGCAACGGCTGGATCATCGGCGGACCCGGGCTCGGAGATTTCCACGACATTCTGGCTGAGGAACTGAATGTCGAGAATCTGATGACCGAGGAGGATCTGGATCGTTTCCAGAGGATCGTGCTCGAGCCTAACAGGAAGGTCCTGGGGGCGAAGTGCAGGTCCGACCTTCCAGCGGTTCTGGCGAAGCTGGATACCGCGGACGCGGACTCCCTGTTGCTCGAGATCGAGGCTGGAATCGCCGCCCTCGCCGGCTACCAGATCACGATGGATGATATCGAGGTTCGTCGTACTGAGAGGGATGGGTACTCTGCAGCCACGCTGGCAGACGAAGACTTCGGTGACGTCTCACTGGTACTCGACATGTCGGTAGACGACGAGTTGCTGTCGCGCGGACTCGCCCGCGACGTGATTCGTAGGATTCAGTCAAAGCGCAAGGAGCTGGACCTAGCGGTCGAGGATAGTATCTCGCTGTCGGTCTGGATTGAGGGTGCGGAGCTGGCCGAGGAAGACTGGGGTCATGTGCAGAGTGAGACGAGGGCGGGCAGTGCCGCCCTGAACGAGGGTGCGCAGCCGATCTAGGCGGACTCGTTCGAAGTCGATGGTATCGCCGTTACATTCAGAGTTGGCGAATGATTAGGCGACTGCCGGTCCGTACCTGACTGGAAGCAGCATCTCGACGCCGAACAGCGGGTCGGGATCGGTGGAGTCATGGTATGCGATGAAGGCGCCGCCGTCGGGCAGGATTCCCATGCTGGCGAAGTCGAACCTGATGTCGTTGCCAGCCCCGGAAGTCGAGTCTAGGTCGCCCTGTCCTAGGTAGGTCTTCATGTCGGGGACGAGGCTCTCAGAGTACTCCCTGACGTGCCATGCAACGTCCACGTCAGGCCCCTCGGCGCTCTGGTAGCGCACGTTGAGCACGAACAGGTCGTGCTCGCCGTTGGCATGGAACTCCCATTCCTCCAACTCGGTTGCGACGCCTGATAGATTGTAGGTCTGGTTTTCCCAAGTCAGCCCGCCGTCCCATGACAGCATGTGCTGCAGCACGGTACCTCCCGCTGTGACGCAGTGCAGCGCGGTGGAAGAGTCGAATGAGCAGTACTGCGAGGGCAGGCTGCTGCCGTTGGAGTTGGTCGCGGCCCACCAGCTCAGTGACGTGTCCAAGTAGGCGTCAACGTCATTGTCGAAGTAGTCTGGGAAGTATAGTCCGCCCGAGGGTACTGGGAAGGCTCGCATCTCCTTGTGCGGCTTGGTGTAGTCCCACTCCACGCCGAGTTCGTCGAAATCGAGGTCCACCTCCATGACATCGAGGCTCGCATCGCGGTCTGGGAAGTCGAAGTTCTGGTAGTTCAGCCCGTCAGTGCTAATCTGGCCCCCGCGGTTGGCCACCTGGTGCCAGAAGTTGCTGATGACGATGCTCGCCCATGGTCCACTCCCGTAGATGCTGCTGATTGGGCCCGTCACCTCGACCTGCCACGACCGATCGTAGAACGCCTCCGGAGGACGATTGTAGCACCAGCTCCAATCCTGGTCCTCGGCGTCGTAGAAGAAGGCGTAGAACTGATCCGCCCCGCTGGTACTCGGGTATGGGAACCAGCCCATGGCGATGAGGTCGCCGTTGGTCGCCTGCACTATGCTACCCTCGCCCAATCCCTCTTGGCCGGGCACGGTGGGCTTGGGCAGCAGGCACCCGAACTGAGAGAGTATGGTCGGCCGCCACTCCTGCCAAGTCCGGCCCCTGTCCTCGCTCCAAGTCGGATACTCGCCTCCGAAGTTGAGGATCCATCCTTCCTTGGTAGCCGCGAGGTAGTGCTCGCAGCAGTTGCCACCGTGCTCGTTGCCGTAGACAGTCCACGAGGCGTTGCCCCAAGTGGTGTTCAAGAACGGGTCGCCTACCGTGAAGTCACGCGGATCCTCGTAGGAGGATGGGAGGTCGATGTAGTGGTAGCCTGAGTCCCAAGGAGCGGTGCCTTCGCCGTCCGACTCGCCACCCCCGAAGCAGCCAGCCAGAGACATGCTGGTCACCATCATCACAGCGAGTACCGTCCTCGACCTGCTGCGCCCGGCCATGGCACACCCGCTATATTGCCGTATTTCGCACTTCGCACGCGATGCGCCCTGCAACGCAGGGCGGTGAGGTTCAAAGCCTGAAGCGGGGCGTTGGTAGGCCATGCGAGCATCAGCCATCACCTCAATCCTGCTCATGCTGATGATGAGTCTGGGCCCCGCAATGGTCGCATCTGCGCAGACTGCGCCGACCGATGCGATTTACATCAACGAAATCCTAGTCTCTCCCAACAACGAGCAGTACGACGGCACAGACTGGAACGGCGACGGTTCGATGGGGACCTACAACGACCAGTTCTTGGAACTGCACAATCCAACTTCCGATGCAATAGACATCGGCGGGTGGTGGCTCGATGATATCTCCGATGGTGGTTCGCCGGCATGCAGCATCGGATGGGGCACCGTCCTTGAGGCAGGTGCCTACATCGCCTTCTACAGATCCTGGACGGGAATAGAGTTCGACTTCTGGGAGGGGGACACAATTCGCCTACTCGATGGCTCTGGGACTGAGATGGACTCGGTCAGTTATGGGCCCGAGGATTCTGATTGGGATGTCCCCTACGGGTACGACTCAAGCGGTAACTGGGCCAAGCTGTCCGACGGCAGCCCGACCCCAGGAGGCGCCAACGACCTAGAGTGGGGAGGCGCCAACCACCTGCAGGGCAACTGCTACCCTCCGCAGGACCACGTCCACAGTGGAGAGTACATCCTCGAAGGACGTGTGGTTACGATGGTCTCCGAGAGCGATATCATCGAAGATGGGAGAATTCTGGTTCGCGACGGCATGATCGAAGCAGTTTGGAGTGCCGAGGAAGGTGCGCCGGCAACTGCAGCGGGCGTCATTTCGATTCAAACCAGCGGCACCATCTACCCCGGATTCATTGATCCTCATAACCATGCAAAATACAACCTAATTCCGCTCTGGGACCACGGCACAAACGGATGGGATAACAGATACCAATGGCAATCCTATTCAGGCTATAGTGATGCAAAGGACATTGGATGCTCGCTATATGACTCGTCCGCGATGCGATTCGCCGAACTTCGTGCGATTGCAGGTGGCAACACCGCGCTGCAGGGTAGCAGCACATCCCATACAGACACCTTCGAGACAATGCTCGCGCGCAACATTGAATTATACAACTTCGGGAAGGACTACATCCACACCAAGGTCACCGAACTGGAGTCTGATTACTCGGGTCAGCACATCAAAGACGGAAACTCCTCGGGCGAGCTCGATGCTTGGTTCCTACACCTCGCCGAGGGTATCGATGAGTCGAGTCGCGCCGATTTCGACATCCTCGTAGAGAACGATCTCCTAGTGGGAGAGGTGGTCATCATTCACGGAACGGCCCTCACTCAGAACGAACTCTCTGCTCTAGGCGCCGTGGGGGGAAGTCTGGCTTGGTCCCCTACCCTAACCCTGCTTCTTTCCGTTGCCACTCCCGCCATC
>ERZ724561.4-NODE-4-length-76488-cov-3.879782_pt1 | contig 76488 bp, 63 predicted proteins | sample MGYA00375855_ERZ724561 | MGnify/ENA primary metagenome ERZ724561 (study PRJEB28725, sample SAMN03264854) | marine sediment metagenome | biome: marine pelagic biome; feature: marine oligotrophic desert; material: ocean water | place: Pacific Ocean:North Pacific... | reverse complement strand
CTCAGAGTCCTTCGACAACCTCGCTGAGTACGATGCTAGAGTGTACGGCAAGCGCTCAGCCGTCGATACAATACCGAATGGGACCGGGCTGGTGTCCTACGGTGCAGATGCGGTGACTGCGCAAATCGAGGAGAATGGCTTGACGTACGAGGCAGCATTCGCCCAACTCTACGTCATGTTCTCGACCAAGAGCCTGGTCTCTGCCGAGCGCGCCGGATTGATCAACGAGATTGATCCGGACACATTCAACTACAGCATCGCCGGGGTCAGCGACCCGACCGACGACGACTCGGACAGGGACGGGATGCCCGACGGCTGGGAGTTCTGCTACTCCATCTACGGCGAGTTCCTGCCGGTGAATGCCTACAGGTGGTCGATGAATCCAATCAATCCCTTGGACATCGACTACGACCCCGACGCGGATGGCTGGTACGACAGATCGTGGGAAGACATCCCGGCCCCACAGGGAACTTGGGAGGGGAGGCAGTTCACCCCCGCGCCCCCTGAGCAGCAACTCGAACAGGGGTTCCTAGGGCTGTACTTCAGCAACTTGATGGAATACCTGAACGGCACCCACCCGTTGGACACTGACTCGGATGACGACTCTATGGTAATGAAGCCAATCATGCAGAACGGGGTTGTAATCGACTACGTGCAAGACACCAACCTGTCGGATGGCAGAGAGGTCTTCAAGTACGGCACCAACCCACTTGACAACGACACCGACGGCGACATGATGCCCGACTTCTACGAGTACTATCGAGGCTGGAACGAGGGCAACGACAACTGGTCTTCCTACCTCAAGATCTCCGTGGTCTGGCAGCAGATTACCGCGACCAACTGGAAACCGGTCAACATAACCGGGTCGAGCATCGCGAGGCCCGAGATGTCATGGACTTGGTTCACCCACGATGCAACCGATCCCTCGGACGCGGGCCAGGACGCAGACAACGACGGCAGCTGGGACTGCTCGAGCGGCAGTTGCCTCTATGTCCCATACAACAACTTCCAGGAGTACTACGGGCTCGTCAACGCCTCTCTGGCCTCACCATCGCTGGTCAGGCAGGCTGGGCTGTACGACTGCTCGGGTAACATAGTACAGGAGTGGTGGCAGCTGCGCGAATCCCTGCTAGGGACCTGCTCGGGCAGCGCTGCCCTGAGCTCGAACTACTTCCGGATGTACCGGGTCAACAACGCCGACATGCTGTATGCGCTGATTATCAACGACAACGACGTCGATTACGAGGACATAGACACCAGCGACGACGAGGTGCTGGTTAACGGAGCTTGGGCCGACGAGTACCAGAGGTTCGCAGGGGACCAGTACCACCTGCCCAACACTGGATTGGGCGAGTACGTCTACGGATGGTGGCTGATTGACATCGACGGCGACCAGATTGCCGACGGCACCGACCCGGCTAACTGGGACACCGACGGCGACTGGCTGAACGACTTCTTCGAGATCGAGGACGACATGCTGGATGGGGTCAGGGGCAACAGCGGCTCCCCCATCAGGTACGACGACCGGACCACTAGTTGATTTCTTGAGTGGAACCACTCACGCTCCGGCATGGACGAGGATGCGAGGACCCCTCCACCCGAGGCGCCCGTCGAGGAGAGGCTGCTGTTTCTGCAGGAGAACATGGTCAGCCTCACCAATCAGCTCAGCATGCCTGTAATCGAGGTGGCACTGGTGCTTTCTAAGTACATCCGAATCCTGCTCGATTCGCTGCAGAACGCCGCCGCCAGCAACAATGAGGCCTTACCGCAGAGGCTGACCGAGCCGTGGCAGATAGAGTCCGATGCCGATGCGCCGAGCATCGACTCGTTCCCGCTGGACAAGCTGCTGGGAAGCTTGGACGAGGACAGGATGGACATCCTCGATACCCTGATTCGGACCATTCTGAACGAGAGCCATCTCCCATTCGTCCCGGCCCTGACACTGCTCAGGGAGTGGGAGGCTCTGGCTCGGACCCAGCTGGTAGGCGCCAGCGGACCGGGGCAGCTGTTCAGCCCCTTCGAACTGCCTGAGGGCTTCTAATCAACCGCTCTCGGCCTTGGCGACAATCCCGCTCGAGATCCACCATGCATCAACGATTGACCAGACGAAGAGAACCGGCCAGAGGACGACTGAGAAGATTAGGGGGAGCTGAATCACGAAGCAACCGAGCGCCTTGCGGTGCTGGCGGTTGAAGTGCTGCCCGAGGTAGAGGAAGGGGACGAGCGACAGGGCGAGGGCCACTAGGGGACGCAGGGCCCCCCATGGCCCGATTCCCCCGCTCAACTCGTGCCAAATCACCCCGATGACGCCGAGGGCGCTAGCCTCACCAGGCTCCTCGTCCGAGGCGACGCTGACCACGTACTCATCTGCCATCGAGGGTCCGCCTACGTTCCCGATGCATGAATCTGACGCCGACGCGTATGGCGAAAAGGCGAACAGCGAAGACGTCGACAGCGACGCGTGAGTGAACCACGCCTACTGGTCACGGGATTCCCGGCATTCTCCGACTTCGAGAGCAACATCTCCGAGAAGGTGCTCGCTAGGTTGGAGGACGCGGGGCTGCCGGGCATCGATGTCGTGACATGGTTGCTCAGCGTGGACGAGGCCGGTTCGCGCGCGGTCGCTGAGCAGATCCGCGAGGGCATTCAGGTTGACGGTATCCTCCATTTGGGCCTAGCAGCGAGGAGGGATTCGATATGCCTCGAGAGGCAGGCCCGCAACGACTTCTCGATGAGGGAGCCGGACAACTCCGGGAGGTTCCTTGACTCGGGAGAGATAGTCGGAGATGGCCCCCGTACGTTGCTCACCACCGCATCTGTCCACGTCATGGACGAGGAGTTCGAGCACGACGACAACGTCGGCTGGAGCGAGGACGCGGGCGGCTACGTTTGCAACGAGACCTTCTACCACACGCTGCTTGCGATTCGGGATTCTGGAAATGATCCCATTCCGACGCTGTTCGTGCATCTGCCTCCCGAGGCACATGTCGCTCTAGACACCCAAGTCGATGCAGTCAGGCGCATCGCTGCCTGCCTAGTCTCGAGACCGACCTACGAGGTCGTCGGCGGACTGCTGTTCGATAGTGAGGGACGAATCCTAGCTTGCAGGAGGCCTGAGGGCGATGCATGGGCCGGTTGGTGGCAGTTTCCAGGCGTCAAGATCGAAGCCCACGAAGGGCCTGAATCGGCCCTAATCAGGGAACTGGTCGAGGAAATCGGAGTCTCCACGAAACCTAAACGTAGAATCGAGCAGACTCGCTACGAGTACCCAGACAGGTCCGTTAAACTGCAACTCTGGGATTGCGGGGTGGTGGACCCGGACTCGATAAGGCTGATTGAGCACGATGAGGCCAGATGGCTGTCTGTGGAGGAGCTGCTGGAAGTCAAGTGGCTACCTGCCGACCTGCCGATAGTCGAGAGGTGGCGGCGCGAGGGCATCCCGCGTGCCTAGCCTTCACCAATCGTCCGATTGCCCTCGCGATTGAACCACTCCACAGGCTCGCCCTCGTCAGTCATGGCCAATCCGTCCCCCACGCTACGTGGCACGGAATCGCGACCCGCGTGCGATGTCCGCTGTTCCAGCCAGCCCGCGAGGCCATCTCCGGTCAGTCCGACTCTAATCTCCCCCCCCATCGCCCTCTCGGAGATAACAAACGACGCCTTGCCGGCCAGTGCGGCCTGACGAGACAGGGAAAACCCAGTCGACCCCCCGTCGAGTTCCATCGTCATCGCATCCAGAGCGGTGTCCAGAATCCTCTGGTTCTTCGTCGCCTCCAGCAGGGTGTCCAGAGACTCCGACGAACCAGTCATCATCACCGCTGACCTATCGTTCGGGAAGTCGGTATTGGAAGGGACCACATCGGGAATCCAATCGGAAAACATCGCCTTGACCGCTTCGACAACCCTGGAGGGGTCCTCGTGCGGCTGGACCACCGTCGAGACGCTGATTAGCGGTGTCACGACCGCTCGAGGGCGCTCATGCCCATGAGTTCTCTGCATCAGGGGACTCCCGGGAACGCGAATCATTCAAACGATGCGAGAATGGGCCCGGGGCATGGCTCAACGCTCACCCGTGCTCGGAGCCGCATTGTTGCTGGCACCCACTCTCTGCGTCGTCGCTCTGCGCTACGGCTCGGAAGCCCTCGAGGAGGTCATCTCACAGGATGACACCCTCAGGTATTCGATACACGGCACGGCCCTCTTGGTGGGCGTGGTGATGTTCATGCGGTATCGCAAGATTGAGGATCACGAGTTCCACAGGTCGAGGGCGATACGAAAACTCTCTAGGACTTACTCGCGCGAGGACCGTGGCCTATGGGACAAGGGCGACGCCGCCATCAAGCGCATGGAGGCCAGAGCCAATTCTCCCCAGACCGGGCGCAGTGCACTGAAGGCGCAAGCGCTGAAATCTGGGACCGTCGGCTCCCTGAACACCGAACGCTCTGAGGAGGACATAGGAGAGTTCGGCGAGACACCTCAGCCCGCCACCGGAATCAGCACCATGGTCGATGAGGAGGCGGTGGCCGAGCCGAAGCGCCAGGGTATACTTTCGAGAATCTCCGAGACAATCAACAGGAGGCTCGACGCCTCTGCAGAGCGTAGGATGGAGCGCAAAGCCTCGAAGGCCAGCAAGAAGTCACAGAAGAAAGACTCGTCCGAGGATCAATGGTCGACCCCAGCTCCATCGTCATTGACTCGTTCGGTTGTCTCCTGCGGGGCCTGCGGGGCCCTGAACAACTCTGGAACTCCCTACTGTACTTCGTGCGGCGAGTTCCTGACTTGAGGGTGGGGTTGAAAACAGTCGGTCCAGAGCCCCGGGTAGGCGAGCTCCATGGTAGGCAAGAGGGACTACTACGAAGTCCTAGGCGTGGCTAGGGATGCGACTGATTCGGAGATCAAGCGCTCCTTCAGGTCACTGGCCCGTGAGCACCACCCTGACAAGAACCCCGACGACCCTGAGTCCGAGAGGAGGTTCAAGGAGGTTCAGGAGGCCTATGCCGTCCTTTCTGACCGCGAGGAGCGTAGGAAGTACGACACTTTTGGTCACGAACAGCCAGGCGGCTCGCCGTTTGGACCAAGTGGATTCCAAGGAGTTAACATCAGCATAGACGATCTTTTCGGCGGCGGCTTCGAGAGTATCTTCAGCCAAATCTTCAGCGGAGGCAGGACAACTCGCAGGAACAGGGGCAGAGATCTGCTGATGGATCACGAAGTGCCTTTCCAAGCTGCAATGGACGGGCATGAGGACGAGATTGAGATAGACGTCCTGAGAGCTTGCGAGCAGTGCAACGGCTCTGGGTCGGAGAGCTCGGAAGGAGTCAGAGAGTGCCCGGCCTGCGACGGCCGGGGCAGAATCCAGAGGATAGAGAAGGCCGGATTCTTCACCAAGCAGGTCGTCACTGACTGCTCCTCTTGTCGAGGAGAAGGCAGGATAGTCAGCGACCCCTGCCTGTCATGTGACGGCCAAGGTCGGGCCAAGCAGTCGAAGCAGATCAAGTTCGCAGTCCCTCCAGGCGTCACTACCGGGGCCAGACTCAGGATGAGAGGTCATGGCGAGGCAAGCAGAGGCAACAGGGGCGAGAGCGGAGACCTGTACATCCAGATAGGCGTACAGGAGCACCCTTGGTTTGAGAGGGACGGCCCCGATTTGCTGATGGCGCTTCCCCTAGGGTTCGTCGACTTGGTCCTCGGGACTCGAATCGAGATTCCTCACATCGATGGATCTGAGCTTTCGATAAAGGTCCCCGCAGGCTCTAATCCGGGTGAGACCATCACGATCCCCGGTCGTGGCCTTCCAGGCGGAAGGGGGCGTCGGGGCAGGGGCTCGGTCACTGTGCTGCTGAAGTTGGACATGCCTCGCAAGGTGCCCCGCTCACTGAAGAAGTCGCTTGAGGAGATGAGGGACGACATTGGCACCGACATGGAATCCCTGCTCGACTCGATAAGGTTCGAGGCCGACAATAGGCGAAGGCCCTGACTATTCGGACTCGTCCCAGTCCAGAGCCCGGTTTGGTGTAGCGGCTAGCGGCTCGCCGCTCACAAGTCCTGAAAGCTGGAATCCGAGACTCGTCGGGTTGCCCTCAAGCGTCAGGCTGAGAAACACTCTGCTACCAGCGGAGAGGGTGTCCAGGAATATCTCGTCGTCCTGGAACAGCCGGCTGGGTGAAACCGAGGAGATTCCGACCTTCGCACCCTCGGGCGCATGCACCCTCATGGCTGCCATCTCCCAAGGCTCCTCCTGGACCCTTATCCCTAGGAGCAGCGATGCCCCCTCTGCGGCGATCCTCCACACGCAAATCTCCACCTGCCTCGTCATGTGGCGCAACAGGGGCTCACCCCAGTCCTGAGTCACCGCCCTCCAGGGGCTGTCACCGAGCTGCTTCAGTGAGTACTCGATTTCCCCCTCGTCCACGACTTCGGCAGACACCGCCTCGGCGAGTCTCTCGCGCAGTCGACGCAGTCTTCGACGCTCATGCTCCTCGATATCGCTGGCCAGAGGTGCCCCACTGAAGATGGCGGCTCTGTTCCACCACAGAACCATTAGCAAGGGAGTCAACAGCATGAAGCCGGCGAACATGTAGAATCCTCTGGCCTCGTGGGACATATCCACAAACTCGTTTTCTACTGGTTCATAGGGCCCGTTGTAGGGCAGTGAGAACTCATATTCCTCCATACCCATGGCCTGCCCCCAATCGATCCTCAGTGCATGTACTCCAAGTGGGACAATCATCATCGAGCCGTCGGTGGAATTCACCACTTCTCCTGACTCCTGATTCAGTGTCATCAGCGTGAATGTTACGGGGGAGTCGCCTATCTTTTGGACGCGGACGTAAGACCCGTTCTCCTCAGTCACTGAGAAGGCGAAAACATCGGTGGTGTCGGAAGCATCGAGACTACCCTCGATTGTGGCTGCTCCAAGATCTAGGACTTGCCATCTGAAATCAGGCCCTCCAAGCTCCCATACTGTATCCGGAGCATCCCCGATAAGGGAGCCGTCACCCGGTTCTAGCGATCTCAGCATGATAGACCATGCTGCGGTTCTGCCCTGCGTGGTCAATCCGAACTCGACCGAGACGGTTTGTTCCGTGGTCTCAAACTCTTCTGCGCAGCCACTTCCGACGGGTAGGCTCGAGCCATCCATCTGGTGAAGCACGATCTCAACACTGACGATGTCTGTGAATGAACAGAACGGTTCCAGCATCATCTTGGCTCCCGAAGCAATGAGCAAGGAGTCCCCTTGCGAATCTGAAGCGGCGAGGTGCCCGTGGTAGAGCAGGGAAGATTCACCGTAGAAAGGCAGAGCCTCCCCGTGGCTCCATGGATTACTCAATTCACCCACATCAGGCGCCTCCGTGTCATCGTCGTAACGAACAATCTCGAACTCATAGGGGGAGTAATCCTCCTCCGCTGAGTGAACGAGGCGAATCCACAACTCTCCTTGGGCCGGGTATTCGAAGTAGTGCCCCATCTCTGTTCTCTCGATGGTATCCACAAGCGACTTCGACTCCTCGTTTCTGTACCAGATCTCGATGCCAATCTCACTGGGTCCCCTCAGGCTGTTTAGCAGCATCACATCTCCTGAGTCTCCGACCACCATTATGGCATCCTTGTCACTCTGATTCTCCAGTGCTCCGACGTAGAGCACGCCCTCGGAAAGGAGGTCGATTACAGCACAGCTGTGCAACTGGCAGGGCGAAGTCGTGTTGATTTGCGGGTACTCGCCCTGACTTCCAGGAGGTGGGACTATGTTCGGCAGATCCTCGTACTCCGTCCATTCATCCATCCTGCTAAGTATCACTTCAGTCCTCAAATCACCAGACTCGGTTCCCGAATCGACGAGGAGTTGCCATGACACGTCACCTTCGACCCATCCTGACCATTCCACGAGATGAGGGTCCTCATGACTCTCCTCTACTCCGTCAGCCCAGACGACGAGCTCCATCCCCTGACAACCGACCTTCAAGCACGAAACGCCAATCCACACCGGTCCGCTGGTACTGAGTGCCTCGTCGCTGAGCACTACCTTAGAGTCCTCATCGGCACTGACTGAAGCGCTGAACACAGCCAGTGCTATCATCGCAGCCAACAGCCCTGCGCGCACGCCTTGCATGTGAGGCCGACCCGGCTGCACCTTAGAATCCTTCAAGCGAACCGCGTCAGTGCGACGGCGTATGACAGAACGCCCGCTGGCTCGTGGTGTGGCCGCAAGGCAGCGTTTCGCAAGGCTGATGCCGCTAGGTGACAGGAACCAGCCTGTTGGGTGGACACCGGGTCTAGTTCTGGGTCCGCATGACCCCGAAATCGACCCCTCTCTGGCGCCATTCTCGTGCTCGAGGAGTCAAGGCGCCGTGCCAGCGACCATCTCTATGTCCACGAGGGCGGAGATGTGCTATCCGTTCGACTCTACCGACACATGGGATGCATTGGAGGGTCTGACGCTTCCTCCGAGCCTCGCCGAAGCGGATTCGGGAGAGGCCGGTCACGGCTCCCAGCTGCTACCCGTCTCATGGCAGTCCATGCACCACGACCAGAGCCTCAACGACCTCGAACTGGAACCTTCAGTCATAGCTCTAGTCGACGCAGCGCAACTAGCCGAGCGCCCCGGAATGCTGGTTGAGGCGCTCGATGCCCTCAGGGTACGCTTCCCAACGTCCCTCATATGGACTCCTGGAATAGCAGGCCCTGACAACTGTGCGCTCCTTTCATGGATGGGAGTCGATCTGTTCGACACGACGCGCTCGAGACGAGCCGCGTCGCTAGGTGTGATTCTCACCGAAGACGGGCCGAGGCTACCTGAGAAAACTCTCGGCGAAAACGCCGACATGGACGCTCAGTGCGCTGCATGGACGCGCGCTATCGCAGCCACAAGAACTGCGATTCGGAACGGCTCGGTGCGTGAGCTGGCCGAGCGTCAGAGTGCTTCCAGTCCACGCTCGGTGGAGCACCTTCGCCGACATGACTCCTTGATGAGGGGGCACGAAGGTGCTCGTTCCGGCCTAGCTAGAGTGGTCGGGCATGAGCACAGACTGAGATGCCACACCTACTCGAGCCGAAATGACGCCCTTATTCACGACTGGCGTAGTAGAGTAGCAGACCAGCACCAGCCACCAGAGCACCAGAGAAAGGTGCTGCTTTTGCTACCGTGCTCGGCGGTGAAGCCGTACCGCACTTCACAGAGTCACAGGAGATTCTTGAGAGCAATAGGCTCCGATGCTGTGCATCAGGTGATAGTCACCGCTCCTCTTGGGCTCGTTCCGAGGGAGCTGGAGGAGATTTGGCCTGCGGCAAACTACGACATCCCGGTGACCGGCGAATGGGATGCCGACGAACTAGCAGTGATTCACGATATGACAACCCGCTTCGCCTCTAGAGTCGGATACTCTAGGGTAATCAATCACTCAGGTGTCGACATCGAGTTCGACGGAGCAGAGTCGGTGGACACCCGTCAAGGTGATTCAGCAGGTTCGACAGAAGCGCTATCGAGATTGCAGGAGGAAGTAGAGCGAGCAAGCTCAGAATTCAGTCTTGAGAACCTGAGGAGGCCCGCCCACAGGTTGGCTCAGATGCGCGCGCTATCACGCTTCCAGCATGGTACCGATGCTTGGCTGGATGGGTCCAAGGTGCAGGGGCGACCACCAATCTTCACCATTACGAAGGATGGCGAGCAGACCGCCCAATGGAATCCGAGAAGCGGCAGATTCGCCTTCTCCAAGGCCTCCCTACCACTGCTCGACGCTTGCGATGCGGCACCAAGAGTCAGTCTGAAGCCGGGATTGGAGTGGAGAGGAGATTTGTTCTCTACCAATGTCGAATCCGCAGAGGCAGGCATTAGGGCTGGCGACGAGATTCTCGTGATGCAGGAAGGCCGACTTGTCGGCTCCGCACGCGCCGAAGCCGCGGGTTGGGAGTGGCCTGACGGCCCTGGTAGGCTGGCCCGCTCCCAGCACAGGCTGTAATCCACCCTCCGAGTGTCTACGCAGCGATTAAAGAGGGGGAGCAGGTCGCCCGGACGCCTGAGGATTTGACATGTCACGCATGCACAGCGGAGGTAAGGGTCGCAGCGGCTCCAGCAAGCCAGGAGTGAGCGAGGCGCCCGCATGGTCGGAATCCGACAAGAACGAGGTCGAGGAGTTGATCGTGAGACTGGCTCAGGAGGGGAACTCCACTGCGATGATAGGCACCATCCTGCGCGACCAGCACGCCGTGCCCGATGCCAGACTCGTCACCGGCGAGAGAATCTCCCAGACCCTATCAAGGAAAGGTATCACCAGCACATACCCTGAGGATCTGATGAATCTCATGCGCCGCGCACTCAGTCTAATTGACCACCTGTCTGCCAACAAGAAGGACCTACACAATCGCCGTCAGTTGGAGCTGTGCGAGTCGAAGATTCGACGCCTAGCCAGCTACTACAAAGGCACCGGAAGGATAGACGAGGACTGGGTGTACAAGCAGGATCAACTGCGACTGATGGTCGAGTGACGAGCGCAGGGGATTTGAACCCCGACTCCACAGGGGGGGCATGCGCTCGCTACTGGGGACCGAACCACTCGCTGCGGTGTCGAGTGTCCTATCACAGGCAGCCGACCAACTCCGCAGTTCTAGCAGCCCAATACTGCTTCTGGCAGCCCCTTCCCTCCAGGGCGCCCTAGCCATCGCGCCGATAGAGGCGGCCTTGGTCGACGCCGGGCTGCCCTACCGCCGCCGATTCAGGCTACAGTCCCCCTCTGACGGCTCGTGGGTACACGTCCTCGGGCCGGCGGATGAGAGCGGCCCGAGACTGTCATCAGACCCCACGCAACTGTCTCTGGCAGGCACCGTGGTCGAGGGCCTCACCGGGCATCAGGGTGACTCACGCAAGGGTCCTCTGACTGCTGTCGCGCAGTCCCATGCCTTGGCGCAGGAGATCTCCCCTGATGGGACCAGGGTTCGCCGACTCAGGCCTTGGGCGATATCGGGGAACTGGCTGCATTCCGCCCTTGACACGACCTACGACCCGGTTTTCACCGCCCTGCGAGATGCACTGGCAGAGGACGGCTCGATTAGGGTGGTCCCGCTGCCCGAGGTTCCCGAGCCAAACGTCTCGTCAAGCAACTGGATTGACCCGGAGGCGCTGGACGCAGTGACATCGCGCTGGCCCACCCTGGATCTGGAGGGGAGGGCACGGGCTCTCTCACACCTGATGCGTCCAGCGTTGTCCCGTTCCACCCCCTCCACCGCTAGGCTCGAGGAGATTGGCTGGCACTGCGTGTTGGGTCCGGGGTGGTCCACCGACCTCGCAGGGCAAATATCCTCGGCCGCCTCCCTGTGGAAGGAGGAGTCCGCAGTAATCGCCGCGGGAAGGGTGGTGGACTCGCTGCTCAGGCGTGGCGTCATTCCTCGATTCTGAGCATGCTGTTGCAACTGGGGCACTCCACTCTGAGGGGGCGCACTTCGGACTCAACGGGAACCCTGGTGGAACACGCCGGACAGTCGATGTACGGCCCCGTGCCGCGCCTGCTGATTTTCTGGGTCATTTCTGTCTTCGGTGATACGAGAGCCACGGGGAGGGCTAGGAGAATAGATGAGATTGAGACCCCGAAGACGATGGGCATCGGCATTCCCAGGACGTAGATCACCAGTGCGAGGCAACCCAGCGCGACTACGGTCACTAGCGCAGGGACGCTGGACCTGCGCTTGGTCAGCGCCATCGCGGCTCCGATTCCAAGGGATAGGAACAGTACGGACATCATCGCACCGTACAGCACGCTATACAATGCGAAGCCGGACGGTTGGTACTCCACCCTAAAGTCGAGTTCAGGATCGAGTTCCGGCTCGTCCACGACGAGCACCTCGAGCACCACCCATCGCCTGTGCTTGTACTCGATGTCATCGGCTGCAACTGCCCCTAGGTCCTCCAGCAGCGTGGACCTGATCTCGGCTGTGAGCTCAATCTCAGTCCAGTACTCCTCCGTGGACGAGCGCACAAAGGTCTCCACGAGGACCTGCCTCTCCGCTTCCATTGAGTCATAGTTGTACGATGTGTCGATGAAGATGGTGACGGCATCGGCGCTGAAGGCCCTAGTCCCCCCCATGTCGATTGTTATCTCCGTTGGGCCGAGTTCAATCGGGTTGACGCCCAGGATTGCCTCTATCTCCAACGACAGTCCGTTGGACATGAACGAGCGCAGGTTCGTGGCAGATCCCGTCAGGTGCCCCTGCAGCGCCAGCAGCTCGGAGTCGTCCACCCTGCCGTTGTGCTTGTCGGCTGAGGGCACGGAATCGGAGTAGGAGTTCAGATTTCGCCACCAGCTGTTGGAACCCAGACTTTGGTTGCCTATGTTATCCAGTCCCCAGCGCATCCACTGGGACATTGAGCCGTCGAACTTGATCATCGCCTCCCTATCCACAACGTATCCGTTCCACTTCGCATCGATTTCTAGGTCCAACGTCGAGCCGCCGGTCCTCAACGGTTCGTTCGCAGGGTACCACCCGGAGTCACCCGTGTCCTCACCGAAGACTATCTCGTGAGTCCTAGTCGTGTCGATCTGTAGGCCGTTCTGAGGCTTCAGCTGGAAGTCGACGCGTATGCTGCCGCCCACCGAGTCATCAGGGGCCTCCCATACGAAGGTCACCTCGACACCACCCTCGACGGTTGTGGCAATGGGCATTTGACTGACCTCTGCGCTCTGCACCGAGATACCTCCGGTGGAACCTGTCCACATCCTGTCGTCGAAGCCCGACCTGAGGACTATCGGGAAGTAGACCAGCCTACCAAGCACGCTGGCGTCCTTCATCTCGATGTCCACTAGGGGGAAGCGCACAGAGATGCGGGCATCGTTTGCCTCTGACCCCCACAGGAACCTGATTCCCGCATCGTCTCCCGGTTGCGAGAAGAGCAGGCTGCGAACGGTGAGGGTGAGTTCTATGAGGTCGCCGTCATTGACGTTGCCCGAACCGACGTCGACGTTGATCTGCAACACTCCCGAACCGGTCAGGTAAGGGTCGATTCCACCGTCTCCGTCGTAGTACGAGCCCCCGATTCTGATTTCGAGCGTGGAGTTGATCGTGACTCCGACGGCACCTTCGACCTCGTATGGGATGCTGAACTCCCAGGTAGAGTTCTCGTAGCCCCCCTCGGTTCCCCATACGACTCCCCAAGTTCCAATCTTGATCTCGCTGAGGATCGAAGGAGTGACCAGTGTGGATTGCGAGTCCGACTCGTCGCTCTCGAGATCCTCGTCGAATGGGGTAAGGGTACCATCATCGGCCTCTCCCATCAGATAGAGGTCGAAATCAGTCGAGTTGCAGCAGGTCACATCGTCCTGAGCAACCACTGCAAACGGGGACATGCTCATCGCGAGAAGCAGCGTCACGAGAGCCAGCGCGCTGGGGCGTTGCTCAGAAGGCATCGTACCCCGTGGCCGGCTAGCATCCCTTGAATGCGCCGCCTCGGGGGCCGCCTTGCGTGTGGTTGCGCATGCGGCGCCTTTGGCGCCGAAAACTAGCCGTGCAGCCAAATTAATGTGGCTGGGCCGCCCTCTGACAGGGACTCCAGCCTAGCGAACCCTACTCTCTCCAGTTGGTAGACCTCTCCGACCTCCAACTCGAAGTCCTCGAGGAGCCCCTCGTGCCTGACTAGGTCGTCTCCGTCGCTTCTCAGCACCACGGCCTCGCGAGCCATGGACGTTGGGACCCAGTGTATGATGGCCCTCTGATCCGACCTCTCGAGAGACTCCACGGTCACCTCGTCCCCGGAGATCTCAACATCTGCGAACTCCTTCAACCGCACCTTGCCCGGTGACAGGTCCGAGGTCTGGATGGCAATCGAGTCTGACAACACCCATTCCCGCGACCCCGGGATGGCCCCGTCGGGGTGCTTGGGGGCTAGGACCTTCACACCCACTTCTTCGCCGAGCCGCAAGGTCACTGGAGAAGCCACGAAACTGCGCCTCTCCGAGGACGAATCGATGAGGCTCGAGTTGAACGCCTCTATCGTCTGCATCGATATCGAGATGTCCTTCTGCGTCAGACCTAGGTCTATCCAGAAGTCCCGCAGCGCCTGCGAGCAGAAGCCGCGTCGCCTGAGCGCTTTGAGAGTGGGCAGCCTCGGATCGTCCCAGCCGTCGTATTCTCCGGACTCCATCGAGGCGCGCATCTGCGAGGTTGAGAAGCCGCCGTACTCGTGAATCTTGACCCTGCCCCAGTACAGCGTCTCGGGGTACTCCCAACCGAAGTGCTCGTACAGCAACGTCTGCTTGCGTGTACTGTCCATGAGGTCCTTGCCACGCACGATGTGAGTGACCCCCTGTTCGTGGTCCTCTATCGCGCTCTGGAAGTCCAGAAGCGGCCACACCTTGTACCTGCTCCCTACGAGGGGGTGGGGGGCGTGCTGGATTCTCAATGCAGGCCAGTCTCTAAGGGCAGGGTTGGGCAACGTCATATCGGTCATCACTCTGACCACCGCCTCACCCTCGCTCATCTTGCCGGCATTCATTGACTCCCAGTCCGACAGGCTCTCAGCGGCGGTTTTGCACCTGCAAGGGCAGTCCTGCTTACTCTCCCTGAAGCCACGGAAATCGTCGGCGCTACATCTGCATACGTAGCCGAATCCACCTACAATCATTTGCTCTGCGTACTCCAAGTAGACCGGCATCCTCTCGCTCGCCCTGACGACCACGTCCGCGGGCCTGCCGGCCAGCCACTCGTACTCATCCTCTATCCAACCGTAAGCATCCGGGAGGGCGGGCTTTACCCGCGTGTCCGTGTCGTCGAACCGCAGCACCACTCTGCCGCCATGCATCCTGGCGAGCTCCGAGTTAATCACGACACCTCTCGAATGCCCCAGCGTCAGGGGCCCGTTCGGATTGGGGGCGAACCTCAGGACGACATCGGAGGTGTCCCCAGACAGCTCCCTGAGACCTTCTGCCTTGCGGCGCTTCTCGCGTTCTAGTACCTCGGGAGCAGTCCTCTGTAGCACCTCTCTGACGTGCTCGACCCCCTCGGCCTTGGCCAGCGAGTTGGCAGCGACCACCTCCTCCTCAACCAGACCTCTGAGTCGCTTGGCCATGCTGCGGAGGTCCTCGCGCTCGGAGAGCAGCCTGCCGAGCACGCTGCCCGCCTGCCCCTGTCCAGAGTACTCGACTGCGTTCTGCAGTGCGTACTTGCGGACGGCAGCGACGATATCTGGGTCCCAATCGCCGGAATCAGCCATGATATCGGGAGATACCGCCCAAAAGCAGCATTTCACGCTTCGCGTGCTCACCACTGGTCGAGTGATGATTGGCGGGCTGCAGAGCCACCGCCGTCCCGGACCGGAACGGGCCCACCGTGAACCTCCTCCCAAATGTCCGACACGGTGGACCAGCTCCACCTGAGGCATCCGTTAGGCAGCTCCCCGGAGACCAGTTCTCTGACGGCTTGTCTAGTCAGGGGATCGGATGGGTATCCAGACCCGATCCTGATTCCCAGACGACCCTCTAAGGCCGCGATGGAGGCGTCGCGCTCCACCTTGGCGAGAACGCTGGCAGCTCCTGCCACCACATCCCGAGAGTCCATGCCGTGCTCGGACACCACCTCCCACTCCGACCACTGGCTTCCTAGACGGGAGGTCAGACGGGTTGTGAAACGCCTCTCATCGACATCGCAGGCATCCGCCATGACGGTGCCTCCGGCGGAATCTTCCGCAGCGACCTCGATGGCCTCGGCGAAGAGCTCCACCTCGAGGCGGTTCAGGTCGGAGGACAGGCTGTTAGCATCTATCCTCTCGGGGTCGCAGCTCACGATTCCGATTCCCCACCCTTTGGTTTCTGCCAGCGAGTAGATACTCTCCGAGATGCGCCGCCGTCGTTCCGGAGACAGTTCCTTGGAGTCCTTAGCACCGAGTTCGCGCAACACACTCTGGTCAACCTCGGGTACGCACAGCGCGCAGACCACTAACGGCCCTATCACTGGCCCCCTACCGGCTTCGTCGACCCCAATCTTCAGCGCACTCATATCTCTAGGTCGTAGTCGTCCGGGCTATCATCATCTCTACTCTTCCTCGGCACGACCCTACGAGTCTCCTGCTCGGCTGAGTCTAACATGGCGTTGCTCGGGTGTGGCATCTCTCCCTCTGAAATCCTGTCTGCGATTTCGGTTGCCGACTCTATGTCCTGCTCGGCTTGGTGCTCGTCAATCACGTCGCTGGCGATCTTCACCACCTCCTCGCTGGGTCCCGCGCGCGGCTTCTCGGACAGTCCACCGGACTTCTCGATGAACTCGGCAGCGAAGTCCCGCGCCCCTATCCTAGGACTCACGGCGAGTTCTGGCGTCTGTCCTCCGCCCTCCTCGAACCTCGCCATCCATTCCTCAGCACTCTCCTCGCCGGGCTGCTCCGGCACCATTAGTGCAAGCTCACGCTGCTTCCTTACTCTCATCGCCACGACCACCCCTATGCTGCCTGCGATTACGACGATGACGATTAGGATACGTTCGTGCCATGCCTCAAGCCAGTCGATGGTGCTCTGCAAACCCGCCCCCCCATCTTGTTCGGCAGTGGGCATCGAGGCCGCCGGCACAGCGGCGGTGTCCTGAGCCGTGAACACAATGCTCGGGTCCCGGATAGACCGGACCTCAACGGTCAGGATTGCAGTGGTCTCTACAGGAGCCTCCGACGGGACATCCATCCATGCGCTGAATACCACGGAGTCACCCGGTTCGATGTCCCTGACCTCGAAAGACCGGGGATTGCCGATCGCGGCGCCGATGAGGGCTCCCAGGGGCGGCTGCAGGCCGAAATCTGTGACCATGTTGACGTCGAGGTTGACCACTAGACCGTCGGGCTCGTTCCCAGCGTTGGTCAGCGTCCACTGGGATGTCAGGTTGTTGTCGCCAGAGAGGTCCGAGGAGACCCTCTCGAGGAGCCATTCGTACCTCTCGTCGACCATGACCTCGAACTGCACTGCGTCGGGCGACCAATCCCCAAGCCAGATTCGAGTGTCGACCAACGCAATCAGGTCCGCGGACGTGTCTTCCGAGACGGTACAGGAGACCTCTATGCCGCTCATCGACTGTCCCGGCCCCAGAGTAATCACGTCCATACTGGCCTCGACTGTCAGCCATCCCACTCCCTCCGCTGCCGCTGCGGTCAACAGGAATGAGGAAGTGACGTCGCCGGTGTTCTCTACTCTGAACGAGACGTGGCAGGAATCTCCGGGCTGGGTGTCTCCCTCGCATCCGTTCGAATCTAGGGATAGCAGCCCGCCGGTCCGCGGGGTGATGCTGACCGTCTGCGAAACCGTGGACACCTCCTCAGGGGACGCGCTACTCCAGACGAGAACTTCGAAGGACAGGACCCCTGGGTACCTGTCGGGGGCCTGGACTTGGATGTGGGTCTGGCCCGATTCGTTCGGCGCCATGGCGTCCAGTTCAACCCTGCTGAGCACGATCGCGGCCCAGCCTTCGCTGGACAGCGACATCCCCGGCTCCCCGACCAAAGTGCCATTCCCATCGGTCTCGGCGATTCCGACGATTAAGTCCCGAACCGAGTTACCTAGATTCCTCACCGTGACGGAAAGGTCGATCACCTCGCCGGGAGAGAGCGAGGCGTTGCCGCCCCCTTCCTCGATAGATGCACCGTGGTGGAAGCCGTACCTTAGAGAGAAGTTGTACCAGTCTCTGGAACCGTCCGACCCGCTTGTGAGCTGCATGCTGAATTGGTGGAGCGAGCCGGCTAGAGGGTAACCGTCCGAGACCGATGGGGCCGTGATTGAGAACTGAACCCACTGGGCCACGTCTGAGGGCGCCTCAAACAAGTGGCCCGCCTGTGGACTACCGGGTTTTTGCCACCCGATTTCCCAGCTCTGCGCCCCGGTGATGGCCACCATGGCGGTGTCGTCCACCTCGGCGTGGTTGGTGAAGTTGAAGTTGAGGCCAATGCTGGCACCCGGGTCAATCTCGAACACCGATCCGGACTCGGGGCCAAACCTCACGTTCGACCCTTCAACCTGCCAGGGGTAGGTGTAGTCAGGGGTCTCGTTGAACACCGTGGCAGCCGCGGCCTGCTGCAGTTCCAATGCGCGCCACGGTGCTATCTGACTGGGTGCGGCGCTGCCTACCGAGGACTCGCCTGTTATCGTCGAGTGGAACACGCAAGCAGCTAGGTAGGTACCATCTATTGACGGGTGAGAACCGTCGCTGCCGTACAGGGTGGAGAACGCGGTGCTGTCATCCGTCGCGTTGACGCCCGAGGCCTCGACCGCGTCATGGATGTGCTTGAAGGCCAGGCCCACCGGAGCGATGTAGGTGGGGCGGTCGGAGGTCGAGATGTTCTCGTTGTACATCTCGTAGCCCCTAGAGACGCTGTCTTGCATGCTGCTGAAGTCGGGATGCAGCCAATCTCCCTCCTTGCGACCCCAGGTCATGAACAGTATGGTATCGCCGCCTTGGGACTCTATTCGCTGGTTTAGGTATTCGAGCCCCTCGAGACTTTCCTGCCAGTATTCAGTTTCAGTCGACAGGCCCGGTACTTGGGATTGGTCCTGTAGGATGACAAAGTCGTGCTGTTGCTGCAGGCTGGCGTTCCACGAATGCCCAGGGGTGTCAGCCCTCTCGGCGTGCTCGCTCAGCTTCAGTCCGCCGCTGGTCAGCGACGTGACCACCGCATCCTCTCCCGAGTCCGTCAGGATGCTGTCCAGCCTGACCGCCAGCGAGTTGGTCGAGGTGTACGAATTGCCGAGCATGAGGATGTCCAAGGAGCTGTCCCTAGCCTCTGTGCCACGGTCGCCACCCTCCATTCCCAACAGCGCCGGAGAGTTCAGGTGCAGAATCATGACCAGAGTCATGGCAAGTGCCAGAGAACCCCGCCCCATGCCTCGGTGCCAATTCCGTCATGCTATGATTCCTACCCCCTCGTGATATCGAATCCTGCGAAGTATTGATGGTCTGGGGCGTTGTTGCACGTACATGGCGGGGATATGGCCGTTCAGGAAGAAACCGGCCGAACCGCGACAGGTCAAGCAGCCCGAGAAGCGCAGGATTGTCGAGTACGAGATGAAGAAGGACGAGCCGTCCAAGGCGAAGGTGGCCGACAGGAGCCACCTAGAGGACGCTTCATTCAAGGATGCGATGGCGCTGCTCGGGAGCGACACCAAGAAGAAGTGAGTACTAGAGAACGGCTCTCGTGCTCAATCTGCCTACGGCTTCGATGTCGAACTCCCCAGCATGTATCGGAGACCTCAGTCCGAACTCGTGGCTGACGGTTGGGTCTATCTCCCCGAACTGCCCGATCTCTGTACCCGAGGCCATCACCCTCGCACCCCGTCCAGCTATCCAAGGCCCATGAGGATCCTCGGTTGGTTCGAAGGCGACCTCACTCATCTCGGCACCTAGGTCCCTCAGAAGGGCCTGTGCGACCCCTTTGGACGCGGTGAATCCCCCTCCGACCTCGGCACATGCCCAGGCGACTCTCTTGGAGTTGCCCGAGTCTCTGACCACCTCGCCTAACTCGTACACCCTCTGTGGCAACTCGTGATGCCTATTTGCCGCAAGCAGTCCGAGCAGTGAGGGCAGGACGTACTGGCGCAGTATTGTGTGCTCTACGGTGATGGGGTTCGAAATCACGGACTTACTACCTCTCTCGGGCCACCTGACTCGCTCGAATTGGTCCCTCTCGTTCGACAGTGTGAGTCCGAGAGTCTCCTGTATGCCCAGCGACCTCAGGCTCGCCCTTACCCTACGTTCGAGGTGTGATGACTGCAGCGGAATCGCATCCATGTGAGTCTCCGACAGCTTCTCTGGCATGTTCTCATATCCATATCCTATCGCTATGTCCTCGACTATGTCTACCGGGTGCATGATGTCACTTCGCCAACGCGGCATCTCCACCATGTGCTCGCGCTCGCCCACCGCGCAGTCGGCCCACCTCTCGGCCTTGTTCACACCGTCGGTGACGGTCCTCGACTCGATTAGCCGTCCACCCATCTTGACTAGGGCCCCGGCAATCTCGTCGGAGCCTAGGTCGAGGCCCAGCACCTTGCCTATCAGGCGGTCCGGGACCCGATGCCTAACCGCATCCCCACGCGGGGTGACGCTGGTCTCACCATCCCATCCAGCGACCCTGACGCTCTCGATGGACCCACCTCTTTCATGCAGGGACAGGCAGACCAGCATCAGGCATGCCTCGCAGGCCCGCTGATCCCATCCGGTCACGTCGATAAAGAAGTCGGTCGTGGTCTCGGTAATGGTGGTGTGATCGCCGTTGATAATCGGCGGGAACGACAGGATGTCGTCGTTGGAGTCGAGTATCACCGGGAACGACTGTAGGCCATCCATCAGGTGAGCGTACTCGACTCCTTTGGGGTGCTCTTCGAGGATCTCGCGGATGGTCATCTCCTCGGTCATCATCAGCGGAACGAAGGAATGCGATTCTGGGACGGTGACGACCTTGAACGGCGCGGAGATGGTCGAGAGATCGTGCACACCAATCGAAGCGAATCTGCGCTTGCGGCCTAAGGTGAGGTGGAGCTTCTCTTGGTGATCCATCAAGGACTGGATGAAATCATCCTTCTCGGAGTCGGTGCTCCCGGTGTCGACGCCCCTTACTATCGCTGCCATGATTATTGGCCTGACCTGCTCCAGAGACGGATCTACGACCATCTCAGTCGCACTGTCGCCGACCTCAATCGAAGGGCTCTCCAGTGCACTCCCTGAGAAGCTCCTGACGGCGCGGGCCAGTGATTCGTGGCTGAGCAGGTCCGGGCGATCCGGGAAGACCTCCACTTCAATGACGTCGTCGTCGTTGCCCTCGACAGGGCAACCCATGCTCGGCAGCCAGTTGGGCCACCTGTCCGCAGAGTGCTCTGTCCCATTGATTCCCTGTATGTGCCGCAGGAGTGAGTGCTGGAGATTGAGAGTCGGCATTTCTCACCTCAGTTGCCTAGCCACATGGGCAGCGGGCGGTCGAAGCCCACCAGCCTCAGCCCGCTTATCGAAGCCGTGTCGTAATCAAGGGCCCTGAGGTTCCTCCTACTGAGTTGCTCCAGTCCGTCTATGCCCAATTCGAGCATCCAACCACGGACCGTCGAGTCCAGCCATACCAGCGTCTCTTCGAGGCCGTCTGCAGGAGGGGGTGCCACCAGTATCGGACACCCAGCCGCGGCCGCGATTAGCATGTCCTCCGCACTAGGCGCCTCGTCCATCTCTATGAGCAGATGGCGTCCCTGCTCGGTCAGGTTCATCGCTCGGGCGGCGAGCCCTATCCTAGGGAGGGCCGATGCAGCGCGGCTCCCGCCGGGCGACGCCGCATCTATGACGGCCCCGTCCAAGTCTAGGTCTACAACCAGCCTGAATAGATGATCGGCCCGATCGACGCAATCGCGCAGTAGGATTAGCGAGTCATCATTCATCTTGCATGTGATGGACACCAGAATAGCCTCAATCTCGGCATCGTTCAACTGAGGTAAATCCGTGAGATCGAGAACCACTCCCGCGCAACTCCCCAGCCACTTAGCGCAATCGATAAGGTTACCTTCGCCCACCAGAACTAGGTCATGCTCGCGAGGAGACTCTCTGACCAGTGCCGGCTGAGACTGCGAGGCAGCCCCGGCCCAACCACTGGCCGAGTCGGACTCCACCAGCCAAGGAACGGGAAACAGGACACCACCTTCCTCAATGCCTAACGGCATCAGAAGGGTGAATGGATCAAGGGGAGAGTGCTCGGCCAGCCTTTCAGAACTCGAAGGGACCAGTGCTATGCTCTCGAATCCCTCAGCTACAGAGGAGTTGGGCATCTCGGCGATTCCAGCGGATGACTCGGAGGGAACCAAAACCAAAGCGTCCTCCTCAAGAGTCAGGCCTAACGGCTCTAGGTACTCTGCCAACTGGACCATCTCGGCTGCCTCGACACCCCGCATGGCAGCACCCTCTCCGGGCGGAGGGCAGCTGCCGGCGATTACCACGCGCCCCCCGGTCATCCCTACTCCTGGCTCCGATCCGACTGAACCGAGCACGACTATCGTGCCATCACTCATTCCAGCCCCTGCCCTCTTGCCGACGTGCCCCCGGACAATCACCGTTCCGCCCGACATACAGGCCCCGACTTCGTCGCCAGCCGAGCCCTGCACTGTGATGGTGCCGCCGGTCATCCGGCTCCCAAGTCGGTCGCCGACGTCCTTCTCCACCACGATGCGACCGTCTCTTTGGAAAGCCCCGAGCATAGAAGTGCTCGAGCCTTGGAGCGTGAAGTTCCCACCGCTGTTCATCGCGCCCGCGCACTCGCCGAGATCTCCCAGTAGAAGCACTCTGGACTTGGGGGGGAGATGGGAAATCGCCCCGATCTCACCCTTCTTGGGCTTCTCGTCCCCTCCGCGACCCCATCCAATCCTGACCAACAGGTCCCTCTCCAAGGCCTCGGAGAGCATTCCATCGAGGTCGCGGCCCAATTTGACGCTCTTCGCGGTGACCTCGCGCATGACACTCCCTGTGCGGACATGGCCCCATCGGTCTTCATTCTGACGGGCAGAGTGTACCCGAGCCGCTGCTAATGGGGCAAAACCCGTGGTTCGGGACGAAGGGTATGTTGATAGAGGGCTGGCAAGGGCGACGAAACACCCTGAGGGGTATGTGGGGTCAAGCGTGATTAGGGTCGCCATCAACGGCTTCGGGACTATCGGCAAGAGAGTCGCCGATGCCGTAGACGCTCAGGACGACATGGAAGTCGCTGGAGTGACCAAGACTGGGCCAAGCTTCGGCTGCTCTCTGGCAGCGAAGAAGGGCTACCCGTTGTACTGCACCAGTGACGACCCTGACCGCATAGCCTCGTTCTCGTCGGGCGGGTACGATTGCCAAGGGGGGCTTTCCGACCTACTTTCATCGGCAGACGTCGTGGTCGACTGTGCTCCCGGGAAGATGGGTGCAGCCAACTTGGCCAAGTACGAGGCAGCAGGTATCAAGCACATGTTCCAAGGAGGCGAGAAACATGAGTTGACAGGCCTCTCGTACACCTCGAGCGCCAACCACACCGAGAACCTGAACGCCAGAGGGACCAGAGTGGTCTCCTGCAACACCACCGGGCTCTCGCGCACTCTGGTGCCACTGTACGAGATCGGCGACTCGCTCAGGGTCGAGTGTACCATGATTCGCAGGGCAGCCGATCCAGGGGACTCGAAGAAGGGCCCCATCAACGCCATCAAACCGGTACTCAAGGTACCCAGCCACCATGGCCCAGATGTGATGACTGTGAAGCCCGAGATAGAGATCAACTCCCTAGCTGTGGCGGTTCCGACCACCCTGATGCACGTTCACGCCATCATAGCGGATCTGCCTACCGGTCATGGCCAGACTACCGAGTCCATACTTGACCTGTGGAGGCAGACACCTAGGGTCATCGTGATGCACGGCGAGAGCGATCGCCTGACGACCACCGCAGAGGTCATGGAGATGGCGCGTGACATAGGCCGCAAGTGGGGGGACTTACACGAGGTCTTCGTCTGGGAAGATGGGGTGAAGTTGGTTGGCGACAGGCTGTACTACTTCCAGGCTATACACCAGGAAAGCGACGTGATACCAGAGAACATAGACTGCATACGCGCCCTGATGGGTGTCGAGGCAGACTGGAAAGCATCCGTGGCCAAGACGGACAGCGCGATTTCGGACTACTACGGACTCTGAGCGCACCCCGCGGTCGGCGAGTTTCGTTGTACACCTAGCATGAACGGTCAAAAAGCCCCCTCGGGTCGGCTGAAGCATGACTAGGGTTCGCTCGACAGCGCTGGTTCTCGCAGCGCTCGTCCTGTCCACGTGGTCGGGCGCGCTAGCGAGCGCCTCCGCGAACTCTCCCTCCGGCAGCGATTCACAAGGTTCCTCGGTTCCATCTCAGTCAGAGTGGTCGCGAATAGATGCCTTGGAGGCCTACTATCCGCTGCGTGCGTCATCGGGCCTCCTGCACTCGCCATTCGGTTCATTCGACCCGTTGCGCGACCCGATTCCGCTCGGCCCGGAGAACCTGTACGATCCGAAGGCCCTCGAGCGCACGGGGATGCTCCTCGTACAATCCTCCAGCGCCGACTTGACTGACCTTTTCGACTCCCTGTCCAGCATGGGGCTTGAGGTCCTTGACGTGTTCCCCGACGATGCCGTCGTGGTCCGTGTCGATTCCTCGGGCGACGACGGCGTGCTGGCGGCGATCGACAGTATTCCCAGTGTCAGGTGGGCCGGGGAGCTACCGGTGTCATGGCGAGTGGCCCCCGGGTTGATACCGCTCTCCGCAAGGCACGGGGTGCTGGTGGATCTGGATGTGACTCCCGCTCCAGATCTCAGCACCGAGGAGCTGACCGAGCTCTCAAAGGACCTACTGCTGGTCTCGGGAGGGGCAGGACTCAGGGAGGTGTGCGACGCCTACCTGTGCCAGCCTCGCTCGGTTGATGCGAAGTGGATACCGGTCTTGGCCATGGACGGAAGGATCCTGCATATCGGATTGGCTTCCCAACTGACCGTTCACAATGCCAACGCTAGGGCAATCAGCGGCATCAACGACGCCCTGTCGAACTCGGGAGGTGCACTGAATGGCAGCGGAGAGGTGCTTGCCATCTCCGACACCGGGCTGGATGGCGACCACGGCGACTTCACGAATCGGATTAGGGGGATCTACGACCAGTTCGGCCCTGACAACTCGAACGCCGACGTCAACAGCGGCCACGGGACCCACGTCGCGGCCACGCTCCTCGGCGACGGCTCGGGCAACTCCGCTGCTTTGGGCATGGTTCCAGCTGCCACCTTCCACTTCTATCAGCTCGAGGCCGACAGCTCAGGAGTACTGGCCCGGTGGGGTTCGCTGTACGACATGTTCACTCATTCATGGCAGAACAGCGCACGTATACAGACTAACAGCTGGGGCAATGAGAACTTAGTCGGCGAATACAGCTCTGACTCAAGGTCCGCCGACGCCTTCCTAGTGGACTATCCACGCTTCCTCGTCCTGTTCTCTGCCGGTGACCTTGGTTCGAGCGGAAACAGTGTCACGCCCCCCGGAACTGCGAAGAACGTCCTGACGGTCGGAGCCTCCACCACTGGGGCGCAGGGTAGCACTCCAGAGGGCTCGGTGCCAGGCTTCTCGTCGAGGGGGACGACCTTGGACGGGCGCATCAAGCCTGACCTAGTCGCCCCTGGGGTGATGATATGCTCGGCTAGGGCAGAGGAAGCGCAATTCGCCAGCGGCGCCTCGTGCTCTAGCGCGACCCACGGTGATGGTAGCACCCCTCTGTACATGGCCCTCAACGGCTCTTCCATGGCCACGCCGGTGGTCGCCGGCGCCGCAGCCATGGTACGGCAGTACCTCAGGCAGATGGAGGGAATAAGCGAGCCACGCTCGGACCTAATCCGGGCCATCCTGATCAACGGTGCCGAGGACATCGGCGCTCTCGACATTCCGAATCCCGCTGAGGGCTGGGGGCAGGTAGACGTTCAGAACAGTCTCTACCCTTCTTCGGGAGGGCAGGACCTGTCCGTCCTGTACGACTACTCGCGCGAGCTGCTTCCCGGCCATTCCTTCATCTACACCTTCGATATCGATGCTAGTCAGAGCATCGATATCACGCTGGTCTGGAACGACAGGGAGGGCTCTGCCGTGGCCGACCAGAGCGCTGCCAGACTGGTGAACGACCTCGACCTGAGGGCGACCTCGCCCGACGGCACCGTATACATCGCTAACCAGTTCTCCAGCGGGTTCAGCGTCTCAGGCGGTAGCGAGGACCGCCTCAATAACGTGGAGAGGGTGCGACTGGCTACGGGCACCTCGGGGACATGGATCGTCGAGGTAGGCCACGCAGGAGGCACCCTACAGGACTACGCGATAGTCGTTAGTGCGGCGGCCACGGAGTTGGAGCAAGCAGACCTGACTGTGTTTGAAGGCTCACTTTCGAGTTCCGTAGAGAGCCCGTTGCAGGGCGATACATTACTGGTCGAGGCAGCTTGGAAGAACCAGGCTGCCGCTGAAACAGGCATCTACTCGATCGAGGTCGAGGACCTCACCGATGGTACGGTGATTCACACATCCCAGCGTTCCTCGCTCGGCGGTGGCATGCTCGACTCACTGTCATTCCCGCACTCGTTCTCCTCCACTGGGCTCCATGTGCTCGAACTGAGACTGGACTCCGAATCGGAGGTCGACGAGCTCAACGACGAGTCCACGGGGACGGATAACAACAGGATGCTGCTACATGTCAACGTCTCGCAGATCGGAGTCAGGCTGACTCCATTGATGGAGGACGGAACCGTCCCGAGCAACCCAGCCGAGCTGAGCCAGGCGATGACTAGGACCCTAGACCCAAGGACGGCCAGTTGGGTTCTCTTCGACCTCGAGATGCGTAACGAGGGCACCTCCGAGATCTCAGTCGGTCTGAGCGTTTCGCCTGTGCAGCTGCTTGGGGACGACGGGGTCCTCTACGCCCCTCAGGACGAATGGTGGAAACTAATCAACGAGTCGGGCCCTTGGACGCTGGCACCATACGGAGAGGAGGGCGACAGGCTAGTCGTCACTCTGAACATGTCGGACATGGACACCGACCTGTCCAGCCCCTCCGATGTGGTGTACGCCCTACCCGGGACCTTCGTCTCCGACCTGACCCTGTTCGACACCAACGCCCCCACGGTCTCGCACAGCATCAGGCTAACAGCGATAGTCGAGAGGGTTGAGGGGTTGTACACCATAGTCGCTGGAACCGAGGGATTGGGCGCAGAGCCCGGCGATTTCGCTGTTTTCTCCCTATCCATCAAGAACACTGGCAACGGACCGACCCAGTACACGGTCAGTTGCGAGACTGACGACCGATGGACCATACACATCGGCAACAGCCAGTCCTCCGAAATCACACTCGAGCCGCTCAGCCGTCTGCAATTCCTACCACTCCCAATAAGGGTCAGAGTTCCCGATGCCCATGACGGGCAGCCTTCCGCCGGGCTGACCCAAGATATCCTGTGCGTAACGACCTCTGTCAATGACCCGACATTGGAGACCACAGAAGAGGCGCTGCTGACCGTTCTCGAGAAACTAGACTTCTCACCCGAGTTGTTCGATTCCGAGGGAGTCGCGCTAGGACCACTCGCCATTGCCGAGCCCAGACCAGTCCTGAACAACGACATAATCACGACCGAACTGGTCGTCTCGAACGACGGCAACGTCCCGATGCAGTTCGTAGTTCAGGCCTTCTCGTCGCTGAACAGTTGGCCCATCCAGATGACTGTGGGATCGGAGGTCCAGACCGAGGAGATGTCCCTCGACATTCCGGCCGGCTCATCCGCCAGCGTGAGCATCGCCACGATAGTACCGCCTGCTGCCGAAATGGGGGCATCCAACACCATCACGGTGCGCACCACCCTCGCTGACGGCCCGACCGTCACCAATGCGACGCGCCTAGTGGTACAGGAGGTCGCCACCTTAGATCTCACCTGGAACGCCACCATGGCCATTTCGCTCGGAGTCCCCGGTACTGCGGACATACATGCTCACAACACCGGCAATGTCGAGCTTGGGATCAGTCTGACCATGGGCACGCTGCCGGAGGGCTGGTCCGGAGGGTTCCTGTCTGGCAGGGACTTCTCCATGGGGATGAACCAGGAGGCGACTATCACCGTCGGGGTCGACCTTCCCGGTAGCCTCCCTGCTGGTTTGGTGGGCCAGAAGGTCTCGGTCATCATCGAGTCCACCTCTCCCTCGGGAGGTGACGTGCGCGTGTACACTGTGGAGATGGATGTGGAGGTACTGCCTTCGATATGGCTCGGCCTGACTTGCGACTCGTCCGCCTTCGAGGACATCGGCTCTTCGGGCACGACCTTCGACATTGTGGTGACCAACCTGGGCAACACTCAGGCAGATGTGTTCGTCTCCACCGAGGGAGCTGAGGGCTGGGACATTCAACTCGGCCAGACCGATTCAGTCACCATGGCTGCGGGCGAATCATTGACAGTGACGGCTACGGCCATCCCCGGAGAAGGGGCTTCTAATGGCTTGACTCACATCCAATTCAGCGCCAACTCTACGGGTTCTGGAGGAGTTACCGCAAGCATCACCGGAGGCAGCATCGAGATTGGAATCAGCAAAGAGAGGGATTCCAGCAGAGGGGGTCTGGGAGGAATCCTGGACAGTCTGGGACTTCCCAATTGGACCCTAGCCCTGACCTTCATCCTGCTGCTTGGTTTCGTGGTGGTCTCGGGAGTCAGGATGCGAAAGTCATCCGCGCAATCGCTCAGCCCCGAGGAGGAGCTGATTCCAGAGGGTTCGGCCCTCCTTGCAGGGACTCAATCCGAGAGGAAGGCCGCCGCCTTGGAGACCTCGGCATCGGGCGAGGTCCTGACTGGAGGGGTCAGCGACGACGAGATTCAGACTGCCATAGCGCAGTCTGCCCCGATGCTCAAACCTCCTACCGCGGCCGAGGGCGCCCCTCCACTCCCACTCAGTGGTCTCCCAGAGGGGTGGACCATGGAGCAATGGAACACCTACGGCCACCTCTGGTGGGAGCAGAACAAGCCCTAGATGCGCTTTGCTTATGGCCCGGACCGCCTCGGCGATGGCTGATGACCTCCATAGTGCTGTTCGGCCCTCCGGGCGCAGGAAAGGGCACCCAGGCCGCGCGCATCTCGTCCCTCACCGGCAAACCTCAGGTTTCCACGGGTGACATGCTCAGAGCCGCTGTGGCATCTGGCTCGGACCTAGGCTCGGAGGCCAAGGGCTACATGGATGCAGGTCTACTAGTCCCCGATGAGGTCATCATCGGACTAATCTCCCAGAGGCTTAGGGAGCCGGACGCCGAGTCAGGACTGTTGCTGGATGGCTACCCGAGGACCATAGCTCAGGCCGAGGCACTCAGCGAGGTTGAGGACGTATCCATGGTGATTTCCATCGAGGTCCCCGACGAGGCGATTATCGAACGGATAGTGGGGAGGAGGATGGACCCGCATGACGGCACAATCTACCACATCAGATTCAACCCGCCTCCTACTGAGGCAGCCTCAAGAGTTGTTCAGCGGGAAGACGACAACGAGGAGACCGTGAGAAACAGGCTCTCGGCATATCACGAGCAGACCGCCCCTCTCGCAGATTGGTATCAGGATAGAGGCGTGCTCGTTAGGATTGACGGCGACCGCACCATCGGGGAGGTGGGGGACGCCATAGGGAGCGCCATCGCAAGCATGGGGTCTCGAGATGTCTGACCGCTCGCGCAATCGGAGCTCGAAGAGGGGCAGGGCTTCCAAGGCTGTAGAGGAACTGTCTTCGGTCCTCCTGTCCCGATGGGGCGACCAGGAGGTCGCGGACGCCGCCGCTAGGGACATACTCAGAATCGGTAAGCGGCACGGTGAACGCCCCACGTCCCACGTCAGCAGGCTGATCTGCAGGGGCTGCGAGGCGGCATTGGTTCCCGGCAGGAACGCGAGATTCAGAATCTCGGATGGCATGCTCGTAGTCACCTGCCAGGACTGCGGAAGAATCGATCGTGCGGGACCCGATTTCAAAGGGAGGGATTCCGATTAGTGGCGATGCGCCCGAATCGATTCTACGCCGGGCCAAGGACAGGTCACTGGCTGTGACCATCAGGATAGGCAAAGAGGGAATCACCGACTCAGTGGTATCGGAATTGAGCGATCAGCTCGGGAAGAGGAGACTGGTCAAGGCGAAGGCGAACCGAGGCATGCTGAACGGATCGTACGAGAGGTCGGAGGCATTCACGGCACTCGCCGATGCCACCGGTTCAAGGCTGGTTCACAGCAGGGGCAACACCGCAGTTTTCTGGTCCGGCTCAAGATAATTCGAGAAAACTATCCTCTCTTGCGAAGGGTTGCGATGGTCACATATTTAGAGGCGACAATGCTCGCCGAGCCATGGTGTCTGTGGAACAGGTTGTCCTAGCCGTATTCGTAGTATCTTTCGTACTCATTCTGTCAGAGTACCTCCACCGTACCATCGCGGCTTGGTTTGGTGTTGTTTGCATGCTCTTCCTTGGCCTATCAACGGGCGTCTTTGAGTTGTGTGAGACGGTGGCCCTCGGCCCCGATGGGGAATATACATCCTCCATTTTCCACCATCTGGGTTTTGATTCAACCGCAACGTATGGTGAGATTTGTCACCATTCTCTAGAATCTCTAATGTTGAGTTGGATACACTTTGATGTCATCGGTCTACTATTGGGGATGATGATTTTCGCCGCGCTACTAGAAATCTCAGGATTCTTTGAGTATGTCGCTGTTAGAGCAGCAAAAATGTCGGGTGGAGACCCTTGGAAGCTGGTTGTTTATCTGGGGACATTTACAACATTAATCTCGTTAGTGATTGACAATGTTACAGCCATCATCATCATCGCTCCGGTGACATTGAGGATTTGTCAGAAATTGGAGATCAACCCAATCCCTCCACTTCTTGCTGAAGCGATTCTTTCTGATACCGGAGGGGTGGCATCCATGGTGGGCGATCCGCCTAATATCATGATTGCTAGTCAAGCCAGTGGTATGGATGAATTGGCATCACTATTCGGATTCAATGGTTTCTTGATCCGTCTGGGTATTTTGACATTCTTTGCTTGGGTTGCCACGTTAGGATATCTCCGATACTACTACCGTGATTGGCGTGAATCTAAGCCGGCCAACGTTGAAGCAATCTTGGAAGAAGATGAGTGGGATTGCATTGAACATCCATTGTTGATGAAGACAACACTATGGATTCTAGGTGCCACAGTTGTCATGTTCTCGGCAACTGAATTTTTACACCTCCATGTCGAGATTCATGCTTTGGCCCTTGCAGGTGCTGGAGTGGCTCTAGTCGCCGCCCGCCCTGAAGACCACGAAATGCGGCATGGACTCATTCACTCAATCAGTGAAAAGGTGGAATGGCATGCACTTCTGTTCTTCGCCGGCCTCTTCATGCTGGTCGGTGCAGTGGGCAATGTGGGATATCTTCAAATGCTTGCAGAATGGATTTTCGATACATTCGGCAGCGATCCAGTGATGCTTGCAGTAGCAATCATTTGGGTGTCTGCTATATCCAGTGCGATTATCGATAATATTCCGTTCACTGCGGCTATGATTCCAGTAATTGTCTTTGTCGGCGCGAAATCGGCAGAAGAAGGCAACCCAATTGATCTTGCACCATTATTCTGGGCTCTTGCTATGGGTGCTGGCTTTGGTGGAAATGCGACTCCAATCGGGTCCAGTGCCAATGTTATGACTGTCTCAATTAGTGAGCGTGGACCCAATCCAATCACCACTAAGGAATGGATGCGTGTAGGTTTCCCTGTGATGATAATTACCTGTATTGTTGCAACGATTTTCATGGTAATTTTCCACGGTACGCTGTATTCGTCTCTTTGACGAGTCCCATCTAGCTCTTCCGACAGCGTGAAGCGTGAAATCCCACAGCGGGCAGCGTGTACGAGTGTCCGATTTGCGGATTGGTCTCATCGGGAACCTCCTCGTGCCCAGCGTGTGGGAGTGACGAGAAACCTCCTACCGCTGAAAGGGAAAACGCCCCTGCAGAGGGGGTGCCAGCCGAGGAACCACCATCCCTACCATTCGGCTTGGATGGCGGAGCCCCCGCCGCCCCATGCTCGGACCTTCCATTCGACATAGGGGAGGCGCCTCCGAGCGATTCTCCCGAGGCCCTAGCATTCGGCCTCGAGGAGATTCCAGAAGAACTGGCCGATTCTCCGCTGGCATTCGGTCTGGATGACATGCCAGAAGAGTCTGAGGACTGACTCCGAATCAGCCTCTCACCGCCCCCTTTAGGGGGCGCGTGCACCCCGCTTAGTTCAAATACCAAAGGCAGGTCGCCCACCTGCATTTAGTGCGCCTTGGTACTTTCAGGTATCAGGGTAAGAGGTTGAGGCCGCCCCGCCCCGCGGGGAGACGAGGTGGCCTGAGAGACCTGAATTGATATGCCTGGACACCAGAGGACTCACAAAGGTGGGATTGTAGAAATCAAGATGCTACAACCCGACTGGGGGATGGCTCGGCTCGAGAGCCGAAGAAGGTCGTGACAAGCTGCGATAAGTTGCGGGGAGAGGCATGAATCTCTTGGATCCGCAAATTGCTGAATTGGACCTCCTGGCACTCTGTGCCATTCCTCATTGAGGAAAGGGAACCTCCTGAACTGAAGCATCTCAGTAGGGAGAGGAAAAGAAATCAAACGAGATTCCGTTAGTAGTGGCGAATGAAAGCGGAACAGGACAAACCGAATCTCCATGGGAAACCTTGGAGAGATGTGGGGTTAGGATCGTCTGTAGTCTAAGTGCAAGAAGTGGAAGTCGTCCTGGAACGGCGCACCACAGAGGGTGAAAGTCCCGTACACGTACTGCATATGACCATGAGGCGATTCCGGAGTAGCGTGCGTTGGATATCGCGCGTGAATATGGGAGGCAGAGACTTCCAATCCTGAATACTACTCGAGACCGATAGTTGACAAGTAGCGTGAGCGAAAGCTGAAAAGTATCCTTAGCGGGATGTGAAAAGACCCTGAAACCAGTCGGGAACAAGCTGAATAGGCGTGAAAGCGAAGATATGAGCAGCGTCTATTCGTGCGTTTCGAAAAATGCCCCTGGGAGTTCTGATCATTGGCGAGGTTAAGCAGTTGATCTGCGAAGCCGAAGGGAAACCGAAAGGTCCGCAGCCGCGTAAGCGGTCAGGGACTGGGTGAACTCGCCCGGAGTCAATGGTGGGAGACCTGAAGCCTATCGATCTATGCCTGGCCAGTCTGAAGCCCGACGAAAGTTGGGTGGAGGGACGAACCGTTGCTGATGTGCAAATCGCTCGGAAGAGTTGGGTATAGGGGTGAAAGTCCAATCGAGATGGGCAATAGCAGGTTCCGCGCGAGACTACTCGTAGGTAGACCTCCGTGAAGATGGAATGCGATGTAGAGCACTGATTGGGTATTTAGGGGGAGCAATCCCTCGGTACGCTGTCAAACTCCAAAGTTGCATTCGTCGTAGAAGCGGGGAGTGAGCCACGGTGGGTAAGCTACCGTGACGAAAGGTGAAGAAACCAGCTCAGCGTTAAGGTCCCAAAATTTCAGTTAAGTGTTAATCACAAACGGCGTCCGTGGTCGAAGACAACCAGAAGGTGGGCTTAGAGGCAGCCATCCTTGAAAGAGTTCGTAACAGATCACTGGTCAAGCTTGCGGGCCCGAAAAATGGACGGGACTCAAACTGAATACCGATACGCTGACCCTCCGAAAGGAGATGGGGTAGCGCGGCGACGTGGTCGGGTAGAAGCTAGGTCGTGAGGTCTAGTGGACCGTCTACGTATGAGAATCCAGGGAAGAGTAGCAGCATAGTGCGGTGAGAATCCGCACCACCGAAGGGGCCAGGGTTCCTCGGCAATGTTCATCAGCCGAGGGTTAGCCGGTCCTAAGGACATCCTTAACCGAGATGTTCGAAAGGGAAATGCGTTAATATTCGTATGCCCCTCTGCAAATCTGGTAACGGCTCGGGCTAGTTCGTGCATTCCTGTCATGGGATGTCGAAGCGTTCGATAATCGATTGGAGAACCGTAACGGTGAGAAGATCGAGAAGGCGTGAGCGAAGACGAATGAGGCCAGGGTCCCATGAAAAGCCGCAGAGGTGACCGTACCGAGAACTGACACAGGTGCCCCTGGGTGAGCAGCCTAAGGTGTGACGGGCAAAGTACCGCGAAGGAACTCGGCAAAATCGCTCTGTAACTTCGGGAGAAGGAGTGCCAGCTTAGAGATAAGCTGGTCGCAGTAACAAGGGGACTCCGACTGTTTAATAAAAACATAGCCGACTGCTAGTTCGAAAGGATGTGTATAGTCGGTGAATCCTGCTCAGTGCCGGTATCTGAAATCGGGTTTCAATCTGACGAAGGACCGGTAAACAGCGGGGGTAACTATGACCCTCTTAAGGTAGCGTAATACCTTGTCGCTTAATTGGCGACTTGCATGAATGGCACAACGAGAGTCCCACTGTCTCCGCGGTACGTCCGGCGAAATTGACTATTACTGGCGCACAGTCCAGTAACCTCAACCTGCAAGCGAAGACCCCGTAGAGCTTTACTGCAGCCTGGCGTTGTACATTCGCGCACTTTGTGCTGAGTAGACGGGAGATGTTGATCCCCAGGACACAAGTCTTGGGAGAAGTCGTCCATAGAGACACCGTCCTTAGTGCGTGACTGTACTTACTCTTCATGAGGACACCGCTTGGTGGGCAGTTTGGGTGGGGCGCCACGCGCCCGAAAACCTAACAGGCGTGCCCAAAGGTCAGCTTAGGTGGTTCAGTCTCCACCGTAAACCGTAAGGGGAAAAGCTGGCTTGACGTGGATCGGATCAATAACGATCGACGATGCGAAAGCAGGGCCTAACGAACCAATGTGCCTCATTTCTGGGGGCCATTGATAACAGAAAAGTTACCTCGGGGATAATTGAGTTGTCACCAGCAAGAGCACATATCGACCTGGTGGCTTGCTACTTCGATGTCGTCTCTTCCCAACCTCCTGGTGCAGCAGCTGGGAAGGGTGGGGTTGTTCGCCCATTAAAGGGGATCGTGAGATGGGTTTAGACCGTCGTGAGACAGGTTTGTTGCTTTGTGGTTGAGGCGTATCAGGTGCCTGATCGGAAGGGCCCTTTAGTACGAGAGGAACGAGGGCTCGGAGCCACTAGTTTACCAGTTGTCCGGCAGGGCAACGCTGGGTAGCCACGCTCCAGCGGATAAGAGCTGAAAGCATCTAAGCTCGAAGTCGCCCGAAAGACGAGGCACCTCAGGGGACTCGTAGAAGACGAGTTTGATAGACAGCGGGTGTAAGGACCGAGGTTCGCCGAGGTCTTCAGCCCAGCTGCACTAACCCCCCGAGCATCCAAATAAAATCTACAACACCAAGGCCCTTGTGGGCCTCTGTCCAACAGAGCATATCAATTCACATTCGAAGGAAGAGTTGTGCACGGCCACAGCGGAGGGGTTCTACCCGGTCCCATACCGAACCCGGAAGTCAAGCCCTCCTGCGTCGATTCCTGTACTGTGGCGCGAAAGCCCACGGGAAAGTTCGTCGCTGTGCCACTCTCCTTCACCCCCGCACAAATACCAGATTACTGGCGGAGCCATAGCGAAACGGCAGGTGAGGAAATGGCAATCAGCACTGGAGACATTCTAGGCCACGCCCAAGTCGGCGTCTATCTGTCAGTGGTCGACAAGGTCCTGTTCCACCCTAGGTCCCTCCACGATGCGGCAATAGAGGAGTTGCAATCAGCGTTCGATCTGGAGATGTATCCCTTCCTAGTCGGCGGTTCATCGCTGCTCGGAAGCCTACTTACTGGAAACGACAAAGGCATAGCCGTCGCCGACATCGCCACCGAGGATGATCTCGATGAACTGACGAGCTTCAGCGACGTGGTCGTAATGGAGAGTGGAGTGAATGCCGCGGGCAATCTGATGGTGTGCAATGCTCACGGTGCCGTAGTCAGCCCAGTGGTCCCCCAAGGTGGGGTGGAGATGATTTCAGAGGTCCTCGGTGTGGATGCTATCCGAAGCAAGGTCGCCGGACATGACACCGTCGGCAGCATGCTGGTCGCCAATGGAAACGGAGTGCTGGCGCACCCGGACGTCTCCAGGTCGGAGGCCGAATCCATTGAGTCGGTGATGAAGGTCCAAGTGATGGTTGGCACAGTCACGTTTGGCTCACCATACGTCGGCGCCGGATGCGCTGCTAGCGATACCCATGCTCTGGTGGGCTCTGGTTCCACCGGTCCGGAGCTGAACCGAATCGAAGACGCACTCGGCCTAATCTAGCCGAACATCTGGTAGTCGATATCTGAATCCTTGTCGATGGCTGAGGCCACCTCTGGCATCGGGTACTTCAGCCCGGTAGCGGTGTTGAACAGGACCACGGTGTCGTCAAGACCAATCAAACCCCTCTCAAGCGCCACTTTGCAGGCCGCTGCAGTAGCGGCCCCTTCGGGACACATCAGCAAACCCTCCTCGCGACCTATGCCCTCTGCCATGCGGTGTATGTCTTCGTCGCTGACCGCGATGGCGAAGCCACCCGACTCACGCACAGCCCTCAGAATCAAGAAGTCACCGAGGGCAGCAGGAACTCTGATTCCCGAAGCATCAGTCTCGGCGTTCTCCCAGAACTCGGCGAATTCCAGACCTTGCTCCCAGGCCTTGACCATCGGTGCACACCCAGTCGACTGTACTGCGACCATCCTCGGGAGATCACATTCTATCCAGCCCAATTCGATTAGTTCTGCGAACGCCTTCCACATTCCGATGAGCCCCGTCCCACCCCCGGTCGGGTAGAATATGACGTCAGGCAGCTCCCATCCCATCTGCTCGGCCAACTCAAGCCCCATGGTCTTCTTGCCCTCAATCCGATAAGGCTCCTTCAGGGTGGATACGGCGAACCAACCGACATCGTCAGATCCCTCTGCGATTATCCTACCGCAGTCCCCAATAAGTCCGTTGACGAGGTGAGTGTCGCCCCCCTGTGCCTCAGTCTCTCTAGTGTTGATTTCCGGAGTGTTGTCCGGGCACAGCACAGTCGCCCTGATGCCAGCCCTGCTAGCATAAGCGGCAAGCGCAGAACCCGCATTGCCGTTAGTCGGAACAGCGAGGTGCTCGACACCCAACTGCTTTGCCATAGATACAGCGAGTCCCAGACCTCTGGCCTTGAACGAGCCCGTCGGCAATCTGGATTCGTCCTTGACAATCACCTTACCGGGAGCGGCTCCAATTAACTGGGCCGACCTCTCGAGACTTACTAAGGGAGTGATTACCTCACCCAGCGAGACCCGGTCCTCCGACTCCGCTACTGGGAGCAGGGGCGAGTATCTCCAGAAACCTGGCTCCGAGGAGGCTTCTATGTCAGCCCTGCTGACCTCTCTGCCCAATCTGCCCAAATCGTATCTTACCAGTAGCGGCTTACCCGCATCCGAGACCGAGTGAAGCCCATCGGACGAGTAGTGCTTGCCAGTGTAAGAGCACTCAAGATGGGTGACGTAGGAAACCACGACCATCCTTCCAATGCCGATTCGATGAACCTACCGCATCATATCGCAGTGGGAGCGACGTGATCGTCGCCCTTGTCCTCCGAGTCTCTTACGCGATTCCAGACCGAGGTCATCAGCTCGTCATGGTGCTCCTTGCAGTAGTGGAAGCGCTTGTATGCCTCCCTGAAAGAGTACGCCTTGCTACCAGTCGCCACTAGGAATCCCTCTGGTGATAGGCGGCTAATCTGCTCACCCTCACTAGCGCACTTCGGGTAGTCGCATCCGGGCATAGGCAGGCCTGCTAATCACCACTCTTGAACTCTGTGAATCATGATTGCGACTCTTCAGGAGGTTCGATAATGACGAGGGGTACATTGGCCTCGACGCTGTCCCCTGACTCGCAATTGACCTCGCTGACAGTCCCTTGAATCGGGGCTTGAATTTCATTCTGCATTTTCATGGCCTCGAGGATGAGCAGCACTTCTCCCTCCTCCACTTGGTCGCCCACCGCTACGTGCATCGTTACCACCTTGCCGGGGATGGGTGAGGAGATGGTCCCCGACCGCTTCCTCCCCCTGCTCCTTCCCGCGGAACCCCTGCCTGTCTCACTGTGCGCCCCACCATCCACTTGGATCGAGTACTCCTTGCCTCCGACCAAAACCCTCCAAGCATCGCCTTCGCGTTCGACCTCGACCTCGAATTCCTCCCCGTCGACGGTGACCCTCCTCTTCTCTCCCATCGGTTCACCTCGGGGTACTCCTTCGCGTGCGTGCGCGGAACAAGTTCCTCCTCCCAATCAGAACTCTCCTGTGGTCTCGTGACCACGGATCTCCGGACTTCCTCTGTCCTGTGGGACCCATGGCCTCACCCTGTTCGGAAACTAGCAGCACTGCAGCCAGGGCAGCAGCCAGCAGTCTGGCTTCGTCATCGGATCCCTTCGCCATACTCCGCCTCATAGTGGGATGTTGCCATGCTTCCTAGCAGGACGAATCTCCTCCTTCTCGAGTAGTGCTCCCAAGGCGCGAATTAGAACCGTTCTGCTCTGATGCGGCTGTATGACGTCATCGAGATAGCCTAGGGCCGCTGCCCTGTACGGGTTGGCAAACGTCTCCTCGTAGTCGTCGACTAGCCTCTCCCTCTCCTGCTCGGGGTTTCCCGAGGTGCCGATTCTCCGTCTATGGATTATCTGGACTGCCCCGTCCGCCCCCATCACTGCCAGTTGGGCAGTTGGCCAAGCTATGTTGTAGTCTCCTCTGATGTGCTTGGAGGACATCACATCGTATGCCCCTCCGTACGCCTTCCTAGTGATTACAGTGAGTTTCGGGACGGTGGCTTCGGCATACGCATATAGCAACTTGGCACCGTGCCTGATGATGCCGCCCCACTCTTGGCTCGCGCCGGGCAGGAATCCGGGAACGTCCACGAAGGTCAGCAGCGGTACGTTGAACGCGTCACAGAAGCGCACGAACCTCGCACCCTTGATTGAGGCATCGATGTCGAGGCACCCTGCCAGCACCCTTGGCTGATTCGCTACCACTCCTACGGTTTGCCCGCCCAGACGCCCGAACCCGACGACTATGTTGCCAGCAAATTCCGCCTGTACCTCCAAGAAACCCCCATCATCCAGAACGGCCTCGATGGCCGTGACTAGGTCATACGGCTGACTAGGATCTTCCGGAACGAGGGAGTCGAGGTCCTCGCACTCCCTGTCATGTGGGCCTCAGGTTGGAACGACAGGGGGGCTCTCGAGGTTGTTGGACGGAATCAGGCCGACTAGTTCCCTGACTATGTCCAACGCCTCCTCGTCGTCACCCGCCGTGAAATGCGTCACCCCAGATCTGGTAGCATGTGCCGAAGCGCCGCCTAGGTCTTCGAAGGTCACCTCCTCGTTGGTCACCGTCTTGATTACCTCGGGCCCGGTAATGAACATGTGAGCCGTCTGTTCGACCATTACTACGAAGTCCGTGATTGCCGGGGAGTAGACCGCTCCGCCCGCGCATGGCCCCATTATCACGGAGATCTGGGGGATGACTCCGCTGGCCCGCACGTTCCTGAAGAAAATCTCGGCATACGAACCTAGGCTGGCAACTCCTTCCTGAATCCTAGCGCCACCGCTGTCATTCAAGCCGATGACAGGTGAACCGGTCTTGAGCGCCATGTCCAGTATCTTGCATATCTTGAGCCCGTGCATCTCACCCAGGGAACCGCCGTAGACAGTGAAGTCCTGAGCGAAGCAGTACACGGTCCTACCCCCTATGGTCCCGTGTCCGCAGACGACTCCGTCACCCGGGATGACGTTGCGGTCCATCTCGAAGTCCCTACATCTGTGCTCAACCAAAGTGTCCACCTCCATGAACGAGTCCTCGTCGAGCAGCAGCTCAATTCTCTCCCTAGCGGTCATCTTTCCCTTGGCATGTTGAGCCGAGACACGGGCCTGCCCACCACCGCCCTCTGCTTGCGCTTTCCTGCGGCGGAGCTCCTCGACGCGCTCATCAGACTCAGCCATGGTACGCGAAGGTAGGGAAACCCCGCCAATGAGCATTCCCGTCGTGAATGCTGCCATGCTCACGCGTCATCGGTTGCTTGAAGTCTGTCCGCCAACTCCCAGTTTCGTCGAAATGCGCATCGTGATTGCTAAACCGGGGCTCGACGGCCATGACAGAGGGGCGAAAGTCGTAGCCCGTGCCCTCAGGGACGGTGGCCACGAGGTCGTGTACACGGGTTTGCGCAAGACTCCCGGGGAGATAGTCAGGATAGTGATGGACGAGGACGCAGCAGCCTTGGGACTCTCTACGCTGTCCGGGGCTCATGACGTCCTGGTCCCAGCCGTGTGTGACGGCCTCAGGGAGGAAGGACTCTCAGAGGTCATCGTCTTCGCTGGCGGCATAATTCCGTCCGATGAGCGCGATTCACTCCACAATCAAGGGGTCAGGGCTATTTTCGGACCGGGTGCTCGCACCTCCGAGATTCTCGAGTTCCTCGAGGCGGCATCCGGAAGAATCGAGTCCGGCGAGCCTGTGGGAGTCGGGGAGAACTCGGGATGGCGATGGCGTTGAGTGACTCCGAAACCATGAGTTCCGCCCTATCGGGCAGTCGCAGAGACCTATCGAGGGCGTTAACGGCCATCGAGAACGGTGCCAGCTTCGATTTCGCCGCTGCAGACCCGTGGACGCTGGGAGTCACAGGGCCCCCTGGGGTCGGCAAGTCTTCGTTGATTGGAAGCCTGATTTCAAAGTGGGCCGACAGAGGAGAGAGAGTCGCTGTCCTAGCCGTAGATCCATCTTCGCCCAACAGCGGCGGCGCACTGCTAGCCGATAGGATGAGGATGCAGGAGGCCGACTCGGCCGACTCAGTATTCGTCAGGTCGCTGGCAACTAGGAACCATCCCGGCGGGCTGGCCTCCCGCATCTCTCCGATGATCGACTGCTTGCATGCATGTGGTTGGAGCAGGATAGTTATCGAGACGGTGGGCTCAGGCCAATCCGAGATTCGAATAGTGGCATTCGCAGATCGGGTGCTTCTGGTTGATGGGCCGGACCGGGGGGACGTGATTCAAGCCGAGAAGGCAGGCATTCTGGAACTTGCGGACATCATTGCCATCAACAAGTCCGACCTCCCCAATTCCGAACAGGCTGCGGATTCCGTTCGCACTGCTATGAGGCTGGTCAATGGCTCGGACACCCCTGTGCATCTAGTGTCGGCGCATGACGGATCGGGTGTCGATGATTTGCTGGAGGAGATAGAGTCCTGCTCGTTCTCGGTCGGGAGGAATCGTCTCAGGGCAAGGGAGCAATTGCTCTCGGCATGGGATTCCCGGCTGCTCGACCACCCCGGTCTAAACGAGGTGCTCGATTCCTTGGAAACCGGAAGTATAACGCTCGATGAGGCCGTGGAATCTCTGAGATAGGGGCTAGGAGGAGATTTGGCATGGATGAGTCTGAGGCCAGATTCGACATCGACCACGTCGAACACTCGGTAGGAGGGTTCGGTGGCCACGCGTTCAGGCGTCTGACACACGTTTCCATGGCAGCAATTCCAATTCTTTACTACACCCGTGGGGAAGAGATTGCTGGCGTATTCTCGCTCAATCCGGATGCGTTCGTCAGTTACGTCTTCCTCCTGATTCTAATCATCGAAGCCGTCAGGCTTCGCTTCGGCATAATTATCGTCGGCCAGAGAGAGTACGAGTCGAGCCAGATATCCGCCTTGGCGTGGGGTGCCTTCGCTGTGTGCCTAGCTTTACTGGTGACCGGGATGGCCCCGTTCGCGACGGGTACCGGGCTTGAGGCGGGAATCTACGGCATTCCCCTCATTTTCGGCCTGACCTTCGTGGACCCCCTGATGGGTGAGATCAAGCGGCAGAAGCAGGACATAAGATTGGCTATTGCGGCCGGCACGGCAGCGTCGTACGCAATTTGGGTGGGATGCAGCTTCTGGCTGGGAACCCCTCTTTGGGTCTGCTTTCTCCTAGCTCCCCTGACGGTGTTGGGTGAGCTGCCGAGGGTCAAGTACATCGACGACAATGCCACAATGATTCTGTTCCCACTGTCTGCCCTGCTGCTGCTCAGCCCCTTCTTGTGAATACGAACCCGTCATCTTTACAATCCGGTTTCCTCTGGCCGCTGATAGCATGTCCGAGGGGGATTCAAGCAGGGATATCGTGGAATCGCCGCTGTCGCAGAACGCGTACGTCCTGATTTGGACCGTGGCCTCGCTGGTTTCGTTCGTCATCTTCGTAGTCTACTTCTGATTACTCCCTCCCTAGTTTAATGGTGGGCCGTATTCTGGAACCTTTGTGTGTGGCATCTCTGGCATGCTCGGAAGCGCCGACGCGGAAACCGCCTTGGCGATGGCCGCCTGCATCAGCCACAGGGGCCCCGATGGGCACGGCGGGTTCTACGACGAGCTCGAGAACGGCTCGGTGGCTTTCGGGCACGCTAGACTGTCGATAGTCGACCTCGAGGGTTCCCCGCAGCCCATCGGGTCCGACCACGGGGCGGTGTTGGTTCAGAACGGGGAGATATACAACCAGTCCGAACTACGCTCGCGATGCAATACCTACCCGTGGCGCACCTCGGGTGACAGCGAGACCATCCTGGCCATGCACAGGCAGGGCACGTCGGCAGATGGGGCCCCGAGAGACAACCCGGCCGATGACCACGCAGAATGGGTCTCCGCGCTCGATGGGATGTGGGGCTTCGCGATATGGGACTCAAGGAGGCGCGAATTGCTGCTTTGCAGGGACTCCATGGGCGTTAAGCCGCTGATGAGGACGTTGCTTCCGGATGGCACTCTGCTGTTCGCATCGGAAGTGAAGGCGTTCCACGCTCATCCAGAATTCTACCCTAGGCCGGATGTCGACGCTCTGGTAGTCAGGCTCGCGTACGAGTACCCCTTGGACATGACTACTCTATTCCGAGACGTCACTCAAGTGGCTCCCGGGACAGTCGAGTCATGGTCTTTGGACGAACAGGGCAGAGCGGTTCTGAACGGAGTCTGCAGGTACTCGAGAACCATTGTCTCGCCTGAGGGCCGCTGGGACCCCTCGGTGCAAGCCCGTATCCTTCTCGACAGCTTCCGTGAGGGCCTCGAGGCCAGGATGATGTCGGATGTGCCAATCGGAATAGTCCTCTCGGGAGGGCTGGACTCCAGCTTGATCGCCGCTCTGGCTCGCGAGGTCTCGCAAAGCTCCGGGAAACCGGTCCCGGAGTGCTGGACCGTCGCCAGCAGCGAGGACAATCCGGATTACGTAGCCTCAGTGATGGTGGCACAGCATCACGATCTTGCTCACCATGCCAAGATTATCGAGGAGGAGGCGTTCTGGAAGGGGCTGCCTAGATTCGTCTGCAGCGGCGAGGACCTCGACATCACGGTGCTGTTCTGGCAGTCCCTGTTCGAGGAGATGACGAAGCGAGTGCGAGTGGGCCTATGCGGACAGGGGGCGGACGAGCTCCATGCGGGATATGCCCGGTATCGAGATTTGGACGGGCACTCGGGATTGGTGTCGAGGAGACTCTCGCTCGCCGAGGGTTTCGACCTAAGTCGTCTGCCGGCTGGCCCGGGCGAGTCTTGGACCGACAACGAAATCCATCCGAAAAGTCATTACAAGGACCTCCGAACCGCCCTGCAATTCGAGCTCGAGAGGGGCCAACTGTCTAACTTCCAACTGCGACTTGCAGACAGGCACAGCATGGCGCATGGCATGGAGGCAAGGGTGCCCTTCCTCAGCTCCCAGCACAGGGCAGAGTCCAACCGGCTGCCGATGAGCTGGAAACTCTCGGCGGACACCGAGAAGCTGGCTCTGCGTGAGGCGGCGGCTCTGACCGACCTTCCTGAAAGCACCGTCAGGCGCCCGAAGCTCCCGGCTGGAACCGCAACCGCTCCGGATCTAGTTTCATCCCTTATTGGGGAGCTGACTCCTCACGCCATGGAGTGGGCCAAAGAGTACGGCAGACTCAGCCAGCAGCTCGCCGAACAGCCGGACATGGCCATAGGGATGAGACTGTTCCACTCGATACACCTGACCGGAGACCCACGCAGCAGGGCCTCGAAGCCGATGATGGATCTTCTCGAGGACGTCAGTGAATGGCCCGGGTGATTATCTGGCGAGACGCACCCCAGCCCGCAGCCCCCTACTCTCGTGCTTGAGCAGCCACGCCTTGGTCTCAGGTCCGTTGCAGCCGCTGTAGTTCCCAATCCCCCCATCTTGGCGGATTACCCTGTGACAAGGTATCAGCAGGACCCATGGATTTCCTGCCATAGTAGAGCCCACTGCCCTGCTTGAGTTCTCGCAGCCGGCGGCTGTCGCGAGTTCGCCGTAACTGACGACCTCGCCGAACCGCGCGACCTCCGAGAGGGCCCCTAGGACCTTCCCCTGGAATGCCGTCAGGCCGCTTCTGTCGAGCACTGGAGTAGAGACCTCACGCCTCTGGAAGAAGGCCCTCACCCACTCTCTGGTCGCCTCGACGTGCTTCCTGCCAATCTGCAAGTCGTTCTCGGGCCCGTCACCCCACTCGAGCCTACGAACTCCCTCCTCGCTAGCGGTTACCACCATCCTGCCTAGGGGAGTATCGATTGCTCCCATACCCAAGTCCATTCGCTAGTCACCTTGGCTTTCGGCTCCGGGTAAGTCAGTGGAATCGGAGTCCACCTCGTCATCCCCCAATGTCATCTCGTCCATTCCCACAATCTCGTAGTTCGAGGGGAATAGTGCGATAATGACCCCGGCCACCATGCACCCGAGGCCCAGATAGAACGCCTGCTGAACCACCATCAACTCGAGACCAATCGCGAACAGGACCAGTCCACCCAGATTGGAAACCCATACTAGGGTCTTGAAGGTAGATAGGGAGACGCCACTTGAGCGACTGCTCCTCTTGGGGCCAAACTCCGCTCCGAATCTTACAGGCTCCTTGTCATCCACGATAATCCCTACCTGTCAATCATGATTATCGCATCGGTAGGGCAGCCGAGGACGCACAGTTTGCATCCCGTGCACTCATCTCTGAGTATTCTGGCCTTGCGATTAACCTCTACCTCCATGATGGGGCTTGCCAGAGGGGTGTCGTACAACTCTATGGCGTCGTCGTCACACACTATGGTGCATTGGTCGCAACCTATGCACAGCCCCTCCTTCACCCACGCGACAGCATCCTCTCCTCCTTTGATCATGGCTTCTTCCTCGGCCCTCATCGAATCGAGCATCATGCGGATGCGCTTCTGCTCAGCGGCCCGCCGGGCCAGCAGGTCCGGTATCTCCGTCACGCCCGGCAACTGGTGGCACACATTCTCAATGTATGCTTGCCGAGCCTTCGCCTCATTACCTCGAGTTAACCTGCCGAGCTAGGAAGCTGACCACGTCGAGGATCTCGAAGTCGTGACGAGGGTCTCCCTCGAACTTCAGGCACTCGAAGTGGGCTACGCACTTCGGACAGGTAGTCAGCATTACTTCCGCCCCGGTCGCCTTCACTTCATCGAATCGCTGCAGGCGCAGAGCCCTACTGTTCTCGTTGCAGGCCATCATGCTGGAGACGCCGCAGCACAACGCGTCCTCGCCGTGGTGCTCCATCTCGACAAGGCTGACCCCGTCGACCGATTCCACCAAATCTCGGGGCTTGTCGTACAGGTCCATCTGACGTCCGAGGCGGCATGGGTCGTGGTAGGTGACGGTGACGTCGTCCTCAACCGTCAGGTCCATGTCGAAACCCTTCTCGACTAGATACTCGGTGGTGTGCATTACCTTCATCCCATCCAACTCGTAGTCGAGTGCGAAGGTCCGGAAGCACTCGGCGCAAGACGTCACTAGCGTGTCTATCCCACTGTCACCCAGCTTCTTCTGGTTGTACGCCTTTAGCTTCTCGAAGACCTCGGAAAGGCCCTGCCACTTCTGGTCGTGGCCGCAGCACTTCAGGAAGTCACGACCGAGGTAGGTGACATCATCCCCCATCTCCTCGAACAGCGTGAATGCAGCGGTTGTGGTCTCGCCCAGATTCATCTCGCCCTCGTTAACGTGACTGAATATCATCTCCTGATCGATGTAGTCGACGCACCCGGGGTAGTAACCCACGTTGGAGTCTATCGGGTAGTCCTCAACTGCCACGAAGGCGTCGTCAGCATCCTCCTCGGCCTCGGCGGCCAGAACAGCTTGGAGTAGCGTGTGCGGGATTTCGGTGGCGGGGGGACCGCCGACTATCAGGTTCCGGCGGATGTCGACGTAGGAGTCGTAGTCCACCAACTGGGGGCAGGCATTGGTGCACGCAGTGCACGTCAGGCACGAGTACAGGGGAACCCCGTCATCCTCGTTGTTCCAGGTGTTGTAGATTATGTTGAGCTTGTCACCGGCGGTGAACAGCCTGACCGGGCAGGCGTCGTCGCACAGGTCGCATCCGTAGCACTTGTTCATCTCCCACTCGTATCCTCGTGCCATGCTACGCATGACCAAGAACACGATAGCCCCTACGCCCAGGCATGGGATGAACATGCTGTAGATGAGCTTGGCATCGAGTCCCTTGGGGTTCTTGTGGTATGTCGGGTTTTCAATCGAGAGCGCTGTCAAATCATCGAGGCTCAGGGTGGATTCGGACCTGACAATGGCCGTACCGTCATCGCCCAGCAGGAGGGGCTGGTAGGCTACCGCAGAGAAGCCTGTGGCCATGGAAATCGACTCGTTGACACCCTCCGAAGTGAATGAGAAGCTCACTGTGTAGCTCGCTCCGGCTGACAGGTAAATCTCGGTGGACTCGCACGTACCCCCTTCGTTCTCCCACAGTATCGAGCCAGACGAGTCCAGCAGACTGATGCTCTGAGAGTGCACTCCCATGTTCCTGGCGGAGTCACCCGTATCGCTGTAGACCGTCCGGAACGAGCAACCTACATCAGCAGGTACTCTGGAGATTCCGAGATCCTCCACTTCGAACGTGCTACTATCGGAGACAGCGATTATCGACTCGTCGGAATTACCTAGGTAAGTAACAGTGGAACCACCAGCGTTTCTACCTATCTCGGAGTCAGCATGACCGTTGTCTCCGGCGAAGTCTATGAGGGTCTTCTTGGTCGGCTGGTGGATTCCCCAATCAACCCAATTCGCAGCCGCTATCACGCACCAGTCGGAAACGTCCTCATGCTCTATGTCGAAGTCTTCCCACACAGCCAAAGTCTGCGTCTCAGAGTAGGGCAGGCAATCATCCTCCCATTCCGCCCATACGTTGCCCTTGCCCTCGTGCACAAGGGTGTCCGAGGGCTGCCCCCGCATCGCATCGAGGTCCTCCAATTCATCCATCGCACCAAGGCCACCATAGTCCCAGAACCCACTATCGTAGATTGGCCACGTGACCGCCGAGATAATCACAGCGGCAGCAAGAGAGCCGATGGCAATCTGCCTCCCAATGATTGGTCTGAGTCTGGCGCCGATTGAATTGAGGACGAACCACCTGACGCCGAAATAGATCACAGCGAATAAGAAAATCCCCGTCAACACCCACGGAATCGCATTGAACACGTCAGCGGTCCAAGGGGCCTGACGGCCGCAGAACAGGTAGTTGTGTGAGTCTGACCAGCAGTAGTTGGTGAGGTCCTTGGAGTATAACTCTAGGAAGATGTTGATTGAGAACACCGAGATGAACCAGACATGGGCGAGATACACAGCGCCCGCTGTGGCGAACCACGGGTCCTCCACACCCCGCTTCTCCCTCTTGCCGATTATGAAGGGCGGGAGTGTGAGGATGCCGACGGGTATACCGGTCAGCGCCGCTCCCCACCATCCGGCGTTCCAAGCGATTACCGGCGTGCCAAAGAAGTCCCCTATCGGACCGGCGGGGATGATGAACTGAGGCAAGTACTCGCCCCACCTCAGGTATCCGTACGAGAACAGGACGTACCAGTCTGGGAACACGAATCCGGCTTGTGCGAACGGGTCTGCCGCACTGTGTAGCGGCGGTGGGATAATCCAAGAGTAGAACGAGATTACCGCCATTATCGCGGCTAGGATTATACTGTCTCTGATGATTTCCGTCGGCCAGAAGGCGTGACCGACGAAGACACGGCGCCTCTCCTCATCGGCCTCTAGTAACTGGTCCCTTTCCCTCATGTAGGTGTCAGCAATCCTTCCGAATCTGTCGATCATTCCCATGTGATTACCTCAATGCGGCTCCGCGATGCCCTGTACCCAGACAATGAACAAGTGAGCCAGAATCAGGCCGGTCACCACCACAGGGAGGATGAAGACGTGCAGGAAGTACATCCTAGTCACCGTCTGGCCAGAAAGGGTGGTTCCCGCGAACAGCGCCTTGGCCATCCAACCGCCGACCAACGGGGTCGAGTTGGCCATGTTGATACCGATGGTAGCCGCGCCAAAGGCCAGACTGTCCCATGGCAGCAGGTAGCCCGAGTATCCGAAGAAGATGGTGAAGAACATCAACGCCACGCCAATCAGCCAGTTCAACTCGCGTGGGTTGCGGTACGCCCCGGTGAAGTACACCCTGCACATGTGCAGGAAGACCGATGCCACCATGAAGTGCGTCGTCCAGTGATGTATCGACCTCAGAATGTATCCAAAGGGCAACTCCACCATGATGAACTCCATGCTGAGGTAGGCTGGCGATGGAGTCCCCTCTCCTCCCGGGACGTAGTACAGCCCCAGCACGGTACCGGAGATCACTAGTATCACGAAGGCGAGGAACGAGATTCCCCCGAGGCAGTACAGAGGGTACCAGTACCATATGATTCGCAGCTTGTACTTCTCAGCGTGCGTCAACGGCATCTGCCTATGCATGTGGTGATATGCGTCCTTACTCATGCCCCAATAGTCTTGGATTCTGAATCTGGTGTCGAGCCAGGAGAATGCCCAAAGGAAACCCTTCTCCGCCAGGCCCATGCTGCCAGCACTGGTCTCGACAGCCCTGAGTATGTCAGTCCTAGGCATGTCGTCCCGCTCTTTTCGAAGAGTGAAGGCAACTAGGACGACCACGATGGCGATGAAAAGCCAGAGGAACCAGAATTGAATCATCAAATCACCTAATCACAAAACGTGTACCAGTCAACGAAGTCGTCGAGTGCCTCGATGATTCCTGCCCCGTTGACCTCGAATGGAATTAGCGGCATTCCGACCGGTGCAGGACCACCGGTTCGCTTGACGCCGATGAACTCGAACTCTGTCCCATTGGTCCTGTTCCTGCTTCGGTTCTTCTCGATTACAGTCGGGTCGTACCTGCTGGAGTGGCAGATGCAGAACAGCTTGTTGCCGCCTGCATCGACCCCTCCGGGCATCCATTGGTCGCTGGTGAAGTCATTGCTCACCAACTGCCATCCGGGAATGCAGCACAGGTGCGGGCACCTAGCGAAGATTATGATCATGTTGTCATGGATCGATAGCGCCTCGTACTCGGGCTCCTCTTCGACCTCGTAGCCGGAGCCCACGTACCCACCGCTCTCGTCGTAGCCGTCCATTAACTGGAATCGCGGCTTGTCCTCCTCCAACGGGGCCTGGGAGTTCTCATCATGGGGGACGTAAATCACTAGGACGGGAAGGCCCGACCAGACTCCTGATGCCCCCGCCATCCCAGTCGCAGAAGTTGCTGCGGCGTCCACAAAGGACTGGTATTCCATCTGCTCTAGGTGCATGTCGCCGTACCAGGCCGAGTCCTCAGCACCGGTTGGGACCCAGAACCTCACCGACGAGTCGCCCTCGTCGGAACTCGATTGACCCATCAGCAGCGAGGCGAAGCCCACTGCCCCTAGGCTCGCCATCGTGATTACTCCGGCGGCGGTGTTGAATGAGTGACGCATGAACTCCCTGCGGTCGATTAGATTGGGCCCCTCGGGGGAGTAATCGGAATCGCCCGAGATGGTTCTGAGCCTGAATCTTCTGGACATCATCACACCTCGTACTGTCTCCATCCGTCTGGATCATTGGAAGTGATGTACTTGTTCCCTCTGTGCTTGACGATAACAACATCCGGCATCACGAACTTCAGGTACACCATGCCTAGGATTATTATCGTCAGCATGAGCATGCCGAAGTTGAACGAGAGCAGTTGCTGGTCCCATCCGTTGAACAGCCCATAGGCCAGACCTCCTGCCCAGTACAGGCTCCATACGACTCCCCAGAGTGATAGCAGGATTATCAGGATGGAATCGCCGAAGGGGGAGACCGAGGCTCGCACGACCGTGCCTGACTCCGGCTGGTTGAACACCCCGTGGTCGACAGCGGCATCGAACTCCTCTATGGTGAGGACCGTTCCCTCCAACGCGACTCGAGCGTCCTCGACACTAATCTCGCCTGACTTGACCTGCCTGAGCAGTTTCATCACTACGTCTTCTTTCACAGCTGGTCACCTCTTCGAAGATGCTTGATTCTGAGTCGTAGTAGATTGCTCCTGCCTTCGTAGTGCCTCGAGAAGCCGTAACGTAGGAACAGGCCGCAGAAGAGCAGCACGATAATCACCGCTGCGAACCCGAGCAGGCCCAGCCAGTGCGCCCTCAGCCCGGCCCCCATCTCGTGTATGTGCACGCCATGCTCGGCCGCGGCCGGGGGCTCAATCTCCCCGTTTCCGGAGAATACAGTGCGCTTGCTACCGTCGTCAGCGCCCTCTTCGATGGTGGTCGAGAGTCTGTTCCAATTGTCTAGGGCACTGGGAACCTGATCGCCGTTGACAGAGTTCCCTGCGAGCCAGATTGTGACGGCCCCCTCCCCCGTTGCAGGCGCGGTCCATAGGATGTGCCACGACCTGTCCTCGGTCTTCGCTCCTGAGCTGGTGTGGGTCAGCCGGGCTGGATCATCCTCCCAGTTTTGCACCATCGACTCATATCCCTCTCCGGCCCCTAGGGTCCCGGAACTGACCATCATCGAGAAACCGGCAGTGTTCGATGAGGTATCCGGGTCAGGCCCCCCGATTAACTGGACGGTGAGTTCGTACTGCCCTCCCGCCTCATAGTGGTAGGGGAGGCCCTCGATGAGGACAGTGACAGAGTTGTCAGACTCCTCGCTATGGCAGGTGCACCCTGCGATGGAGACGTCTCCTACCTCGTCCGCATCTCCTCCGATGCCGAGGTGGGATGCCTGCGTCCCTCCCGCTACGAGCAGGGCTATCATCCCCAGTACGAAGGCTCTCCGAGAGTATGCTCGAACCCTGCTCACACTAACACCCCAAGGCACGGACGAAGCCACCTAGAATAGGGATATTAACGTTCCAGTTTGCCCCCTTCACAAGGACGCGCATCCACCGCTCTAATGATTCTCATTAGAAACTCGCGAAACCTCAAACGACAGCGCTGGTTGCGTTTGGCGTGTCAGGACCCCGATGGCGCAATGTCTACCGCCTCTCGGAGGAGCAGCTGAGGTTGCTTGAGGAGGCAGAAGGGTGTATGGAGATGCTTGACATTAACCGGGCCGAATCCATACTGTTGGCACTTCTGGAGGAGGATTCCGACTGCGTGCCGGTGCTCAACAACCTCGGTCACATGTACGGCCGCTACCTGTCCGAGTGGGAGACCGCCATAGAGTACTACGACCGCGTCCTGCAAATAGAGCCAGACAATGCATGGGCACGAGATGAGAGACGCAGATACCAACGCCTACTGTCCTATGATTGAGCACAATCTAAACGGCCCCTGCCACGAGGGGCGTCGCATGGACGAAGGTTCGATTCTGGTTGTCGGCGTCGGAGGGGTCGGTTGCACCTGGGCCGAGAGGGCCCACGCGAGTTGTACAGAACTGGCCGATCTACTTCTCATCGACGCCGACGAGACCTCGTTCGCGGGAGCAGCAGCAGCTCACTGCCTACACCTCGATGCGGGTGGGGACGGACGGGGCACGGCAGCGCTCCCCGAACTCGCGGCCCACCGCCTCAGGGACGGCATCGGCTCCGTGGCCCCGTTGCTCGAGCGGGCGGAACTCCTACTCCTGATGACGGGACTAGGAGGCGGGACGGGTTCCGGGGCCTCTGCCGAACTGGCCTTCTTGGCGCGAGAGAGCGACTGCCTAGTGATTACGATTGCTGGATTGCCTTTCGCCGAGCAGCCCCTGCGCTGCAACATAGCCGAGGCCGCCATGCCAGCGCTCGAGGAGAACTCCCACGTCTGTATTAGGGTCAGCATGGAGAGGCTCGCATGGCAGGCCCGGCGCAGGGACGAGGACTGGAGGGCCGGCTCGGGTTGGATAGGGGAATTGGTCGAGGGGTTGGTGACCACACTCGCGAAGGTCGGCAAGATTAACCTCGATCTGATGGATCTCAGGACCGTCATCAACAGACCCGGCAACGCCACCCTGATTGTCGGGACCGGGACCACAGACAGACCGGAACAGGTTGTGCTCGAGGCTCGCAAGTCGCCGTTGTCCGATCTCACTGTGGATGGGGCCAGTGGCTGCATGATTCAGGTCGAGGGCGGACCTGACATGACCCTGTCCCACCTGAACGAGGTCACTGACGCCTTCGTTTCATCTCTCGATCCCGACTGCCAGGTCATCATGGGAGCGAGGGCCAGCGACGAGATGGTTGGCCGTATCAGGCTGGTAGCCGTGGTCAGCGGACTTTGACCAATCCGATATAGGGGCACCTTGTCGTGTAGCCATGGCAGGGCTAGGCAAAGCCGCTAGGGGTAAGCGCAGGTGGATAGGCCTGAGAGTCCCCTGCGGGGCGGCTAGCAGAGCTTCTTGTGAAGGGCTTCTCGAGGCCGTGCTGGAGGGCTTGCGATGGAGGATGTACGACCACAACCCCGGACCCGATGGGTCGGCCACTGCCATAGTCAGGGTCCCTCTGTCTGATTGCGAATCGGCCACTTCCCGAATCAACTCCGAGGAAGGCTGGCACACGCTCACCAGGTCCGGTAAAATCAGGTTGGTCAGGAAAAGACTCGAGCTCGATTAGGCGTTATAGGGTAGGCGCCCACTCCAATCCTCCGACCGCGCTGACCCCCCACTCCTCTCCGGCGGACTCGACAATCAGATGTCCCTCTGGGCTAAGCCCCACTGCCCTCACGGGCTCGCCCCTCAGACTGATATCGGCTCCCATGGAGAGTGACTTCGACAGGGCTCTCCAGGACAGTACTAACAAATCTTCGTCACTGACGCATGGGACTAGTGGATGATTCTCAAACAGGGATGAGATGGAGCAATCGAGCATCTCGAAGACCTGCATTGCTGACTTTCTCCCTATGGACTCATCCCATCCGGCCACAGGCTCGTCGCCTATGTTCCCCTTGCTTTGGTTGAGTCCGATGCCGGCCCTGATGCACTGATCCTCCGAACTGGCCTCTAGGAGGACGCCGCCCAACTTCCTGCCATCAGCGGTCACTATGTCGTTGGGCCACTTGACAAGGCATTCGAGGACATCCGAGACCGCTGCGCCGATTGCAGTCTGGATGAGCCCAGGGGAGTGTTTGTCTAAGCATCCTCGCGGCAGGTTCCAGGTGCACGCCAGCCCCCCCTCCAGCATCTCCCAGGAGCTACCTCCCCTGCCTCGGCCGGATGTCTGAGATTGGGACATCACCCTTTGCCAACCCCCCTCATCGAGGCGCTTCGCCTCGTCCATCGTCGACTCGCACTGCTCCACCACCGTCATAGGATTCCCAGCCGCCGGCCTCCAGTAGCACATCACCTCCAATCTCTCGTTACCAATCCTCATTCCGTCCAAGCGCCTGCATGACCAGCCGTCACCGATCCAGCCGAGGGGTGTGCTCGGACTATCTGGATCCGTCCTGTGGAGCATGACAACGAGGCACTCGGGGTCAATTGAGCCATCGTCCATGAGCTCCAAGAGCAGATTCGACCACCCCTCAGGAACGTCAGATAAGGAGGCCTCTTCGATTGGCTCGAGCATCGGAGAATCAGGTTCAGGTGGGCTCAGGTAGGGCAGGTTCCAGACCACTAGCGACACTCCCTGTTGCAACCGCCAACCTAGTTCCCCAGGACCCCCCTCCTCGACGCTAACGAAACCCTCGAATCCCGCCCTTTCCACATTGCCCCTAGTCGCCGCTACGGCGAACGGGTTCACATCACAGGCTCTGACATCCCAACCCATCGCTGCCAGCACAATGGATATCGCACCACTACCGCCACCGATTTCGCCCCCACTCCCTTGTCGACCCGACAGACGAAGCAGTGCTCGACCGAGCAATTCGGTGTCCTCACGAGGTGGGTAGACGGTTCGTGGCACCGTCAGTTCCCACGGACCGACGCCACCGATTATGAACCGAGACGAGGTCGATTCGGCGCTCGCTCCGGCAAGGCGTCGGCTCCCTGTGTCGACCATCCGAACTCACACTGCAGGGGGATTCTGAAAACCTTTATTCGTACGGCCCTCCGACGTCGGACTGGCATCTCCGCCCCCCTTGGAGGAGTCACAGCGCCTCGCAGCGTAGCGGTGCTGTTACAGAAACGTTTTTCAACCCCCCCTCGGTCCGCTGAAGGCCCAGCACTTGCTATGGGCCTGTAGCTTAGTCAGGTAGAGCATCCGGCTTTTAACCGGACGGCCGTGGGTTCGAATCCCATCAGGCCCGCCTGACAACGCCGCAGGCTTGCGGTTTTGCTGAGCAGGGGGGCGTGAAATGGCAGTGAAGAGTTCCACGAAAAAGCGTCTGATGGAACTCGGAATCTCCGAGACCCACGCGCACCGGCTGGCCGACGATGCGAACATGGATGCAATCAAGCGCATGACAGTCGATCAGGTGGCGAAGAAACTTGAACTCGAGACCGGTGATGCCGATCTCGAGAATGTCATGGCAGTCATCAGGGAGCAGATGGCTTCCCGCAAGAGGACGCGAACAGGTAGAATCACCATCTCCAGGAAGGCCCTGTTGGACGCGGACATCCCGACTGGTGACGACAGGTTCAACGTCCTCAACCACATACTGGTCCCGCATCACGAGTTGATACCCGTGGACGAGGAGGAGTCCGCTCTGGCCCCGTGGAGTCTGTCTCAGGAGGGCCCGGACGGCACCACCCGTCTGGCCAAGGAACTGCTCCCGAAGATCCTAATCACGGACCCAGCCGTCCAGGCCATCAAGGAGTCTGTCGAGGCCGGGGACGACGAGCTCCCGGCCGGTTGGTTGGCCAACAGAGTCGTGAGGGTAGTTAGGTACAGTCGCTCAGCAGGATCCAGCACGGCATTCAGGCTGATAGTCGAGAGTGCATGAGGTGATCAAATGAAGGAGATAGTAGAGAGTTACTTCAAGCAGAGGAGCCTAGTCAACCACCAGTTGATGTCTTACAACGACTGCATCCCCTCGGGTGACGGTCGCCTCAGTAGGATGGAGAGGATAGTCCGCAGCATCCGAATCGGGACCGACGAGCCGGTGGAGGATCTTCCCGGCGGAGAGGAGGCCGGCGGCTGCATCAAACTAGACGTTCTCGACAAGGAAATCATCGTGCGCCTCAAGGGGATAAGGCTGGGGCGCCCGACAATCAGGGAGGCCAACGGCGCCGAGCACCCGGCCACACCTCTGGAGTGTAGAATCCGGAAGCTGACCTACTTCTCCCCGGTGTACATGGACTTCCGCATCTACCGGGATGACATAGAGGGTCCATCCGATGGCGGCCTAGGCTGGGTCGAAGAGGAAGGTGTCCACATCGGTAACCTTCCGATTATGGTTCGCTCGGCACGATGCAACCTGCACTCGGACCATATCGACGAGAATAGGAAACTATCTCCCCAGTCATCGGAAGAGGACGCCGAGTATCTGAACGAACTACTCAGGAAGTCGGGCGAGGACCCCCTCGACCCAGGTGGCTACTTCATCATCAACGGCACCGAACGCGTACTCATTTCGATGGAGGACCTCGCCCCCAACAGGGTCACTGTCGAGAAGAACAAGAAGTACGCGCACGAGACCGAGGTCGCTAAGATCTTCTCCCAGCGCGACGGCGTCCGCAAGCCCATCAACGTCGAGAAGCGACGCGACGGGATGTTGATGGTGAAGATTCCAAGCGCCGGTACAACGGCGATTCCAGTCGTCCTGCTGATGCGAGCCTTGGGTATGGAGAACGATCAGGAGATATTCGCCTCGATTGCCGGGCCGGTTGAGGCGATGAAGTACACCGTAGCTAACCTCAATGACGTCAAGGACAACGACGAGTACGGCGTCGAGACGGAAGAGGAGGCGGTTGCATGGCTGGAGAAGAAGTTCGCGGCTGGGCAGCAGAAGGAGTACCGTGAGTCGAGAATACAGAACCTGCTGGACAAGGAGTTACTCCCTCACCTTGGATCGTCGGACGAACATCGCGAGAAGAAGGCGATATTCCTCGGTCGCATTGTGAGACAAGTCCTTGAGATGGCGATCACTGATCGCGACCCGAACGACAAGGACCACTACGCCAACAAGCGAGTACGACTTGCCGGGGATTTGATGGAGGACCTGTTTCGAGTCAGCCTACAGCAATTGGCTCGGGATCTCAAGTATCAGTTGGAGAGACACCACAACCGAAAGCGGGAGTTGAAGATCAACTCCTGCCTCAGGCCAGACGTCCTCACTTCCAAGATCATGCACGCTCTGGCAACGGGCAATTGGGTAGGCGGCCGCTCCGGCGTCAGCCAGCTGCTGGACCGCACGACTTTCATCGCAGCACTTTCTCACATGCGCAGGGTGACTAGCCCTCTAGTGCGCAGCCAGCCGCACTTCGAGGCGCGAGACCTGCATCCGACCCACTGGGGAAGGCTGTGCCCCAACGAGACGCCCGAGGGTCAGAACTGCGGTCTGGTCAAGAACGCAGCACAGATGATCGATGTCGCCGAGGAGGTCCCGGAGGACGATGTGAAGGAACTGCTGTCCGAAGCCGGGGTCGACTCATCCCCCGTCCAGTGGGCCGACGGCTCGAGGATTCACGTCAACGGCGACATCTTCGGGCTGCACAAGAGGCCCGCGAAGTTGGTGGCCAGAATCAAGAGGAGCCGTCGCTCCGGCAGACTGAGGCCCGAGGTCTCCATACGTCACGATACCGCTAACCGAGACGTGTTCATTAACACCGACAGAGGCAGGGTGCTGCGCCCTCTGCTGGTCATTGAGCACGGTAGCCTGAACCTCACGAAGCTCCACTTGGAAGGCCTGAGGTCGGGCGAGCTGACCTTCTCAGACCTTGTGTCCTCCGGCGTGGTCGAGTGGGTAGATGCGGAAGAGGAGGAGGACCTGCTAATCGCCCCTCGTCCCTTCGACCTGCCTCAAGTCTCGCCCAAGCACGGCAGACCAATCAATCCGGCCAAGGTCGAGTGGGTCAACCTAGGGGAGCAGGAGATATCTGAGGCCAAGCTCAGGGCCGAGGTCCAGCTCTCCAACGGCGATACCGTGTTTGAGGAGTTCACGAGGCCCCTGAACTACTACCAGGACAACATCGACTCCCTGAAGAGGAAGCAGTCCAAGGCCCACACCATTCTGATGTATACTCACGTCGAGATTGACCCCCAACTCATCCTCGGCGTGTGCGCGTCGTTAGTCCCTTACCCAGAGCACAACTCCACCCCGAGGGTTACCGGAGGAACGGCGATGGTCAAGCAGAGTCTTGGTCTGCCGAGCGCCAACTACAGGCTCCGGCCGGACACGCGCGCCCACATCATGCACTACCCTCAGCAGTCGATAGTCGGCACACGAGCGATGGAGTCGACCAACTTCAACAACAGGCCAGGCGGCCAGAACCTCGTCGTCGCCATCATGAGCCATCACGGGTACAACATGCAGGACGCCGTCATCATGAACCGCGCTTCAGTCGAACGCTCTTTGGCGCGCTCCGCCTTCGTCAGGACCTACAACGCCGAGAACAAGAGGTTCCCCGGGGGCCAGGAGGAGCGGATAGAGGTGCCAGGAACCGGGCTCGACGAGATCAAGGGACTGAAGTCGTTCGACAGCTACTCCCACCTCGAGAGGGACGGCCTGCCTGTTCCCGAGGAGTTCCTGTCCACTCTGGATAAGTCGGATAGGGCGGTCTTAGTGGGTAAGACCAGTCCCCCGAGATTCCTTGAGGAGGCCCACGGCGCCTTCCTGCAGGCACAGGAGAGGAGAGAGTCGTCGATGCTGGTTAGACACGGCGAGGAGGGATGGGTCGACAATGTATTCGTGACCGAGTCACTCGATTCAGGACGTCTCGTCAGAATCACTCTGCGCACCAATAAGATTCCCGAGCTCGGCGACAAGTTCGCCAGCCGCCACGGCCAGAAGGGCGTCATCGGCCGTCTCGTGAACGAGGAGGACATGCCCTTCACAGTCGATGGCGTGATACCAGATTTGCTAATCAATCCGCACGCCATACCGTCGCGGATGACCGTGGCCCACGTTCTGGAGATGGTCGGCGGTAAGGTCGGTTCAATGGAGGGCCGCAAAATCGACGGAACCGCGTTCACCGGCGAGAAGGAGGATTCCCTGCGCGCCGGACTGCTACGTAACGGATTCAATCACACTGGTCGCGAGTCGATGGTTAACGGGGAGACCGGCGAGGAGTACACCGCCGACGTCTTCGCCGGAGTAATCTACTACCAGAGACTGCATCACTTGGTGAGCAGCAAGTTGCACGCTAGAAGCCGTGGCAGGGTTCAGATCCTGACTCGTCAGCCGACCGAGGGCCGGGCCCGTCAGGGAGGTCTAAGGTTCGGCGAGATGGAGCGTGACTGCCTAATCTCCCATGGCGCATCCATGGTCATTAAGGACAGGCTATTGGATGAGTCGGACGGCTGGGACCTCATGGTCTGCAACACTACTGGATGCGGCCACATAGCCTACTACGACTGGAAACGCCGGACCACGGTCTGCCCGTACTGCGGCGATCGCTCTGACGTCCACAAGGTGCAGACGTCGTACGCGTTCAAACTGCTGCTTGACGAGATGAAAAGCCTCGGGGTGGCGATGAGGCTCGAACTGGAGGACCGAAGATGAGCGCCCGCGATGCAGCCAAGATTCCTAAGAGGATCGAGTCCATCAAGTTCGGATTGATGGACCCCAACGAGATTCGCAAGATGTCGTCAGTGGAAATCAAGACCGCTGACACATACAAGGACGACGGGCACGCCTACAAGCAGGGCTTGATGGATCCGAAGATGGGAGTCATAGACCCCGGGATTCGCTGCGAGACCTGCGGCAACAAGCACGAGGAGTGCCCGAGTCACTTCGGCCATATAGCCCTCGAGCTGCCCATCATGCACATAGGCTTCACCAATCTAATCAAGACCTCTCTCAAGTCTACGTGCAACACCTGTAGCAAGGTCCTGCTCCACAGCTCGGCCGAGACGCACCCCCTAGACCCGGAGAAGTCCGAGCAGGACTTCTATCGCGACAGGGTGAACGATATCATCATCAAGCACGGAGTCGGTTCTCGCGAGTTCAAGACCATCATCAAGGACATCGAGAAGGAGTGCTCCAGTAAGAAGAGGACCATCTGCATGCACTGCGGCTCCGAGCAGGGCAAGATTCTGCTCGACAAACCGTCCACCTTCAAGGAGAAGAAGGCGGACAAGGGCGAGCACAAGCTCAACGCTAGGGACATCAGGGAGTGGCTTGAGAGGATTCCTGACGAGCACCTCATCTTCCTAGGCATGGACAAGGACTCTAGTCGCCCGGAGTGGACCATCATGAAGGTCTTGCCAGTGCCTCCGATTACCGTTCGCCCCTCGATAACCCTCGACAGCGGGGACCGTTCCGAGGACGACCTGACTCACAAGCTGGTTGACGTTCTGCGAATCAACCAGCGCCTGCGGGAGAACCGAGACGCCGGCGCACCCCAGTTGATCGTCGAGGACCTGTGGGAGCTTCTGCAGTATCACTGCACCACCTACTTCGACAACCAGACCAGTGGGATTCCTCCTGCCAGACATCGCTCGGGACGTCCACTCAAGACCCTGGCCCAGCGCCTCAAGGGCAAGGAGGGCAGGTTCCGCAGCAACCTCTCGGGCAAGCGAGTCAATTTCTGCGCTCGCACGGTAATCAGCCCCGACCCAAACCTCGGCATCAACGAGGTCGGAGTGCCAGAGAAGACCGCGAAGGAGCTGACGGTCCCAATCAGGGTGACCAGCCGCAACAGGGAGCAGCTACGACAGATGGTTCTGCGTGGTCCGGACGTGCACCCGGGCGTCAATTACATCATGCGCGGAGACCACTTCAGGGTCCGAATCACTGACAAGACCAAGTACATCTGGGCCGGCTTCCGCTGCCTCAACCCCGAATGCCACTCCGGAAGCGAGGATGAGGCCTATGCTGGCTACAGGCCCGATCTAAACGAGGTCCTCCCCGCTCCGAACTTTCTGCCCGGGCTGGAGTTGAAGAGGCAGATGCGCAGGAATGCAATAGGGGACCTCGAGGAGGAGTGGGGCGTGGACCTCGAATCCACCATTTCGAACCTGAAGGGAGAGGACGCCCGTGGACAACCACTGAAGGAGGACGACCCCAACGCGATAATCCACAACAGGTGGAAGTGGGAGCACTCTAATCCCGATGAGTACTTCCCGGATCACCTCGAGGTGTCGTGCCCACACTGCGGCAGCCCCGAGATTGAGGACGAGTACGGGGCTACCTACTCGACCGAGATAGAGGATAGGCTGAGCACGCTCGACAGGGATGGCAACCCGAAGCCCGGTGTCATTGTCGAGAGGCACCTCATCGACGGCGATGTTGCGATTTTCAATCGCCAGCCTTCGCTACACAGGATGTCCATGATGGTGCACGAGATTCGCGTGATGCCCGGCAAGACCTTCAGATTCAACCTAGCTGACTGCACCCCATACAACGCCGACTTCGACGGCGACGAGATGAACCTGCACGTCATCCAGAGCGAGGAGGCGCGCGCAGAGGCAAAGATTCTCATGCGCGTTCAGGAGCACATTATCACTCCGAGGTACGGAGGCAGTGTGATAGGAGGAATCCACGACCACATCTCGGGCGCCTACTTGCTGACCCACGGTGACCGCATCTTACCCAAGAATCTGGTAATGGAGATATTGGGCTCCATCGGCTGGGTCGGCGACCTGCCCGAAGAGGTACAGGAGAATGGTATGGTGGGATACCGCGGGGCCGACGTTCTGAGCCTCATCGTCCCGGCCGGCTTCAACCTCCAGTACACAAGCAGGTCAGGCGACGAGGTCAGGGTCTCGGAAGGAGATGTCAGGGGCACCATAGACAAGCGCGGCATCGGAGCTGAGGATGGCCGACTCCTCGACGCCGTGGTCCAGACCCACGGCTCCGACTCCGGTGCCGAGTTCCTCAACAGGATGACTAAGATGACCATAGCTATCTGCTCCGCTATGGGCTTCACCACGGGAATCGACGATGAGGACCTCCCGCTCAGTGCCAAGGAGAGAATCTCTGAGATTAACGCCTTGGCGAGTGAAGAGGTAGACGCCGAGCTCGAGAAGTTCGGCAAGGACGGACGCCGTTACGAGAGCCGCCCTGGTCGAACTCCTCTAGAGACTCTTGAAGAGAACATCCTCGGTATACTAGATCGGGGCAAGGCCGATTCCGGAGAAGTCGCAAAGGAACACCTCGGGTCGGACAACCCCGCTGTGATGATGGCTGTCTCTGGAGCACGAGGATCGATGGACAACCTAGCAATGATGGCCGGTTCCATCGGTCAGCCTAAGGTTCGAGGAAAGCGTCTTGAGAGGGGCTACCAGGACCGTGTGCTACCGCACTTCCCGAGAGGTGTTAAGGGTGCGGAGGAGAAGGGATTCGTCTCTTCCTCGTTCAAGCGCGGACTCGAGCCAACTGAGTTCTTCATGCTCTCCGTTTCTGGTCGTGAGTCCTTGGTGGACACAGCCGTCAGGACCAGCAAGTCCGGATACATGCAGCGCCGCCTGATTAACGCCATGGACGACCTCAAGGTCTCCGATGACGGTATGAACTCAGTGCGTAACACAGCCAATCGAATCATACAGTTCGAGTACGGAGAGGACGGCATCGATCCCGCGCGGAGCCGCAAGGGCTCTCCCATCGATGTCCCACAGGTCTTGGACGACGCCTTGGGAGGTGAAGCCTGATGGTGGTCAAGAGTGCCACAAAGAAGAAACTCATGGACCTCGGTGTTGCCGAGGAGTACTCGCACAAGCTCGCAGACGATCGCAAGTGGGACGATGTCAAGATACTCACTTCGGGCCAGATAGCCCAGATCTGCGGTATCGACTCAGGCACCGCTCAGGAGATATTCAACGTCATGGAGGCCTCGGCCAAACCGTCCCGTGCGTCCGCATCGGCCGAGAAGACCATCGTCAGGAGAAGGACGGTCTCGAGGCGACGCAAGAAGAAGGCCCTACCACTTCAGGACTACGACGAGGAGGCCAAGATGAGACAGATCCTCCGGGACATCGATACCGACGACGCAATCTACCAGCAGTTGAGGGACGCCTCAATCGACATGGATATCTCGATTACCCCACGTATTCTCGGCGACCTAGTCGATGGAATAAGATCTAGGGGCCATAGCAATCTCAGTCGTACCGATGCGGAGAAGGTGCTGAACTCCTCGCAGAGCTTCTTGGCCTCGGCCAGAGCTGATCCGCACGAGGCCGTCGGCATAACCACCGCCCAGTCGATTGGCGAGCCGGGAACCCAGATGACAATGAGGACCTTCCACTATGCAGGGGTTGCTACGGTGAACGTGACCCAAGGACTCCCGAGGGTCATTGAGATTGTCGATGCTAGGAAGGTCCCGAAGACTCCGACGATGCTAATCTACTTGGAGGAGTTGAACTCCAAGGGCAAGGCACTGAACACCAATGAGAAGGCCGTTCGCAAGATTGCCGCAGGGCTCGAGATGACAACGACTCCAGATATAGCCAGGATCAACGTCGAGGTAACGCAGCGACACATCACTCTCGACCTAATCAACAAGAACATGCGAATCAAAGGTATGACGGGAGCTGAGGTCAGGGACAAACTGTCAAGGGCACTACGGCTTTTCATCCAAGCCGATGACGATGACCGCCCAAAGACACTTACCATTATTCCCGGGGTGTCGAAGGAGGATGATTTGCAGTCACTGGCTTCCGACCCCCCTACCTACACGGCACTGCTCCAGCTCGAGGAGAAAATCAAGAAGCTGAGGCTCAAGGGACTAGCCGACATCACTAGAGCCAATGTGCAGGGCCCCAGCAAGGAGACAGGCGAGTACTACATCTCGACGATTGGCTCCAATCTGGCCAAGGTCAGCGAGTTCGCGGGAGTAGACAGATCCAGGACCTACACGAACAACATCTCTGAGATTAGCCAGTATCTGGGTGTCGAGGCGGCAAGGCAGGCGATAATCAACGAGATGTATGATACACTCGAGGGTGCCGGCCTTGAAGTGGACATCCGCCACCTCCTGACCGTCAGCGACGTGATGACCAGCGAAGGCGCGGTTCGCGCCATCGGTAGACACGGCGTCAGCGGCACCAAGCACAGCATCTTAGCACGCTCGGCCTTCGAGGTCACCGTGACCCACCTCTTGCAGGCAGGGGTGATAGGCGAGAGGGACAAGCTCCGTGGCGTCACCGAGAACATCATCGTAGGACAACCTGTCGCCTTGGGGACAGGCAGTGTCGACCTCTACTACATTCCGGAGAACGTTTGATGGAGGGTTACTCGTGGACATAGCCAGGCAACTCAAGCAGAGTATGGGAACAGGTAGCGTCCTGTTCGGACAGAGGCAGACAATCAGCGCTTGCTCAAAGGGCGATGCCAGGCTGGTCATTGTGGCTGCGAACTGCCCCCCCAACTACATCTCCCAGTTGAGCGATGCTCATCCCGATGTCCCGGTGCACCAGGTCATGATGGTAAACAGCCAGTTGGGCGCAGCATGCGCCAAGCCGTTCCCCGTCAGCGCCCTTTGTGTAATCGACCCCGGGCAGAGTGACCTGCTCTCACTCCCTCCCAACGTCTGACTACCATCGTCTCACGGGCTAATGCCCGTGTTTACACCCCTACAGGCGTTCGCTTCAAGTTCCCATCGCCGTCGCTGGCCTCGTGGACGAGGCGGTGCGTGACCTGCTGGCCCTGCGAGCCGTCAAGCTCGACCCTGCAGAGGATGCCCCGAGGATCCACGGCTTCAGGTGCTTGGGCGTGGCTGAGAGGATCCCCGAGCTGGGTCAGACCCCGGGCACGACCGTGCAAGTGTGGCACGTCCCATCGGACATTCTGCCTATATCATCCGCGGAGATTGAGAGGTGGAGCGTCGACGTTCATGGAGGAAGGCACTGGATACTCAGCGAACGGCCTTATGACGATGCCATACTGGATTCCCTGAAGTCCATGGAGGTAGTCATATGGGGGCCTGAGAGGATGGCAAGGTGGATTGGAGATGCCGTTCTAGCAGGGGAGTTGGTCGCCCAGTCCCCCACGTTCGATGTCGAGCCACCCAATGAGCAGGACGAGGTTGTGCTTGAGCCGGATGCCAATCGGACTGCGCTCAGCCCCGTCGTTGATCTCGAATCCTGGCTCATCCAGAGGGGCTGGGAGGATGCTAACGCGTCTCCAGTACTGCTCTCAGCCAGGCTCTGGACCGTGGAAGGCATCCTGAGAGGGCCCGAGGGCGACGGTGAGGCAGGCATTTGGAGAGTAGTCGAGGACCCTTGGTCCAAATCCCTCTTCCCGCACGAGCCCGAGGAGGTGCTGCCACACGCACCCAGACTGCGCGTATTGGAGCCCGATGAGGGAGACTGGTCAAACATCAGGTCACTCCCCGAGGAACTGCTCAAACTCTTGGATCGGCGCAAGAAGGGGGAGCCCAATGACCAGGAGGGGGTAGTCAGCAGCATCATGCTGGAGTGGTGGCGGTTGGATTCCGATACGGCAGTCCTCAGTAATGCTCCGATTGCCATCCCTGGCTGGGTTATCGAACCTGAGGGAGCAACCCCTCAGGTCCTTCATGGCAGGAACGGTAGGCTCTACAAGGCTGACTAATCAGTTGCGCCTCAGGGCCATGAGATCATCCGTCGATAGATCCTCGCCCGACATTAGTCTAGTCATCAGGTCGGTCAGCTCCACCTTCTCCTCCCCGTCGGCCCCGTCTTCCTTCTTCTCCCTCAAGTCCATGGCCTTCACCATGTCCTGTATCGAGTGTATGCAACGCAGTGAGACTATGTATTGGCGGTGCAGCGAGTCAGCCTCCCTCTTCGACTTGGTCAAGCTGTTGTGAGCGGCATTGGCCTTCTCCCTCAGACGGTCCACCTCATTGGAGAGCTCTACCATCAGCTCGTGCGCCTCCTGCGCTCTAGTGACCGCCTTCTCCACTGACTTGTGAGCGTCCTCTTGCAACCTCTCAGCCTCCCTCACAGAATCCTTGAGCTCTCTCATACCCCCTCTCTTCTGTGTCTCAGTGGCCTCCTTCAGAGCCTCGGACAACTCCTTCATCTTCTTGATGAAGGCTCTCTCACCACCGCTGAACCGACCAGTCATGTGACTCATCTCTAACCTCTCCATATCCTCTCTGATTTTGCTTGGAGGGGGTCCGCGTCTGCGCCTAGTCTGCTCCCCGGAGTCCTCACGCTGCTCTTCCAGTTTCGCCCTCAGCACCTCCCTGACCTTCTTGAGGTGCTCCGAGCGCTCCGCCCTCGCGTCCTTGAGTTCCTTGACCTTCTGGTTAATCTCGTCCCTGATTGCCTTCTGGGCCTGTACCTCGTTGATTAACTCCTTTACGTGTCGGTTGATTTCGTTCCTCTCGTTTAGGAACTCCTTGACCTTAGCGTTCCAATCGTCCCTATTCTCCTTGTGACTCGAGGACTTACTGCCTATGGAGTCGTGCAGGGGCAGTAGGACGCCTCGAACCTCGTCGAATTCCATTGCCACCCGGATTCCTCCCTGCTGCCGAACTTGAATACTCATTTAGGGCTGATGGGAGATTCGGATTACTCGTCTCCCTCTCTGCGAGCTGCCATGGTGCCCCTTCTGGAGCCTCCTCGAGTCACACCGAGCCTCATCCCCTTCTTCTTGCGGGCGGGCTTCGGCCTAGCTTTGGGCCGTTCCTCCGTCTCCTCGGTGCCGGCTATCTCTGACAGTCCCCCTGACCTCAACAGGGCATCTAACTCGCTTGCGTCGAGCGAGCCACCGCTCTGGGCCCGGTCCTTGACGTCGGCTAGGCGTATCGCCCTGTCTCCTCTAAGAGTGATTTTCAGATAGGCCTTAATCCTACCTAGTCTCCTGCGAATATCCTTCCTCTCTGAGCTGAGTCCATCCAGCCGCTTGTCGATCTTGTCGATGCGGCCACTGGTCTTCCGTATGTCCGAGCGCGAAATACTGCCCGAATCCAGATCCGTTTCTCCCAAGGCGTCGTCTACCCTGTCTTTTCCACTCTTCCTAGTGGCATCGAGCTTTGCCGTCACCTCTCTCATCTTCTTCACCTGCGCGACGTACTCGCTGTGAGCTTTCTCAGAGTCCCGCTTCCTGACAATTGCTGCCTGCAGCTCGAAGAACCGCCCGAAGGAGTCCAGCTCTCTGGCCAGAGTGGGGACGGCAGTCAGATCGTTGTCGATGGTGACCAGCCGGCGGTGGGTCTCTCGAAGCCATTCTGCGAGAACGTCCGCCGGAGGCGGTATACAGGAGTTCACCGAGTCCCTGCTACGGCGCGCCTCCTCCGCGAACTTTCTTGCAGAGTGAAACTTCCTGAGAAGTCCCTTACGAGCACCATCTGCCGACCTCATCTCGCCAATCGCAGACCTCAGTGAGCGCACCAGCTCGACTTGGTCCCGCCGCTCGTCCCTTAGTTCCCTGTGCTGTCTTTCCACGGAACGCAGTTCGCGCTCGAGGTCACCTTTCATCTCATCTATGTCCTTGTGATCCATCTCCTCGAGATCGTCGAAGGACCCGTTCTTCGTGTTCGAACTCACTCTTCCTCACCCCCATCGTTGCCCTTGCTGCGCTTTTCCTTAGGATTGCGAGCGAAGGAGGACCTGCCTCCGTCGGAGACGCGCTTGTTGGCCGCCATCAGGTCGGGGAAACCGCCTCCGATGTCGCCGAAGCCATCCTTCAGCCTCCTTTCCCAGTGGGCAATGGCACGGTCGGACTGAGAGAGTAGTTCTCTGGCCCTGTCCAACTGCCTCCTGATTTCCCTCAGATCAGCATTCAGTGCCACCTTCTTCTCGTACATCGGCTGGGCCTTCTCGACGATTTCCAGCATGCTCCGATGGGCCTTGTCTGCCTCTTTGTACAGACCGTTCATCTTCGTTCTGGAGTCAATGAAACTCGCCATCTCGGGATTGGAGTCGCGCCTCGACTTGAGCCAACTTTCGTTCTGCTCGAGCAGCTTCTTCCTGCGGTCGAGCAGCTTCCTCTCGGACTTGTGGTCCAGAGCCGACGTCTGGATGCTGTGCTCGATTTGCTCGAGCTCATCCAATAACTTCTCCTTCTTCCAGTCGGGATCCAGATTGACCATCTTGCCGCTTTCAGCGAGACTGTCTCTTGCCTGCCTCACTGACTTCAGAATCGACCCGGCCTCCTTCTGCGCCGAATTGCGCTTTTCCTTGAGCTGAGCCACCCTCTCGTTACTGTCTTGGTGCGAGCCCACAATCCGCTGCATTCTGGGTTCCAGCGCTTCCTCCTCTGCTTCGAGGGTGCGAATGACGTTCGGCAACTCTTCCTTGAGCACCTGCCGCCTCAACAGCAGGGCCTGAGCCAGTTCCTCGGGCGTCACTGCCAGCAGGGCTTCAGAGTCCATGGCGTCCGGGGCACAGGAGAACCCGCATTAAAGGTCACTATGTGACCTTGGTCAGGGGTTTCATTCATACCCCCGGTGGTATCGACAACTCGCGATGGTAATTGCCCGTGTGGCCATGTCGATGCGGAGAATCGCTGTGCTGACCATCGTTCTTGCCTTATTCTCAGCCCCGGTTTCGGCAGAGGGGGAGAAGATGTTCTATCCTGCCGGCTCATCGGAGATTACCATCGTCGGCGAGCTAGTTCACGTTGGTGACCAGCTGACGGCGTCAATACTGGTGAGCAACCGGGGTTCTGACCCCGGCTACGTCAGATTGGTGCTCACTGACCTATCCGGAAGCAACCTATCCATTGGCGAGGACGTGTTCATCAGTCCCGGTTCTAGCCGCGAGGTCTCAGCCCACTTCACTCCGGCATCGGCGGGGACACTCGAACTGAACTGGGACGCCACCAGCGCGGACGGTGAAATCTCCTCGGCATTGAGCGGGTCGTTCGAGGTACAAGTGCTCGAGTCCCAGGCGCTAGGGTTGTCATTCGACTCAGTGCAGTGGACCCTGTCGGACGGACTCGACTGCCAGATATCGGCCTCACTGACGGAGGGCAAGGAGCGCGCTGTCAACGTCTCGGTCTCGCTAATCAACCAGGGCGTGTCCCAAGAGGTTCAGAGGTTCCCGATGACATTAGGCCCGGGGCTGAGGCAGTTGTCCATAGGTCTGGGGCAGCCCGAGGCCGAACACGTTTCAGTAACCCTCGAGGCGAATGGCTGGACTTCGTCGAACTCCGCTACGAACTTAACGTGGCAGACCAGCTTGATATCCCCCTCGATCAATCCATCGGTGGCGATTGGCGCACACGAGCCCGAAACTCCCGAATCCGGGAATTTCGTTAGTCTGCCTTACTGGCTCAACAACTCGGGGGCGTCAGCGACCCTACAAGGAACCCTGAGGGTCGTGAGCACCTCGGATGGCATGGTGCTGGCTCAGATATCCACTCCGGCAGTACCCGCAGAAGGGTCTTCCTCAGGGGTGCTGAGCTTGGGCCCTTGGCCCGAGTCTACGATGGTCCAGGCCGAGGTGGTGTGGTCGATGGACAGCTCAGAGACATCTGTACCGCTCACGGTGTTATCGCAATCCGAGAGCGGAGGCGGATGGGAACTACCGTTTGACGCGATGGCAGCCGTGTACGGTGCCGTGATGGGATTCGCCGTGGTTCTGGTAGGACTGGTCGTCATGAGAACGGTGTCGGAGAGGACCCCGAGCACGGAAGGTGGTTCAAAGGTCCTGAGGGACTCGAGGATCACTCGCAGGATCGAGCAGGCACCCAGTAAGAGAGAGGTCAGGTGCCAGAGCTGCGAGCAGCGGCTGAGCATACCTTCCGCGCACACCGGTTCAGTGAGGTGCCCCGCATGCACGACACAGTTCTCCGTGACCGAGGCCGACGAGGAAGGTGAACCTGTCTCCGAGCAAGAGGACAAGCAGACGAATACTCCCGAAACCACGTCTACCGACGGTCCGGTAGCGAGGTCCAATGAGGAGATTCTCTCCTGCCCCCAATGCGAACAGAGACTCAAGATTCCTCTCGAGCGCAGGCCAGTGCGCTCGAGGTGTCCGGCATGCAGGACCGAGTTTATGGCCGAGGTCGGTGAGTCCGATGAGTGAGCTGAGCGAATTCGAGGAGATGTACCTCAAACGTCTTTTCGAGGCGCACGTCGACAAGCCGAGCGCCATCGTCAAGACCACCCAACTGGCCGAGATGATGAACGTGAGCGCGGCATCCACGACCGAGATGATTCAACGACTGGCCGGACGTGATCTCGTCACTCACGTCCCCTACAAGGGCTGCCGACTCACTCCAGAGGGATTCCAGCAGGCCGCTACAATCAAGCGACGCGAGGGACTTATCGAGATTTTGCTGACCGAGGTCATAGGCTTCGAGGGCGACATCCTCGAGGCTGCATGCAAGATAGAGCACGCCATAGATGAGGACCTAGAGTTGGCCCTCGACAGGATGCTGGGATACCCTGAGAGGACCCCTAGCGGCGAGCGCATACCTGTAATCGAGAGACACTTGGAGCCGATGCGCTCCGGGCTCCTCTTACCTCTCTCGGCCCTGCCGGTGGGCTCCACCGCCACAATCGAACTGATGGTGATGAGACCTACGGACGTCAGGACTATGGAGATGATTGGGATAGGAGTCGGGACCAAGGTCAGTTCGACCGATGAGGGAATCTGCAGCGACGGCTCCCTAATTGAGTTGTCCAAAACTATCTCCTTGCGTATCCTCGCTAGGACGGATGAGGTGATATGATGCAAGGCAGTGAGGACGACCTCGAGGCGCTGGCCGACTCCTTGGAGGAGAACGTTCCCCCTGCTCCCGAGATGCCACCGAGGTCGATATCCAAGCCGCAGCGAGTATCGGGGGGCGTCGAGGAGATTGGCAGACTCAAGTCGCAGGAGGAGTTCCTACTCAGGGCGGACAGGTTACTCATCAGTGACGGAGCGAGACTGGTACAGTTCCTGCCTCTATTTGTGATAGCCCTATATGGGCTGGCTCAGACCTTCACCGATTCGAACCCACAGTGGTGGACCGATCACATTGAGGAGACCGTGGGGGGAGTCGGAATGTCCTCAGGAATCTACGGAATGTCACTGCTCATGCTGGTGGCTGACACCGCGCTTCTCCTGATACTCCTGAGGCTGATGACCCTGACGAGGGCGATATTCAGGCTCGAGGCGAAGCAGCTGACCACGATTGGCCTGACCTTCAACAGCGCTCATGGGTATGCCGAGATGAGGGCCACCATAGACGGGGCGATTAGGCAGCTGGGGGTCACCACGTTGCTGATTGCCATGGCCACGGCACTTCTAGCTACGAGCTTCTGGGTCTCGGACGAGGTCATCTCCGCCCCGATACTGATGGCCTTCTCCACCGGAGCTCTGCTTTCGGGTCATGGCGTTCACATGGTGTCGGACCGCCCTCGGTTCAATACCAGCGAGCCATGGGGGATGCTGGGGGCCTTCTCGCCACCAATCCACCCCGCTCTGCTAAACCGTCCGTTCACCGATGTGATTAGGGCGCACATAGACCCCCTACTGGCAGTCAGAATCTCGCAGTACCTAGGGGCTCTCGACTCGAAGATTCACGAGCACAGCAGCAGGAGGGAACTGCAGGAGACCCTGCTTCACCTACTGTACCTGCGACGCTCCTCTCTAATCGATGAGGAGCAGTTCAGGTCCGCTCTGGAGCCGATGGTAGACTCATCCACGATAGAGGGCCTGTTCAGCCACCCCGAGCTAGGAGAGGAAACTTGGGACAGACTGCTTTCACGCGCACGCGCTGAATGCCCACCGTTCTTCAGGCTACACGACAGGATTAGGATGCGGCGCGATGGCGGGCGCGGAGGCGACGGAATCTGGCTTGACGTGGACATGGAGAATCTGGTGGTAGGTCAGGCCAACCTGTTCGCATTCGTGCTGAACGAGGGAAATGTGCCCCGTGACGTGGTGCTCAGGGTGCAGACACCGGACTTCAGGCCAAACGAGTGTGTTTACAGCCTGAGGATAGACCCACTTTCTTTAGATTCAGAAGGCAACTTTGCCGATACTCCGTCCTCCTTGCTCGGCATGATTTCCGCGACCAGTATAGTCTGGCAGAGCCTGCTGCCCTCGGCGATGGGCGAGGCGACGGTGACCGTTAGGCTGGAGGATGACGCTGGTAATCTGATATCAGGAAGGGTGCTTACAGTACAGGTCCGCTCCGACCTGCTCACTAGGATTAAGATGACCCTCGGGGGTCTGTTCATGGTCGGTGCGGCCATCGTCGTACTCTCGCCGATGCTCCCGTTCTTGCTGAATCTCTTGGGCCTGTGATGCAGGTCGGTTCAAAGGGCACCTCCCTGTGCGCACCCCGTGCCTGATGTTGAAGCTAGGCCGGATGACGACCTTAGGACTAGGCTGCATGCCATGGAGACCCGGCTTAGGCGGATGCGCGAGCAGAGGAACGACCACAACGAGAACGCGCGTCGAGCAGCAGACTCCCGCGATTCCGTGCAAGAGCAGTCGAGGGAGCTCAGGGAGCGCATCAAGGAGCGCTTGGACGAGCAGAAGGAAGTTCGTGCGAGGGCCAAGCTTCACCAGGCCAAGCGCGACGAGATACAGAATCAGATGCGCGAGCTGATAACCCAGCGCCGAGGCAAGAGGAGCGACGAGGGGACCAAGTCGGTGGTCATCCAGCTCTCCGAGACGATTGGCGAGATAGATCGCATAGAGAACCGCATAATGACCGACGGCTCGTTGTCTTTGGACAAGGAGAACGCGATGCTGAAGAAGCTAAAGTCACTAATCGCCAAGCGCGATGAACTGATGCCCGCAGCCGAGGAGTTTCAGGTCATAGAGATAGATCTCGGCGACATGGAGGGATCCATCCAGCTCCTGAGAGCCGAGGCGGACTCCGAGCACAAGGCCATGCTGGATGCCAACAAGGAGGCTGACACGATTTGGGAGGAGGTCAAGCCGATGCTCGAGGAGAGGGACTTCCTGAGGGCCGAGGGGGACAGACTGCACAACGCCTTCGTCTCCTCTAGGGAGGCAGCAGATGGTATCCATTCCCAGATTAAGGTACTACTGGACCAAGTCAACGAGATTCGCGACGAGCTCAAGGCCCAACGCGAGGAGAGAGAGAGGCTGATAAGGGAGCACAACCAGTCTGTGCGGGACGCATTGAAGACACCGGACGAGGACGAGGAGTTGGCATCATCGCTCGCCGACGAACTTCTCGAGAAGGGATCGATAACCCTAGGCGGGACGAGGACCGTTGATGACCCCAAGCCCCACAGGGGCAAGAAGAGGAAGAGGTCCCGTAAGATTGGCACTAGACGGGGCAAGCGGGACTGACTACCAACCACGCTCTTCCATGCGGACCTCGAGCTTGTCTATCTCCAGTCCGTCCATGGGCTTCCCAGCCATCATGGAAGATGCTTCAGTGACTTTCTCGGGGTCGTTGAAGTGGTGCGTGGCCATTACTATTGCAGAGGCGGTGGTCGCCGGACTCTCAGACTTGAATATCCCCGAGCCGACGAACACCCCGTCCATCCCCTGCTTCATCAGCAGGGCGGCATCAGAGGGGGTGGCGATTCCGCCAGCGGAAAACGTCACCACGGGGAGCCGACTCATCTCCTTGACCTCACCCATAATCTCGACGATTTGATCGTGGCAGGCGTCCATGCTCCCGAAGGGCGTACTCTGGACCGTTATGTCGTGCTCACTCTTCAATTCGATTCTGCGGAAGCCATCCGACATAGTGCGCGCGATGACCTCGAACTCGGCGTCGTTCGCGCTCTGCAGCAGGGAAATCTCCTCTGCGACCAGCCTAGCGTGCTGTATGGCGCTGACGACGTTACCCGTCCCCGCCTCGCCCTTGGTCCGAATCATCGCCGCCCCCTCCATTATCCTGCGACACGCCTCACCCAGGTTGGTGCAACCACACACGAAGGGTATGGTGAAGTCGTTCTTGGCAATGTGGTAGAACGGATCTGCTGGCGTCAGGACCTCACTCTCGTCGACCATGTCGACGCCGAGCGTCTGCAGCACTCGAGCCTCCTCGTCATGCCCGATGCGCGCCTTGGCCATCACCGGTATGCTGGTGGTATCTATGATGCCTCTGATTAGGTCGGGGTGACTCATTCTGGCCACGCCTCCGTCAGCCCGTATGTCGGCCGGAACTCTCTCCAGAGCCATAACCGCTGTCGCACCCGCGTCTTCGGCGATGTGGGCCTGCTCGGGCGTGACCACGTCCATGATGACGCCACCTTCCTGCATCTTCGCGAATCCGCGCTTCAGCAACTCGGTGCCATGACGCATCTCGCTCAAATCGACTAACTTGGACACAGCCAGCCCTCCGGGCACGCACTCAAGAACCTATTCAGGCCGATAGGGACTCAGGAATCCGCCAAGACCGGAGAATCGCCCTCTGCTATCGGAAGGTCAGGAGCCTCGTCCTCGTTCTTGTCCAACCAACTCATCTCCTCCTCTGGCAGGTCTGTGTCAGCGTAGATTGCCTCGACCGGGCACTCCGGTATGCAAGCCGCGCAGTCGATGCATTCATCGGGGTCTATGACGAGGTACTCCTCGGCCTCCCTGAAGCACTCGACTGGGCAAACCGCGACGCAGTCCTGGTATTTGCAGCGAACGCACGCACTGGTTACGACATGAGTCATGCTTACTCGTCTTGGGGATGTCTGAATTGGTAATAAACTTGCCCGGGAGTCACGTGGGCTACAGCTCCTCTAGCATGGTTTGGATAGTCTCGGAGATTACCTCCGATGGCTCGCTACCCGGATATGATTCGATCTTGAACTGGCCCTTGGCAGTTGCCACGGAATCGTCATCGGAGACTATGGAGATCTCTCCACGCACGAGATCGGACAGTCTTATTCTGACGTGCATAACCTTCTCATCGTCTATCCTCCTCTCGACCCCATCTTCGAGGAGCGTGCGCAAGGCCATTTCACCCAGCCTAGCCAAGGCGTCCAGTGCAATCTTCTTCCTCTTGGTCGTGGCTTCGATTGTGGTCTGGTGGGAGCCGTGCCACGATTTGCCACTCTCCACGGACAACTCGCAATCGTCACCTACCAACCAGTGTAGGCTCTGCTCCAACAGGTCGACGTCGTCGACAGCGCTGGCGTGGACCCTCCAGGTCGCGCTGTGCAGCCCCATAGCCCGAGCACAGGTGCCCAGCCCTTGAATGCGACTACTGCTCAGACACGCAGCCCCCTGCCGGGGCTTTGATTCAAATACTGGGGGCAGGTCGGACGGCCCGCATACGGGGTAGCCCCCGATAGGAGGTCGTTGTCTTGGCGAAGGGAGCAGCAGCAAGGGCAGCGGCACGCAAGCAGCGGGATAAGTGGAAGTCCAAGCGCTGGTTCACCATCCGGGCTCCTCGCCATCCGTGGTCCTTCAGAGTCATTGGGGAGACCATCGCGGAGGACGAAGAGCAACTCATTGGCCGGCATTATGAGATGGTGCAGAACGAGCTCGACGGGGACTTCTCCAAGATGCACGTGAAGGTGCAGTTTAGGATCTCTGGCGTGGTCGGAGCTGACGCCCTAACTGAGTACATCGGTCACGAGCTTCTGAAGGACCACATCCGCCGCCAAGTCAGGCGCGACCGCGGCAAGATTGACGACACCGTCGATGTGGTGACTGAGGACGGCTTCTACATCAGGATCAAGCCTCTGATGATTTCGAGACACCGTATCAAGGGGAGCCAGAAGCAGCAGATGCGAACCCTGGCTCGCGATATCATCCTGAAGGCCGGAGCAACATCCACCTGGGTCGATTTCCAGAAGGCCACTCTGGACGGGACTCTAGAGGCCCAGATAAGGGAGGCCGCAAGCAAGATTCAGCCAATCAGGGACGTGATGATTAGGCGCACTCAGCTGATGCAGTCGGGAGTGGTCACCAAGGATGGTCCCACACTAGAGCAGGTAATCGAGGATGAGAGGGCAGCCCAAGAGGAGGCCGATAGCGTCGCTGATGAGATTGAGGAGGACGAGGAAATCGAAGTCGAATCGAATCTCGATGAAGAGGCCCTCGAGGTCGAGGAAGAGGAGTCCGGTGAATCTGTAGGAGAGGTGGACTACGAATCCATGACCGTCGCGCAGCTCAAGGAGATGCTGAAGGAGGCCGGGAAGCCCGTATCTGGCAAGAAGGCGGAGCTTATCGAGCGCCTCAAGGAGTGATTCGATGCCCCGCATGGCGGTGCTTTGCGGAACCGGCATGAGCGCCTTCGCATCGTATCTGGCATCCGCATCCGAGTCTGAATCCAGCACCGTGAGGGTCGACTCCGAATGGGGACAAGTCCCAGTTACTCTGGTCAGCGTCGGTGATGACGAGGTGATGGTGATTGACAGGCATCACTCCGACTCCGACTCGAGAACTCCTCCGCACCGAATCGAGCACCGAGCTAACGTGCATGCTGCCGCTAGCTTCCAGCCCGATATGATTCTCAGCATCAACTCCGTGGGTAGCATGCGCGAGGACCTTCCTCCTGGGACTATAGGAGTTGCAGCCGACGTGCTGGACCTAGCTGAGCGGCCGTGGACGTTCCACGACGAGCACGCCAAGCACGCCGACAGGACCTCCTGCTTCGACTCGCAGGCTAGCGAGACCTGCGCCGGAGTCCTACGTTCAATTCAGGGGCAGGTCGCTGGTGACTTAGTGGTGGCGCAGTGCGTAGGCCCCCAGTTTGAGACTCCCTCGGAAATCGACGCGCTCGAGCGCCTCGGTGCCGATGTGGTTGGCATGACTCTCGGCCCGGAATCAAGACTGGTCGCCGAGCACGGGCTCGCGCACGCCGCTTTGGCGTGCTCGTCTAACTGGGCTGCAGGCAGGACCCCAGGTTCCCCAGGGGCCGAGATCGACCACGATACGGTCGATGAGATGGCCGCATCGATGAGGGGGAGCGTGGCAGAGTGTGTGAAGGCACTGCTATCCAGCTGGTGATTCCTTGGACAACGACGCCAAGAAAGGCCTCGTCCTCATCGCACTTGCAGTTGTGATGTTTCCCGTGATGATGGATATGATGCAGCAGCACGACGATGCGGTGAGGGAGCATGAGCGCGAGTGCGACATGGAGTACAGGCTGCTGGTGCTCGATACCATCGAGTCTCCCGACCCGGTGCTCTGCGAGGAGCTTGAGGACGAGATGTCGGTCAGAGTGTCCTACTTCATCGGTTCACTGGGCCTGTTCGTATTGTTCGGGATTGGAGGACTGGTACTCGTGCTCCCGTATGACAACAACGACCCCAAGCAGCCCCTATAGGTGGAGAACTACGTTGATGGGTCTCCTTGCCCAGCAACCACCATGGCAAGGCCGTTGAGCGTGGACGATTGGATACAGATAGAGGCAGAGGATAGCTCCGACGGCTCGTGGCTGACGATGATGTCGAGAGTGGCCGCCTTCCACCACAAGCACGCGTTCGCCTCCGAGGAGAACCACGGTCACGACATGGGCTACCGAGTGGCCTTAACTGTAGAGGAGTTGGGTGAGTTCGCAGCGGCGATTACCAAGGGCAAGCCCGACGAGGAGGCAGCCGAGGAGCTGGCTGACCTGCTGATACTGATTCTGGGCCATTCTCTGGCGATGAAGGTAGATCTCGAGTCTGAGTTCCACAAGAAGATGGATCGGATAATGACTAGAGAGGCACGCAGAGGTAGGCTCGGAATACGCGTCACAGAGTACACAGGGGACGAATCATAGGGTACCCTATGAGTCCTATACGAGTCAGAGAGGTATCAATGGGTTCGACACTAGTCTCTGTTTCTATTAATTATAAATTGGAGTCCTTGGCCTCTCGGCTATGCGCTGCTTGGTGTATTTTGAGGGGGGTTTGCGTAATTCCATTCGATTATGCTCTGCGCATCCCTCAACGTTACGATGTAATCTTCTTTCTTGGCATCCTTTGCATGGTCCCAGGA